>Ga0114922_10000083_pt1 | contig 79527 bp, 66 predicted proteins | sample AartaG_FD_100975 | JGI IMG/M metagenome (GOLD analysis project Ga0114922, IMG submission 100975) | Deep subsurface microbial communities from Aarhus Bay to uncover new lineages of life (NeLLi) - Aarhus_00045 metaG | ecosystem: Environmental > Aquatic > Marine > Oceanic > Sediment | place...
GTATTGAGTTTAATTTCGATCTCCTTAGTGAAGCGTTACTTTCATTGCTTTAAGAGTAGCAAAGTCGGCGCGCACGTGCAAGTGCCATTTTAGCTAAACGGCGGGCCGGATAGGAAAATCAAATATTAAAAATCAAAATGCAAAGATACAGAGCAAAATTTAAAAATATTGACGGGATGGGCCCCCTTAGAGTCCGGAGGACTCTGGACAAGGGGGTGCCGATGGGAAGACTCGGCAGAGATTCTTAGGGTTTGACAAATATTGTTGTTTGGGGTAATTTATTGGGGAAATTGCAGAGCAGCGAATGCGTAGACGAGTAAATGAGTAGATGAGTAAATGAGTCGGCGGAAGTTGGGATTTTTAGGGTCCTTCGACGGAACTCAGGACAGACGGGCAACTGGGGCGGAGCCTCGCCAGAATGCTTTGGTTTGGCATCTTTGATGTGGCCTAATTCGAGAGAGTTGGCGCGGTTTTTTGGGGATTTAGTGGGTAAAGAGGTTGGATCCCCTGCTCTAGGGCCAAAGGAGGCGGATTCTCGGGGACAAGAAAAATGGAAAAAGTGTTGTGCAAGCGGGGAAATTGGGTTATAATGGTGCGAAAGCTGGAATGAGGCTCAGGGATGGGTGGTGAAAATATTGTTAACACCCTATAGTAGAGGGAGAATAAAGATGGATGGGAGTATCAAGATGAATACAAAATGTGACGGGAGAATAAAGATGGCTGGAGGTTTAAGAGCGAAGTCAAATCGTGGGCTGGGGAATTTTCTTAGTATGTTGGTGGTGTTTGTTGTCCTTGCCTTGGTGGGCAAGTCTGGGACAGGGGTAATAGGCGCTGACGACAAGAGTACTTGGGAGTATAACAGCATGGAAGGCGCAAGCAATTCCACTAGCGACTGCATTGAATTCGTAAAATACGGGTTTCATCCATCAATGGCAATAGATGAGAATGGGCAAATTCATCTAGCGTTCTATGCAAGCAACCTTGATTACGGAAAGCGCGACAGCATTTCTTGGTCATTTGAAGATGTAGAAACAGATGATACATCTCCAAGGGGCCAAAATTCTTCTATATGTTTAGATAGCCAAGGAAAGCCTCACATAGTATACCCCGGACGAATATCGCATACATCATCCTATCAGTTTATGTACGCTTGCAGAGATGACGGCAACTGGCAACTTGCAGAAGTAGATGTAGTTGGGGATGATATTTTTCAAACATCATTGGGTATTACGAAAACAGGGCAAATGTGGGCATCTTGGGGGTGCATCCCGTACTATAATGCTTCGACCAGTGCTTGTGAACTAAGGTATTCTCACTTTGATGGTGAGGGGTGGACAACAGGCCTAATCGATCAGGGGAATCGCGTTGGCATGAAAAACTCACTTGTATTAGACCAAGTGACTGGAAACCCCAGAGTCGCTTACTTTGGCGGGAATAGCCATAATTACGCCGAGTGGAACGGGACCTCATGGAACATTGAAACAATCGAGTTAGGTTGTTCGTCGTGTGACGGGTACAATTCAATCCAAGTGGATAGCATCGGCAATGCGCATGTGCTATATGTCGATCAGCACGGGAACCTTAGGTACGCTGTTAGGCAAAACGGAGTTTGGGCCATTGACACTATTGACGGTGATGTTCTTGATCGTGCCCCGGTCAAACTTCGATTAGACTTAGATGACAACCCTCATATAGCGTATCTAAAACACGACGATGCCAGTGAAGCTGGATCCCCCTATAAGAATTTGATTTATGCTTGGTCGGAGGCGGACACAAGCTGGCGGTTTTCCACGCTGATAGGCGGGTCAAATAGTGTCGAAACACGGCAGAGCTTTGACCTTGTGTTGAACCCCGGCGGCAACCCTCACATAATCTTCACGGATACACGGCAAAGCGGCAGGGGTCTTTACCATATTAATGTAAATGCGTGTGACACCCCTCAAAACACTGCCCCTGTTGCGTGTATTGTGGGTGGGGACAGGGTTGTTGAGGTGGGGGTTGGTTGTGAAGGGAGGGTTGTGTTGGATGGTTCGTGTTCGAGTGATGCGGATTCTACGGCCGGGACGAACGATGATATAAATGATTTTGACTGGTATGACGTAATCGATGTGTGCGAGCCGAACAGCGATATTTACTTAGGGAGCGGAGAGGTTATAGAGTGCAATTTGGGGTTGGGCGAGCATGTAATTACGTTAGAGGTAATGGACAAGTTGGGTGCGTTTGACGGCAATGAGGTGGTCATTACGGTCGTGGATGATACGTCGCCTGAGTTTAGTCTGGTTGTTGAGCCGAATGTGCTTTGGCCACCGAATGGTAAGATGGTGCAGGTTAGGCCGGCGTGGGAGGTGAGTGATAACTGCGATGAAGAGGTGGAGGTTTCGTTAGTTGATATTGGTATGAGTGCGGCGGGGGACATTAACGACTACGCTGAGATAAGGGGTGATGGGTCGATTTATCTTAGGGCCAGGAAGAGTAAAGGCGGCAGCGGCAGGATTTATACGCTGACTTATGAGGCGGTGGATGACGCCGGTAATGTGACGGAAGCGAGTGCAACCGTTACGGTTCCTCACAGGATGGGACCAGTGAAGCGCCGTGGTAAGTCGTTGTCTGGGCTGCGCGGGAGGCTATGGAGGTTGCTATATCGCGGAGGACGGCCCCAGTGAGATAATTTTGAATTGCGGAGCTCCTTCCCTTCAGTCAAACTCAGGGTAAACTCGCAGGCCAAGGCCGGGCTGGCGGGGAGGCATGCCGCTGAAGCGGAAGTGAGAATTAAGAAGTGAGAAGGGTTGGGGGTTGCGTAAGATTAATTTTATGCGTAGGGCAGGTCGTTGGACTGCGCAGCGGTGCGCATCGCATCGCTCAGGATGACGGGGGATTGCGGTTTGTGGGGTGAGGAAGTATAATAATTCTTATGGGCATTTGGCGGCGGAAGAAAAGTCGCTGGTTTATTCCGAAGTATGATGAGCTGACGCTTTTTATGACGAGCGTGGCGTTTCTGCTTTTATTTTTTTCGACAGGTTTGCTGCGGAGCTCGCTATATAAGTTTTGGAGGGAGGCGGAGTTGCGGGGCAAGTTCTGGCTGCCGGTTGGGGTACTGATTTGTTCGGTGGGTATTGTGCTGAGTTTGTATCACGTTTTTACGGAGCGGAGGAAGACGGAGGCTGAGAAGTTTGTGATGTTATTCTTCGCAGTGCTGGCGAACGCGGCAGGTGGAATACTTGCGAGTATACACATTCTGAGTAACTGGAACGATGCTCCGTGTATCCTGATGTTGTTTCCATTGTGGAATATTATCAATGGGATACTTCTGTTATTCTTACTTCGCACTGGTGAGATTGATACAAGCAGCATATCGGATGAGAATGCCCGGCCGGGTGAAGTGGTATTCGGTTTTGTAATTATATTGGGGATATTTGCAGTGTGCCGGTTTGCGTTTGAGCTTTACTGGGCATTGACATTTTCGATTTGTGTTGTGTACGCGACGAGCTTTAGTGATGCGCTTGGGGCGATGTTCGGGCGGGCCGAGTCATTGGCGGTCGTAGATACGGGTGTGGAGGGACAGAACAAAAAGGGCAGCAGAGCAGAGAGATGCGCGTTTTGTGAGAGGGTGATACCGAAGACGGAATCGCCGTGGGTGATAAAAAAGCGAATTATCGTGTGCAAGGAGTGCTACGATAAATTAAAAAAAGAAGGCGCGTGACTAACTTTATTATTTACGAATTACTGTCTGCCGGGTAAGATTAGCGGCGGATTTTGGTGGTGAGATGGCTGGTTGAATGGATTCGATATTGAGAAGGAGATTTTAGGGATGGACGAGAACAGCAGCGGTGGCGGGGGAAGTAGTCGTCGGTTGATGTCGGTGGATGCACTTCGGGGGTTCGATATGTTGTGGATTATCAATGGGGACGCTCCATTGGTATTTGCGCTGGCGAAGGCGACGGAGAATGAGTTTTTGAACAACCTGCTTATACAGTTCGACCACGTTCGGTGGGTGGGATTTCGGGCGTGGGACTTGGTAATGCCGCTATTTTTGTTTGTTGTTGGGGTGGTGATGCCTTTTTCGTTCAACAGCCGGCTCGAGCGCGGGCAGAGCAAGGCCGAACTCTGGCGGCACATTATCAAGCGTGTACTGATTTTATGGGTTCTTGGGATGATAGCGCAGGGCAATTTGCTTGAATATAATATGGAGACGCTGCAGCTTTACAGCAATACCTTACAGTCGATAGCGGCGGGATACTTGATTGCGTCGGTGTTCATACTGTATTTGAATATTAGCTGGCAGATGGTGGCGACGGCGGTGCTTCTGTTAGGTTTTTGGGTGCTGATGACGATAGTGCCGGTGCCCGGTCATGGTGCGGGGATGGTGACAGAGGAGGGGAACCTGGCGATTTATATCGATAACATAGTACTGGGGCGGTTCAGCGATGGATATACCTACACCTGGGTATTGAGCAGTTTGGGATTCGGGGGCACGGTGATGTTAGGCGCGATGGGTGGGCATCTGCTGCGTTCGAAACGAAGAGACGCGGTCAAGGTCTTAGGTCTTTTGGCTGCGGGGGTAGGCTGTCTTGTTGTCGGGGAGTTGTGGGGGCTGCTATTTCCGATTATCAAGCATATCTGGACGAGCTCGATGGTACTTTACGCGGCGGGGTGGAGCTTTCTGCTGCTGGCGATATTTTATTTAGTAATAGATGTGTGGGGGTTTAAGAAGTGGGCGTTCTTCTTCGTTGTGATAGGGATGAACGCGATAGCGGTTTATATGGCGGTCCATGTTTTCAACTTTAAGCTGGTTGGGGATGTATTCGTTGGGGGGCTCGAGAGTTGGTGTGGTAACTGGTATGGCTTTGTGCGGGAGGTTGCGGCGCTTGCGGCGGTTTGGCTGATACTGTACTGGATGTATCGCAAGAGGACGTTTATCAAGATTTGATTGGTTAAGTGTGTCTAATTTTTCAGGGGTGCTGCTGGCTGATTTATTCGTATGCGGGGGCGAGGTTATCGAGCAGGGAAAGGAGTTTAGGTTGTTTTTTTTTGCTGCATTTAATCCAGTTGGTCATAAGCAGGCCGGTTCCGCCTTCGGTTAGCAGGATTTTTTTCCATTGAGCGATTTGATTTTTATTTCGGCCGGGGGCAACCCAGACCTCAAAGCCCATATCGGTCAGGCGCTTTACTATTCCAGTGTGGACGAGGTCGTAATCCCATAATATGTGGGCCATATCCTTTGGGAGGTGCGGCTCGGCAGCACGGCATTTGTCTGCGTAGACCTGTGCGCCGACGTTGCGGTTTTCGTAGCAGGTGTCGTTCCACATAACTGTTTTTAGGTTGTGTTTACCGACTTTGGCGTGGAGTATTTTGATTGTCTCGACGTACTGCGAGACGGAGCGGTAGTGGTCCTCGTCCATTCCGATGTGAAAATACTTTTGCGGCTTACAGACGGAGACGAGCTCATCGATGACGTCGGCTGCGACCTGCCAATACTCATCCATATTTTTTAGCCAGTGAATGCCGTCCCAGTGGGGGCGCATCCACATATCGTGATGGTTTCTGCCGCTTTTTGAGAAATTGCATTTTGGAACGAAGTCGATGTTCTTTTCTCTTGCGGCGTCTGCCAAAAGCTGTAAGTCCTTCATAGGGACAGAATAGTGCCTTTTCAGCTCGGGGTGTGAGTTGTACACGACGCCGTCTTCGATATCGACGACGAGGGTGTTGAAGCTGCAAGCGGCCATTTTCTCGAGGACCTTCAGGGCGACTTCGACAGAAAACGGTTCTTCTGTGTCTTTGTTGGCGTTCCAGTTGGGGTCATAGTGTGTGATGTGAATAAGAAGAGCGCGGACCTTTACACCGCTGCTTTTTTTGGGATGAGGTTGAGCCGAAGCGGCAGATGGAATAAACTTTGCCGCAAAGACGGCGGCTGCGGCGCTATGTTTTAGGAACTGTCTTCTGCTTTGCGGTTTCACAGAGCCGGGTCCTTGAAAGAATGTTTTGCAAGAGAACGTACTTTGTTATTTTTGTGGTGTTGGTTTTGAGCCGAGAATACGCAGAGAATCAGCTATCATAGGTAATGTTCTGGTTTCTACCTGCGGGTCGTAAACATTTCCTGTGACCTCCATTCGCACCACGCCGCCGCCGAGGGCATCAGGCAGAGATTGCAGGACTGAGGGCTCGGCGGTAGCAAGTCGTCGCCCGCGGGCGGTGAGGGTCAAGTCGATATCCCAGCTTTTCATATCCAAGGAGCCCGAGCCGCAAAAGGCGATGGCGTCTCCGGACAAATCGAACGACTTGATAAATACTTTGTTGTTGTTGATATAAGCATCCACAAGCATCTTCTCGAAGGCGAAGTCTGTCGGTCCTGTGAGTTTCAGTACAAACAACAGCTTCGCCAGCGGAGAGAGTTTACCGACTTTCATATCGGTTATTTCGAGGCAGCATCGGCCGATACGCGGCAAAGACCGGCCTGTCTGCCATGCCACATTCAAGGAGCCGCGCATTTTCCCGGTGGTGTTGGGGTCAGGAGCTTCTTTTTGCCTGATGTCGGCAAGAAATTGTTTCAGGTCAACGTTGTCGAAGCCCGTCTGCAGCAGATACTCGGAGCCGGCCTGTGTGGGGTGTCTGAGTTCTAATTTTCCCGCCAATCTGCCGCCATAGCAATCGGCGACCATGTTTTTTGCAAGCCAGTTCTGCCTGTTAGGGTCGTAACAGATTGCGGTCCTGAGGTTGGACAACGTTGCGCCCTTGACCTTCAGGCTCTCTGCCGCAAGGGCAACATTACAGTTCGACAGTTCGGGGTTGGTGGAGTCGTAGCCGTTGTCGGCGAGCATGATTTGACCGTCTATTTTTACGGCGGATGTGTCCGATATTACGTGGACATTATTGGGAGGTGTTGCAACAATGTCCTCCAAAGCGATACCGTCTTTTGTTATGGTCAGACAGCCGGTGACGTCTGTTATCGGATACAGGAACTTGCTGGAGTTAATACTGTTGCTAAGGCAGTCCACGGTTATTTTATAATCGGGCCGATCGTCCATCCCGGCCCTGCTTAGTTCGATTTTGAGATTGACTTTTCCCTCGGGTCGGAGCTCGGAGACAATTTTTGTCATTGGCGCCGGCAGCATATCTATCAAATCATCGTTTATCTGTACTTTGCTGGTATGCAGCAGCAAGTCATACTCTGGCGGCTGGTTCTGGTCGCCCGTGCAAATTTGGCCGGTCATAGAAACCAGACCGAGTTTGCTTTGGCCGGCAAAGTCTTCGATGCTCACCAAATCAGGGGTGAAGACTGCTTTTCCGGATGCATTAGAAAACGTCAGCACCGGTTGGTCTTTTTTCGGCGAATCCGAAGGCGTTTCCTTGCGTTCGGCGAACCGGAGCATGGGAGCAGTCAAAGATGTTTCTCTGAAAGAGACGTCGGCGACAAAAGTCGTCGGGCTCAAATCCTGCTCTGGTGTAAAAACCTTGATGTCGGCATCGGCCGAGCCGGCCATTTGGAGTTCGTCGTAGAAGTCTTTTTGGCCGGGCGGTAATGCGGCGGCGAGCGTTGAATCCAGCGGGACGTTCTCGGCCTTGACAGAGATATCACAAATCGGCCGGTCGGTCCGGCAGGCCGTCGCCTGGCCGTTGATGGTAATTTTGGTGTCGTTTGCCTCTGAGACGAGCTCTGAAGCGGTGACGGTATCGTAACTGAACAACAGGGCCCCCGTAAGATTTTTCAGGGGATATGGAAAACTGCTGTACGCAGCGTTGGCGTCAAGCAGCCGGACAGTCAGGTTCCTGTCTTTATCCTCGGGCGGATAGTGGCTGAGGCGGTAGTCTATCGCGGCCAGGCCGTTCGGAGAAAAGCTGGACCAAAACTTCTTCTGCCTTGGCTTTAGCGCCTGATACAAGTCGTTTTCCAGGGCCATATTGTCACTTGTTATTCGGACATCGTATTTGCGGTTCGGGCCGAATTCCCTGGAGAAACCGTTGAAGAAAAGCTCGACGTCATCGTGGTAGCCGCAGAGATTATTCAGGACCACACTTTTTTCGGTAAAATCCACTCGGCCGGTCATGTGTTCCACAGTATAAGGGAACCTGCGGTGGCAAATCGAGACGTCCTGACAGTAAACTTTGCCGCTCAATACACTTTCACCCAGTTTTCCCAGGTTGCCGGATGCCACCATGTTGATGTTCACTTTTCCTGCGGGGCGGTATATGTCGAAAAATCTTAGCAGGGCGGCAAATTGGCCGGAGCTTTTCAGAGGCGACAGCGCCTCAAAGGCGGTCGTATCCGTGGTGCGTGTGAACGCGCTTCGCAAATCTATTACGTTCAGCTTCAGTAAGTAATTCCAGCGGCGGTCATAATTAAACTCTGCATCGAGCGCATTAACTTGCCAGGTCCTTCCAAAAGCGGACATATCTATGGGCGGGATTCGGCCTGTAAGTACAATCTGGCCCGGCCTGACAAATCCGGTCAAGGTGTTTTTGTCGAGTTGGGGCCTTTGAGAGGCGGTCACGGCAAAGCTGTAGCCTCGCGATGTTTTCTCATCGAAACCGAAGCTGGCATTGACAGGCAGGGTAGCGGTCCTTCTAATCTGCCCGTTCGAGACCTCACTGTACTTGAGCGTACCGTTTTCGAGGTGGATGCGCGGTATTTTTCCGGGGCGGCCTTTTGGCGGCCTGGTTTTCAGGGCTGCGAAGTTCCAGCGGTCTGTGTCGATATCATGCTGGGCGTTGAAGGTAAAGTCCTTGAGGCTGATTTCCTTGAGTCTCGGGCGCAGCAAAAGTAAACTGCCGACACCGAACCGGGCATATACTGCTCGGGCCTTAAGTATCGCGTCGTCGTCGCTTAGTTTTTGGTAGGGACTGATTACAAGTTTTTCCAGCGAAACTGAGCCGTCAAAATTGTAGTCAATTGACTCGAAGGCGACTTTTGAATTAGTCAGCTTGATAATCTGCCCCATCGTAACGTGGAGCAGCGCGCGCCCGGTCAGGACGCCGATAGTCCATAAAACGACAACTATAAACAGGGCCCTGATGAGCCAGCGGGTGATTTTTCTGGCATGTGCGCCTCTGACGAGTTGGCGTAAATTTAGCGACATATATTTCTCGCGTTGGTCGGTACTATAAAGTGTATGCAATCCGCTATATAGCGTTATGTCCTTCGGTTAAGTATTCGTTCCTTTTATAGCTTTATCGGCAATATCGCGGCGGCAATAAGCGCCGTCGAACTTTATTTTATCGACGGCCTGGTATGCTCTTTGCTTTGCATCGGCGACATTTTGTCCTAATGCGGTAACGCCGAGGACCCTTCCGCCGGCGGTGACGATGTCGCCGTCTTTTTCGGCGGTTCCGGCGTGGAATACCACGACATCATCGAGCTGGGCGGCATCATCCAGGCCGGTTATTTTTTTGCCCTTTTCGTAACTGCCGGGATAGCCGCCTGATGCCATCACCACACATACCGTCGGTCTTGGGTCCCACTCGAGGGAGACCCGGTCCAGGTTGCCGTCGCATACTGCGAGCATAACTTGCAGTAAATCACTTTTGAGGCGCATCAAAATCGGCTGTGTCTCAGGGTCGCCGAAGCGGACGTTAAATTCGAGGACTCTCGGCCCGCCGGCGGTCATCATAACGCCAGCATAGAGTACGCCTTTATACGGCGTGCCGTTGCGATTCATACCATCGACTGCGGGCACGAGAATCTCTCGGACAATCTGATTCATCAGTTGCTCGGTTACGACAGGTGCGGGGCTGTAGGCCCCCATGCCGCCGGTATTGGGGCCGGTGTCACCATCGCCGATGGGCTTGTGGTCCTGCGAGGACTCCATAACGTAGATGTTCCTGCCATCGACGAAGGCCAGTATCGAGGCCTCTTCGCCGAGGAGCTTGTCCTCGACGATGAGCTTGTCACCGGCGTCGCCGAATATGCCGTCACACATTACTTTTTCAGCGGCGAGGATTCCGTCAGAGGGGTCATCGCAGACGAAGACACCTTTGCCCTTGGCGAGTCCGGCGGCCTTTATGACGACGGCTTCATCTCTGGTTGCTATATATGTCTTGGCGTCGCTGAACCTATCGAAGACCCTGGCTTCGGCGGTGGAGATGGAGCTGGCGTGCATCAGATGTTTCGCAAAGGCCTTATCCGCTTCGAGCTGCGCGGCGGCGGCGGTGGGGCCGAAGGCCTTTATCCCGGCCGCCTCGAACGCATCGACAATGCCCGCGGCAAGCGGGTCCTCGGGGCCGACCACGACGAGGCCTATGCTCTTTTGCTTTGCGAAGTCGAGGAGCTTGTCTTTGTCATTGACGCCGATATCGACATTTCTTCCGCATTTGGCGGTGCCGGGATTGCCGGGGGCGGTGTAGAGCCTGCCCAAATCTTTCGACTGGGCCAGCTTCCATGCGATGGCGTGCTCGCGTCCGCCACTGCCGATTAAAAGTACATCCATTTACGCAACCTCGAATTATTGTTTAGTCATCGGTATTTAGCCAGTAGCCCGTATTGAGGAATTGATAATGTAGCAGAATCGGCTATTTAGGTCAAGGCTTTCTTTGGGGTGGGAGTTTGAAGTGAGAGAGAAAAAAGACACAAGTCCTGATTAAATCGGCACTTGTGCCTGCTTGCTGCAACGTGGTCTTTATTTATGGCCTGCGTTTTCTGCGCAGCGGCTTTGTCCTGCCCTTATCTATGACCTTTATAGTGTCCGTACCAACAAAATAGGTTCCGTCCATAAGGCAAGCCGTGACGGTAAGCTCGACGTCGCCCGGCTCCAGAATCTCGTGAAGCTGCGAGCGAGCAAACTTCGCCATTACAACGTTTTGCTCTTCGTTAAACCATATCCACTCGGCCGGAATCTCATCCTCAAGAAGAACGCTTGCAGAATTAACGTCAGCAACATTGTAATCTTCCGGCAGCCAAATTCTGCAGCTAATCCACTTACCCTTGCTTGAAAGATTGATGGTCTTCGGGCGAATATCAATCTCAACTTCGAGCATGTGAATTAAGTTGATGCGTCCGTAAGCCTCCGAGTTAGCTAAGTCCACACGTACGTACGTCTCATCACTCAGATAGCCATAAACCTCACCAAAGCCATAACTACCTCCTGAGTTAGTTTTGTAAAGGTCATGGCCAAAGATATTAATAGCAGACGAATCAACCGCACCCATATAAATATAACCTGATAATGTACCCCCATAAAGGTTAATCTCGCCTGAGTTATAAGCGCTTAAGTGGTCAGTAATACTCCCGCCCGTCACATTAACCGTACCAGCATCTCTGGCAGTCAGACGAGCCAGTTCGCCAACCCCCGAAAGATTGACACACGCATTCCCTAACGCTTCTGCTCCAGAAAGCGTGCCGCCAGAGATATTTATAATACTTGTGTCAAAAGCCCCCACTTCAGCCTTGCCACTGTAGAAGTTCAATGTGCTCAAGTCGAATGTCCCGATAAAATCCGCCGAACCCCCATACATGTTTACCGTCGTGTGGTCCGGCGGCGTGTCGTAAATGTTAATCAGATTGTACTGGCCGTCATAAATATCCGTATCGCTGTAGATGTCCCAGTCAGGCGCTGCCGACGCCGACGACACACCACAGAGAACCATCACTATTGTTACAACTACTTTCCACGCCTTGCTTCTCTCTCTCCCATTACTTTTATAAGGTTTCATTGCCTTTTCCTTTCCGCATTATTGCCCCTAAGAGCCAAATTAACCGATGATTGTGTATTATACCATAAAGGCGGTGGATAAGCAAGACAAATTTTCTCGGCTTTTTTGGTTTTTGTAGTCGTATAGACGTTGGCACTGCAATTAAGTTCGTGGAGAAGCTATTATATGCCGGCGAGCCAGTATTCGGCGAAGGTGCGCAGGTCGTCCATATCGACATTTCCGTCGTAGGTGAGGTCCGCGCCCGCGCAGATGCCGCAGGCGGTCTGGCCCCAGTTAGCGGCAAGCGAATCGAAATCCGCGAAATCCACTCCTCCATCGTAGTTGATGTCGGTAGTGGTCAGTTCAGCGTCGAGGATGGTCGCCGGGCCGCTTGTCACCGAGACGCTTTCTGAGCTTCGCGGCACGTAAAGAGGCGCGCTGAAGGTAAGGTTGTAGGTCCCGGGCAGGAGCATCCGGTGATAGTCGCCGACGTTGGGGTCGGTAAAGACAGGGTGGTTGTTGTCCTCTACGAGGACCTGTGCCCAGAGGGGCCCGCCCGTCGTCCGGTCGGTGACGATACCGCGGACACCGATGTGGACCGCTTCGAGATAGCTTAGCATAGACTCATTGTTATCGGCCCAGAAGTCGGGGATTTGAGGGGCCGGGGGTTTTTTGGTTACTGACAGCTCGATGGTGACGTCGCTGCAGCCTGCGTACCGGTAGTTCCAGTCCTGCATGCCGCCGGTTATGGCATACCAGGCCGCGCCGTTGGTTATACCATCGGGAAAGGTGGGGCTGTTCCACATAGGGCTGTTGTGGATGGAGTAACGGCGGGAGATATCCTCGAAGAGCAGGTCGTCGGGCGTGGGCGAATCGACACTTCCTTTGCCGTCGTCATCGTAGGGATAGTTTACCACCAGGGCGCCGGTGTGAAAGTTGGCGGAGAGGACGAAACTATTTTGGGCGGTCCAGTTCATGACGTGAGCGACCTCCGGCTGGCGGCCGGCGTCACCGAGAGGCTCACCGTCGAAGATATTGCCTGTAAAGTCTCCGGGATATGCCGGGAACGAGCGGTTCAGGTCGTAGCCGTTGGCGTTGTATCGCGAACCGAGCTGAAGACCATCCGGATTCATCAGGGGCACGACCCAGATGGCTGTCGAGTCGACGAGGTTGGTGATGCGCGTATCCGTCCCGTACTCGGTCAGGAGCAGGTCGATGAAGTAAAGGCACATCTCGGTACCCAGGGGCTCGTCGCCGTGCATGGTGGAGACGTACTTGAACTCGGGTTCATCTTCTTCGTTGTTGGGGTCATCGGTAATAAGCAGCGCCCATAGCTCGCGTCCCTGAACGGACTGACCGAGCGTGTATAAGCGGCAGATGGAGGGATATGTGTCGGCATAGTCCTGCAGTTCGGAGGTAACCGATGAGTAGTCGTGGTATTGCGTCGCTGATTTGGGCAGGACCTCCGGCGGCGCGGGCCGGGACCCAATTTGGCGGTAGTCGTAACCGGCCTGGCTGAGGTGCTCGAGCTCTTCGGGTGTCGCGTAAATCGTCGCGAGGTTACCTGTGAGATTGGTGATGTTGTATCCCTGTCGCGTCAGCTCGTCCAGGGCCTGGCGGTCCGGCAACGTTACCTCGATGACCGCGACGGGTCCGGGGCGCGGACCTGCGGCGGTGATATCCGGTGCGCGTGCCGCATCAGGCTGCGCCGCAGCGAAACCGGCCGGCACCAGAGAAACCGCCATCAATACCAAACTGGTTTTGAGAGCCTTAGTCAATTGCATTGTCCTGCTTTTTTGTCGTTTGTTTTTTTGCAAGAGAATGTAACTTTCTACCAAATCTTCCACCTCTCCTGAATTAAGGCAACGGTCTTTTACATGGGAAAGCCCGGCAGGGGAAAAAAAACGCCTTCTCACCACTGGTATCCAAACATAGCATATCTGATTGGAGAGAAAATGTCAAGGAAATTAGCGTTGAGCTGCATGATAAGGACAATTTATCATGCCGGAAAGACTTGTCACGGGCAAAGAAATCTGTTAATATTGTGATGCCGTTGCTGATTTTAAGGAAGCTAAGAATTTTGTGGAAAGGACAATTTATGAAAGGCAGAGCAATTTTTGTCTCTCTAATAATAGCCATGTCGCTGACTGTTATTCTGCTTGGTGGCTGCGAATCCGGTCAGCAAGACAGATTGGCACTACAGAAGACCATAGACGAACAACAGGACGAGATTGATGAGCTACTGCGCGATCGGGAAGAGATTATCAGAGAAGTCCTTGATTTTGCATATGACCTGAAAGTATGCCAAAAGCGGCTCGGAAAGGTTGAAAAAGATTACGAGATACTTAAGAGAGCAAAACAGTTCACACCAACAGAGCTACAAAAGGGATTAGCGGAACTAAAGGCGGCGAGAGAAGCCGCCGCCAAACGGCTGAGAGAGGAGGCCGCTGCCGAAGCCAACGAACCTTAAGCAATCAAAGACGATTAAAAAAACCGGGTCACCACGTTTTCAGGTTACCAAAGGCAAAGGCGGTAGAGTTGATAAGAAAAAAGGAGGGTTTTTCCTCATAAGCTTGTGGGATTGCACTGTCACCTCTTTTAGAACCTAACTCACGCAGTCCATCCCGTCGTCGAGAAAAGGGTGGTCAAGAGGCACCATTGTGGTGTATTGCTGTATTTATTTTAACAAGTTTTACCTTTTTTTTGCTTGATGTACTGGATAGGTCGGTTATTGACTTACCTTAGGCTTGATGGTATCCTGTTGGCGCCTTAATTTAGGAAGCTAAGTTGTGGAATTATCCTGGCCGATGAAACTGAGAATCGCGGCAGCGGTTGCCTGCGGTGTTGTGGTGATAGGGCTTCTGGCCTGGCCGCTGGCAGCACCGCCTGAGCCGTTCAGGGCCGTATCGGTTTTTGCCGGTACGATAAGTCTGGCGGATACGATAATTTTGGCGGTCCTGGCTTTAGTGGTTGGTTTCGCAGCGTATTTTCTGTCGTGGCCTTATGGGCGGGAAATCGGCATCTTAGCAGCACCATCCGGCCTGACCGTTTGGGCCATACGCTGCGGCAATATGACAGCAATGGCGCAGCTCAATCCTACTGTGGCCCAGCGTCAGGCACTTTTCGCATCGCTTAAATGGGAACCTCTTCTCTGGCTGGGTATCGTGGCGGCGGGATTCGCCGGTGTATTGGCAGGGCAGATGGTCAGCGCCAAGCCCGGGCCGGACAGAAACCAGGAGAAATTCAAATTTGAATCAAGGGTATACTTGAATGCAATAATTGCTCTGGTGGCGTCGGTGTTAATAGCACACGTTGGTGTCAGGGTATTTGCCCGGGACGTCGCGGCACTTGACGGGCAGATAGGGTCAGTTGCGGCCCAACCAGCTACCGGACAGATTGTCTTTGCCGTACTGGTTTCGTTTGGATTTGCCGCCTTTGTGGTCAAGAAGTTTCTCAACGCCAGCTATACCTGGCCCATAATAGCTTCGGGCCTGGTAAGCGGCTTTGTCATGATTGTCTACGTCAAGCAGGATGCGCTACAGCATCTTGTCGGGCACTACCCGGCAGCTTTTTTCCCCAACGCAGTTACTTGCATATTACCGGTGCAGATGGTCGCTTTTGGCACGCTTGGGGCCATCGCGGGCTACTGGATGGCTGTCCGCTATAATTATTGGCGAAAACACGGCAGTTAGAGCCCAAATGGGGACGGATTAAGCGAATTTAATAATCTTTTTTCAGCCCGTTTGGCTTATATAAGTCTTTCTATTTTAACAAGTTACCCTCGGACCGTCCTATAATTGGAGTTGATTGCGTGAACAATAATAAAAATGGTTGTTTTCGGTCTCAGAATTAGCCGAAAATACAGTTGCGTCCAGAGATTTGTCGGTTGCGCCGGTTTTTTTGGACCGGCAGTGAGCGCATAACAGCAAGTGAACAGTTGTTTTTCTGCTTCGTAAGAGATAATGAGACCAGCCGACAAAAGGAGTTGAAAATGTTGGTTCTGAGCAGACAAAAAGATGAATCGATTATGATTGGCGACGATGTGGAGGTCACGATCGTCGACGTCCGCGGAGACAAAGTTCGTCTGGGGATAACCGCACCCAAGAGTATACCGGTCCATCGCATGGAAGTATACCAGGCGATTCAGCGGGAAAAGAGCGAGAAACAGGTTTAATGGCAATCAAATTCACAGCCTAAAAAGCTCTTGTGCCCAAATTTCGCACGTCATCCCACCTACACCTAATTTTTTCATTGTTTGGCAATTTTAAATTACGCCCTTGTCCTTTTGCGCCTGTTGATGCGGCTTCTCACGTGGGCTGTATTATTCGTGACGGGGACACGAAAGGTCTTCTATTGCGTTTAAGAACCGCCATGAACTTTGACATCGCGATATCTGACGCCCCATTCGAGGGCCTGTTGGTGGGAGGCGAAGAAGACGTCGAGGCGATTTCCCTTGATGGCGCCGCCTCTGTCGAGGACTTTTACGGGCCGGTTGTTGTTGTAGCCAGCGATAACCATTTCGGTACCGAAGGGATATTTTCTATCGGCGGCCACGAACGCGTCACCGGGTCGTATATTGTGGCCGGAAGCTGTCTGGCCGTCTGAATATTCGCCGCAGCATTTCTCACACGGGCAATAGGCGGTCACGCGCATTCGCACGGTCTGCCATCCGGCAGAGGGCTCGTACCGGTCAAGGGTGGTAACAGCAGCGCTGAGTAGTGTTATCCGGCCGTCGGTGATCGCGCAGACTACACCTGCGATACCGCTTAGGACAAAAAGAATTAGCGTAAGGAAGACCGCAATACGGATGCGTGTCGGTACCGGAGAGACACGGCGAAAATTTTTAACAACCGATGCTTTCAATAAGAACCCCCTTTGCATTCAGACTATTAGACTCGCAGCAGTTGACAATACTTCTGTCCGTCTGTTAAGACCTCCATCCCTGAATTGTTAACAGCATTATACCACAGAAAGGGTGTTTAGTCCAAGCGAATAACTGGTGATGCGCTTGGGAGAAGGCAATTGTGCGTGTATTGCAGAAAAAGAGGAGTTTTTATGGGACGATGGCCACGGCATTTTCGGGGATGGATTGTTGTCGTCTTGCCGTGACAAAAAGTGTGGGCAGCAACATCAGTTGCGTGGATTCATTATGATGACGGCTACGTCGGAGAGTTTTTCTACGTCACATGCGGGTGTGACCCTTATGTCCCAGAGCAGGGGATTCTCGTCATCCTTTTTGCATTGTGCAACCGTACCCACAATCATCGGGGCGCCGAGAAATCCGGGCTTCTTGCGGGCGGAGACGATGTCCCCGACCCTGACTTTGTGCCTTATCGACAGCATCAGAATTTTAGCGAAATTGCCGCCGGCGCCCTGCATCATTCTGTCTGTATCGACTCCGGCAATTTTAACCGGTATTTTCGAGGTAGGGTCTGTAATTAGTTTGACCTTCGCTGTGCGGGGCGAGAGGTCTGATATGGTCCCGATGATACTGTTGTCGCCAAGGACGAACAGTTCTTTTTTCAGGCCGTCGTATTCGCCACGGTTAATAATAAGCTCGTCGCGGGAGCCGTTGATTGAGCTGGTGATGACATCGGCGAATACCAGGTTCGCACCCTCCAGCGGGCGCCTGTCGTGGATTCCGGAGAGCTTTTTTACCTTCTGACGTTCTTCGGTCAGTTCCTCCATAATATTGGCAAGGTAATTTTGCAGCCTGTTGTATTCCCTGCGGCTGATAGAGTCGGGAAGCGGCTGCTGCGCGCGTGCCGAAAGCGAAACACTTCTGCTGACATTCAAAGGTCCGTGAAAGACCCGGGCAAAAGCGAACTGGAATTTATTTGTCAGTTTCTGCGGGGCAAAAAGTAAAATAAACGAGCCCAGTGTAAACCAGGCGATTAATATTTTTCTTGGGATTGTGATTTGCCTGCCCGCCATTTTAGCCACCCGCGTCCCGTTTACAGACAGAGACGACAGTTAGTTGTCCACCGATTACTTGCTTAAAACCACCCATACTCACTATAATCTATTGTGTTTTTCCATAATTCGAGACTATCCAGATATACGCTCGTGCCTCGTGCGACACAGCTGAGCGGGTCCTGAACTCTTTGTACTTTAAGGCCGGTCGCGTTCGACAAAAGCGCATCTATGCCTCGCAGCAGTGAGCCTCCGCCACAGATATGCATCCCGTTGTCTATTAGATCGGCGGCCAGTTCCGGCTTGGCTTTTTCGAGGGTTTTGGCGACTGTATCGACGATTGCCGAGATTGGCTCGCGCAGCGCCTCGCGGATTTCCTCACTCGTTACGACAATTTTCCTCGGCAGTCCTGAGATGGTGTCTCTGCCTGCGACTTCCATCGTCAGTTCCTCTTCGAGCGGCACGGCGGAACCGATTTGTATCTTGACCTTCTCGGCCCTTGAGTCTCCGATGAGCAGGTTGTATGTTCTCTTGAGATGATTGATTATGGCTTCATCCATATCGTAGCCGCCGACGCGAATCGATTCGCAGGTGGCGATATCAGCAAGGCTCATTATGGCAACTTCCGTTGTGCCGCCGCCGATATCGACAATCATTGAAGCAGTGGGGGCGGTGACAGGCAGGCCGGCCCCTATTCCGGCCGCTACCGGCTCATCAATCAGATAGACCCTTCGTGCACCTGCACGTTCGGCACTATCAACCACCGCCCGGCGCTCGACCGCTGTTATTCCACTCGGCACGGCGATTACAACGCGAGGCCTCACGAGTTTACGCTTACCATGTACTTTTCTTATAAAGTACCCCAGCAGCGCCTCGGTGCCTGCGAAGTCGCATATAACGCCACCCTTCAAAGGTCTTATAGCTCTGATTGAATCGGGAGTTTTGCCGAGCATCTCGTGAGCAATCATACCGACGCCGTCGCCATCATTTACAACCTTATTGGTATCTCTGTGAACGGCGACTACGGAGGGCTCACTGAGGACAATACCTTTATCACGGGCACATACGAGGGTGGTGCAGCTGCCCAGGTCAATGCCCATATCCTCGCTGAACATGCCTAAGACTGTGTCGATGACCATTATCGAGTCCTTTCTCAATTTTGCCTGTCGTGACGCTTGCAGCGGATGGGCTGTCTGTCACGACCTTTTGTTTCAGTTCATCCGCTTTATATCGCCTGTATCGGTCTTACCAAATTGGCACTTTACGTACATTCGCCATTTGATATATACGCAAAACGCATTGGCTGACGGTGTGCTTTTATGGGACGAGGCGGGTTTGTAAGTCCTATATTATACGGAAGGCTGAAAGAGTAACTGTGTAGATTTGCAGAGGATGGTGGCGTTACAGCCAGGTTTCGGGGTAGTGGACCGATTCGGAGCGAATGTCGAACTTTCTGGACAGTGTTTCAATAAGTTCTTCAGTTCTTTTTATCTGGAAATCGCTCGGTCGGGTGGTCTTGTCGTCGGCTATAACGCAGATGCGAACAGTGTGACTGCTACCGTACCAGGTTCGCCCGGGTATGATTGACCATTGTCTTTGCCATTTCTCGGTCGGTTGTATCTGGCCGTCGTCGCCGCCGAGGCTGTTGCAGATAACAAAATGGCAGTCAATATCCTCGGGACTGGCCAGGCCGCTGAGCGAAGCCAACTGCTCTATATTGCCGGCTTTGGTGCCGCTTTTGTAAATTTCGATATTGTCCCAGCGGCTGCGAGATTGGACAGATTCAGAGAGAATGGCTTTTTCTACGGGGTCAAGCTGATAATAGCTCGCCAGACAAAATGGACCCTCGGAAGGACGGTTGTTTCCCATGGCTATCAAGACTATTGACCCGGTTGTCATTGAAACCAGAAGCGCCACTAAAACGTTTGCCGTCCTTTTCATAACTGACCCAGCCACTATCAACCTAATTTAACGCAGTATCTCATCTCTACAGTCCGGCCCCATGCCTTAACTATCGGTCTTATCAGACCATCACTTTATTGTTCGGCTCAATCAGGCTGTTTTAATTACCTTATGCATATAAAATATAAGAAATAATCGCATTAGAGCCAAATTAGATTTGTGCTTTGACTGCTGCATCCGATAATTTGCCGGTTTATAAGGTTATATCAGACCTGTAGGATCCAGTGTGCGCATATGTAACTTGCCCAGGCCATATCTGTTTACATATCAGGACAAATCACGTAAAATGCTCCGGGTAAAGTTCTTTTGGTAGAACAAACAATTTCCCTTATTCAATTATTTAAGGAACTTGTGTTGAATTGGTTTGAATCTTTAGCGGTATCTTAGTTTTTCAGAAGGGACAGTAAAATGAAGCAAACAGTAAATATAGTGGTGGTTTCGGCCGTTGTTTTGATGGCGGGCTGTGCGGTTATACCGGAAGGGACGGTTGCGGCCGGCGGGGCGGTAAGAGAACGGTTGTCGATGGACTTCGGCTGGAAGTTCCACCTGGGCCATCTTTACGATATGGAAAAAGACTTTGGTTACTTTGAGAACCTCTCCAAGTCCGGTGCAACCGATGGACCGTACGGGACCGATTTCGAGGACAGCAACTGGCAAAATGTTGACCTGCCGCACGATTGGCTGGCAGTGTTTGGGCCGGACAAAAATGCGGACGAACTGCACGCTTATAGACCGATAGGACCCAAATATCCACAAAATTCCATCGGCTGGTATCGCAAGACCTTTGAGATACCTGAAAGTGATTTGGGTAAAAGACTGTCATTAGAGTTCGATGGTATATACCGTGACAGCAGAGTATGGCTGAACGGACATTCACTTGCTCAGCACCTCAGTGGTTATACAAGCTTCGGCGTTGACATCACCGATTATGTCAACTACGGCGGCACTAATGTGCTCGTGGTTCGGGTCAACGCCAGCGGCGTCGAGCTGTGGTCCTATGAGGGCGCGGGTATATACCGACACGTCTGGCTGGTAAAGACACAGCCGCTGCACGTTGTACAATGGGGGACATATGTAAGCTCGAACGTGAAATTAGGTAAATCCAACAAAGCCGGTGTTACTATCAGGACTAATGTCGCCAACGAGCAAGACGAGGACAAGCGTTGCGAACTAATAGCAACGATAGTTGATGCCGAGGGCGAAACGGTCGCTACGGTCAAGTCCAGAGAGACAATCAAGGCCTGGTCAAACGAGGAGATTACGCAGAAAGTCAAGGTCAGAGACGCCAAGCTGTGGTCGGTCGAGTCACCATATCTGTACAGGCTGCTAACTACCGTCAAGGAACAGGGCAAGGTAACGGATATGTACGAAACAAGCTTTGGTATACGGACTTTCCGGTTTGACTCGGAAAGAGGTTTTTTCCTGAACGGCGAGAATGTAAGGCTAAATGGTGTATGTCTCCATCAGGACCATGGCGGAGTTGGTGTGGCAATCCCCGACCGGATACATGATTTTCGCATCAAAAAAATGAAAGAGATGGGGGCGAACGCATTTCGCTGTGCTCACAACTGGGTGGCGCCGGAGGCACTGGATGCGGCCGACCGATTAGGGATGCTGGTGATAGACGAGACACGCGCACCGGGCAACACAAAGGAGCGGATGGAGCAACTTGGCACTATGATTCAGCGCGACCGCAACCACCCGAGCATAATCCTGTGGTCGCTGGCCAACGAAGAGAAAAACATTCAGAAAAGCAAAATCGGCGCGCGAATTATAAAGAGCATGAAGCGGCTCGCGAGAAAACTCGACCCGACCCGACCCGTAACAATGGCACTGACCGGTGAGGGCCTGGACACCGAGACAAGCAGGGTGCTGGATGTGCAGGGCTGCAACTACCTCAAGGATTACTTAGACGACCTTCACGAAAAATACCCCGACAGGCCTTACATACTCACAGAGGCCTGCTGCCATTCGACTGCTCGCGGCGTCTATGAGCCGGACGAAGATGGCAGATTAACCGGCTACGATGAGAACCCCGCCTGCTGGGGCAATACCGCGGAGAAGATGTGGACATGGTGCGCAGAGCGGCCGTGGATGGCGGGCACGTTTATCTGGACGGGGTTTGACTATGCGGGTGAACCCTTGACCTGGGAGGATGATTGCGGCCATATCCCAAGCGAAGAGGTCTGGCCAATACAGCATACCCAGTGGGGAATCGTTGACCGGTGCGGCTTTGAGAAAGACCCCTTCTATTACTTTAAGAGCTGGTGGACGGATGAGGTTGTAGTGCATCTCTTCCCGCACTGGAACTGGCAGGGCAAAGAAGGCCAAGAAATCCGCGTATGGTGTTATAGCAACTGCGAAGAAGTCGAGCTGATTGTGAACGGAAGCAGCCTCGGCAGAAAGAAAATGCCTCGAAATTCTCATCTTGAATGGAAAGTCAAATACGAGCCCGGCTATATTGAGGCCCGAGGATACAATGGCGACTGGCTGGTCGCCACCGACAGGCAGGATACAACAGGTCAGGCGGCAGCAATTGTCCTCAAAGCCGATCGAACTAAAATAAAGGCGGACAACCGTGATGTTTCATTAGTGACAGTGAAGATTGTTGACGAGAAAGGGCGGTTTGTGCCGACCGCGAATGATGAGATAACCTTGACCGTAAGCGACAATGGCAAAATCATCGGCCTATGCAACGGCGACCCGGCCTGCCCGGTTGGGGAGAGCTGCACGACATTCCCGGCCTTCAGCGGCCTAGCAATGGTCTTTATCCAGTCCGGCTTCGAGGCCGGGCCGATTAAATTAAAAGCTGAAGCTCAGGGACTGCAATCAGCAGAGGTAGTTATCGAGGCCGAGCCGCCCTGCACACCTGAGCCGTTTATACCTTCAATTACCAAAGACGAGAAAAAAGAGATGGATAAAGAAAGCACCGAAACGTATCCTTACCTTTGATAAGGTGGATGGTGTAGGGTATGCTGTATCTCAGACAAGGGGTGTGGCGAACTCTGACTTACGTCGCTTTTTGTTGTGTTATTTCGCAAAAAACGCAACTACGGTTAAAAAGTTTGATTTAAGGCTTGTTTTCGGCTTTGGAATAATGTTTAATGTCGTCTTTGGTTTTCGAAGAAATGAAAGTGAGCAGGTTAGTTAATATTTGTAGAGGTAAATGGTAAATAGAGATGGCAGATTTGAAGGCATTGGCAGATGCGATTATAAAGGGTGACCAAAATACTGCGGTGGAAATTACCAAAGCAGCGCTTGATGAGGGCACAGCAGCCAAGAGCGTCCTTGAGGAGGGACTAATTGCGGGTATGGACGTTGTAGGCGAGCGTTTCAAGAAGAACGAGGTTTATATACCGGAGGTGCTTATCGCGGCCCGCGCGATGAAATCATCGATGGAAATCCTTGAGCCGGAGCTGGTCAAGGCTGGCGTCAAGCCTATCGGTAAGCTCATCATAGGGACCGCCCAGGGCGACCTGCACGATATCGGCAAAAACCTGGTGGCGATGATGCTCAAGGGCGCTGGCTTTGAGGTCATCGACCTCGGCGTTGATATCTCGCCCGACAAATTCGTCGAGCAGGCCAGGGATACGGACACCCAGTTGGTTGGTATTAGCGCGCTGTTGACTACAACCATGCCTTCTATGGAAAAGACGATAAAGACCTTAAAGGAGGCCGGCATTTCGGTCAAGGTGATTATTGGCGGTGCGCCGGTAACACAGGGCTACGCTGACAAGATTGGCGCCGATGGCTACGCCGCCGATGCCGCCTCTGCTGTTGACGTGGCCAAAAGCCTTGTGGCATAAATGCCCCCCACGCTTAAAGGCCAGGAAAAAACAAAAACCAGCCTCGATTTTGTAATCGGGGCTGTTTTTTTATGCCCAACTTTGGTAAAATGGACACTTGGTTATGTGGGAAAATATAGCGATTAAACCCAGTGTTATATAAACCGGACGGATTGAGGCACGTCCCTATGCGGCAGATAAAAGACCGAAACCTGACGCAATTGCTGATGCAGCTGCGTTTTACCCCCCCAAAACAGCGTCGAAAACAGCTTGAGGCCGCTGAAAAGCTCTTTGCGACTATCGAAAAAGACAAGGCATACCCCTTTGAGTTCGTCTGTTTCCGAATCACGGGCTTTCACCCGCGGGAACTGCCGGAACTGGAGCCCATAAAGGGCGATGAGCTCGCAGAGGACCTGCACGTATTCATCGCCAAGCTGAGCGGGCAGGTTGCCCGGCCCGTCACCGAGCAAAATCAGAAGGTTTATACCATCGAAGAGCTCGCGGAGGTCCTCGGCGTCTCGACAAAAACAATCGGGCGCTGGCGAAAACGGGGTCTGCTCGCGCGAAAATTTATTTTCGATGACGGCAAGAAACGATTTGGGTTTTTGCAGTCTGCCGTTGATGAATTCCTCCATGAAAACCCTTCTCTCGCGACCAAAGCCAAGAGTTTCAAACCCCTGACCAAAAAAGAAAAGCAGCAGATTATAAGGCAGGCAAAGGCCCTTGCGGCCAGGACCCCGCTGAGCCGCTATCAGATCATCGAACGAGTAGCAGCTAAAACCGGCAGAGCACACGAGACAATCAGATACACTCTGCTAAGCTATGAAAAGAAGCACCACGATAAGCGTATCTCCAACGAGCCGCCCGGCGTAATCAGCCAGACGGCAGCGGCTGAGCTTTACAAGCTGTTCAAACAAGGCTGTGACATCGAAGAATTGATGAAGCGATTCGGGCGCAGCAAAAGCTCCATATATCGGATTATAAATCGGCGAAGAGCAAGGGCACTAATGGCCAAAAAGGTCGCATTCGTCGACAGCGATGAATTCCTTGAGGAAGACGCCGAGCAGAAGATCTTAGCAAAGCCAATCGGCGACCAAAAGCCCGTCTCCCGAAAACCGATTGAGCCCTTCGACTTAGCTAATGTTTCTCTTCTCCCGCAGTATTTGGACGCACTAAGAGACGCCCCTGTGCTCAACAGGCAGCGCGAGGTTGAGCTGTTCCGCAGATACAACTACCTGAAATATCTGGCTTGTATAAACAGAGCGGGGATAAAACCGGGCCATGTCCGCAGCGCTCGACTGACCAAAATAGAAAGCTGTTTGGCAGAGGCCGAGGCAATCAAAAAAATGATAATTGAGGCAAACCTGCGACTCGTCGTCAGCATTGCCGGCAAACATGGTACAAGTGAGTCAAGTTTTTTAGAGTTAGTGAGCAAAGGTAATTTCGCGCTAATCAAAGCTGTTGAAGAATTCGACTACGCGAAGGGCATTCGGTTCAGCAGACTTGCTTCATTAGGAATAGCTAAAGAGTACGCAAAAGTCTCTGGAAAGACAACCGAACTCACTCGAGAAAAGGTGGGTGCATTGGGAGATGTCCAGCGTTATATGAAAGTACTAAAAGCCACGGACCTCGGAACTATCGAACGGGCACGCCAAAGCCTAGTTCAGGTCATCAGGGAGGAACTCGATGAACGCGAGCAGTATATAATCTTAAACCACTTCGGCCTGGTCGGCCCACCTGTAAAAAAGAAGAAAAAGACCCTGCAGCAAATTGGCCAAGACCTTGATTTGACAAAAGAGAGGGTACGCCAGCTGGAACTTATCGCCCTGCAAAAATTAAGACACTCCCTGAGCATCGAAGAATTCGAACTGCTTACCGGCTAATGCAACTTCGACCTTGGCTATCGTACGCTACCCAATTTGTGTCCCGGGCCGATGGTGTACAGTCGTTTCTTCGGCTCGGTGTTGATATGGGAGGCGACTATTTTGCCGACGAAGATTATGTGGTCTCCGGCTTCGGTCTGCGATTCAAGCTCACATTCGAAGTTCGCCACCGCATCCGTCAGCAGGACTGACTCAATTGTCTTGGCCGGTTCGGTTGCGCAGTCAAACTCGTCGAGTTTGTCGACGTTCCGCCCGGACCTTGAGCCGAAGAAAAGAGCGGCATCGGCCATATCCGAAGATGGAAAACTGATGGTAAAGGACTTTGAGTGCCTGACGGCTTCTATTGAATAATGGGTGCTTGCAACCGCTATTGCCATCATAGCGGGTTTGCCCGACACAATCATTGTCCAGCCTAACGTAATCGGGTTGGCCTTGCCGTCTTTGTCCCTGGCGATGGCGATTACCACCTGCTCGGGGTACTTGGTTTTGATTGCTTGCTGGTATTCGACTTGTTTTTGCATTGCTATCTGCTCCAATTGGTTTTATATTTACGCGGAGAAACTATCGCTCAAATTATAATTATCAGATCAGTTTTAACAAGGAGAAACAAGTGGACACGATTGGCTTTCTCGGCAGCGGTAACATGGCGGAAGCCCTGATAAAGGGGATAATAAGTGGGGGTCTATGCAATCCGCAAGATATTTTTATAAGTGATATCAGGGCCGAGCGGCTTGAGTTCCTGACGAAAGAGTACGGCGTTGCAGCGACCGACGGTAACAGCGATTTGGCGGACAAGGTCAATATTCTTGTCCTGAGCGTCAAGCCCCAGAACATGGTCGAAGCCCTCGAAAGTATAAAGGACGCTGTCAGGGCTGAGACCCTTATTATTTCCATCGCGGCGGGGATAAAGGTCTCCAATATCTCCGCTGTCCTGGGTGAGGTGCCAATCGTTCGCGTTATGCCAAATACACCCGCCCTGATTGGCGAAGGTGCCAGTGCGCTGTTCGCCAACGAAAAAGCAAAACCGACGCTAAGCAAAGCAGAGAAAATCTTCTCATCGGTCGGAAGAGCTGTGACCGTCGATGATGAATCACTGATTGATGCCGTTACCGCGGTAAGCGGGAGCGGGCCTGCTTACTATTTTCTTTTAATGGAGGAGATGACAAAAGCAGCCGCCGAACTGGGGCTGCCCGACGATGTGGCCAAAGACTTGGTTCTACAGACCGCCAAGGGCGCTGCCCTACTCGCGGCCGAAAGGGACAAACAGGGTGAGACGCCTGCCCAGCTTCGCCAAAAGGTCACTTCGCCCGGTGGGACAACCGAGGCGGCGCTCAAGGTTTTCGCCGCAAAGGATTTCAGCCGGCTGATAACAGACGCTCTAACGGCAGCCTGCGACAGAAGCAGGCAGCTTTCAGGCTGATTTACTCGACGATGATAGCTTCGACGGGGCATTCGTCAACGGCCTGTTGGACGGCGTCTTTGAATTCGGCGGGCACTTCGTCGACGAGGACCTGCGCTTGCTGGTCGCCCATCTCAAAAACCTCAGGGCACGTATCTACGCATAATTCGCAGGCGGTACAGGTATCTTCAACTCTGACTTTCATAATAAATCGCCTCGCAATTTGTTACCCAATGCGTTCCGTTTATTTTACTGAATTTGCAGCCGGCAATGTAGCCCACAAGGCGAAAATTGTCAATTTAAAATGTTTCTATGGAAAATTATTATGTGGCCCGTTATATTATTGTCCGGGATAAGTGCCCAGAGAGCCCGAAATTGGCACACGTGAGTGTTGATATTAGCGGCCGGGTCCCATGCAAGCCGAGCCCGTGAACCTGGTCAGGCGGGGAACCGAGCAGCCATAAGCGTGTTGCTTGGCTGTGCCGTGGATAAACCCGGCCGACCTTTTTTTGAAGATGTATACCGTTTTAGCAAGAAAATACCGGTCGCAGACGTTCGATGTGGTCATCGGCCAGGACCCCATCTCACAAACACTCACAAATGCCATAAAGACCGACAAGGTCGCACACGCATATCTGTTCGCCGGCACTCGTGGCGTCGGCAAGACCACCATGGCGCGGATACTGGCCAAAGCCCTTAATTGTCTTTCCGTCGATGCCCCTACAATTCAGCCGTGCTGCAAGTGCGACAGTTGCGTTGCGATAAATGTCGGCGAGGATATCGACGTTATCGAGATTGACGGCGCGTCGAACAACAGTGTCGACGAGGTCCGCAGACTCCGCGAGAACGCAATTTACCGGCCGGCGCGCTGCAGGTTCAAGATTTACATCATAGATGAAGTACACATGCTAAGCACTTCTGCGTTTAATGCACTTTTGAAGATACTCGAAGAACCGCCTTCGCACGTTAAGTTCATTTTCGCAACCACCGAGCCGAACAAGGTAATACCCACCGTTCAGTCAAGGTGCCAGAGATTTGACTTTACCAATATAAGCCCAAGGCTCATCGCCGAGCAGCTAAAAAGGATACTCCAGCAGGAAAAAATAAAATGTGAAGACGATTTGATTTTGTCTCTGGCGAGGATGGCGAACGGTTCGATGAGAGACGGGCTGAGCCTGTTGGACCGGCTTATAAGTACCGGCGTTCAGCCGCTTACCATCGGCCTGCTCGAAGAGTTTCTCGGCTGCCCGAACATCGAAAAAATCTGTAACCTCATAGCTAAAATCGGCGACAGCGACGCGGCCGGAACGCTGGCGGCAACGGAAGATTTAATCAGCACCGGCCTGGCAGAGGCACAGATTGCCGATGCACTCATCGATTATATGCGGGACCTGCTGGTCGTAAAATCCGCCGGTGCCGAGACGGAGCTTCTGATCCTGACTGCTGAACAGCGAAAACGGGCCGGCGAATTGGCCGAGAAGTTTGATACGGCTGCGCTGGTTTACAATATAACCGCGCTGGAGAAACTGGGATGGAGAATTAAAAACAGTGACACGCCGAGGGCGCTGTTGGATGCCTCGCTGCTGCGGCTTACCCTAAGTGAGCATTTCTTGAATGTAGATGAGCTTCTCTCGCAGTTAAAGGGCGGCCCATCCCCTGCCGTTAAAAAAAAAGAACTGACAAGCGTAAGCAGTAAAGCGACCAGCGGTGCACAGCCAGGCCAAGTCACACCGGTAAAAAGCCACGAGCAACGAGGCAAGCCCGAAATAGCCACGGAGGAGAAAGACCGGCCTAAGCCACGTGCGGACAGGCCGAAGACCAGCAGTCAAAAGAAAAACGAGATTATCAACGACCCGGCCGTAAAAACCGTCCTCATGGGTCTCGACGCAACCATAACCGATATCGAAGAAGAAAAACAAACTTAACTATCTTATACTGAACTGGTGTATTACCTTATCGTGATGCTGTAAAGCAGCATGCGATAGGCCTCGGAACAGGATTATTGTATATGATGAAACTGTCTGAAGAAATGCTTAAACTTCTTAAAGAAGTAATTGATAAACGGAATCCCAAACTTAAATCTTTGTTGCCTTCAATACAAACTATGGAACCCATTGAGAACAAGGATGTAATTGCTCTTTGTTGGGAATTGACCCAAGAGCTTCTCGAAACCGGATTCAAAGAAATCAGCAAGCCAAATAGACGAGGCAAAATATTATATAAGTTAACTGGCTATGTAAACCAACTACTCAAAGAATGAACCATGAGTAATATTTATACGGAGAGTTTGAACAGGCTTATTGATGAGTTTGGTAAGCTGCCGGGCGTTGGGCCCAAGACGGCCGAGCGGCTGGCGTTTCATATACTAAAGGCCGCGCCGGATGACGCTATGGCCCTTGCGAAGGCGATTGGGGATGTTAAGACAAAGATTAAACGCTGTGAGGTCTGTTACAATCTATCGGAAAGCAAGGTTTGTAAAATCTGCTCAGACGCCCGGCGGGACAAAGACATAATCTGTATCGTCGAGCAGCCAAAGGACGTTGTTGCTTTAGAGAAAACCGGCGCCTGTAAGTGGGTCTATCACGTCCTCGGTGGACACATCGCGCCGCTTGAAGGGATAGAGCCGAGCGATTTGACCATCGAGCAGCTTGTCGAGAGGGTGCGGACCGGCAGTGTAAAGGAAGTAATAATGGCGACCAATCCCAATATGGCCGGCGACGGAACAGCGCTTTACATAAGCTCGCTGCTGAAAAATACCGGCGTGAAAATCACCCGCCTGGCGAGGGGCCTTCCCACCGGCAGCACTATCGAATACGCAAGCGGCAAGATACTTACCGACGCTATCAGAGGCCGACAAAAGCTGGAGTGAGGAAGGGCTTAGCTGCTGGCGGGTACAACTTAAACCTTGTTGAGTCAGTTCCATAGACCGAGTTATGACCTCCAAAGAAAGAATTTATGCGATTTTAAACGGTGCTCTTTATGACCGACCGGCGGTTACTCCCATCTTTATGGCCTGGGCCGCGCATTACATCGGCCGCAGCTACAGAGATTATTACCTTGATGGTGATGTTCTGGTTGAGGCGCAGCTTGCGGTTACCAAGGGATTTAATCTGGACCAGATAAGCGCAATCAGCGACCCATGGCGGGAGGCATCAGCTTACGGGATGGAGTTTGATTATCCCGAAAACGGCGTGGGAAAGCCCAAAGGTTATCCTATAAAAACCCGCCGGGATGTATCGAAGCTAAAACGCTTCGACATTGAAAAGTCTGAACGGACCAGACAGCGCGTCGAAAGCGTTAGAAAGATGGTCGCCGAAGTTGGACAGACACACAGTGTATTAGGTTGGGTGGAGGGCCCGTTTGCCGAATATGCTGACCTGTGCGGTCTTGAGAAGGCCCTGCTGAATCTTGTCGATGAGCCTGAGATGTTTGTCAAGGCGGCTAAGGTAATCACAGCGAATACGATTGCCTTCGCGCTTGCTCAGGTAGAAGCCAGCGCGGACATGATTGGAATCGGTGATGCCGCGGCAGGACTGATAGGGCCCGACATGTACGTCAAATACGTCTTACCTGCTGAGCAGCAGCTTATCTCGGCTATTCACGAAGCCGGGGCCGCGGTAAAACTGCATATCTGCGGCAACATAAACCACATTATCCAATACATGGCCAAAAGCGGCGCGGATATTATCGACGTCGATTGGATGGTTCCTCTCCCCGAAGCAAGGAAGCTCGTGGGACCGCAGATTACCTTGTGTGGCAATTTCGACCCTGCCGCCGTTCTGCTCCAGGCCGGCCCTGCGGATGTCGCCGAGGCGGCAAAACAGTGTATTGAAACCGGCGGGAAAAAGTTCATTTTGATGCCGGGCTGTGAAGTGCCGCCGGCCACCCCGGAAGAAAATATTCGCGCATTTTGTCCTTGCGATGGCTGCTTGATTCGGAAGGAATTAGAGTGTTGAAATCCTACATGGAGTCTCGTTCAACACTCAATTATAATGACGTTCTTTAAGGGGACTTCCTACTGGCAGCCTTATCGAGTCTCCAGACCCTAAAATACCTACCGATGCTATAATCGGCATACGTTAACCGCAGTAATTTTGACCTTACCGGCAATATTGCCAATATTTTTCGGCGCATTTATGATATAATATAAAGGTCAAGGACGCGGACAAGAGGAGACTGAGTAAAGAGGTTTTGGGTGAAGTCATGAAGCTGGAAATGCGACCGGACATGCGGTTGGAGCAGAAGATGAAGCTCGCTCCGCGTATGATTCAGTCGATGGAGATCCTCCAGCTTCCTATCCTCGCCCTTCAGGAAAGAATAGAGCAGGAGCTCAACAGCAATCCCGTCCTGGAAATTGAGGAGCCTTCAGGTCCTGAAGAGGGCGGTTCCGTTGAGCAGGAGCCCGCCGACGATATCGGAGAAAGGGACTTCGTTGTCACCACGGACGCCAATAAAGGCGAAGATTTCCAGCGAATCGACAATCTCGATGACAACTACAGGGACTATATGACCCAGGCCGCGTCGTTCCGCCGTCGCGTCGACACCGGTGAGCCCGACCAAAAACTTGAGGCCATAAAAAATACCGCTGCACCACCCCAGTCGCTCCACGAGCACCTGAGCGAACAATGGCGAATGGTCGAGGCCGAGACACCGGTGAAAAAGGCCGGCAGTGCGATCATAGACTATATCGATGACAGAGGATATCTGACCGTAAGACTTGAGCAGTTGCACAACAAAGACCACGCTGCTTTCACGCTGGAAGATTTGAAAAAGGCCCTGCAGCTTGTGCAAAATTTGGAACCCGCCGGCGTAGGGGCGCGCGATTTAAAGGAATGCCTGCTCATCCAGATGGCGCAAAGCACAGATGACATGGGCTTTGAGGCCCGCCTGATTTCCAGGCATATGGATAGGCTGCTCCAGAACCGTCTGCCCGATATTGCCAGGAAGATGAACTGCGACATCGAGACTGTCAATCGGGCTATTGAGCGAATAGCGAAACTCGACACCTCGCCGGGCCTGCAAATCGGCAGGGACAGGAACCACGCCGTCACCGCCGACGTTATAGTCGAACCGGCGGATGATTCCGACGACTATTTAGTGCGCCTGGCGGACTCGAGCCTGCCGGGTCTGAGAGTAAACAATTATTACGCAAAGATGGCAAAGGACACCGTCACCAACGAAAAAACAAAAAAGTTCCTGCAAAATAATATCCGTTCGGCCCAATGGATTATAGATGCGATAGAGCAGCGAAAGAATACACTGCTCAAAGTCGCACGCTCGGTTGTCCAACACCAGCGGGAGTTCTTCGACAAGGGCCAGCTCTATCTAAAACCTTTGCCAATGTCCAAGGTCGCAGATGACGTCGGTGTCCACCTCGCAACCGTCTCCAGGGCCGTCGCCGGTAAATACATCCAGTGCTCCCGAGGAATACTGCCGCTTAGAAAATTCTTCAGCGGCGGCACCGAAGCTGACAACGGTGAGCAAAGAAGCTGGGAAGCCATAAGGGGCGAACTGCAGCAAATTATCGACGCCGAAGATAAAGCAAAGCCGCTTAGTGACGACCAGATACGTGAGAAATTAGGCGAGGCCGGCATCAAAAACCTCGCCAGACGGACCGTCGCCAAATACCGTAAACTCATGAGCATCCCCGCCGCAAGATTCAGAAAAAAATACTGACGGCGCTACACACTCTCGGTCTCGGGTGCTTCTATCAATCCATTCTCTGGTTCGAGATTCTCCCATTTACCTTTCCAAAGCAAGACAATGCCCAGTGTGCACAATAGAACAACCGCCCACACTCCGGCGACTGGCCCGAGACCGATTGTAGTTTGAATCGAATCACGCACACCGTCGTAGGCTGCATGGTAGACAGTAGCTACAGCCAGGCTGCGACTACGCACCCAGATATAGGCGAAAACAACCCCGTGCAGGAGGATGGGAATAGCCCCAACAATAACCACAACGGCAACGGTCACGGCGGCGGATACGCCAACAGGAAGGCCTGTCTCTTCAGCGCCGGCCATGCCGGCCTGAATGCCGGTGCCGACCAGGAATGGCAGATGCCAAGCCCACCAGATAACCGCGTGTATCAGAACGGCTTTACGGATGCTGTGACGGCCAAGCAAATGGGGCAGCATATAGCCGCGCCAGCCAAACTCCTCGCCGAAGGCGGGTATAAGCGTGACGAATAAAAGCACGAATATCCAGACAATCTGTGTTACGCCCAGGTCTGTCGGTAAAGTCAGTGTCCCCACACCCACATCAACGAGTGTGGGCACGGCCCACAATAAAAGCACCAAGGCCACGACTGTCAGGTGCTGCCTTGCTTTGCCCCACTTCCAGCCGGCACCTGCAAAGCCGTCTTTAAAGACATACCGCCCGGCAATAAATGTGCCCACCGTTACCATACACATCGAAGTGCCGTTGAGGATATAGAGCTGCAGCAGGTCGGTTGCCCATATAGCGCTTACAATTTGAAACGGCCACGACAGACCAAACACAATCAATATATAGAGCCATAGAGAGAAACAGCGCCTTTCCGAGATCGAGCTATCCTTGTTCATGTTTTTATTCTCTTATATTTAGCTGCTGGGTGCTTCATATGCTCTTATTACTTCTGAAGCCGTCGCCAGCGATATTGCTGGCAAAGTCTACTCCATGAAAACAATCTGGCCTTTTATCGGTGAATAGTTCATCTTTGCCTGTTTCTTGCCGTCTTCTATCACGTTCATTTTCTGAAAATAGCACTTGATACCTGTCCCATCCTGAATTATGGGCGTATTCTGCAGGTGGTAATGCAGGTGCGGCTGCGAGGAGTTTCCCGAATTTCCGCAAAGGCCGATTACCTGCCCCGTCTTGACCTCATCGCCGACCTTTACTTTTATACTGGCAAGTTTCAGATGGGCCAGAACAGATATCTCGTACTCGCGATGCTGAATAAATACCGCGTTGCCCAGTGCCGAATATGGATTCATTGACCCGGGCACATTATCCCTGACCCCCTCAATCACATCGGTTACAGTCCCGTCCGCCAGCGCCAGCACCTCTCTGCCGAAACTAAAGTAATCTTCGTTTGCTTTGCCCTCGCCTGAGTGCATCGCACCGTCTTTGTTGACACCAATGAAGTCGAAGGCGAATTTCTGATTAGGAACATCGTGATGCATGTTCAGTTCCTTATTGTCGCCGCCCCAAAAAACCAGCCACCTGCCTTTGAAAGGCAGCGACAACTCGGTTTCGTGCTTCTCAGGGACAGGTATATCTGTAACGCTATGCGGCAAAAACCACAACCCGATGATTTTGTCCTGCATGTCGAGCACCACCTTAATGTCCAGGACCGCACGTTCAAAATATGCTGGGAAAATTGCCTGGTTGGGTGGAATATAACGCGGCTGACCAAGCTTCTGGATTTTCCCGTATTGGGCAGATACACTCTGGAAAAAAGGCGTTAATTTTTCCAGTGGAAACGCATCCAGCATTATTTGGCCGAAATCGGCCTGTATCCCGGGGTAATTAGCTTCATTGATAGCTTCGACCATCCGGTTGACCACCTTCTCAAACCGCTCCGTCGCCACTTCTTGTCCAAACGCCGAGCCAACGACAAACAACAAGACCAAACTAATAACTAACTTTTTCATTGTTTTTCTCCTAAAAACCGCTTTTTACTGTAAATCACTCATAGCCTAAGCTACTGCTCATGTCAAAACAATAAAATATTTGATTAAGCTCGAACTCTGCGTTACTATGTGAGTATATGTTCACATATGATTTTGATTAGAGTGCCGATATGTTGACTAAGAAAAGGCAGTTATTGTTTGAAAAGCAGGCGGAAATCGCAAAGGCGATAGCCCATCCACTGAGAATCGCAATCGTGGATTTTCTAAAAGAAGGCGAGCAATGCGTCTGCGATATTGCCGAATACGTCGGTTCCGAAAGGTCAAATGTTTCTCGGCACCTGGCTGTTATGCTCAATGCCGGCGTGCTGGAGTACCGCAAAGAGGGCCTGAAGGTCATTTACAGACTCAAGACGCCGTGCATTCTCGACTTCTTTTCATGCACGGCCGAGTGTTTGAAGCAGCAGCTCAAAGAGGCCGAGAAGCTGCTCAGCGCCCTGTAGTTTGCCCTTTGGCCTTAAAACGGGAACAATTATGAAACGTGAATGGAAGATTTTTGCTGCACTGGTTGGGATTTTTGTTGTCGCTTACGCCCTGCCGTTGGGTAACCCCAGGATTCAGGCAGCCATTCAAGAGGCGTTTCGACTGCTCCAGTGGTACGCACGTAATCACACACTGGCCTGCGTTGTACCAGCTTTGTTTATTGCAGGAGCCATTATCACTTTTCTTTCTCAGAGCTCGGTCATGCGCTATCTCGGACCGAATGCTAATCCTTGGCTGGCTTATGCAGTGGCCTCGGTGTCGGGTTGCGTCCTTGCGGTTTGCTCCTGCAGCGTGCTTCCTATGTTCGCCGGCATCTATCAACTGGGGGCAGGTCTTGGCCCCGCCTCGGCCTTTTTGTATTCTGGCCCTGCTATAAACGTCCTTGCCATCTTTTTAAGCGCACGTGTCTTGGGCTTGTCCATCGGTGTAGGGCGGGTCGTCGGTGCCGTCGGTTTTTCAGTTGTAATTGGCTTGCTTATGGCGATTGTGTTCCGCAAAGGCGAGCGTGCAAAGGCTGCGGCAGCGCTTCAAATGCCGGAGCCCGAAAAGCCCCGCCGTCACATTGGCAAAACGGCTCTGTACCTTGCGTGTATGATTGGGTTTTTGGTGTTCAGCGATTGGTTCAACCCCGGCAATGTCGTTGTCAAGACCAGCGACGGCCGGCAGTTCAAGGCGGTGGTCATCCATGAGACGAATGACGCCGTTCGTTTTCAGCTTGAGCAGGACCGCGACTCCGCCAAGACTGGCGATAAGATAACGCTGTCAAAAACAGAAATTGCCGAAATGACCGAGCGGCAAACGTGGGTAATCGCCGTCTATCATATTCGGTGGTACCTCGCGGGGCTGCTGGGCCTGGCGGTTCTGATTATGGCATGGCGGTGGTACGAACGCGAGGAGATTCGCCAGTGGATGCAGAACACGTGGGAGTTTACGAAGCTGCTTGTGCCTCTTCTGTACGGCGGCGTATTTGTCGTCGGCTTCGTAAGCGTTTTGCTGCCGGAAAAGCACGTCGCCCAGTGGGTAGGCGACAACAGCTTAAGAGCCAACCTTGTAGCCAGCCTCATTGGCACATTCTGGTATTTCGCAACACTGACCGAGATTCCCATCACGTAGGCGCTGATGAAGTTCGGCATGCACAATGGCCCCGTACTTGCGCTGCTTCTGGCCGGCCCCGCTTTGTCGTTGCCGAATATACTCGTCATACGAAAGGTCATGGGCAACAGTAAGACCATTGTTTTCATACTGCTGGTAGTTGTGATGTCCACAATTGTCGGTATGTTCTTCGGTACGTTTTTTTAACGGGTGATTGTCAAGTTGACAGACGCTATTGATAATAACTCAGACATAAAGCATCGTACTAAGGGCAAGGGACTCAGTATCTTTGAGAAGTACCTTACCTTATGGGTGGCCGTCTGTATCGTCGGCGGCATCGTTTTAGGAAAGCTCGCCCCTGAACTGTCCAGGTACTTGGATAGTCTGGCTATATACGTGGGCAACGCCCCCATTGTATCTATTCCTATAGCCGTGTGCCTGTTCTTCATGATGTATCCTATCATGGTCAAAATCGATTTTGCTGAGGTCCTGAAAGCCGGCAGAAACGCCAAACCTGTAGGCCTGACCCTCTTTGTAAACTGGGCCATAAAGCCGTTTACCATGTACGCTATCTCGCTGCTTTTTCTGGGCACCCTGTTTTACGCCTTTATCGGGCCTGATGCAGTCGACCGCCTCAAGATGCCTTTTGGGCTTGATTTGCCCGTCGGTGGTACCTATGGAGTTGGGACTGTTATTGAAGTTGAAGGTATAAAGATGCTGCAAGTTCCACTTTGGAGAAGCTATCTGGCCGGCTGTATCCTGCTCGGTATAGCTCCCTGTACGGCTATGGTCTTGGTGTGGGGCTACCTCGCAAAAGGAAATGATGGGCATACGCTGATGATGGTCGCTATCAATTCTCTGACTATGCTGCTTCTTTACGGTCCTCTGGGTGGATTCCTGCTCGGTGTCGGCAGGCTGCCTGTACCGTGGCAGGCGCTGCTTTTGTCAATCGCTATCTATGTTGCACTGCCGCTTGCTGCCGGATACCTCTCCCGAAGATGGATAATTGCCGCCAAAGGACAAATCTGGTTCACCGAGAAATTCCTGCACTTTCTAACGCCTGTCACGATAGTCGCCCTGCTTGTCACCCTGGTCTTGTTGTTCTCATTCAAAGGAGACATCATTCTTTCCAATCCACTGACAATCCTCTGGATTGCGATTCCTTTGTTTATTCAGACAAATCTTATATTTTGGTTGGCCTATGTGCTGGCAAGGCTTTTGAAACTTCGATACTGCGATGCGGCCCCGTCGGCAATGATAGGAGCGTCGAATCATTTTGAAGTTGCCATTGCCACCGCGACAATGCTGTTTGGCCTGTCGTCCGGGGCCGCCCTGGCAACGGTCGTTGGCGTGCTTATCGAGGTCCCTGTGATGTTGATGCTTGTCAAGATATGCCTCAAAACGCAGAAATGGTTCCCGGCAGATATGAACGCAGGTGTATAATGAAAAAGATACAAATTCTTGGAACAGGCTGTCCTAAGTGCAGCAAGCTCGCGTCAAATGCAGAAGCCGCCGCCACAGGACTCCGAATCGAATACGAAATAGAAAAGGTCACAGACATCAATGATATCATCAGCTTCGGCGTAGCAATGACACCGGCGCTCGTCGTGGACGGTGATGTTAAATCAGCCGGCAAAGTACCTTCTGTGGAAGATATCAAAAAAATTCTCATGTAGCTGACGCCTCTTGAGAATGGCTATCGAGCCAAAGGAGATGAAATATGAAGGCTAAGACGATTGTTACGATAGTACTATTACTGTTTGCTGGTACCAGCATTGCTTATTTGATAACGGCCGAGGTACGCTCCGGCTTAATGTCGCCTGCCGCAGACTCGGATGCGCCCGAAGTTGAAAAATCAGCCGCCAAAGCCTTGCAGCCGACGAAATCAACGGCCTCAAAGGTCGTAGTGTATTACTTCCATGGAACGGCCCGCTGTATGACTTGCAGGAAGTTCGAGCAATATACCCTCGAAGCCCTCCAGGATGCGTTTGCAGAGCAGCTCAATGATGGGCGACTCCAATGGCAAATGGTCGATGTCGAACAGCCCGGCAACGAACACTTTGTGAAAGATTATCAACTGTATACAAAGTCCATCGTCATTGTTAAAACCAAAGACGGCAAACACACAGGGTCCAAGAATCTAAAGGAAATATGGGAGCTGGTCCGCCATAAACCAGCCTTTCTAAAGTACATTCAAGACGAGGTCAGGAACTGTCTGGAGTCAGACTGATGCAGGAACTTATCATAGGGGCATTGTCAGCGCTGTGGTTAGGCATCCTGACCTCTATCAGCCCGTGTCCTTTAGCGACGAATATTGCCGCCATATCTTTCATCGACAGACGTATCGGTCGGACCCGTGTGGTCTTTCTCACAGGCCTTGTCTATACACTCGGCCGGATGTTGACCTATGCAGCTCTTGGGATTCTTCTTGTCGCCGGGGCTCTGTCTATACCACAGGTATCACATATTCTCCAAAAATATATCAATAAGATACTCGGCCCAATACTGATTCTTGTGGGTATGATTCTGCTGGAGCTGATACAGATAAATATCTCCGGCTCCGGCTTGAGTGCAAAAATGCAAAAGCGGGCCGAATCATTGGGAATCTGGGGAGCAGGACTGTTAGGTATTGTCTTCGCACTTTCTTTTTGTCCCATCTCCGCTGCACTTTTCTTCGGAAGCCTCATCCCGCTGTCGGTGAAATGCAACTCAACCGTGGTGCTGCCCGCACTTTACGGTATTGGGACCGCGCTTCCGGTGCTTTTGTTCGCGCTTCTGCTTGCCTTGGGGGCTCAATCTCTCGGCAAGGCATTCAACAAACTGACACAAATCGAGTTGTGGATTCGCCGTATAACAGGGGGTATCTTCATTCTAATTGGGATTTACTACTGTCTCGCGTACATTTTTAATGTCTTTCAATAAAAAAACGGCACCAGCAAGACCGTTTCTGCTCCGATTCATCACGTCATATACAATTTTGCCCATCTTGGCTGTTTAGCATTCGTTGTTGACATTTCGGACTTCAGAGATGTATAGTATTGGCTCGGTCGCGTTTTGCTGGCTGAGAAGATTTATAGCTTCGCAAGTATGGGAATCTGAGAAATGGACCCTACAATTTTCAAGGCGTATGATATAAGAGGTGTTTATCCCGATCAGGTCAGCGAAGAGGACGCCTGGAAAATCGGCTATGCGTCCGCACAATTTTTGCGGTCCCTGCTTCGCGGCTACGAGCGAGGGCAGACTCGTTCACAATCTATCTGCGTCGCCCGGGATATGAGGACACACAGCGAGTCGCTGGCCGGCGCCCTCATACGAGGCATAAGCGCTTGTGGCGCGAATGTAGTCGACATTGGGATGATTGATACGCCCCAGATGTACTTTGCAATCAATCATCTCGGCACCTGCGGCGGCGTCCAGGTGACCGCTTCACACAACCCGGCCAAGTACAATGGCTTTAAAGTATCCGGGGCCGGGGCTAGGCCGGTCGGAGTCGATACCGGACTAAAAGATATAGAGCATATCGCGATGGCTCTGCTGCACACGAAGGGCAGGGCAACCGGCGCAGTAAGAAAACATGATTTGACTGAGGAATACAAAAATCACGTCCTGAAATTCCTCAAACCCAACATAAGAAAACTGAGAATGGCCGTCGACGCCTCAAACGGAATGGCCGGAAAGATGGTCCCGGCGGTATTCGGCGATTTGCCCATAGAGATAATCGGACTTAACCTCAAACACACCGGCACTTTCAAGCACGAGCCGAATCCGCTTGTTGAGGAGAATCTGGCCGAGGTTAAGCAAGCGGTAAAAAAACAAAATTGCCATTTCGGAGTCTGCTTCGATGGCGACGCCGACAGATTAATGATGGTCGATGAAAAGGGTCAGAATATCGGATGCGATTTAATGACGGCCCTTATGGCCCGCTACTTCCTGAACAAAGAACCCAAATCCACCATCGTCTACGATTTGCGAAGCAGTCTGGTCGTCTCTGAAGAGATTCTTAAGTATGGCGGCACCCCTCGAAGGGAGCGCGTCGGACACGCGTTCATAAAAAAGGCCCTCCGGGATTCACACGCCGTATTCGGCGGAGAACTCTCCGGACACTTCTATTATCGCGACAACTACTATGCCGACTCAGGCCTAATCACCCTGGTGCATGTATTGAACATTGTAAGTGACGCGAAGGTCCCGGTAAGCGAGCTTATCAGACCGCTGCGCAGATATTCGAGCAGCGGCGAGATAAACTTCGAGGTCGATGACAAACAGGCCAAGATGGATGAGCTTGCAAGAGTATATAACGACGGCCAACTCGACCGGCTCGATGGCGTCACCATCTGGTATAAGGACTGGTGGTTCAACTGTCGGCCGAGCAATACCGAACCTTTGCTGCGACTGAATGTCGAGGCCAAAAGCAAAAAACTCCTCGATGAGAAACTCGAAGAAATCGAGCAGCGCCTCGGCAAGCCCTTCAAGGAGAAAAAGCAGGCAAAGAAATCAAAACCGAGCAAAAGGCCAAAAACCGCTAAAGAAAAGAAAATAACTAAAAAGAAGAAAGTAACTAAGAAGAAAAAGGTAGCCAAAAAGAAGACGGTAGCTAAAAAGAAAAAGCTAACTAAGAAGAAAAAGGCGCCAAAAAAGAAAAGAACGACCCGAAAGAAGAAATAATCCAAAGCCCGCTCGTCTTGCTGCAAAAAGACATTTTTCAAAGTATGATAATGGAAACGCACACGAAAAAATATCAGACTCCAAACGGCCCGGTGGAGGGCGTGCAGGCCAAATGGTCCGGATTTAATATCCTCCTGGTGACGGGCTCCAAGGGATTCCTGGCTTGTCCTGCCATTGACGTCGACGCCTGCCAGCGGTACGGTGTCGCCGCGGCATTGGTCGAAAGCTCGCCAGATAATCCCATCGGAACACTCGAGCGTTTCCCGGACCGTAAGATTACAAAGACAAACGCGAAGGCCGAAGAACTTGGTATAACAGAAGGTATGAACGTCACAGACGCCTTTGTGCTTATAGCGTAAATCACATTAACCACGTACAGTATAGCAAGAGAAGGGAGAAGATATGAAAGTACAAAAGTATTGTCTCGTCCTAAGTTTTGCGGTTGCAATTTCAGCTCTTCCGGCTTTCGCCGAGCCGCAGCCGACCATACCGCATGACGAACATACGTTGCTCGGCAATGCAAATCCGTTCCTGGCCGGCATAGATAAATTGTATGCCGTCATCCTGCCGCTCGATGTCCAATCCAACAATCAAAGCTCGCTCTGGCAGCAACTCCAAGTAAAGCTCGAACAAAAACTCAATAAAGCCGGCATCAAAATAATCTCTGTGCCCGTTTTCGATTCGGGATTGAGGGCCTATGACATCCCCGAGCTCAGAGTCTATATAGATATGTTCAAATTTGCCGACTCGCCCCAGTACATCTTCCGCATTCAAACATCATTGGCCAGGGCGGTCTGCCTGACGGAAAAACAGAGCCTGCTCTTCAAAGCCGATGTCTGGCGCGTGGCCCCGTCAATGCAGGCGGTATCGGCCGAAAGCATGTCCGCAGCGGTTACCGATGTCGTCCTCGAACAACTCGAAGCGTTTATCCACGCCTATCTGGTGGCCAATCAGTGGACTGACCAGCCCTCTGAAGGCGAAAGAAAAGATGCCGTTTCACCAACAACCCGAAAAGAACGAACCGCACCGGCCGTCAAATCCCCTGCAGCCCAGTTCAGCTATGTCGCATCAAAGAACAGTAAAGTATTTCACAACCCCGAGTGCCAGTGGGCAAAGAAAATCAGGCCCGAAAACGTGATAGGCTATACCAGCCGGGACCAGGCGATAAGAGCCGGCAGAAGACCCTGCAAGACCTGCAACCCATAGTGTCTTCCGGGAATCCGTTTTTGAGCGCGAAGTAAGTTTGGTGTTAACAGCTTTACCGTCAAAGGCCAATGATAATAGACAAAGTCTCTGAGAACAAACAACAGGGTGTAATTAAAAGTCGATTGGCATCGATTGATGCGCTGAGGGGATTTGATATGTTCTGGATTATCGGAGGCGGTACGGTATTTGCGAGTCTGGACGGCATATTCAAAAACCCAACAACCGGTTTTATAGCGCGACAGCTTGAGCACGTCAAGTGGGAGGGATTTCGCTTCGAGGACCTGATATTTCCTCTGTTTCTCTTTATAGTGGGAACGGTTTTGCCGTTCTCTATCTCGCGTCGAGTAGAGCGGGGGCAAAGCCGCCGCGCCCTTTACCTGCACATTTTCAAGCGCGCCGGTGTGCTTATTTTGCTCGGCTTAATCCTCAACGGTCTGTTACGGTTTAACTGGCCCGAGATGCACTGGCCCGGTGTGTTGCAGCGGATAGGACTGTGTTACTTTTTGGCGGCACTTTTGGTAATGACCACAAAATGGCGCGCACAGCTGATAGTTGCAGGGGCGATTCTGCTTTTGTACTGGGCTGCATTGACATTGATTCCCGTACCCGGCTACGGACCGGGCGTCATCACGCCGGAGGGGTGCCTGTCATCGTATATCGACCAGAACCTGCTCCCCGGCAAAATCCATGAGGAGCATTACGGCTACGGGGATAACGAAGGAATAATCTCTACGTTACCTGCGATTTGCACCACGCTCTTCGGGGCCCTGGCTGGCCACTGGCTCCGCTCAAAACACTCCGGCAATCGCAAGGCTGCTGCTCTGGCGATAGGGGGCATAATCTGCGTAATCGCAGGATATATCTGGGGATTGTCTTTTCCTATCATAAAAAATATCTGGACAAGCTCATATGTATTGGTCTCCACCGGGTACAGCTTGTTGCTGCTGGCATTATTCTATTGGGTCATTGATGTCAAAGGATATAAAAAGTGGGCGTTTTTCTTTATCGTCATTGGAATGAACGCGATTACAATATACTGTATTCAGTTGGTCGTTGGCTTCGAGGAAGTCGCAGGTTTTCTCGTTGACGGTATCGCCCGATGGGCGGGCTTGGCAGAACCTCTGGTATTGGCGTGTGGAGCGCTGGGGGTTAAATGGCTGCTGTTATTGTTTTTGTACCGACACAGGATATTCCTTAAGGTTTAAAGTGGACAGGGAAAATGATGGACGATGAAACTGATGTAATCTTTCGTGAGGTACAAAAATTTGCGTCGTGGCTTCACTGGGTCGTTGCTCCGTCGATGGCTGTCGCAGTGGTATTCGGCATGTTTGCCTTGAGGCAAGAGTCCTTGCAGCCACCGCCCCGCACAACGCAGATTGTTGCGCTCATAATTCTGGGAATACTTCTGCCGATAGCGATTGCGGTCCTTTTTTCACTCTTGAAATTGGAAACGGAAGTTCGCACAAATGGTCTGTACGTTCGTTTCTTCCCGTTCCACATCAACTTCAAAACATTCACCGCAGAAGATTTGAGCGAACACTATGCCAGAACGTACAGGCCCATACTCGAATACGGCGGCTGGGGAATTCGGTGCGGCTGGCGCGGCGGCAGAGCCTATAACGTAAGCGGCAATCAGGGCGTCCAGCTCGTCTTAAAAGATGGCAAGCGCCTGCTCATCGGTTCTCAAAGGGCCGATGAATTGGCCGAGGCGCTTAGCTCACTTACTCAAACCAGTTAGCGTCCTAAAACCGGAGCTTCTCGTTGCATTTTGCACATCCGTGGGTTATCATCACTGTATTGAATTCGTATTTAGTTTTTTCAGCCCCAATGAAAAGATTCCAGTTCATAATTTGCAAGGTGATGCAGAAAGAGGCCTACTTTTGTGCCGCTCGCTCGAAGAACACCATCGACATAGTACTGATGCAGCAGGGCCTGCATAACGAGCCCGACAGGCTTCGCAGTGAAGTACAAAAAGCCCTCGACCGCACTTCTGATACCCAGGGCCAAAACTATGACGCTTCCCTGCTCGGCTACGGTCTTTGCAGCAACGGCATCGTTGGTCTCTCTGCCGAAATCCCCATCGTCGTACCGCGAGGCCACGACTGCATTACACTTTTGCTCGGCTCAAAAGACAAATACCAGCAGTACTTTGATTCGCACCGCGGCGTATACTGGTTCAGTCCCGGCTGGATAGAAACGGGCACCCAGCCCGGCAAAGAACGCTATGAACACACACTCAAGGAGTACATCGAAAAGTACGGCGACGACAGCGCCGAGTACCTTATGGAACTCGAACAAGGCTGGATGAAAGAATACAACTGGGCGACATATATCGACTGGGGCTTTCCTAACTCCGACCAGGAAAAAGAATACACCAGGCGCTGCGCCGAATTCCTCCACTGGAGCTACGACGAAGTGAAGGGCGACCCGTCCCTTACGCAAAGACTCCTCGACGGCGACTGGAATGATGATGAGTTCTTAACCGTCCCGCCGGGACAAAAAATTGACGAAGACCTCACAAGTAAGGGTATAATAAAGGCCGAGTAGAAAATCTGTCTTTGCTTTTGCAAACTGACGACCTTCAGTCAAACTGTACAATGGAGCAAACAAACAAAAAACAACACACTCTCTTAATTTACCTCGCCCTGGCCTTGGCTGTATTTGCCGCCTTCGAGCCGGTGCTACATAATGATTTCGTTGGTTACGATGACCCCTTTTACGTCACCGACAATCCGAATGTTAATGTTGGCATAACCCGCAAATCCATCGTCTATGCCTTTACCACCCCGCACGGCGCCATCTGGAATCCCCTTACCACCCTCTCCCACATTCTTGACTGCCATCTGTTCGGCCTAAATCCCTTCTGGCATCACCTGACCAGCTTATTGTTTCACATCGCGAGCACTTTGCTTCTGTTTTCGATCCTCAAAAGGATGACCGGTGCGGTCTGGCCAAGTGCCTTTCTGGCCGCCGCATTCGCCCTGCACCCCCTGAGAGTCGAGTCGGTCGCATGGGTGTCATCGAGAAAAGACGTCCTGAGCGTCTTTTTCTGGATGTTGACAATGTGGGCTTACGTGCGATACACAGAGCATCCCGGTATAAGGCGGTACCTGCTGGTATTCTTGTTCCTCTGGCTGGGACTTCTGGCCAAACCCATGCTCCTGACCTTGCCGTTCGCGCTGCTTCTGCTGGACTATTGGCCCCTTGGCCGGTTTCAGCCAGCCATTCAAAAAACGACCTTGCGACTGATTGCCGAAAAGCTACCTTTATTTGCCCTTGTGGCGGCTGTCGGTCTAATCGCATATATCGTCCCCCAAAGCGAAGGAGCGTTGAAACTAACGCAGACTTTACCTTTAAGCGTCCGCCTGTCCAATTCCTTGGTTGCCTATATCGCCTACATAGGCAAGATTTTTTATCCGGCTGATTTGGCGGTCCTGTACCCGCACCCGCGTGACACCTTGCCGGCGTTCCAGCCGATAGCCTCACTCTTGATACTCGCACTCATATCGGCCGCAGTATTCTACAAGATGTCAAGGCGCCGTTACCTGACGATGGGCTGGCTGTGGTATCTTGGAACATTGGTGCCTGTTATAGGTCTGGTCCAGTTGGGACATCAGGCCATCGCCGACCGATACACTTATCTGCCTTCTATCGGTATCTTTATTATCGTTGTCTGGGGCGCTGCTGAGTTATTCGCCAAAAGCCGGCTGCCGAAGGCTGTGCCGACAATATCCGCCGCCGCAGTCCTTATCGCTCTGTCGGTATGTACCCGGGTCCAGGCGCGCTACTGGCAAAACAGTCTTACCCTCTATGAACGCGCCGTTACGGTCACGAAAGATAATTACATAATGCACTACAATTATGCGAACGCCCTTCTCCGGGCCTGCCGATACGACGAGGCCCTCACGAACTTCGAACAGGCCCTTAAAGTCAATCCCCAATACTTCGACGCCCGCAACGGCATCGGCAGGGCACTTCTGAAGCAGGGCAAAACCGATGAGGCTATTGCCTGCTTCAGTGAGATGCTCCAACTCAAACCCGGTTACTACAAGGCGCACTACAACATGGCACTGGCCATGACCGAAAAGGGCGACTACGACAACGCTGTCGAACACTTTCACAAAGCTCTGCGCGTAAAGCACGATTGGCCCGAGGCGTACTACAACATGGGCAGGGCCTTTTACCTTCAGGGCGACCGTGACTCCGCCGCCAAACAGTTTGTCCAGGCCCTGCGTTTAAAATCCGACTATCTCACCGCGCGTGTTAAACTCGCCCGCACCTTGGCCGAAATGAGCGAAACCAAGTACGCCGTTGACCACTTTTACAAAGCGCTCGAACTTCAACCCGACAATATCGAAATACTGACAGGCCTCACATGGCTCCTGGCCGCTTCTGAAGATACCAAAGTCCATGACCCCCCTGCCGCCGTTAAATTCGCCCAAAAGGCCTGCGAACTTACTAACTATGAACAGATAGAGGCTCTGGACACCCTCGCTGTCGCCTATGCCGCGGCAGGCAAATTCCCTCAGGCAATTGAAACCACCCAAAAAGCTCTTGAGCTGGCCATCGCCGCCGGCAAAGAAGACCTCGCCCGAGAAATAGACGAACGCCTCCGGTTGTATAAAGCTGGACAGCCTTGTCGCGGCTTGAAGCCCGACTACGCAACTGACGAAGACACGATTGACCCACACACGCCAGGAACGCACTAAAAACACATGCCGGCCGCTGAAAATTTATTTATTGGATTGTTTTTCCATTTGCGTTATTCTTTTTTAGCCAAAACCTAAAATCGAGGGACATAAAATGAAAATTACTGCCTTTAACGGAAGCCCCTGGGGTCCCACAAGCAATACTCAGATTATGGTCGATGAGTTCCTGGTTGGGGCCACAGATGCCGGCGCAAAGACCGAAACCATCCTGCTGCAGCAGCGAGACATCAAGCCCTGTAAAGGCTGTTTCGACTGTCTGGTCAATACGCCCGGAAAATGTTCGGTAAAAGACGAGATGCCCAAACTCATAAAGAAGTTTATGGGTTCTGACATCGTTGTCTTTGCCACGCCGCTTTATATTGACAATGTCTCCGGCCCTATGAAAATCTTTATGGACAGACTCATCCAGCTCGTCGAGCCCCACTTCGAAAAGGCCCCGGACGGCCAGTATCGGCACCGCAAACGGTTCCCGGAATATCCCAAATTCGCTGTCATCGCAAACGGCCACATGCCGGAACAGTCCATCTTCGATGTTTTAAGATTGCTCTTCAGACGCCTCGCCCGAAACATGCACACCGAGCTGGTCGCGGAAATCTATCGTCCGACCGGCGGTCTTTTAAGAAGCGAAGATGTCACGCTCAGGGCGGTGATAAAAGAGTATAAGCAGCTCTTGCGTAAGGCCGGCTTCGAGTTGGTGAACGAGGGCAAATTCACCGAGCAAACCGCTGAGCTGCTCGAAAAACAGCTGATGGACCCCGACCAGTACGCCGAATACGCCAACGAAAAATGGGACAATATGCTTCTAAACGCCTGACACTACCGCGCCCACTTTACAGGGCTTTTACAAAGTGTAGACGCACATCTGCATTCAGCCGGCCCCAAAGCAGACCGTGCAGGTTCTTCAATAGATAGAATTTTTCACAATTATCGCTGTCGGCTGGGTGAGGAGTCCTTAAGGAAAAATTCTTTATGACCGGAAAAAAACAAACTCGATTTGATGACATTTACAAAGATATGTCGCTCGATGAGGTTCCCTGGAATCTCGAAACTCCCCCGGAGCTTCTGGTCGAATTGGTTGACACCGGGAAAGTCCGGCCCTGCAAAGCCATTGACTTGGGCTGCGGGGCGGGCAATTATGTCGTCTATCTTGCCGCCAGAGGATTCGACGTTACCGGAGTCGATTTTTCGCCGACCGCCATAAAAATAGCAAAAGAAAACGCCAAAACAAAAGGCGTCAAGTGCAACTTTCTCGTCGCTGATGTTCTTGACCAGTTGGGCGATATTGACCAAACCTGGGACTTTGCCTACGGCTGGGGCCTGTTGCATCACATATTCCCCGAGCAAAGGCAAAAATACGTTGAGAATGTCTATCGAATACTCAATCCGAAAGGCAAATATCTTTCCCTGTGTTTTAGCGAAAAAGACACCGGTTTCGAAGGCTCCGGAAAATACCGAAAGACGGATATCGGCAGCGTTATATATTTTTCCTCCGAAGATGAATTAAGGAAATTGTTTGAGACACACTTTCAAATAATCGACTTGCGAACGGTCCAAATCAGCGGCAGGTTTGAATCCCATATTTTCAATTATGTCTTAATGGAAAAAATGTGATGTTGCACCTGCTTGCGCAAAAGAATTACCGAGAGCCTGATTAACCGGCTCGCAATAAAAACCGGGTAGTCACACAATATTGACAGGCGGTTATGGCCTTTATGACAATCATAATTATAGCTGTTGGCCTGGCGATGGACGCCTTCGCCGTCTCCATCGTTACCGCCGCGGCGTACAGGCAGCTAAAGATAAGCCACGCCCTGCGAATGGCCTTTTTCTTCGGTGCCTTCCAGGCCTTTATGCCCTTAATCGGCTCGCTGGCAGGGCTCAGCCTCAAAGACCACGTAGCGGATTATGACCATTGGGTCGCCTTCGCTCTTCTGACTGCTGTCGGCGTCAAAATGATTTATGAATCATTCAAAATCGCCGGCGCTGAGAAAGACCTCAATCCGTCGAATATCTTTGTCTTGCTGGTTCTCTCCGTCGCTACCAGTATCGACGCCTTCGCCGTCGGCATAACGCTTCCACTCTTGAGCGTTCCGCTTGCAGCCGCCGTGATAATCATCGGCCTGGTCACCTTCGCCCTCTCATGGCTCGGTGCTCTGCTCGGTAAAAAATTCGGTCACCTCTTCGAAAGCAAAATCGAAGCTGCTGGCGGCCTTGTCCTCATCGCCCTCGGCATAAAAATCCTCCTCCAGCACTTGCTCCTGTAAACGGCCCTTGCGGTCAGCTGAAAAAACAATATAATGACCGCATTATTCCATCGGATCGGATTGTTACTGTAATTGGTGATTTTTATGGCTTCCAGGGTTTATTTTATTCAGGCGTCCCGCGGTGACGGTGAAAAGGTAATTTCTAAAAAGGCCCGAACGCTGTTCAAGGCGGCCGGCTTCGCCAACTGCTTCAAGGAAAATGACTTCACCGCCGTGAAGGTCCACGTCGGAGAAGCGGACAACAACACATACATAACCGCCCCGTGCATAAAAGGTCTGATAGACGAGCTGCTCGAACTGAAAACAAAACCGTTTGTGACCGACACCAGCGCCTTATACGTCGGCCGAAGACATAACGCCATCGAACACTCCATACTCGCCGCCGAGCACGGCTTCTGCGAGACTGTCCTGGGCATTCCGTTCATTGTGCCGGATGGACTGTTCGGAACATCCGAGACGCCGGTCAAAATCAACGGCGAACTGAACAAGGAAGTCTTCATCGCCTCAGACATTGCCAGGTCCCAATCCATCCTTTCGGTCGCCCACTTCACCGGCCACTGCGCTGCCTGCATGGGAGCTACCCTAAAGACTCTGGGAATGGGCTGCGCAAGCAGGAAGGGAAAGATGAGACAGCACGCCGCCCTTACGCTCAGCATCGGCGATGACTGCACGCGCTGCGGCCAGTGCTACGACCATTGCCCCGCCGATGCGATTACACTAAACGACGTCAAGGCGCACATCGACCAGGACAAATGCATCGGCTGTGCAGAATGTCTCGTCGCCTGCGGATTCAACGCCGTCGAATGCGACTGGGGCGAGGAGGATGAGGTCCTGCAGAAAAATATCGCCGAACACGCACTCGGCACCCTCAAGGGAAAACAAAACAAGTCCGTGTTTTTCAATTACCTCATCTCCGTCACTAAGGACTGCGATTGTTTCAGTGAGCCGGATATGCCCAGGATAGTCGATGACATCGGCATACTCGCCTCCACCGACCCCGTTGCCGTCGATAAAGCGGCACTGGACATGGTGGAGGCCAAAGGCGGCAAAAACCTCGCAAAATTACTCGGAAATGACAAGCTCAACCCACATTACCAGCTTGAGCACGCCCAGCGAATCGGCCTCGGAACCGCCCATTACGAACTTCTGGAGGTCAATTAAATTATAAAAACAAATTTGAGGATTTGATATGTCGTTGGCCCTGGTGCTCGGCACTCAATAATCGGTAGGATTGTAAATCTTTGCCGCCGGAATTTGGCACTTGAGGCATTACTTTCAACGTTTAGTAATTTCTTTTTGAGAGGTTTAAATGGAGCGATTAAATCACAAACTACTTATCTCTTTGATTGGTCTCGCTCTGATTCTGATTACTGTTATTGCCTTCGAGCCGATGCGTTACAACAGATTCGTCGATTATGATGATGGGACCTACATAACTGAAAATCCACAAGTTACAGCGGGAATAACACGTGAATCTGCTCTGTGGGCCTTTACTGCACGCCATGCGTACAACTGGCATCCGCTGACCTGGCTGAGCCATATGCTGGATTGCCAACTGTTTGGGCTCAACCCATCTCGGCATCACTTAACTAATCTGCTATTTCACGTGGCAAATACTTTGTTGCTGTTTTACCTCCTGCAAAAAATGACAGGCGCGGTTTGGCGAAGCGCCTTTGTGGCCGCAGCTTTCGCCTTGCATCCTCTCCACGTCGAGTCCGTAGCTTGGGCGGCCGAACGCAAGGATGTCCTCAGTTCGCTCTTCTGGATGCTGACCATACTTGCTTATATGCGATACACAGAGCGACCGCGTACAGGAAGATATCTGCTGGTAATTTTGGTCTTTGCTCTCGGGCTGATGGCCAAACCCATGTTGGTGACTCTGCCGTTCGTCCTGCTCTTGCTGGACTATTGGCCGCTGAAACGGTTCCGATGGGACCGTCAAGACCTGCAAGGAGCTCTGCCGCAGTACGAATCACCCGACGACCGTCGCTGCGAGTGCTCAACCTCCCTGTTGATAAAGGAAAAGGTTCCTTTACTCGCACTCGCCGTGGTCTCGTGTATAATCACTTTTATTATCCAGCAAAAGGCTGGGGCGGTAGCACCGCTTGCTTTACCGTTGCGAATCTTTAATGCTCTTGTTTCTTACATAAGGTACATCGAAAAAATAGCCTGGCCCAGTGGCTTGGCAGTCCTTTATCCCCATCCTACGTACAGACTGTTATTCTGGCCAACTGTAGCAGCGGTCCTGCTGCTCCCGGCTGTGACCATCTGGGTACTTCGCTTGGCCAAAACCCACAGGTACCTGCCTGTCGGATGGTTTTGGTACCTCGGAACTCTCGTACCTGTCATTGGTCTAGTGCAAGTGGGAAACCAGGCTATGGCTGACCGATATATGTACCTGCCCTCCGTCGGAATCTTTATTATAGTTGCCTGGGGGGCTGTTGAACTTCTCGCCGAATGGCGATATCGAAAAATTGCTCTGGGAATATCAGCAGGATTACTGCTTGCTGCTATGCTGGCGTGTACCCGGATGCAGGTCTGCCACTGGCGAAACAATCTCACTCTGTTTGGAAATGCTGTTGAGGTAACCGAAAACAATTACATAATGCTGGACAAATACGGATTGGCGATGCTCAAACAGGGCCGACTTGACGAGGCCGTAACCCAATTCAGCAAAGCGCTGCGAATCGAGCCGCGACATTTAGACGCTCGTAAAAATATGGGCGATGCGCTTCTCATGAAGGGAAGGCTTGATGAGGCTGTCACCTGCTTTAATGAAGTACTGCGCGTCAATAAAGACTGGCCCGAAGCGTACCTTAATTTGGGGACGGCTTATGCTAGGCAGAACAAGTATGACTTGGCGATTCAGAATTACAATGCTGCGCTGCAACTCAAGCCGGATTACCTCAGTGCGCACATAAACTTGGCGTTGGCGCTGATGCTGCAGGACAATATCGACCAGGCATTACAGCATTGCCACGATGCGCTAAACATCAATCCCAACGACAGCCGGGCCCGCCAGCTCCTAAATCAACTGCTCACGAAGCAGGGTAAATTGCAAAAGTAATGATAAGGGCAGGAACCTCGCAAAATTGCTTGCACACGACAACTTCAAACCCCTTTACCAGCTTGAGCACGCCCAGCGAATCGGCCTCGGAACCGCCGATTATGACCTCATAAACGTCGATTAGCGTTTAAAAGAGAAAATTTTGTTAAATATTTATCTAACTTTAGCTTGCATTTACCAGAAATGCTGATACAATTTGCATCATGTCTTTGGGTCAGATAATAAGAAAAAAACGCGAGCAGATGAATCTCACTCTCGATGAGGTCGGTAGCAGCGTCGGCTTCTCAAAGCCCTATCTGTCAACCATCGAAACCGGCAAGGTAAAAAACCCTCCCAGTGATGACTTACTAACAAAGCTCGAGAGAATACTCGAGTTTGAGCCGGGACTGCTCCTGCACATCGCGCACATGCAGCGCATTCCGCCGGATATTCGTCAGCAATACGAATCCGCCGAGGCTGAAAATCAGAAATTACGCAGCTTTATCAAAAACCTCATAGACGCAAAGCCAAATACCAAGCAGCTCGGTTCACTCCTGGCCAAAAGCAAGCTCCACACCGAAAAAGCCGAAGCTCCACTGGCCGCCGGCCGGCTCGTGCCCGTCATAAACAAAGTTTCAGCAGGCTACCCCAGTGACTTCAACGACCTGGATTATCCCGTGGGCGTCGCAGACGATTACGTCCGCTGTCCCGACCTGCACGACCCAAACGCCTTTGCCGTCCGGGTTGTCGGTGATTCGATGGAGCCGAAGTTCCGTGAAGGTGACATAGTGGCCTTCTCGCCCGCGGCCGAGGTACACAATGGCGACGACTGTTTCATTCGCTTTGCAATGCCCCACGAAACCGCCTTCAAAAGAGTGTTCTTCGAACCCGACAACGAAGTGCGGCTCCAGCCGAGAAACGAAAAATACTCCCCCATAATCGTCGACGGAAAACGAATTGACGGCCTGTATCGGGCCATTATAAAATATGAAAAGCTCTAACCCTTCAAGCGCAGATTAGATAAATTATACAGTACGCTTAGCGTAGTGCTTGGCGGTATACTGAAATGTAGGGGTCTCATTAGCTTTTTGCTCCTGTAAGAGGCTAAGTAATGCGAAGGACACTTCAGTATCAGTTGTACGCTTGTGGCGAAAAACCGCTGCCCGCCCAAATCGCGGTTGGCGAAAATTCTTACCGTCTGTCTCAAGTCTTAAAGCATGATTTCTTCGCCGCAACCGCTCTTTATGAATCCTCCAACAAGTCGCTGGAACCCCGGATACCTACGCCGCAACAAATTATCTTAAAGCTCAATCGCCAGCAGCATTTCCTCGGCCTGCCTCTGGCCTGGCTGGGCCAGATGCTTTGCTCACACCAAATCTCTATCATCCGACGACTAAACCACGTCCAGGGAACGCCGCGCCTCCTCCAACGCTATGGCACGACAGGATTCATATATCAGTACATCCCGGGCCGAACACTAAAAGAGAACAAGGAAAAACTCCCCGACGATTTCTTTGACAGGTTGCTGAAACTCCTCCGGCAGATACACCACGCAGGCATCGTTTACCTCGATACGAACAAGCAAGACAACATCATCCTCGGCTCCGATGGCCGGCCCTACCTCGTCGACTTTCAGATATCCCTTTATGTCCCCAACCGCCTCCTCCTATCCCATCGACTTACCTCTTATCTGAGGAACACCTTACAAAAGGCGGACATCTATCATCTTTACAAACACAAGCGAAAGCTCGCTCCGGAACTGCTGACACCCGACGAACGCCCGCTGTCACGCCCCACCAGCAAAGCGATTCAGCTCCATCGCCTCGCCGCCACCCCTTTAAGAAACCTCCGCCGCAATCTCCTAAGGCGCCTCCAGCCAAAAGACCCCCTCACCTCACAAAACACCCCCCATCAGCCCACATAATAACCATCTCCGCTTCACTTACGGCCTCTCGCAAAAACAGACCCTCGAATGTGTCATTCCCGCGAAAGCGGGAATCCAGAAAGATATGGCCGTGTGCCTTATCGGTGCTGCACGACTGCTTTTGCTGGCCAGGTTTCACAACGGTTGCTTGAAGAAACAAAATTTAATGGTATAGTAGAATAGCCTGCTACATATATTGATTTAATTTTTTAACCTTTATCTTGGGAGTTTTATTTATGCATCGACAGGGAAGGAAGTTAGTGGCTCTGTTTTTATTGTCTTTTACGGTATTGATGCTTGAGATTTGTCTGACGCGGATTTTCTCGGTGCTCAGCTGGCATCACTTTGCATATCTGATTATTAGTCTGGCCCTTTTGGGTTTCGGTGCTGCGGGAAGTTATATCACCGTTTCAAAAAGCTTTTCTGAAGAAAAAAAGGCCGATGCACGTTTGGCCAAATTTGCCTCGCTCTTTGCCGCTACCCTTATAGCAGCAATTTTTCTGCTCACCAAAATCCGATTTTATCCTACCGATATTATTACCCGCAATGATTACAGCAACTCCATAAGTTTGTTGATTTTATATATTCTAATGGGCATACCTTTTTTCTTCGCCGGTGTATGCATCTGCAGGCTTGTTGCTCTGGCTGGTGACAAGGTGAATCTTTTCTATTTTGCGGATCTGGCCGGCGCAGGTTCCGGTGCATTGATGTCGCTGTTTGTAATAAACTATATCGGTGCCGTTGGCGGTATTTTTTTGGGGGCATCTCTCGCGGCTCTTTCGGCCCTTATACTTGCCTTTGAAGGAACAAGGCGACAGAGGTTCTTATATGTTTCAACGATATTCGCTTCTCTTGCATCTTTGATGCTGGCTGTGTTTACAGATTTTATGCCACTCTATTACCCCCCAAGCAAAGACCTTTTCCGGGATGAGCATAAGATCGTATATTCCAGATGGCACATCACGGGCAAAATCGATATCACATCTCCTGAGTCAATGTACGTCTCGTTCGGCGGCGCCTTATCAAGACGCTACCGTGACAATCCTCCCCTTGTTCGCGGTATCTATCAGGATGGTGCCGCACCTACTGGTATAATGGCTATGTCGGATAGACCCGAAAGTTCCTCTATTCTTGGAGAATACCTTCAGGGCATACCTTACGTTGTTCAGCCTGCTCAGAAAGTTCTCGTGATAGGTGTTGGCGGTGGGATAGACGCACTTATCGCGCTTCATAACGGTTCTTCCGACGTCTTGGGAGTAGACCTCAATCCCATAATCGTTGATGCCGTCGAAAGAAAATATCGAGATGAGTGTACCTCTTTATGGCTTGATGACCGATTCAGAATTGTGGTAAGTGAGGGCAGACACTTTTTAAGTCGAAATACCGAACAATTTGACGTTATACAACTATCCGGTGTCGATACATACACCGCTCTTTCCAGCGGAGCTTACGCACTGGCTGAAAATTTCCTTTATACCACAGAAGCTATGGCTGCCTACTGGGCACATCTAACTGAACATGGGATTTTGTCGTTTTCTCGCTGGTTGTTTGAGCCGCCCAGGGAGTCGCTCAGGCTGGTAGCAACTCAATTACAGATGCTTGATAGGCTTGGTATTGAAGATGCGGAAAGTCACTTTGTCGTTGTTGCAGGACCAGCCTACTACAACCGTCCACCCTGGGCAGAGGTCTTACTAAAGCGCACCAGCTTTACGAAAGACCAGATTGCTAAAATACAACAGTGGGCCACAGAGAGACAGTTTGATGTCCTGTATGACCCTTTCACAAAACGCTCAAACGCCTTTGATGGTGTAATACGCGCTAATCAGGCTGACAGGGCAAAAATGATTGCCGTTCATCGCTTTAACATCAGGCCCACCACCGATGATGACCCCTTTTTCTTTCAGTTTTATCGCTGGAAATCTGTACTTGAGATGACTGGCGCTAGGGGCGGTCTGGCCGACAGCAAAGGCGGTTACAGTATGACGAGGATTCCACTGGGCTTTATTATCCTTGCCTTTAGCTTGTTTCAGATGATGCTCTTAAGCATAATTTTCATTATCGCACCGTTATTTGTGCATCGACGTCTGCATATCTCTCGGCCCGGCAGGTTCGGTGTCTTTCTGTATTTTGCCGCCCTCGGTCTGGCTTTTATTCTCATTGAGATTGCACTGCTCCAGAAATACTCCGTCTTTGTTGGTGGTCCGGTTTATAGTATGGCAGTAACCCTCGCTTCGATACTCTTTTTTTCCGGTTTAGGCAGCTTCATTGCAAAAAATTTCAAAGTATCTCTCGGCCGGTCCCTTGCGATAATGCTTGTACTTGTCATTGTTCTTGTCTTTGTCCAGTTATGGATTCATAATCTTATAGTAGACAGATTGCTGTTCTTGAACCAACCTGTCCGATGTTTGGTCGCTATCCTCGCGATAGCCCCTCTGGCCCTCGTTATGGGCATGCCTTTTCCGACGGGCCTGCGTATCATTCAGCGCACAGATCCAGCGGCAAGACCCTGGGCCTGGGCCGTTAACAGCTTCGCTACCGTAATAGGCAGTATCGTCTGTGTGTTGTTGAGTATTCATTTCGGCTTTACGGTCACTATCATTACCGCCGCGGTTATTTATCTTATTGGTGGCCTCGGACTTTTATCGTCCGTAAAGTTGAGCTTTATTCATGCCACATTCACATCGTGACCCTCAGCAACCCACTGTCCGTTTGGCGGGCCTGTCGAGCGGCCTAACAATACTTAGCATCCGAATCTTATCCTGAACTGGCCTTCACCAGGTCGAAGGATTATTGCGGACTTTATTTCGATAAACTTAGCTGATGTCCTGGCCCGCCACCGCCAAAACCACCGCGAAGACCTTTGCTGCTCCTGCCTCTTTTAACGTCTTTGCACATTCATTTAGCGTCGCGCCGGTTGTCTTAATATCATCTACAAGACAGACCGTCCGCCCGGCAAATTTATGTCCGCGCCGAACGGCAAACGCCCCGGCCACGTTCTTGGCACGCGCAGCGGGCGTCGGCATCGCCGGCTGCGATTTCGTCCGCCGGACCCTGACAAGCTCTGTATTAATCTTTGCTCTCGCGTGTTTTAGCCTCTTGGCCAGAATCATCGACTGATTGTACCCGCGGGCAAGTCGCCTCGACCAGTGCAAGGGAACAGGAACAAAAAATTCAATCTCGTCAAGAAAACTGCTTCCCTGCAGCGCGGAATTGACCAAGAAACCCAGCGTCGAATCTAATTCCGTCCGGCCGTAATACTTAAAAGTCAGTATCATCCTCTGCAGGCTCCCCGAATAGAACCCCGACCGTGCTATCCCGTCAAAGTGTATCTTCCTGCCCTGGCAGTCAGGACAAGCGCCTTCAACCAGTGCGTATCTGCTGACGTCCCGCCCGCAGCTGGGGCAGTAGTCCGCGCCAGTACACGCCAGAAGCTGTCCCCAGCACTCCTTGCACAGGCTCCGGTCGCGCTCACAAATACTCCGCTTGCAGTTTATACACACCGCCGGCCAGAGAAGATGATTCAATCCTCCCAGCACAAGCTCCCCTGCCTTTTTTAACCTTCCGCAAACCCCTTTTGCTCTTAACGTACCCACCCCGCCAATTATACTATCCCTGAGCCTTAAAAACCATTTTATTCCAGGTCGTATGCACTGTTGTCTGCCGACAGAAAACCCGTCCCCTCCGCAATATATTCCCTTTCGCCTGCATGCGCCTCCGTAAAACACTCCTCCACCGACTTTACAGACCCGTCACACCACGCAACGTTTGTCTTGCCCAAGTGCCGATACCCCTGTGTCCCCGCATACCGACCGGAGAAATTCTCATCGAGCTTGCCACCAAACGGCGAACGCATAAACTTGTTTGCCCCCCCGCCCCACTGCCCGTCCCCGAATAGCGCACACTTCTCAGGCCTGCGCACCTCACCGACCTTCGACGACATAACGACAGTCTCACTGACCACCTCGCCGTCCTTCACCGCCGCCCTGCCCCCGATGTAACTCGTATTATAATTGTAACCGGTGTACGGGTCTGCAAACCAATTATGGCTACCCTTGAAAGATGGACACTGTTGTATCTTCTCAATTGTCTCACCCTGCCATAATATACCGGGAATTACTTTTTGCTCAAGTGTATTCCAATTTTTAATCGATGTAAAATCCCACGCGCACAATTTATACAGCGATCCGTCCGTCTCCGTCACCATCGCCAGCGGAAAATAATCATCGTTACCGTTCGCATACATCTGCGCCGCTATCGCTAACTGCCGCAGATTACTCATACACAGAACACTTTTGCCCTGCTGCCGCGCCCTCGCCAGCGCAGGCATCAACACCGCCATCAGCAGAGACACCACCGCTACCACCACGAGCACCTCTATTAGTGTAAAAGCCTTTCTTGGCATACCCTGTCCCACCAGTCACTCACATTCCCAACTGCACTCTAACCAGTTATCCGTAACCTCGGCAACATCCGACATATCATTCCAGTCCACCGCCACAATCGCAAAGTCAAACAGGTTCACTCTGCAGTCCGCGTTAAGGTCGCCCGCAGGATATTCGTGCCTGTAATCCCCGCAGCAGCTCACATCCGAAACCGCATCCACCTCCGGCGTCCCCGGACTGCACGGGTCATCCTCTATCCTCACATATTGAATCCACCTCTGCCCCGTATTCGAATCAACAGCCAGCGCTGTATAATCATTTGCGTCAAGCCCTTTTATATCAAAGCCCGCGCCTCCTGCGGAACCATCGTAAATCTCGATTATCTCAGCGACACTGTTGCCGTCAAAATCGCTTGCCGTCAAATTCGGGTCCACCGGCCGGGTCGGGTCCAGCTCCTGCCCCCACTCATCGTTAACATCGTCCCACCGATAACCCGCCGTCGCCGCAAAATCATCCGCATACGGCCCGGTGGACAATTCATACCAGTCGTCGCCGTCCTGACTTACGGCGACAATGCCAAGCTCTTTATAAAAAGTAGTCCCGACCGTAACAGTCTCCGGGTCGGACCCCGGCCCCCACGACCCGCCTCCCGCTATCCCCCACCTCGCGTTGCCGAACATAATAAAATCAATACCATACGGATTGTTCTCATCGTCCCCCACCCGATGGTTAAAACGCAGTACAAGCTCCCCGCCGCCGCCTACCGTCACCACCTCGAACGACCGCCACGCCGGGTACACCGGCACAACAGGGACATCTTCATCAGCCGGTATATACCAGCCGTCGCCGGTTGTTTCTAAAGTAGGTCTGCCCAGAGCGGTATTAGGGTCGTTAAAAGGCTGGCCCGATAGCCCATCTACACCTACTCCATCACCTTCAACATACTCAACAACTTCTACTGCAAAATCATTCGCATCGTATCCTGCCACCCCCAACACCAGCAACATACTCACAGCTTCTAACAAAATTGACATCCAACACGCCCTCTCATTCCTGCACAGTTTATCCCACAGGGAGCAGCAATATATATGGGCCCCACCTTCCCGTGGGGCCCGTTCTATCCATTAACCGCCTACCCATACCGTCTCCTTCGAAGCAAAATTACGCCGCCGGCCAGCAGCGCAACCGTCGCCGGCTCCGGCACCGGAGCGCCCGACCGACCGTAAATCCAGCCGTCCATGTCACCATCGCCGACCACCCGGCTCGACATACCATAAAGCGGCGACGTCCAGCTCGTCTCGCCGGCGTCCTTAAGCCAGTAATGCCACCAGTCGTCACCTCCGCCGTACCCGCCGTTCGAATGACCGAGATACGCCATGCTGTCAACAAACAAGTCCGGCTCTTCCGCGGTTCCCCAGTTCGTATACGCCAAAGTAAAATCCGTTAGCTCACTGTGTAAAGTCAGCAGCAAATCCGCCCCTGTAATCGTGTCGGAGGAGCTCTGTCCGAACCATACCTCAAATTCCCCAATGAACCCGTCCGACCACTCGATATAAACCCCCGCATCATTCACGCCCGTCCCGACACTGACCGGCGTCGCTACCGCTCCACCGCTTGCCAGCGCCAAAACAACGATTATGCTCATCAGTATTCTCGAAAACATTTTCTTTTCTCCTTCAGCTAAAAAATCACAACTTCCTTGTAAAAACTTACTTCTTCCCTGTTTATCGCTTTTAGCTTTTGGTTGTTTTGTCTCCTTTCGTTCTAACTTGCCCCTTATCGCGAGGGGCCTGTTAATAAAAAAAACCGCCGTTCCCGCTAAAAGGAACGACGGCTTTATTACTAACATACACAGGCCCGCAATAACAATATTCGCTCTGGGCCCCGGCGTACTTGCGCTCCAGTTCGCGAGAACACGCAAATAATCAAACTAACCACAGGCAGGTTTTCTGACTTGCGCCCTACCGAGAAACGCCTTCCCGTCCCGCACTAACTTTAGTAATGGACAGTGGTTAATGTCTCTCGGACTTCCGATTCTTATAATCGGAGCGGACACGCACAGCGGCGCGACCGTCTCGGATTTTAACCGAGTTCCCGTTTGACTATCCGATAAGTACATACTTTCGGACCTGCAGTTAGATTATTACCTTGTCAAAGACCAACCTCCCTCCTTCTACCAAACCGCCAGCCGCCCTTCAACCAAAAAATAATAAAATTCTAAGCGCATCCCTCTCAGCACCGTACGCATGCGCCCTTTCTACCCCCTAACTCGATGCTTTATTGGCTTTAGTCAGAAAAACCAGCCATTGCCAAAAACAACCGGGGCCTATACCGAACTAATCAGTATAGGCCCCGGATTGCTGCTAAATCATTCAGTCTGCAAATAACCTCTTACCAGCTCGGCCACAACAGTTGCTCCATCCAGTTGTCCGCAAATATCGCATAGTCCAGGAAGTTGATAATATCAAGATTGTTGGGGTCAAGAGCACCTGAGCCAAGATTGGGGTCTTCAGAGTCGTTGGGGTCCTTGGGCACCAGATTAGTTACCAAGGTGTTTTCGGAGTAAACTTGTGTGCCGAAGCCGGAATCAGCCGCAACCAGGCCGGCTCCATCATCAAACTTGTACCAGTACACCGGCCAGGCGTTGGGCTCTCCTGTCTGATGAACCAGCTGCTCCATGTTGGGCTCGGTCAGAGTCCAGGCGTAGATGCGGATATCATCTAACAAGCCTTCGAACCGTTTGCCATCCGGGAGGCTGCGGCCAATGCGGAACTGCTCCGCAAAATGAATTAACGGTGGATGGTCGTCCACGTTAGTTGCCTTACTCATTGACCCGCCGGCGGGGTGCATATACACGGTCGCTTGGGTTGGCTCTACTGCCATGGCGATGAAAGTCCAGGTCTGATCGGGTAGTTCAAGGCCGGTACTCCACGACCAGTACATTCCGTTCCAGCCGTAGGCTATTTCACCGGTTGCATTTCTATCACCCAACAATTCGGTAGCCCCACCAGGAGGCTTTTCTCGGCTGGCCACTATAGCACAGTACTTATCCTGGCTACCATACCGCTTTACCCAGGCCGTTATGGTCATATTGGTTAAGCCCTTAAGACGTGGGTCAATGACGTCGATTGTATCTTGACCATCAGTGTTGTTAACCTCCAGCGCACCGCCTATATACCCGGTGGTCCAATTTGGATCGCCGACGAAGTTGGCCAAGGTAGCCGGCCGATTCTCAGTCCAGACGTCGCCATCGATTTTCATCCAGTCCGCTGCCATTATGTCGAGGTCATCGTAATTAACGTTACAGTCCCCGGTGAAATCGCCTGTAAGCGTCAACACCTCGGGCCGGCATCGCGGCGGATACACCCTGATGTCGTCAACGTACATATAACCTGCTCCGGCCATCGCCTTCGATTGTCCGGTCTTGTCAGCGCCGCCGATACCAATGGTGAACCTGTCAATTGCCGAAAGCGTCACGCCGCACGCGTCGAAGATTCCCAAATCGATGTTCCACTCATTCCAGCTGTCTTCGCCCATCAGGCTCGGATTCGGGTGCAGGACATAGCCGGTATTGCTGCTCGTATCTTCTAATTCAATCCACGGTGTCGCCGCTTCCCATAGCGGGGTACCCTTTCCGTCGTCTACCGCTTGGGCATTGCAGGGGTCGCCCCGCACGTACATAAACAGCGCCTTAACGCCGCCGACTGTCCAGTCAGAGCCGATATCCAGCTCAGTCATGTCCTGAACGTCGAACACTGAGCCTGGATAGCCCTTGGTGATATTCTCGAACTTCAGCATCGCTGCCTGGCTGCCGGACTCGCGAATAATATTCACATCGTTCTCAAGGAACATTTCTCCGTCAGAGCCGTTCACCCAGTAGTCGTCCCATACGTTCCACAGGTCGGTTTGGTTCCCGTACGACTCATAGTCATCAACCACAAGGAACGTACCTGTAGTAAAGCTCCAGACATCACCTTTGACCGTGGCAGTATTGACCTCATCGATTCGCCAGAAGTAAGTCTTGCTTACATCAAGGTCTTCGACAGCATAGTTAACATCAGAAAGAGCCTGCGTGGGACCTCGATATATGACCGGCGTAGATGTATCGGCACTTTCCACGGCAGCTTCATCGCTGCCGAAGTACACATCGTGCCCGTCTGCATCAGTTCCCGCTGTCCAGCGGAGAAGCAGCCCCAGGAAAGGTATATCCACAGCGCCATCAGCCGGGTAGACATTGTAGGCATATCCGGTAACCGTAAAGCTCCAGACATCGCCTTTCCACGGACCTGGTGGTGGCTCCGTCCCGCTATAGCTCTCATTGACCTCATCGATTCGCCAGAAGTAAGTCTTGCCTAATTCAAGTGTAACCTCGGTGGGAGTATAGCTGTTAGCGTCACGATTCTGTGCGCCTCGATATATGCCCACCGTAGCTGTGGTGGCAGAATCCACCTCGGCCCAACTGGTGCCGAAATAGACTTCGTGCCCGTTCACATCCTGGGTATAGGTTCCTGATTTCCAGGTGAGGGTCACAACCCTGTTCACCTCTTCGGCCCCATCAGCCGGGTAGGGTTCATAGGCGTTAGTTGCCCAGTCCTCTTCCAGCCGAACGTTGTCCATGTAGAAGTAACCACCACCAGATGCCGGATTGTAAATCTTGATGCCTATGGGTTGTCCAACAGCAGGGCTGCCCGTGAGGACATCGCCCTCCACCTTGAGGTCATACACCCAGTTTTCACACGCATATGGCTCTCCGGTTGCCAGCGAAAACACCTTGCTGATGACTTTGTTAGCGTCGCAGGGGTCGGCACCGTAAAACAGCGATATATCAGGGTTACAATTGCCCTGACCATCGATTAGCAGCGTGTATCGTTTGTTTGCCGCGTAGTTGTTGCTGTCGATAACCTGCCAGCAATAAATGTCGTTGTTCTGAATCCATCCAATACCATGGCCATCGGTCGGACAGACCACATTACACTTCGAAACAGTGTCCCAAAGCGGACTCTCACACCATATGATCGCCCCGAAATAGTTACCCGAGTTGGTCCAGCCCTTTATACAGCCGAAATCAGGTGGTACTTCGCGCTGGATTTGGTTACCGTTACAATCGTACTCAAAGCTGCCATTGTTGACGTCGATGGCCCCGGCCTGTGCAAAGCCGCCAAGACTCAGCACCAAAACAAAACACATTAAAAAACACAATTTCTCAGACATAATAAACCTCCTTAACAAAACATTAATACTTTCGTTTGGCCGCAAGCCAAACACCGCTTTCTTTTCGCCAGGCACGGACCTTCGCGCAACGAGCGCGAACAACCTTTGCATTTAAAAACACTTAGCCCGCACCTGCCCAACCCTCAAAATTGACCTCTTCTGCCCTTCGTAGCCGGATTCTACATAGTTTCAACGAAGTAGAATGGCGAAATAGGCTCCCCAACCCCTAATCCCTCGCCCCTAACCCCTGATTTTCTGCCCATCCCACTCCTTACTCCTTATTTCCGTGGTACACAGTCTCCCACTATGCTTATCAGATCAGAGACTTCAAATGTTTGATGCTGCGTTCGGCCTCTGCCACCCCGTGGTACTCAACCGTTCAGTCCTGGGCGAAATCAGACGTGTTCGTATCGAGCAGGTCGCACGGATGCTGGTAGAGACGAATCTGCCGATATCACGGATCGCGTCAAACTTGGGATACTCAGGCGTCGAGAACATAGCCCGCTATTTCCGCAGCGAAAAGGGTATGAGCCCCCTCGCATATCGCAAGCTCTACGGCCAAAAATAAAAACTCACAACTCCTTCTATAATTGCCGGCCGACAAAAGCCGAGTTCAACACCGCTGGCAACGGCTGGATGCGCAACCTCAAAGATTACTCGTAATTATCCCCGCCTCGCAAACCACCAAACACCCTCGTAGCGAAGCGCAGATCCTCGCAGCGTAGCGAAGACCCCAGACTCCGATCTGGGACCCAGAAAAACCCGGAACCCGCAACTCGTACTACTTCATAATTCATAATTCTAAATTCATAATTCCGCGTTAGCGGCTCACTCTTCTTACTTCATAATTCTTAATTCTAACTTCGGCGGAACGCCGCCGCCCTTTTTCAATCAAACACGCATGCACCCTCTCCCCGGCCGCAAATTTTCCAAAAAATTTTTACTCCTTACCACACAAGCACTTACAAATTCTGACTAATCGAAAATCCGCGAAATTTCACCACAATCGCGCGCCCTCCTCCAACAGCGAGCGGACCCTCTGTCCGTCCGCTCTTTGAAAACTCAATAAATCCCCTAACCCCCGACCCCTGACCCCTGACCTAATTATGTCAAACAAACCCAATTTTCGAAGGGCAAAAATAAACATAAGCTCAGCTTTAACAAAGGATTACGAAAATGAACAACCTGGCAGACCCGGCCAAAACAAAACCAATCTTGCCCGGTCTAAAACGACAACTCTACCGGACTAAGCACCCCTGCGCCGCTAAACGCCCGCATCCTCGCGAGGCACACCAACTCCCAAACCCGTAAAAACCTCCCACTAAGGCATTTCCCTCAGGCTTATTGCCAGCTCCAGATTATGACGGGCTTCCGGCAAGTCGGGTTCCAGTTCGAGGGCTTTTTCGTACTGAATGATGGCCTGTTGAGCCTCCCCCTGCTTGAGATAGATATTACCGAGGACGTAATGAGCTCTCGCCAGGTTCGGGTTAATCTCCAGCGCCTTTTTGCAGTGTCCGGCCGCCTCTTCGTATCTCCCTAACTGCAGCAGTATATTACCAAGATTGTTTTGGCCCGCCGCTACCTCAGGGTCAATCTCCAGAGCCCTGCTGTAGCACTCGACCGCCCTGTCCAACTTGCTCTGCTGCTCGAATATAACCCCAAGCGTAAACTGCACCCGGATTTGATTCGGGTCGATACTCGCATAGTGCAGCAGATGACCGACTGTCTCCTCGATACGCTCTTCAGTAAACGCGATTAAACCTAAGTACAGATATGTCCGCGGATAATCAGGCCGCTCCAAAAGCATCTTCTCGCAATACTCCTTACTCCTGCCATAATCCTCCCGGGTAAAATAATAACGCGCTGCCGCGTGCTTCGCATGAAACCCAATCAAATCCTTCGGGTCTTCTCGCTTTTCGTCCAAACCGAAATCTTCGATTATACTTGCACTGCCGAAGTACCCCAGCGATTCCAGACGTCTCCTCATCTCCTCGTCCATCGCCAATCTGCTGTCCGCTTTACCCCCATCAGCTCCCTCTTCCAGTATCTGTTTTAGCCGGTCTCTAAGAATCCGCACCTGCTGTCCGTGCTCCTGTGCCAAATTGTTTGTTTCCCCCGCATCTTCGACAAGGTCGTACAATTCCGCCCGCGTCGTCTCGATATATTTCCACCGATTGCCGACCACGCCCCGCAGCCCGTTGGCGTTGTATTCTATCGTCGGCAGTAAGCTCTCACAGTAAAGGTATCTTTCGCTCCCCAGGCCCTTTTCCCCCGCAAAATAACCACTCAGGTCTTCTCCCTGTACGTGAGATGGTGTCTCTATGCCAAGCGCCGAGCAAACGGTAGGCACGATATCAACCAGACCAACTACACTCTCTACCCTTCGCGCTTTGGTCTTTCCCGCCGGCTTGATAATTAGCGGGACCTTAATCGCGCTTTGATAAATAAAAAAACTATGCGTCGATTCTCCGTGTTCCCCGCGCATCTCACCATGGTCCGCCGTGATAACCAGCAGCGTGGATTCGTACAAACCCAGCCTCTTCAACTTATCAACCACCTGCCCGATACAATAATCGGCATACGCAATCTCGCCGGCATACAGGTCATCCGCAAATCGCGAGGCGAAAGGCTCCGGCGGCTCATAGTCATTATGCGGGTCGAAGTAATGGCAGAATAGGAAAAATTTCTCCCCCCTGTGCTCCTCTAACCATTCAATCGCCAAACGGCTCGTCCCCTCACCTCGCCGCTCGTTCCTTTTCTCCCCGTCGGCCCCCTGCTCAAACTCGTCCCCGTATGTATCGAACCCCTGGTCCAGCCCGAATCGCGAATCCATAACGAACGCGCTGACAAAAGCGCCGGTGGTAAAACCATTGTCTCTCAGAATCTCGGCCAGAGTCACGTTCGATTGCCCAAGCTTATACGAATCGTTATTATGCACTCCGTGATAAGGCGGAATCGTCCCGGTCAGCATCGAAGAATGCGATGGAAGGGTCAGCGGAACCGGAGCTATCACATTTTCAAACAGGATGCCCTCCTCGGCAATGGCGTCGATATTGGGTGTGGTCTTGCGCCCGTAACCGTAGCAGCTCAGGTGGTCGGCCCGGCAGGTGTCGATGCTGATAACGACGATGCGCCCCGGCCCTTTTGGCCGAATAATTTGCCGTATCAAAAGCCACCCGCCCCCGACGACCACAACCAGCGCCAGGGCCGGCAATATACGACGCCACTTCACAAAAGCCCCCTGTCTCAATTTCCCAATCATCATTGCTTCCTGCGAGTTTCAGTAAAAGCCCTGCGCCCGACAAACCTGCTTGGCATTTTACCCTCCGCCCCCTCATTTTGCGAGAAAACTGCCCTCCTAACCGACGATTTCGGCAAAACACCCCGCAAATAAAAAAAAATGCCGAATTTATGGAACAGAAGGCTGCTTTTGCGCATCTTACTGGCAGTTGTTCCTTGACAGCATGGGCCACAGTGTGCTAAAATCAAGGTTCCTGAGCAGTAAATGGTGGTGTTTGTAATGCACCCCTAAAACTTGTAACGCACCCGTAAAATTTCTGGCAATTTGTATAAGCCCAAACATAAGGAGTACTGTAATGAGCAAACAGCAGAAGGGTTTTACATTAGTAGAGCTTTTGGTGGTAATAGCGATTATCGCCCTATTGATGTCCATTCTGATGCCCGCGCTCGCTCGCGTCAGAAGGCAGGCAAAGCTGGTACTCTGCCAGTCAAACCTGAAACAATGGGGTGGCGCCTTCGCTATGTACTGCGATGATTTTGATACCAACATGATGGCAGGCCGGATTATTCCCCAACCTAGCTTATCCTATCCTTGGTGGCGGGCACTCGAACCATATTATCGCGACAGGGACCTGCTCTACTGCCCCGAAGCCGCTGACCCATGTAAACCTGCCAACAGAGGCTACGACGGCGGTAATCACGGAACCTGGCCCGCCCAGTGGTTTCCTGATGGATTCTGCGGCAGCTACGGCATAAACGAATGGCTCTGCAACCCACCGAGCATCGGCGGTATCTATGAGCCGCAAAAATACTGGAGGACCTGCCAGATAAGACAACCATACCAGATACCAGTGCTATTGGACGCCTGGTGGGACCAGGCCTGGCCCGAAAGCTTCGACTGGATGCCGGAGTGGCCGGGTAAGTGGGAATCCTGGGGAATGAACGACATGGCACACTTCCTCATGGTCCGCCACCCCGCCGGCAACAATTGTGGACTCTTTATGGATTATTCCGTCAGGATAGTACCTGTCAAAGAGGTTTGGAGTCTCAAATGGCACAAAGAATACCCTGACGGCGACCCCCCGGCTGAACTCGAAGACGCCGGACACTGGATTAATAATCCAGGAAGATACGATTAAACCCCCTGCCCTGCGACCTGCGTCGGGACTCTTACATTAATCCTGACTTGCCGGTTCTCGCACGCTGAAAGGCAGCGACTGTACTTGCCGCCCGTCAATTGCCAGGTTAATGCTGTATCTTCCATACCTTTCAAATTTTAGTCCTTGCAGATTTAGAATAAGATTTGTACCGGATGAACCCGCATCTTCCCTTATACGCACGGATATTTCGCCGTCCAGTCTGGGTACTATCGCCTTGCCGTCCTCATCTATCACATCAACCCGTACCTTATGCTCGCCCTCTTCAATCTTCTCGAATCTTATTCTTGCCGCGATAGCACACGCCCGATGTACAACGGGCATTTTCCTGGCAAAAATACTGTCAAACGCACCCAGAACATTCAGTTTTCCACCCTGGTCCGTCGCACAATCACACAGTAAGAACGCGTCAATATTCATTTCTCTTGCCTTTCAAAAGGCTCCCTTTCACCCCGCCATTTTAACGTTTGCCGCCTGTGCCGTCCACTCTAATCGGGGCCTCTCTCTCCGCGCCAAAAATAACGCCCCTTCGCAAAATCGGGTTATTTAAACGCAAAATGCGGACATTTATTCCCAAAAAGCCCTTGACATAACCCAAAAAACCTCATATCATAAGAATGTTTGGGAAAAAAGCAAAATTTACGGAACAGAATACCCGTTTTGCGCATCTTATCAAGCGCAGAGCAAAGCAACGGTAAAGATAAGGAGACCATTATGCGTAAACCAAAAGCCTTTACATTAGTGGAACTTCTCGTCGTAATCGCCATTATTGCCCTTCTTATGTCCATTCTGATGCCCGCCCTCGCAAGGGTCCGCAACCAGGCCAAGAACGTCATGTGCCAGTCCAACCTCAAGCAGCTCTGCCTAGCCTTTTCCATGTATGCCGACAATTGGGACGCCAAGTTCCTCCAAGGTTGGCGCGCCAGGGGCACGCCGGTGGTGCACACAGATTATTGGATGGAGGGTCTTCGCACCTACTACGGCAATCAGCACGAGGTGCGACTCTGTGCAATGGCCACAAAGCCTGGGACCGACCTCGGCGGAGGCCAGTATGGAGGGGTCGGGACCGACTCCACCTTCGTTGCGTGGGGTGTCTTCAGCGGCGATGACTGCGGCGAGCCCTCTACTTCATGGGGGGCTGTTACGGCATGCGATTATGGCAGTTTTGGCAACAATTCCTACATTTGCAACCCGCCGTCTGACGCTGGCGGAGAGATTCAGGGCCATCCGGTCTCGAATAACTGGAGGGGCACCAGTATTAAGGGTGCTGGCAACGTGCCGCTGATTGGAGACGAACAGTGGATTGATTGCTGGCCGCATCACGCCGACGACGCTCCGACCTGGTCAGGGATGCCGTGGGGTTATGAAACCGATAACATCAGTATGCACCGTATCTGCATCGACCGACACAACGGCTTCGTAAACTGGGCTTTTGTGGATTGCGGTGTCAGACCTGTCGGGCTCAAAGAGTTGTGGCGGCTTAAGTGGCATCGTACTTTCGAGATAGACTATCCCGCGCCGCTATGGCCGGCTTGGATGAATAAATATAAAGATTACGATTTTGGCAAATAACCGCTGGAAAAGAAGGCCGGCCGACAAAGGCCGAATTCAACACCGCCGGTGACGGCTGGATGCGCAACCTCAAAGATTACTGGTAATAATCCCCCCTCGTACCGCACCGAAGACCCTCGCCACCACATAAAATTAACCTCACGCAACACGCAATCTCAACGTAAGGCGTTTTTCGGCAGATAGATTTTCCCCGGCCCAACACCGCTCGAATATGGTTTACTGCCGTCGGCGGTTATCGATACCCGCATCGGCACCGTCTCTGCCGGCGTGTAGCTTGCCACGTGCCCGTCCGTGTAGCCCGCACGCAGCTCAACATTCCCGCGCTGTGGACCCGACCAGTACGCCGACGAAACCCACGTCTCCACCAGCACCGATGAGCCGGTAAATCGCTCGCAGCTGCTGTACGCGTTCGGGCTCCGCCAATGGTCGTAACCAAAGTAATCGCTCACCACCAGCTCGCTCTGCCCGCCCCCGCCCGATGGACCACACGGCCCCAGAAACACCTTCCCTTCCTCCAGACACCCTATATAGTTCCAGTAAAAGCAGTACGTCCCCACCACCGGGTCCTGCTTCGGTGCCGTCTCCGGATTGTCCCACTCATCCCCCGCGTCCCACGCCCGCTGAAAATACTTGTACTTTCGCGGCGCATTCGGACAGAACATCGTCCCCGCGTCTTTTATATAGCTCCTCAGATACGCGCTCATCGACCGGTGCCGCCGCGGACTAAGCGCCCTCGTCCCCGTAAGCATCATCGGCTCCTGCCAGTTCCAGTGTATATCCGCCACCCCTATCGTCGCCACCGACTCCGGATAGCTCTCGTCGTTGTCCGATGCAAAGCAGTTCACCCCGCTCACTACCTGCCGCTGATTATTCATATTCACCACCGCCCGCGCCTGCCGCCTTGCCTTCCCCAACACCGGCAGCAGTATCCCCATCACAATCGAGATGACACCTATCACCACGACAAGCTCTATCAGAGTAAATCCTCTGCATCGCCGCTGCCCCCCGCCACAATTTCGTACTCCCAAATCTATTCTTTTGCCCTCCTGGTTCGTTCTATTCGCCCTTTATTTCCTTACTCCTGACTCCTTGCTTCTTACTCCTGCCTTTTAACTATACTACATTACCAATTCACAATCAATCTTTTTTTTGCGCACAGACTCAGGGCCGCGAACGCCCCGTTCGCTTCCCTGACCCAACCTTCGCACTTTTCCATCAACTTCGTTTATTCAATCCGCCGACTTCGGCTCCTGCTACCACACGTAGCCCACTTCAATATCCACGACCGGTGAATTTGCCGTTGCACCGTCGTCGTCCGTAGCCATCGCGGACAGGCTAAATGCGCCCTCTGATTCCGGATGCCACGCCGCGTCCCATCCGTCGCTTCCGTCATTGTCCTGCCCAATCTTGCCTCCGTTGGCGAAAAATTCCACCTTTACCACCGAACCGTCAACATCGGATGCGTCCGCCTCAACCATAACCGGGTCTATCGTGTTGTACGCCACCATAGCCCCGTCCTCCGGACTCGTAATATCAACTACGGGCGGCTCGTTCGTTGCCCAGCTAAGAGCTTTCAGCCACTCATCCGCCAATATCCCGTAATCCACCATATTCACTATCCCGTCCTCATCCATATCCCCCGCTATCGGCCACTCGCTCATACTCGCGTACGCCGTCCCCCCGTATGCGCCCATATTCGCCCTCGCCCCGTTCGGCATAGGCTCTGCGCTTGGCTCAACCGCTGGGTCCCCCCCGTCAACGCCGGGACTCGTTACATCATCCAGCACCCACACGTCCTCCGCCAGCCAGTACCGCCCGCGCTCGCTCAGCAGATGATAGTCACCAGCATTCGCATCCGCAAACAACGGCTCAAGCGTCATCCCGCGCCCCGCCAACCCGTCCTCATAAACCTCCTCGACCTCGTTAGGCCCTAATGCCCGGTCCCATATCACAACCTCATCAAGTATGCCGTTGAAATATTGCCACGTTCCGTCTTCTGCGCCTATGTACAATGGCTCTCCATGCGTCCCGATTGCCACATTCATATCTGCACTAGCGTCGACTTGCCCATCTACAAAGAATTTCACATTTTCCGCATCTGCTGCAGGGTCGTACGAAACCCCAACGTGATACCACGTCTTAGCGGCCCAGCTGTCCTTGTCCCCGACGCGGATGTGCGAAGTACCGGTCCCAACCACAAACCGCAGCGCCCCTCGATTTCCCCCAGTCCCGTCGTCTAACTGAAGCACGTAACCCAAGCCCCCGCCGCCGCCTTGATGCTTATTAACCAAGCTGATAAAATAGCCAAGTGTGGGCGGTATATCAATGTTTGGTTTCATCCAAAGCCCGATCGTCAGCGCCCCACTTATTTCCAGACAATCATCCGATGGCACTTCCACGTAATCACCCGCACCATCAAATTCCAGCGCCCCCGCAACCTGCCCTGTCGTCCATTGTGCCCCATAGACCGCCCCATCATTGCCGCCAACCGAGTCGTACGCCGTTGTCCCGCTGCCTTCATCGAATTTCCAGTAAGCGACCGGCATGCTGATTTCCTCCTCTACAAGGCTGTACTTGGCCTGACATTGAAACAGGTCGTAATCATTGCCCCAGAAGATACAGTTGCTTATATTCGGCTCCGCGCTCGCCTCCGCCTCCACGCCTAACCAGTTGCCGACCACCGTCAGGTTCGTAAGTTCCGGCTGCCCGCTGCCCACATATATCCCCGTATCGCTGTCCGTTATAACAAAATTGCCTAACGTGGCATCTCCCCCCCCGAAGTTATAGAACGACCCCGCGTACAGCCCCGTCGCAACTATCTCCGCCGCGTCCGCCGCGCTCCGCACCGTTATCCCCTTATTTATAAAAAATAGCGACTCATTATACACCCCCGGCCAGACCATCACCGTATCGCATCCCTCCGCAGTATCTATCCCGAACTGTATCGACCCAAACGCCGTATCTCTACTCAGCCCATCATTATCATTATCCCCGCCCGCACCATCAACATGATACGTAACCCCCGGAACCTCCGATTCTACCCACACCGGGTCGCTGCTGTCTGCATTCGGCGACGAGCCTAACTGTCCGTCATTACTATTGCCGCTGCCATCTGCCGCAACCTGACCTGCCCCCTCCTCGAACCCCCAGTAACCTGCCAGATTCGTATCATCGAATACGCCACAGTGATATATCTGCCCTATCTCATTAACATCCAGCGCCCTGCTGTATATCCCAACCTCATCAATCATCCCGTCGAAGTACTGCCCGTTATAATCCATACTTCTCCCAATCGCCACGCTAATGTCGTTATTGATGCTATCGACCAGCACCAATGAGTTCGTATCCTCAAGCACACCATCCAGGTATATATGAATGTATCCATCCCTGTCGGCAACTCCTGTGACAAAATGCCAGCTCCCATCATTAACGGTACTATTCGTCGTAGCTATTGAAACATCGGCATCGTCCTTTAATCTGAAGTTAACCACTCCCGGGGGGTCCATATAGCACGAAAACCCAGTATATGGTGTGTGTCCACTCTCGCATTTGTTTACTATCCTCCTTCGGTTAATTGTTGCGGTAGTTTTTATCCACGCACAAACACTGAAATCGGTATCAGAGCCGAAGTCAAAATTCCCCTCGTTAGCAACTTCAACATAGTCATCCACCCCATCAAACTCCAGCGCACTGCCGCTGGGCTCTTGCAAATACTCTACCGCCTCTAACCACTCGTCAGTGAAAGTCCCGACATCATCTAACCCCACAGCCCCGTCGTAGTCGAAATCGCCTCTCAATGCCCACTCGCTCATACTCGCGTACGCCGTATTGCCGTAGGCCCCCATATTGATTCTCCCCCCATTGGCCGCAGGCTCGGCGCTTGGCTGGATCCTCGCGTCGCCGGCATCTATGCAGGGACTGCTAACTTCATCTAATACCCACACATCATGCTCCGGCCAGTACCGGCCCCGCTCGCTCTTTAGATGATAGTCACCCCCCTCGGCGTCCGCAAATACAGGGTCTATATACTCGTGCCCCGCCAACCCGTTCTCATAAAGCTGCTCTATCTCCCCCGCCGACAGCGCCCTGTCCCATATCCCAACCTCATCGATCCGACCATTGAAGTACAGGCCCAGACCCAGATATGTCCCTATCTCAATGTCCGTAAAACCCGTGTCCAGCGGCGCAGCTAATGTCTTTGAACCTCTAAGTTCCCCTTGGCTGTAAGCCTGGATACCCGTTGCTCCATCATAGATTATCGCAACATGTACCCATCCCTCCAAAGGAACACCAGCATCGAAATAGAAATCGTCGTCCCAGGTATAGAACTGCATATTAGGATAGTAGTCTATGTCCAATCCAAATGCCCTCCTTGTGCTCCCCAGCCCATAATGCAACGGTGTATGGGCGTTCCTATCCCACGACGAGACGTTCGTATATACCCACATCGCGACAGTTCTCGCTGTCGAGCCATAAGGTAGACTTGCATCTCCTGCTACCAGGACGTAATCATTACTCCCATCGAACTCCAGCGCACCACCGACCTTACCCGCAGTCCACACGGGTCCGTTTGTAAGTGTGCCGTCATTATCGCCGACCCAGTCGTAGGCCGTCGTCCCGCTCCCCTCCTCGAACCTCCAGTAGGAAACCAGGTTCGCCTCCATCTCCTCCTCTACCCAACTGTACTCCGCCTCGCACTGGAACAAATCATACGCGTTGTTCCACAGAATCGAGTTGGCGATATTCGGCTCCGCCCCCGCCTCCGCCTCGACCCCTAAATCGCAGTTCACTACCGTAAGATGCTCTAACCACGGCGCCCCGCTCGAGACATACACCCCCGTATCGCTGTCTCTTATAACGAGGTTCTTCAGGACACTCTCCGGCCCCTCAGACGTATACAGCGACGCGGCGTAAATCCCCGATGCCACGAGCTCTGCCGCGTCCGCCGCGCTCTGCACCGTTATCCCCTTATTTATAAAAAATAGCGACTCATTATACACCCCCGGCCAAACCAATAACGTATCTCCATCCTCCGCCGTATCAATGCCGAACTGTATCGTCTCAAACGCCGTCTCTCTCATCACCCCGTCATTACTGTTATCCCCGTTAACCACATCAACATGATAAGTATTCGGTTCCACAATCCCGGCACATTCGTATGCACCCACGTCAAACTCAGCTATCTCGCCATTGTTGTCCACCCCGGGAAAATCGTACGGGCGGACCGTCCCCACCAGGTCATCCGTAACTCCGTACACGCCGGTATCCATTCCCGCATCGATAGCTGGCGACGAAGCCGTTAGCCGATAGTCGTCTGCCACACCATTCACAAACAGCGGGTCTTCATTAATCGTCCGACTCAGCGACACCGTCCCGTCCGTCAGACCGGATGAGCAATTGTAGATTACGTTATACTGTATGTCCGGCTCCCAGCCGCCATACGGGTCCCACTGGACGATCCCGTATCCGGTATTCTCATTGGCTATGATATTGTTGTAGATACGCATGTTCGGACCACCCATGTGGATTGTCGCGTATGAGCTGGAGTTATTTACCAGCGTGTTGTTCATAAATAAATGGTCGGCATTATCGCTTCGCAGCCGGACCGTGCCGGTATCTACTGTGCTGCGGTTTCCGTAGAAAAGATTGTTCCAGATGGTCAGCGTACCGCCAAGATAAAGCGCGTGCCCGGTGCGACTGTCCGCCCACGGGATACCACCGTTCGCATCGATGTTTGTAAATATATTGTGGTGCACGTCCGCCGTAATGTCACTCGTGCAAACCATTCCTGTCTGTGCATCCGAGAAGATAAAGCCGGAAACCTCAAGCGTCGTCCCGCCGTCTATCCTCAACGCTATCCCCGAAGAAGGATTAATTCGCGGTCGGTTCCCACTCGGTTCGACTACACCCCTGAGCGTCAGATTTTTCGTCAGGATTAGATTTTCACCGTAATCCCCTGGATAGACCAAGACCGTCTCGTCGGGAAGAGCCCAGTCGATAGCTGCCTGTATCGTCTCAAAGTCATATCCTCCTCCCGGACCTACGGTAACCGTGCCGCCCTGTGCAAAACCACCAAATAACACGATTGCCAATATCACGAAATCTAATTTTGCCCTGCGTAACATTTTTTACCTCCTCGGAAATTCACATAACTCATTCCCGCTTCACTTATTCGTCCACGCCCAAAGCTTCAGATGCGTCCTCAAGTGCTTCGATTATAACCGCAGCCTCTGCAATCAGCGCGGCGGCCTGCAACTCTGGTATCTTCTTGCCGGTCTGTGCCTCCACAGCGTTAATGAACGCCCCCAATACGTTCACAGCTGCACCGTCGTTTTTCTCATTATCATCTTCAAGCACACCAATTGCTGCCTCTACCTTCGCCAACAAGCTGTTCTCTATTCCTTTCGACAAACCAAGCTCCTCAACCATCTCGCCCAATTCCGCCAACATCTCCAACGGCTCTTCCGGCTCGGCAATTGTAAACTCGTAAGCCCCCATATCTACCACCGAGTTGCCGTCACCATCACCATCCGCTACTCGCGTCGTGCCATCCAAATCCGTTTCGTTGGGTTCAGGTATATAATTCGGGTCACCCGCATCTATGCAGGGCGAATCCGGCAGCAAGCGCAAATCATCATTGCTGGCATTGCGAAAAAGCGGGTCGGCATTAATGTTGCCCTCGCCCGGCCAGCTGCCCTGAACATCGCTGTAGGTGACAGTTGTCGAACTTGTAAAAGCATTGAATATCTGTGACCCAGCTTGTGCGCTATTACCCCAGAGGATGCAGTTGTTCAACGTAGGGTTGCTTTGCTTGTTGTATATCCCACCGCCTTGCATATCTGACGAGTTATCGCTGAATGTGCAGTTGGTCAGCATCGGATTGCTACCATCCCGGTTATACATCCCGCCCCCATTTAGTCGAATGGCTGAATTTCCACTAAACGTGCAGTTTGTTACCGTCGGGTCACTATCCCGGTTTACCATCCCGCCGCCCCGGAAGCCAGCCGAGTTTCCGGTGATAATGCAGTTTGTAACCGTCGGGTTGCTCTTCAAGTTGACCATCCCGCCGCCGTCCCAGCTTGCCGAGTTTCCGCTGAACGTACAGTTGGTAACCGTCGGGTTGCTCTCACGGTCGTTTTGCATCCCGCCGCCATATGTTCCAGCTGAATTCCCGCTAAAGGTGCAGTTTGTTACCGTCGGGTTGCTCTCACGGTAGTTTTCCATCCCACCGCCTTGGCTATCTGACGAGTTGCCGCTGAAGGTGCAGTTTGTTACCGTCGGGTTGCTCTCAATGTAGTTTTGCATCCCGCCGCCGTGGCTTGCCGAGTTTCCGCTGAACGTACAGTTGGTAACCGTCGGATTGCTGTTCTCATAGTTGAACATCCCGCCGCCGTCGTAGTAGGCCGAGTTTCCGCTGAAAGTGCAGTTACTGATAGTCGGACTGCTCTGGATGTTGAAGATTCCGCCCCCGGAGCCGTGGCTTGCCGAGTTTCCGCTGAACGTGCAGTTGGTCACCATCGGGCTGCTATTGTCCCAGTTGAACACCCCGCCACCCTCAGCCGCCGAGTTTCCATTGAACGTGCAGTTGGTAACGGTCGGACTCCCGTTGTCGTTATACATCCCACCACCAAAATAACTATGATCTGGCCATTCTCCATAGTTGGCATTGCCGGCGGTTATTGTGAAGCCGTCGAGGATAGCTGTTGCATCGGTGCCGCCGCCCGTAACAACGTGGTAGCTGTTATCATTAGCGTCACCAGGTGTATTGATGTCGCCGCTGAGGATGGTTTCGTACGAATTGGGGTCACGGTCATTCCAGTTCGGGTCAGCCCCATAGGGAAAACCGCCATAAAGGGCAACGCCGCTTATAAGCTGAAAGGTAGCCGTCCGGTCACCAGTGCCGCCCGGATAGGCTGAGTTACTGTCAGGCGTATATGTACCCTCAGCCACCCAAATTTCGTCGCCGCTGTTAGCATCCGCCAGCGCATCCTGCAGATAGTTATATGCATCCGCCCAACTCGTCCCATCATCTGCACCAGCTACATCCGCATCGACATAGATAGTTCCTCCAATCCCAACCGAACCACTAGTTATTATTACCACTAAACTGGCTAATATAATTGTCAATTTCATCTTTTTTCCCTTTCCATTTTCATTTTTCTATCACCTTCATTTTTCTTACTCCTTCCCTATTTACTTTTTTCCTTTTCTTTTCTATCTCGCGCCCCGGAGAACATCAAACAAACTTCCCTCTTTGCCCCTCAACCTTCGGGGCCGCGCAAACTCTTTCCCTGCTCCCGAAATTCCTTCCAGATATTCGAACCTAAGCTCCCCCTCTCGCCCGTCACTCGTCGCAATTCTTATCTTCTCTACAATGTCTCTCACCATATCAATAGTATAGACCAGTTCTCCTTCTCCGCTGGACACCTTAACCTCCGCGTTATTCCCTCCTGTCAGTCTCGTCTCGAACCGCATTCTCTGTTCCGCCGCGTCCCGCCGGACCGTATCTACCGTATGCAGCCCCATCCACGGCCGACCTAATCCTTTAAAGCTGTCATCCAGAATCTCCCGCTCCCCAACCTTTAACTTCAGCCACGGACCGTACCGCTCGCTTGCCTCATATACAAACGGCATCCTTCCCGCCCCCGTAACCTCTTTCCCGTCAATCTGGCCCGTCACTCGAAAGTACGTCCACCCACGCCTGTGCATCGCGTCCCGCTCGTCAACCACCTCTATCCCCGCCGGCAGACTGTACCGGAAGTATTCCTCCTCCAATACGTTATAATGCCGAATCACACGCGACCCGTTACTCGCCTCTTCTCCGCCGCGCTTTGTTATCACCAGCAGGCCCTCCCCTCGCCCGCGAATATAGTCCATCTCCGCTCCCCCTCCTTCAACCTGCGAAATAAACCCGCTCAACTCCGGCCCGTCCGTCGGCAGCCGCCACACGCCCATATCCCCCCGCCATATCCGCCGGTTCCTGATATAAATCGTACCCTCGCGCCTGTCATAGTAGTAATTTCCCTTCTCGTTCTGCCGCACCGCGCAGTAACTCTTCCCTCCCCTGTCCGTCCTCATAACCCGCATCATCACCGGCCCGCCAACCCCTTTCGGCCAGTAATACCAGTATTCCTCCTCTCCCTCTCCGATCGTATCAAATGCGCCGACCGCCTCCGCGCGTTTTACTACCTGCTCCGCCGGCTCAGCGAGGCTCTTGTCCGGCTGTGACGTCGCCACCATCGTACCTACCGCTAATGCCCCCGCCGTAACCACCGGCACAATCACCGCCTTGCTCGTCGCCAACACTGCCGCCCCCGCCGCCGTTCCGACTTTGACACTTGCTGATGTTACCGATACCCCCGCTGCCGCCGCCTCGCTGTCCGCCGTAAGCTTCCCGAATACCGCCAGCGCCGTCAAAAGCGCGCCCCTGCCTAATCCTCGCTCCGATAGCTGCTTCTGCAGCGCTCTTTTCGCCCTGTAAAATAGCATCCGCGATGCGAACTCGCTGCACCCCATCGCCTCCCCTATCTCCGAGTACGACATATCGTCATAGCACCGCATCGCCAGCACCGCCCGGTGCCGCGTCGCAAGCGTCCGCATCGCCGCTGACACCACCTGCTTCAGTTCCTGACTTACCAGCTTCTCTAATCCTTCCTGCTTCTCTCGTTGCCCGCCTGAGTATCCTGAATGTGGGTCCTGTGCCCTTTTCTGCCGCCGCTCCGTCCTGTGATGACGATGCGTCTTGTTAATCGCTATCCCGTACAGCCACGGCCAGAACCGTTCCGCCTTCTTTAATTTACCTAATACCTTAAACATCTCTAACATACTCTCCTGAACAATATCTTCCGTTTTTTCATCTTCTAATGTCAGCCTATATACATAAACGCGCAGTCGCTCCCGCGCTGACTCAGCCAAGCGATTCAGGCTTCCTTCATCGCCTAATTGCGCCGTCCGAACCAACTCGATGTAGTCGCCTCCACTGCTCATTATAAACTACCTCTTAGTGCCACTTCCCGCCCGAAACGTAACGCGCCTTTTCACCATTTTAGCATTTTTTTACGTGATTTTCGCAAACTTTCGCAATTATTACCCCCTTAAACCCCACAAATTCGACGTTTTACCCCCTCGTAGCGAAGCGAAGACCCCGTAAGATGACGCCGTTCGTCTATCTAACTGGGGCCACCCCCATTTTCCACCCAGAAATGAGGACGCAATCTCAGTGTTGTTTAGATAATATGAAGGCCATCCTTTCAACGGTTATAATTTGTCAAAGAATTATTAACCGCAACCGTAATAGGAAAGGACGGCCTATGAGCAGGTTAGCACGAGCACAAAATTGGTTCAA
>Ga0114922_10000084_pt1 | contig 79409 bp, 64 predicted proteins | sample AartaG_FD_100975 | JGI IMG/M metagenome (GOLD analysis project Ga0114922, IMG submission 100975) | Deep subsurface microbial communities from Aarhus Bay to uncover new lineages of life (NeLLi) - Aarhus_00045 metaG | ecosystem: Environmental > Aquatic > Marine > Oceanic > Sediment | place...
GCCGCTTCCCCCCCCCGCCAGGAAGCAATCCCCCTCCCCCCTCATCTGCCGCCAGCTCTCGTGCGCCGTCTCCTCGTAATGGACGCGCGGGTTGTTCGGGTTCTCGAACTGCTGGGGCACGAAGATCCTCGCATCCTCCGCCGCCATCCGCCGCACCCGCTCCACCGCCCCCTCGATGCCATCCTTGTCGGGAGTCAGGATCAGCTCCGCCCCCAGCGCCGTGATCAGCTTCTTGCGCTCCTCGCTCATTCCCTCCGGCATCACGATCCGGACCGTGTACCCCTTCAGCCGCCCCACCAGCGCCACCCCGATGCCCGTATTCCCCGACGTCGGCTCGCAGATGATCGAATCGGATTTCAGCAGACCGTCCCGCTCCCCACCCTCGATCATCGCCAGCGCCACCCGGTCCTTGATACTGCCGCCGGGGTTCAGAAACTCCGCCTTCGCGAATATCTTCTCCCCGCGCAGGCGCAGCAGCGGAGTGTTGCCGATCAGATCGAGAATGTTATCCGTAAGCATCGCCTCGCCTCAAGTCACAACGCGGAGTAATGGGATATCGAATGGAGTCCATCCGGCCGAGGGCCCGCCACCTGCACAAGGAGCAAGTGCGGCCACAAGACAGCCAGCACCACATACAAAAGGAATTCGGTGCTGGCCCAGACGGACCTGCCAGATTGACCCCGGCCCCCACCCTACTCTATCATCTCGTCTTGCTCTTCCTCCTCCGGCCGGATGTTTATCTTCCCCTCGTCCGCCAGCGCCCGCACCGCCATCACTACCTTCTCCTGGGCGGCGTATACGTCGCGCTTGCGCACCGGCCCGAGCGATTCCAGATCCTCCTTCAGCCCGGCCGCCGCGTTCTCCGACAGATTCGCGAAGATGACGGTACTGATCGCATCCGGGGCGCCCTTCAGCGCCATCGCCAAGTCCGACGGCTCCACCTCGCGCAGAGCCATCTGCAATGCTCCCCCGTCCAGGCGCGGCAGGTCGTCGAAGATGAACATGGATTGCCGCACCTGCTCCCCCAGCTCCGGGTCCCGCTCGGCAAGAGCTTCCAGCACCGCATTCTCGACACTCAGGTCCGCGTTATTGAGGATTTCCGTCAGCAGCCTCGGACCCGCTGTTGTCTCCGCTTCGTCCTCCCCCGCCGCCATCGCCTCGGTCCGCCATGCCGCCACCTTCCGGCCCAGCGCCGATTCCATCTGCCGGACCGCCTCCCGCAGGGGCTCTTTCCCCTTCACGAGATTCATCACGACATCTATCCGCTTATTCTCATCGAGGCCCGACACGATCTCCCCGGCCTTCCGTCTCGGCAGATGCCGGAGCACTACCGCGATCGCCAGCGGCTGCTCCCCGTCCAGCATCCGGATCAGGTGGCTCGTCTCTACCTGCGCGAGCGAGCCGAAGGGCCTCGCTGACCGCCGCGGCCTCACCCACGGTATGATCTCGGCCGCCTTCTCCGCGCCCAGCGCCCGCCGCAGCAGGTCCTCCGCCGCGGCCACCCCTCCACTGCTCGCCCCCTCTGCCGCGGTCCGCTCGAATTCCCGTCCCACGGACCGCCGTGTCTCTTCGTCCACACCCTCAAGGCGCGCCAGCTCGGCCGCCAGCCTCTCGACCTGCGCCTCCTCCAGGCCGCTCTTCTCTACCACCTGGGCGGCCGCCTCGGGGCCCAACATGAGCGTCAGCACCGCCGCCTTTCGGAGGCCGCTCAGCTCTTCGGTCGCGCCTTCAGCCATCTCATTCGCTCGATTCTTCGTCTCCGCTTTCTCGCTCCGGCGCCTGCGAGACAAGCTCCGTTATCCGCAGACCGAACCTGTCGTCCACCACCACCACCTCGCCGCGGGCGATGAGCTTGTCTTTCACCATCAGGTCGGCCGGGTCTCCCAGCATCTTGTTCAATTGCACGACCGAGCCCGGTCTCAACTCCAGCACTTCCCGAATGGACAACTGGGCGTGGCCGAGCTCCGCCGACGCCTCCACCTCGATGTTGCCCAGCAGCTCGATGGAACGGGGCTCGAACTCCGTCGGCCCGTCACGGACGGACGTTGTCTCGGCTTCAGCCGCCTCTCCAGCACGACTCGCCCGTTCCGCCTCCGGCACCGCCGCGGGCTCATCCATCTGAGGCTCGAGCGCCGGCTCCGCGGCGGGCGCACCCACCTCAGGCTCGACCGCTGGCTCCGCGGGGGGCTGTTGTTCGGCCACCTCAGCGCCCCTCGGCTCCCGTTCTTCGACTGCTGACTGCTGGGCCTCGGCCTGCGGTCGATGCATCGGCTGCGGCTCTTCGGTTCTCTCTTGTGTCGCGGTATCTGTCACTCTGTCCTCCTCCAGTCCAGGCCGCCGACGATCTCCACTGCCAGCTTGCCGTCAGAAGCCACCGGACGGCACCGGAACCTCGGGGCTTCGCCGATCAGCATATCCAGATTCTCGTGCGGCCGCTTATCCAGACACACGACATCGCCCTCCGCCAGAGATGCCAGCTCGGAGGCGGAAACGGCTGCGGCGCCGATCCGAACCACGCAGCTCAGGGGAACGGGGCCGAGGGCAGCCACCAGGCCACGCCGGACGGAAGCTGCTTCCACCGGCCGGCCGTCGCCTTCGCTGCCGTCGGAAGATTGCGTCCCGAGCCGGCCCAGTTTCAGAGAGAGCACCGGCAGGCAGATGCTCGCCATCCCCGTCATCTCCTCCACCGTCACCTCAAAAGAAGCGACTGCCACCGCGTCTGTCTGCTTCGCGATGTCCGCCGCCTCTGCACTGTCGATGATCTCGATCAACTCCGGCTCCAGGTGGCCCAGCTCCTGCCAGGCCGTCCCCAGCTCCGCCAGCAGACGCGAGATCGTCCCCTCAAGCAGCGCCTTCTCCATTTCCGTGAACGGCCGGGGCTCCTTGACGATCTCGCCCGTCCCTCCCAGCATGTGATCTACAATCCAGAAGCAAATGCCTGGGTTGATCTCGAGTATGCCGCGGCATTGCAGGGGACTCGGGCTGAACACGCCCGCCACCGTCGGATCCGGCACGGAGCGAACGAACTGCTCGTAGCTGAGCTGATCGAGCGAAAGCAGAGACACTTCGAAGGGCGTGCGAAGATAGGCGGAGATGCTGGTGGCCGCGGCGCGGGCGAAGGCCTCATAGGCGCTCCCCAGGGCCTGGACTACCGCGGCAGAGAGGGTCTCGCTGCGTTCGAAGTCGTGTACCCTCGCCTCGTGCACGCGGCCGGCGCCCGCCCGCCCGCGGGCGCCTCGGCGCTCTTTGCTTTCGGCCGCTGCCAGAGATGCCAGCAGACTGGCCAGCTCTTCCTGGGTGACGGCTCCTTCCGCGTCCATGCCACCTTGCCTCAAGCGTCGGATGCCTCTTGTTCTTCTGTGCCGCCTGCGGGAGCGGTAGCGGTCTTCTCCCCCGTCTCCATGAGGGCGACGTTGATCTCCATCTTGCCAAAGTCAGTATAGAGGGGGATGACCAGTGCAGGAGTAGAGGTGGCGATCTCCACTTCGGTTCCCCTGACCAACGTCGGCGGGGTGATTTGGCATTCGTATCCGGCCTCCGAGAGGAGGGTAGTGGCGTGCCCGCTGATCATGTTCCCCAGCTCAGCAATTGCGCTGCTGGCCATCTCGTCGAAGGTCATCGCCGGCATGCTGGACATGGCGGCCGCGATCTTCGTCGCCGTCACCAGGGACATGCCGTAGATAGCCTGTCCCTCCACTGCCCCGGTTACCCCGATCACAATGGAGGCCTGTTGGGTGGTAAAGGCGGCGCTGCGAACGGCCAGCTGGCCGGACTCCGGTCTGGCATTGATGACTGACTCGAGCACCTTGATCCCCGCTGTCACAAATGGATTGATGAACTCCGCCTTCATCGCCTCTGCCGGCCTTCCAGACCTGGTCTATCCACTGGCATTCTTGAGTACTTCCACCACCTTCTCGGCATTGAAGGGCTTCAAGATGTAGTCTTTCGCGCCGGCGTTCATCGCCTCCATCACGCTGCGCTCCTGCCCCAAGGCGGTGCACATCACGACCTTGGCTGCAGGGTCCAGCTTCACGATTTCCTTGAGAGCAGTCAGCCCGTCCATCTCCGGCATGGTGATGTCCATCATCACCAAATCCGGCTTCAGCTCTTGATAGAGATCCACCGCGACTCGCCCGTTCTCCGCTTCGCCGGCGATGTCGAACCCGGCCTCCGTGAGCAGCTTCTTCAGCATGGCTCGCATGAACATCGCATCATCGACGACAAGTATCTTAGGCATCTGTCATCACCCCCACTCGCTGGGAGGCAGGTTTCCGGTAGAAGAAAACACTGAGGTGCTCAAACCCGATCGCCTCCGCTCCGAAGATTCGCTCCGTGCCCCCGATGAACAGCACACCGCCAGAGGTCAAGCTCTCGAAGAATTCCCGGTAGAGCCGATCTTTCGACTCATCGGTGAAGTAAATCACCACGTTCCGGCAGAGTATCAGGTGAAATCCTCTGGCGAAATCATCGCGCAGCAGATCGTGATGCCGGAAGGACAGCAACTGCCGGATCTCCGGCCGCCCGCGATAGCGTCCCTCCTCCGCCAGGAAGAAGCGCCGCCGCCTCGTGGGCGAGACGTTCTTCATGTCGATCTCTGAGAAGAATCCCTCTCGCGCCCGGGCCAGCATCTCTTGATCGATGTCGGTACCCAGAATGGAGATCCGGTGCTTGCCCAGCGACATCTCTCGCGCCAGCATCGCGACCGAATAGGCCTCCGCCCCGTACGAACATCCCGCACTCCACACCCTGAGCCGTCGGGTGTCCGAGAGCAGCAGCGGGAGAATCTCCTTCTGGAGCTCCTCGAACTTGTCCGGGTTGCGAAGCAGCTCCGAGACGTTGATCGTCATCCGCCTGCGGAACTGCTCCAGCGCTGCCGGATCCGCCTCCAGCCTAGCGTAGAACTCTCGCAGGCTGTCGGCCCCGTACTGGCGCGCGAGCGACCGCAGTCTCCTCTCCATCTGCTTCCGCTTGTAGCAGCCGAGGTTGACTCCGGTCTTCTCCGCAATGCGCTTGACGAAGACCCGATAGTCCAGGTCCTGATCAGATGCCAGCGTGGTTCTCATGGCGCCGCCCATGTCCTCCCGGCCGTGGGTGCGAGGCCGTGACTCTCCTGCCCCGGCGGGCCGGGCCGGCCTGTGTGCCGACCAGGTCAACAATCCGCCCCGCGATGTGGGGCAGAGGAACCGAGATCTCCGCGCTGCCCTCCTCCAGCGCCACCTTCGGCATCCCGTAGACCACACTGGTGGCCTCGTCCTGGGCCATCGTGCGACCTCCCGCCTCTCGGATCGCGCGCACGCCTTCGGCGCCGTCTCTGCCCATCCCGGTCAGCACCACTCCCACTGAATCGGCCCCGAAGACCTCCGCCGCCGACCGCAGCAGCAGGTCTGCGGCCGGCCTGACCCCCCATACGGGGAGATCATCGGTTATCCTCACTCGGTGGTTCTTGTTGACGGTCAAGTGTCTTCCTCCGGGTCCGATGAGCACCGTGCCGCGCGTGATCTGGTCGCTATGGCGCGCCTCCCGCACCTCGACCTGCGACAGCGTGTTCAGCCGCTCGGCCATGGCGGCCGTGAATCCGCTCGGCATGTGCTGGGCGATGAGCACTCCCGCGGGGAGGTCGGCGGGCAGGTTCGGGATGATCTCCTCCAAGGCTCTGGGGCCTCCCGTCGAGCTCCCGATGGCAACTACTCGCGGCGCTGGTTCCCGGGGCCGCGCCGCCTTCCGCGGCGCCATCCCCGGGCCAGTCTCGGCGCCTCTGGCAGCCGGCAACAGCTTCGCCGCCGCCGCCATCCGCAGCTTGAGCAGCAGCATATCCTTGACTCTTCCGATGTCCGTCGAGATCGCCCCAGACGGCTTGCAGACGAAGTCCACCGCGCCCAGTTCCAGGCTCCGCACCGTCTCCGCGGCACCGTGCTGGGTGCGACTGCTCAGCATCACTACGGGCGTCGGATGCTTGTCCATGATCTCTGCCAATGCCGCAAGCCCGTCCATCACAGGCATCTCGATGTCCAGCGTCACCACGTCGGGCTTCATCGCCTTCACCTTCTCGACGGCATCCCGACCATCCCGAGCGGTTCCCGCCACTACGAATCCAGGCCCGGATTGTATCAGGTCGGACAGCAGCCGGCGCATGAGGGCCGAATCATCCACCACCAGCACGCGCAGTGGGGCGCGCCCTGTGCGGGGCGCGGGTGAGGCCGCGTTTGCTCGCTCTACTGCCATTCTCGTCTCCCAGGACGGTGACTCGTACTTGACCCTCGCGCAGCGTCTTCATAATCACTATGCCGTCCGCCACCCAGAGGCGCACGGTCCGGCTCACCTTGCCTCCGACCTCCGAGGCGCGCACAGATATCCTCTGCGCCTCCAGTGCCTCCTGCACCGCGGCAGCATTGCGGGCGCCAATATCGAGTGCCTTCGCCTCGCCGGCGTAGGAAAGCACGTTGGCCCCACCTAACATTGCAGTTCGCAGCCGTCGGCGAATCGCTCCCTGTTTCTCCATCTCATCCACGAGATGTGGCACTCCCACATCGGCGAACTTCGCCGGCCCCTCCTCCTTCGATCGGCTGATTGCACTGCTTGGCAGCACTACGTGGATCATCCCCGCTAGCCCCAGGGCCGGGTCGTAAGCGCACACCGCCACACACGATCCCAGGCCCAGCGCGGTCAGCACGTCTCCTGGCTGCCGGCTTACCTCGAGCTGCCCCATGTTGACTGTGATGACACGTTCATCCATTCAGTGCAGCGCTCTTGACTGCCCGCAGAAGGCGTGGCAGCGACTCGACCGTGGGGAGCAGAATCATGCGGCCCGTCAGCTCCCTATCAGGACCACCAAAGCGGACCTCGATCAGGAGGATCTCAGAGCCGGCCTCGTGCATCGGCAGCACTGCAGTGGTAAGAATCCCGGCCGCCATGTCCACCGCCACCGCGGGGGGCGAGGGGGAAAGCGCGAGCCCCGTGGTGGTCTCGATTGCCCCTAAGTAGGAGGAGGCGAGGATATTGCCCACTTCCGCCAGCGCCGATGTCTCCATATCCCCGAATTCCTCGTCCAGAGAGCACTCTGCGCCGGTCAATGCCGCTACCAGGGCAAGGGCATCCCGGATCAGAAAGGTGGCGATGTACTGCCCCCGCACGTCGCCGCTCACTTCGAAGATGACACCGGCTATAATCTCTTCGGGATCGCCAAACAGGCCCGGCACCTCTTCCAGGGGGAGAATCCTGATTCTCGCGTAGGAGTTTACGACCGGCTTCCCCGCCAGCGCGCTCAGTGAGGCGGTCGCTTGCATCGCTCCCATAGTCCCGATGCGCTGCAGCAGATCCAGCGGATGCTCTCCGACCTCGACACCTCTAGACATCGCTCTCAGTCCTCCCATCGAACTGCTGCCGCCGGCCTGAAGGCGGTCCCTCGTCCTCTGCCAGAAGGGCTGCCTGCAGGCCCACGCGATCCATCAAGCTCGACACATCGAGCACCAGCGCCACCGTCCCGTCCCCTAGAATAGTCGCGCCCGACAGCCCAGCGATATCCCCCAGTGCCGATCCGAGCGACTTGAGCACGATCTCCTGCTCCCCGACCAGGTGATCTACAATCATCCCGACCTCCCGCTCACCGCTCCTCGCCACTACGATCCGGGTCAGCTTCTCGCTCACCTGGATGCCGGCGTCATCTCCATCAAGCGCCTTCCGCAGATCCACCACGGGAAGCACTCGCCCGCGGAACGTTGTCACCAAGCGTCTCCGGATGCTCTCCAGCGCGTCCCGGGCAACCCGCGTCGTTTCCACCACATACACCAGCGGAATCGCAATCGTCTCCTCCCGACACCTCACCAACAGCGCCTGCGATATCGCCAGAGTCAAAGGCAGCCGCACCGCCATGGTCGTTCCAACCCCTGGCTTTGACTGGATCTGCACCCTCCCGTGGAGCCGCTGCACATTGGTCTTCACAACATCCATCCCCACCCCACGGCCCGACACTTCACTTACAGAGTTGGAGGTCGATAGGCCAGAGGAAAAGATCAACTGCAGCGCCTCCTCATCAGAGATGCCGGCGGCTGCACTCTCCGAGAGGCCGCCCTTCCTGACGGCGGAGTCCTTCAGTTGCTGTACGTCGATGCCAGCACCATCATCGGTGACCTCGATGATGATGTGGTTCTCCTCCTGGCGTGCCGCCAGAATGATCTTGCCCTTCCGGGGTTTCCCCGCCCGGGCCCTCTGCTCCGGCGCCTCCACGCCGTGGTCCACGGCGTTGCGCAGCAGGTGCCCAAGAGGATCCACCATCTCCTCGATGACAGACCGGTCGAGCTCGGTCTCCTCCCCCTCGAGGATCAGCTCGACCTCCTTGCCCATCTTGTGTGCCAGGTCCCGCACCATCCTCGGGAAGCGCCGGAACAACTGTGCGATGGGCAGCATCCTCGCCTTCATCACCTCCTCCTGCAGATCTCCCACCGTGCGCGCCATCTGCCGACACGTCTCCCGCAGGTCGTGTACGGAATTCACGCCCCCAAACTGCGTCTCCAGGTCGAGTCCGAGCTGTGCCAGCCGCGTGCGGTCGATCACCAGCTCCCCCACCAGGTTCATCAGATTGTCGAGCCGCGCAACGTTCACACGTACCGTCTGCTCTGCCCGCTTGGCCATGGTGCCCAGCTCGACCGATGACTTTCCTCTCCCCTTGGGGCCCACGTCCACAACTCGCTCGTCCGCACTCACCTCCACCCGAGCGATCTCTGAGATAGACTCCAGTGCCCCCCGAATCGCCTGCTCTCTCACCCCCGCCGCCATCGTCACTCGAAGCTGGTCGCCGACGCGGCCGGCGTCGATCTCCTCCGGCGGGGGATCCGTCCTCAGGATTTCGCCAATCTTCTCCAGCGCGTTCAGCACAATCCGCGCCCGCACGGACGGCATCGCGCACTCGTCACTCAGGTGGACGAGCACCTGCCGCGCCTCCGCCTCCATGAAACGATCGTCCTGTTCGCCAACACCCTCTTGACCGTCAGGCGCCGCCCGACTGCTGTCCTCGGGCAACCCGGCATCCCCGGTCCCGGCGGCGGCCGCCTCCAGCGCGCCCGCCACCTCCGAGATGTCGAGGGGCTCGCCCTCCCCGGCGCGAATCGCCTCTTTCATCGTCTTCAGGGCGTCCACTGCCCTCAGCAGAACATCGATCAGCTCCGTGTTCGGGCGTATCTCCCTCGCCCGGAACCGATCCAGGATGTTCTCGCTGGCGTGGCAGAGCCGCGACATGTTCGCGAAGCCCATGGCGGCAGAGGAGCTCTTCAGAGAGTGGGCCGCGCGGAAGATCTCTTGCAGCAGGCCCTGGTCGTCCGGTTCCTTCTCCAGCCGAAGGAGGCCGTCGTCCAGGGTGTCGACCTGCTCGTCGGCCTCCTCCAGAAACACGCCCAGGTACTCTGACATGTCCGGCGCGTCGGCTGCCACTTACACACCGTCCTCTGAGAATCGCTTGCTCAGTATCACGCCGGAGGGCACCGGCGAAGAAGCCCACGCGGGCATTCCTCGTGCGACGCACTCACCACGCCAAACTCGAGCTGCGCCCTGACTATTTCGCAGGCCGGGGCCTCACGCTGCGTCGTTCCGGCCCCAGCCAGCTCTCTTGCCGGTTCGGCCTCGGTGCTTTCCCCGCCGTTCTCGGTGTTGAGCTGCGCGACCAGGTCTCGAAGTTCTGCTGACTTACCTCAGCTTCCGCCGCGGTCATCGGGCCGCGGCCGAACCCGCGGCATAGCGACGCCACAATCACAGTCGCGGCCATGAGCGAATGAGCGCACCACTGGAAGCACCCACTTGTATGTCGGAACAGAGTCACGGGACCTTTAGGCGGGCGTCCCGAGTAGCGGCCAACCCATTCCCCCGGCCTCAAACTCCAAGGCAGGCCGGAATCATTCTTCCGGCCTGCCCGCTCTCGAAGCCGATCCGGATCACCGCTGCCGGGTGGCCCACTGCTCCTGCCGTCACGCTCCTGCCGCCGCCTATCACCGTCGCTCCGGCAGGGCGCCGTCACACCGCCGCCATGGCGCCGGCAGGAGCTGTCATCCCACCCGCCGAAACACAACTCGAAACAGAACTGGCACGACCTCGCGGAGCGCGGCCTTGAACACCTTTCGCCTTGTGCGCCTCCTGCGCACTCTATCCTCCGAGATCTACCTGGTCTGGCACGGCGACCGACGCATCGGCCAGATCGACCTCCACTTCGCCGACAGCGCCATCCAGGCCAACCTGTTCCTCGAATCCCCCCTCCCCCCGGAGCAGCGGAAAGACCTCCTCCGCCAGCTCGATGAAGACGTCGTCTCCTCCTACCTCCCGAGCTTCGACCGGGAGCAGTTCATCGTCACCATCTTCGTCGGCGAGGAAGTGGACTCGTTCAACTACCCCGAGGCGTCCGACCAACTCAACGAGAACTAGCCCACGCGATGACTCAGTTAACCCCACGCGCTGCGCCTGCCCGCCGTCCCCGCGGCCGCGCGTTCCTTCAAGCTCTCCCCTTCCTCCTCCCCAATCTCCTCGGCTTTCTCCTGTTCACCTTGCTCCCCGTGCTCGCTTGCTTCGCCCTGAGCCTCGCCGACTATCGCCTCGCCCCCATCACCAGCTTCCACGACCTCCAAGAGCAGGTCCGCTTCGTCGGCTTCGACAACTTCGTCCGGCTCCTCGGCTGGCACCGCGAGGCGGGCCGCCTGGTCGCCAACGACGCGCTCTTCTGGCGCTACCTGGGCAACACGCTGTTTCTCATGCTCGGCATCCCACTCTCCATCGCCGGGTCTATCCTCCTCGCCGGCCTCCTCAACCAGCGGCTCCGCGGCATCACCATCTTCCGAACCATCTACTTCCTCCCCACGGTCTCCTCCGCGGTGGCCGTCGTGATCGTGTGGAAGTGGATCTTCCACCAGCAGCCAAACGAGATCGGCCTCCTCAACAGCTTCTTGACGACCCTCGGGATGTCCCACCCGCCCAACTGGCTCGGCTCCATGACCTGGGCCAAGCCCGCCTTCATCATCATGACGCTCTGGGCCACCGTCGGCGGATACAACTGCGTTCTCTACCTCGCCGGCCTCCAGGGCATCCCGCAGGAGCTCTACGAGGCCGCCGATCTGGACGGCGCGGGCGTGTGGGCCCGCTTCCGCCACATCACGTGGCCGCTGCTCTCCCCCACCACTTTCTTCGTGGTCACGATGAGCGTCATCGCCGGCTTGCAGGGCAGCTTCCTGTTCACCGCCGCCTTCTTGATGACCGGCGGCGGCCCTGCCGGCGCCACCACCACCCTGATGCTCTACATATACAACTACGCGATCTCATGGCACCAACTCGGCTACGCCGCCGCCATCGCCTGCGTGCTCTTCCTCCTGGTCTTCGGCTTCACTCTACTCAACTGGCGCTACGGCCAGCGCCTGGTGCACTATCAGTGACCGCATCAACCCGCCAACCAAGACGTCGAGAGGTAATGCTGAAGCTTCTCGCCTATCTCGCCCTCAGCGCGGTGGGCATCACCATGCTATTGCCCTTCGCGTGGATGATCTCCACCTCGCTCAAGGCCCCCGCCAACGCCGTCGAGTTCCCGCCCCGCTGGATTCCGAGCGAACCCGAGACAGTGCAAGTCGCAGGCGAGGATCGGCTTATCGCCGAGGTGACGGGTGAACCCGGTCTCCGCGTCGCCCTGCTCCGGTACTCTCCCGAAGGTGTTCGCGTGCAGATACTCTCCCCCGCATCGCGCGCCGGCGAGCAGCTCACTCTCTCCGAGGCCGACCTCCGTCCCGTCCGGCAGACCAAGCTCCACTGGGGGAACTACCTCGCCGCCTGGCGCGCCCACGGCATCCAGGTCCGGGAGGCTTTCTTCGGCCTCGCCCACCGCGTCCACGGCTTCCTCGTCTTCTACCTCAACTCCATCATCGTCACCACCTGCATCACCATCGGCACGGTGTTCACCAGCTCGCTGGCCGCCTTCGCCTTCGCCCGCCTCCGCTTCCCCGGCCGCGACTCGATCTTCCTCGGCTATCTGGCGACCCTGATGGTCCCCTCCATCGTCATCATGCTCCCCGTCTATGCACTCCTCTCCAGCCTTGGCATGACCAATACCTACGCGGCGCTCATCTTCCCGCCCATGTTCTCGGCCTACGGCACCTTCCTGCTCCGCCAGTTCTTCATGACCATCCCGCGCGATCTCGAGGACGCCGCCGTCATCGACGGCGCCTCCCCCTTCGCCGTCTACCGCCACATCATACTCCCGCTCTCGAAGCCGGCCCTCGCCACCCTCACCACCTTCGTCTTCCTCCATTCCTGGAACGACTTCCTCTGGCCCCTCATGGTGGTGGATCGCCTCGCCCTCAAGACGCTCCCCATCGGCCTCGCCCACTTCCAGGACTCGTACACCACCGAGTACCATCTCCTGATGGCCGCCTCCGTCATCGTCATGGTGCCCGTCCTCATTGTCTTCATGATCGGGCAGCGGTACTTCGTGAGGGGGATCGCGCTGAGTGGGATGAAGGGGTAGGTGCAGGGCGGACATGTCTCCGCATGCCCGCCGCAGAGACCGAAAAAGAAGCTAATCTAGGGCTTGACACGAACGGGCGTTTGCTATAAGCTAATGGCAGGCTACCACGAGTGCACTGAGGAATGACTTGGGTGTCATCTCGGATGGGGGGAACATGCGCGCTCAGGAATACGTCGATCCGAACCCGGAGTACTGGGAGGACTACAACAATCTTCAGTACGTCAAACATGCGCTCATTCGCGAGTACCTGAACGGCTGGCTTCCGAAGCTTGGCCTGTGGGCGGGCCGCGCGCTCTATATCGATACCCACGCTGGTCGCGGGCGACATGAAACCGGCGAACTTGGCTCGCCCCTTATTGCCATAGAGACCTTTCTCAATCATCGGGCGCGCGATAGAATACTCGCCACGAGCGAAATCCGATTCGTCTTCATTGAGCGAGACAAAGGCAGTGCTGAACTTCTGGAGGGCGAAGTCGAGACACTGAAGCCGTTCCCGCCGGGCACGGCTGTTGAGGTGTATCCTGGAGATTGCGCTGAGATCTTGGGCGCCGCCCTGGACCAGCTAGAGAAGTCCACCCAGCGCATCGCCCCGGCCTTCATCTTTGTTGACCCCTACGGCTTCAAGGTGCCGGGCTCTCTGCTGAAGAAGCTGATGCAGTACGAGCGAGTCGAGCTGTTCGTCAACGTGATGTGGCGGCATCTGTATATGGGGATCTGCAACGCTCGGAAATACGCCGGCTGGAATGACACGCTCGAATGGATTCTGGACGATCCAAACTGGAGTCAGTACATCTCGTGTGATGATTTCGACATATGCGCTGACCAAGCCATATCCTTCCTGCAGAGACAGCTAAGTGCCAAGTGGGTAACGACCGTGAGAATGCTTGGCTCAAACAACGCAACTGAGTACATCCTGGCGCACTTCACGAATCATGACGATGGAAGAGACCTTATGAAAGAGGTCCGGTGGAAGGTCTGTCCATCCTACTCAGGCGTCTTCGCCGCCAGCAAGGCCCGCAGCCCTGACCAGCTCACCCTTATTGGTCCTGAACCAGACCGGAGCCAGCTTCGGCACTGGGTCCTGGGAGTGCTGGCGACGCATCCAACGCGCTGGAGGGAACTGCTCGACCAAGCTCGCTCGACGGACTGGCAGGCGAAACATGTCAACAGGGCGGTGCGCGCTCTGCGAAGCGAAGGGTTGATCGATCCCAGTGACTTCACAGGGAGATTCTCACAGAAGTCCAACCCCCTGCTCTCTCTTGTGCCATGAGAACTACCATCGAATGGACTGAATCAAGCTGGAACCCAGTCACGGGTTGCACCAAGATCAGCCTCGGCTGTCGTCACTGCTATGCCGAGCGCATGGCCGCGCGCCTTCAAGCCATGGGCAACCCTCGCTACCGCAACGGGTTTCGCCTCACGCTTCACCCCGATCAGGTCGACCTGCCTCTCCGTTGGCGCAAACCCCAGATGATCTTCGTCAACTCCATGAGCGACCTGTTCCACCGCGACGTCCCCCTCAGCTTCATCCGCGACGTCTTCGCGGTCATGCAAGAGGCGTCGCAGCACACATTCCAGATCTTGACGAAGCGAGCAAAGAGGCTGGCGAGCCTTGCGCCACGCCTCCCTTGGCCCGACAACGTGTGGATGGGCGTTACCGTCGAGTCGGCAGACTACACGTCGCGCATTGCCTCCCTCCAGGAAGTGCCGTCCGCCGTCCGTTTCCTCTCACTAGAGCCCCTGCTCGGTCCAATTGAGGACGTGCCGCTCGATGGGATTGGGTGGGTGATCCTCGGCGGAGAGTCCGGCCCGCGCGCTCGGCCCATGCGCGCAGAATGGGCGCGCTCTGTAAGAGACCAGTGCCGGGCCGCGCACGTCCCGTTCTTCTTCAAGCAGTGGGGCGGCTTCCGCCGGAGGCGCGCCGGTCGCCATCTCGACGGCAGGCTCTGGGAGGAGTATCCTCGCGTGCTCTCCGTCGGGCCGCCTTCTCTTCTGCAGGCAGTACAGTCGTAGGGCAGGAGCCCCTACATCCCCAACATCTTCACGCCCAACCCGATTAGCACGAGGCCGCCGAGCAGTTCGGCCTTCCGGCAGCCGTCCTTCCGCAGCACCTGGCACTTATGACGAGAACTGTCAGGCAGGCGTGGCCACGCCCGCCGGGGTGATGTGGCGCGAGGCGGGCTGGCACCCCACCCTACGTATTATCACATGCCAGACCAAGACCATGCGGGAAAACCTCAGGGGTTTACTGCGTTTCATGGTGATGAATGCAAGCAGAATGGAGGCGATCGCGAGAAGAACGTCGCTCCTGGGAGACGGAGCAAGGAGGATGGCAGCAGGCGAAGCATGCAGAAGCGAGACAGATCAGAGCCAGAGCCGGCGGCTGAGATTGCGCTGGTGGAGGTGGGTGCTGAGAAACCAGAATGCGAGGGTGAAGGCGGCCAGCGCGCAGATGCAGAGCGGGACGGGGAAGTGGGTGCCCTGGCCGAAGGAGCGTCGAAAGAGCTCGGTGGTGTAGGTGAGGGGGGAGATGGCGGCCAGCCACTGGCCCCATTGGGGCATCTGGTCAATGGGCAAGAAGACGCCACTGAAGAAGATGAGCGGCAGGCGCACCAGGTTCGAGATGGTCATGATGGAGGAGGGGTTGTCCGTAGGCGGGGTTGAGAAGAGCGCGCCCAGGACGGCGAAGCAGAGGGCGGAGAGAATGAGTGCGACTGCCAGCAGGAGTGGATGGTAGACGCTGACGCCTACAATGGCCACACTGATGAGAATCGGCACCAGCGAGAGAGAGATCCCGAAGACGAAGGCTGCGAGGATGTCGCCAGCGATTATCATGGGGAGGGTCACCGGCGCGGCCACCAGGCGCTCCAGGGTGCGGGTGCGGGTCTCGAAGGGCAGCACCGCGGGAGTCACCGCCGAGGCCGTGAAGAACACCGCCATACCGATGAGGCCCGGAACCAGAGTGTGGGGCGCGAGATTACGTCCCATGGCGAAGGCCAGGAAGAGAAACGTGGGAAACAGCAGCCCGAAGATCAATACCGGGCCTTTGAAATAATAGATGCGAATGTCCTTCTTCGCCACGGCCCAGCACTTGCCGAGCGCGCTCATTCCTTTTCTCCCCCTGCCTGCTGCTTGCGCTCTGTGAGAGACATGAATACTTCCTCCAGGCTCGGGCCGACAGTGTTTAGGCTCGTGATGTTGAGCGAGTGGCTGCGGGCGAAGAGGGCCACTTCCGTTGCCACATGTCCCGGACGCGCAGTGAAGAGATGCAGCTTATCCGCTTCCTTCTCCACATGGGTGACGGCTGCAAGGTTGGCGAGAGCTTCCAGCTCGACCGGGGCGCCGAAGGCCACCTGTACGGACTGGCTGGCGGCGAAGTGGGCTTTCAGGGCCTCCGGGCTGTCGATGGCGGCAAGGCGACCTTCGTGAATAATGGCGACGCGGTCACAGAGTACGTTCGCCTCTTCGATGTTGTGGGTCGTGTAGAAGACGGCGACCCCCTGCCGGGCCAGTTCTTGGACCACGCGATGAATATGCCGACGGCTCGCTACGTCCAGCCCCGCGGTCGGCTCATCGAGAAACAACACCTCCGGCTTGTGGAGGAAAGCCATCGCCAACATGAGCCGCTGCCTCATCCCCTTGGAATATGACTTGGCACGGTCGCCGCGACGCCCCCATAGCTCCAGCTCCTGGAGCAGCTGCTCGGCGCGGTCTCGCCGGGTCCTCTTTCCCAGGCCGTACAGCTCTCCCGCGAGCATGAGGTTCTGCCAGCCGGACATCTCGACATAAGGGTTAGCTACTTCGGGCACCACGCCGATGTGCTCTTTGGCGCGAAGGGGGTCCTTGGCCATATCGTGGTCAAGCACCAGCGCGGTGCCCTCGCTCGGCGGCAGCACGCCGGTGAGCATGCGCTGTGTGGTCGTCTTCCCCGCGCCGTTGGGGCCGAGAAACCCGAACAGCTCCCCCGCCGAGACCTCGAAGCAAATGTGATCTACTGCCAGACGGTCCCCGTAGTACCGGGTGAGATTCTGGACTCGAATCACGCTGGTCACAGCAATCACCTGCATCGCTTCCTGAAGCGGAGCCAGATGCCTAGCCGTGGGTTGGCGTCCTTGCCGGGGGACTGGTTCTCCCGGGCCACCTCGAAATCCCGCAAGCCGCCTTGCTGCGCCCACTGGCGATGGGTGTTCGGACTAGTCACATGCTCAAAGTGCGCCACCGCCTCTGCGCCTTCTGCACGCAGTCCATTCCACCGCCACCGGGTCCACTCCTCGCGGGCCCACTCAGGATAGGTTTCACCCACTCCCCCCCCGATCATGGCCTTCCCGCCGGGCCGCAGGACTCGCTGGACCTCGCGCAGCCCCTGGGGCGGCTGCTCCCAGAAGAAGATGGAGCCTCGGCTGGCCACCAGGTCAACGCTGTCGTCGACAAGGGGCAGATGCTCTGCTTGTGCTACCACGGGGAACATCCGCTGATGTAGGCCGGCCGCCCGCGCCTCCCCCACAGCGCGCCGCAGAGCAGCGACATCGGGATCCAAGAGCAAGACGGTGCTCTTGGAGAGGCGAGCCAGCTCCAGCCCCAGGCCGCCGGCTCCGCATCCGAGGTCCATCCAGATTCCCTGGCGTGGTTCGCAGTATCGCAGCACGTGCGCGGCGACCGTCGGAAAGTGATCGGGCAGTTCCCGACCCTGTTGTCCCTTGTACTTTCCCCTCGACATGCTGCCCTGACCTCTGCGACGGCCTATTCTGCGGTCTTGTTCACGCACGGACGCTCTTTCACACCGCCGTGGCATTTTCTGATCTGGTGCGCCGAGCAGTCCTCCGGCTTGCCCCCAACTTGTTCGGCCTCTGAGAAGCTTTGCCATCACGCACATTCGTCCTCCTTTCACGTCGGCTATGCACGCAGGGCGGGCAGCATCTTCTTGAGACCTGCGGCCAGTTCTGGGATCCTACGCGGTGTGGCGGAAGCAATCGCTGGTCGTCCCGCCGCGAGCGCGGGTCGGGCCCGGCAGGGACCTGCGGGAGGACGATGGTTGCATTGCCTGTGGCGGCGCGAGCCTTGGGCGCCGTGGTCCGCCGTGGCGGACGAAGGCGGCTTGCTCCTGCCACACTGTTACATCCCCAACATCTTCACGCCCAACCCGATTAGCACGAGGCCGCCGAGCAGTTCGGCCTTTCGTCCCAGCCCCCTATCCCTCTCAACCATTCATCCGCCAGATCGCGAAGTTCAACACGCTGGCGAAGCTGACCCAAGCGAGGTACGGCAGTAGCAGACACGCCGCGGCCGGGCTGACTCGCAAGAACGCGAGCACGGCCCAGAGGATCGCGGCCCACAACACCACAATCTCCGCGAACGCCCATCCCGGCAGCCGCAGGCCGAAGAAGATCGCAGACCAGGCCGCATTGAGCGCCAACTGAAGCGCGAAGACCACCAGCGCGACAGTCCGCGCGCTCGACCCCGCTTGCCGCCACACCAGCCACGCGGCTACGCCCATGAGGACGTACAGCGCCGACCAGACCGGACCGAACGCCCAGCTCGGCGGCGTCCAAGGAGGCTTACTGAGAGTCGCATACCAGTCGCCGACCGAGCGTGCCGTGAACACCGACCCGATCAGCCCGGCCCCCAAGCAAAGCGCTACCCACACCACCAGACCTATGAGCGAGCGCGCTGTCGTCATACTCGAACCTCCCACCGCGCGTACGGTTCGTAGGGTTGCGACCTTGCTCCTGCCGCCACACCCCTCAAATCCCCAACATCCTCACCCCCAGCCCGATCAACACCAACCCTCCGAGCAGTTCGGCCTTCCGGCCTAACCACTGCTCCGCCCGGACCCCGAGGCTCGCGCCCACGTAGGTCAGCACCGCCGCCATGAAGCCGATCACGGGACATGCCAACCACAGGTTCGCTCCGGCCATGCGCATCCCCATCCCGGCGCCGAAGGCGTCAATGCTCGTCGCCACACTGAGCCCCAAGAGTGGCAGGCCGCGCGAAGGATCGAAGCTCGCTCCCTGGCTGGTCGCTGGTCCGTCCTTCCAGTGCCTCACTGCCTCGACCACCATATGCAACCCCACGACCTCCAGCAGACCGAATGCGACCCAGTGATCGAACTCACGCACATACACATAGAAGAGCGATCCCACCAGCGCGCCCAGCAGCGGCATCCCAGCATGAAACCCCACGAACGACCCCGCCATCCGCAGCGCACCCCACCTCGGGCAGCACCGCGGCCCCACCGAAGCGGCAACCGAAAACGCATCCATCGCCAGGGCGACGGCCAGAACCACAATCTCCAGCGTAGTCAACTCAGTGCCTTCCCGATCACAGGTTGTCAATCATAAGCCAATCCCCTCCCCGCGGCAAGCCGTACTCGCGGAGGCAGGACCTCTCTGCTCCCACCAGAAGTGTAGGACGCGCATGTGGCCAAGGCCGCCATGGCGGCCGGAAGGGCCCAGCCATCTCGACATGCGCGCCGCCTCGTTCACAGATAGGAGAACCCCATGGCCCGCAAGCGCAAGCACCACCACAAGCGAAAGAAGGGCGGCAAATCCCGCCACCGCCCGCGCCGCCCGCACATCTCTCCTTTCGACCTCATCCGCGAGGACTTCCAGCGCATGCTGTACACTATGCGCCTCCGCACCACCCAGCAGGCGGCCGAGAACATCCTCATGCAGTCCTGCGAGGGCCACGCCCAGATGGGCCACGGCGCCTTCGCCGGCCGCCGCTTCCCCAACACGGAGATGGACGACATCGTCGAGGCCCTCGGCCGCAGCCCGCGCTTGGTATGCGAGCAGCGCCAGGACCTTATCGATGAAGTCTTCGCCTGGGTGGACCGCGCCCTCGCAGGCGATGCCCCTTCCACCCTCGTCAACGAAGAAGGCGAGGGCCTGATGGGCTGCGGCCTGCTGCGCCACATCGAAGTCGATCCCCCCGATGTCCTTCGCGGCATCTATCTCGGCGCTCTCCGCGACGACGTGGAACTCCGACTTCAGGTCGAGAAACGCACCGGCCTGGGCATCGGCGGCGGACACATGCGCTTTGTGGATCTCGACGTCATGCAGGGCATGGATCTCGATGGGGACCAGCTCGCCCGCGGCGCGCACGCCGACAAGATCGAGGCCTACAAGCGAGAGGGGCTGTTTGTCGAGGGCCCCGGCAGAGACGGCATTCGGTATATGTACGTGCGAGAGCGCCAGGGCGGCGGGACCTCCGACGACGCCGCCATACTTGCCGCCGGCAAGCTGCACAACCTGAGCGTGGCCCTCGGGGCCTTTCTCGCCGACGCTATCGACACCCTCGAGAAGTTCGTCACCGATTACGCCGACCAGGACGACGACCTCGGCCGTCACATCGAGCGCGAGTTCGCGGACCTCGGCCTCGACATCGAGGATGTCTCGCGCATGATCTGGCTCTGCGCGGTACCTCCAGAGCAGCACCCCCACGTGCCCGACTCCTCCCTCCGCCACCTCCTCCAGATCGATATCCGCACCGACCAGACCGCCCTCGAATCCCACCTGGCCTATTTGCAGGGGAACCCGTACTCCCCTCAGGAAATCGCCTCCGAGGACGTCCCCAACACCGACTTCTATCAGTGGTTCGAATCCCGCCTCAGCGAATGCCCGATATAGCTCGCGACTCGAAGGGCTCGGCCCACCCGGCCCAGGTTGTCTGGTCGGCATTGCGCCGGCATTCCCCAGGCAGGTGCGAGCTTTCTGCGCGTCCAATAGGCAAGGAGTGACGCGGACCGGCCGGACCGCGCGAATCACACCTCGGAGGCAGCCGGTGACAGGCGAGACGGAAGCGGCTTGCGGCTATCGCTTCACGCGTGCTGGTGCGCCGCAGCCGACCTGCGGCCTGCCGCTCGAACCGCGGTGCCAGGAGAGCCCACGGCATTGCTACTGGCACTGCTCGTGCCACGATGTCGCGGAGGAGAAACGCACGAGCCCGGAGGTTAGGCTCCGCCTCGAAAAGGCCGTGCAGGACGGTGCCCACCTGGAGGGCGCCTACTTGTGGGGAGCACAGCTCCAGGGAGCAAGTCTCTGGGCCGCCCATCTGCAAGATGCGATGCTGATGGAGGCCCAGCTGCAGGGCGCTCGCCTCTCCGACGCGCAGCTCGACGGCGCCACCGTGTACGGAATCGGCCTCGACCGCTGGACGCAGTGTGAATCCACGGTCTGGGGTACGCCAAGAGAGGAAATCGACCACGTGTGGCGACATGCCGCCGCCGTGTTCCATACTCTTCGCGAGCACTACCGTGAGAGCGGAAACGAACGGCGGATGGACGAGTTCTACATTCGGGAAGCGCGCTGCCGACACCTGGCTCAGCACGGCTGGCCGCGCCGTGCGATCTGGCAGGTGCACCGAGTGGTATGGGGATATGGCGCGATCCCTTGCCTCGTCTTCGCCTGGATGGCCTTTCTGGTGCTCGTGTTCGGGCTGGTGGTCTTCCCCGTGATCGGCGTCAACGTCCCCGCCTCGGGGTCCGCTGTGAGTCACAGCGTGGTTGACGGCCTTGCTCTGAGTCTGATCACGTTCTCCACCCTCGGCTACGGCAACACCTATCCGGCCTCGAAGTTCGGACAGATGCTGGCCGGCTTCGAAGCGATGCTCGCCATGGTGCTGGTGGCGATGTTCGTGGTGAGCCTGACGCGCAGGTACGTACGGGGATAGCAGCCAACGAGAGCGCAACAAGCACGCAAGAGGATAGCAGCCAACGAGAGCGCAACAGGTACGTAAAGGGATAGCAGCCAACGGGAAGCGCAGAATGAAGAGAATCCTGGTGATAGATGATGAGCCCGCGGTCTCGCACATGATCTCGGCTTCGCTCCGGGCGGCCGGCGTGCAGCACACCATCGACTATTGCAGCGACGGCGCTCAGGGCCGCAGGAAGGCCACCCAGAGCGAGTACGATCTCATCACCCTCGACCGCAGCATGCCTTTCATGGGCGGCGCAGAGGCGCTGAAGGAGATCAAGGGGAACGCGAAGTCGGCTGCCATCCCCGTGGTGATGATCACCGCCCAGAACGATCCCGAGTTTCACAAGCATGCGATGGAGCTGGGGGCGGCCGCGCTAGTCACCAAGCCTTTTCGTCCCCAGGAACTCGCAGACATCCTGCGCCAGGTCCTTGCCGGGGGCGACATCGAGCCACCTGACAGCAAGACCTGAGACCCGGGCTCCCCAGCACCACAAGACACAGCTCCCCGCCTGTAGGCAGGGGGTTTCCGCCACTTCTATGCGCCCACACCGACTGTCAGAACAAGCCCCCGAGCGGGCTGTCCGTGATCTTGTCGATCACATCCTCGACCGAGGCGCCGCTCGCTCTCCGGCCCGGCACCTTCACTCCCGCCAGGTCGAGCACGTACACCCGCCCATTCTCTCCCTCGCTGAACTCACACCTCACCAGACTCACCCCGGCAGGCGCCCGGAAGAACACCCGCGCCCCCATCTCGTCACCTGGCTCCAGATCGGCATCCACCGACTCATTCCGGCTCGCCTGGAGGAACTCCGCGTCCCACTCGATCTTCTCCCCCTCCGTCGTCCGAAGCGCCGCCCGAAACGCGTCCGAGTACAGCCGCTCCTCATCCGCGCTCCCGTTCCTCAGCCGGATCTCTATCGCCACATACCCCTCCCCCTCCTCCGGCGGATCATCCCACCCATCCAGCGCCGGGAACTCCGTCCCCTCGAACTTGACGTCGAACAACCCCATCGGGTAGTAGACATCCGCCTCTGCCACAATCTTGGTCAAGGCGGTTGCGCCCGTCTCATCCTCCGGGTCTGCGAACGGCGCGACCAGCGGCAGCACCATTCCCCGCAGATCGTACCTCAGCACCTTCCCCTCGCCCGACTTCACGATCAGCTTCGGTACCACACCCCTCGCCGGAACGACGACTGCGGTGTACAGATCGATCTTCTGCGCCGGCTTCAAGTCCAGGTCAATGGGATCGCCGGTGCTCTCGATCCCCAGCTCCTGCGACCACTCCCGGTTCACGTTCATCGCATCAACCGCGGTGAACTCCAGTTCCCCCCAGTAGAGTCGCCGCTCCCGCGACTGCGGATTCTGAATCGTCATGTGGAGCACCAGCAGCTTCTCATCACCCTCCGGCGCCACCGACTCATCCCCCACACTCATCCGCTCCACCGTGAACTCTGCGCGGTTCAGCGTGAAGTTGAGTGGATCGCCCTTATTGATCGTGTACTGCTGGCCGATCACCGCCCACTCCCCGGCCATCTGCGCGGTACCCATCGTCCCGACCGCCGCCTGTGGCGCCACTACTACCAGGCGTTTGCTCTGCTGGTCGTAGAGTGCCTGCGCGCCCACCGCCTCCGCAAACGCCACCGCCTCCACATACACCTTTCCCTCGTGCTGGAGCGCCGGAATCTGCGTCGGCTGGCCGTTCACCACCACCGTCAGCATCAGTGCCATCGCCTGCACAACCGTGCTCGTGAGCGCCGTCATGTCGCGTCCCTCCTCTGCCCGTCTTCCCTGCCGCCACCCTCAATCAGCGTGCATCTTAGTCCGTCCACCCCCACCGGTCAACCTGCGCTTGCTCTCCCGATCCAACTGCTTTCATCCGCGGTCTCATCCGCGGCCCCCGCCCTCCGCCGAGTTCACCGCCCGGTGCGCCTTTGCGGTTGACGGCACTCCCTACTCGTCCTCGAACTCCTGGGCGTCCTCGTCGTCGAACTCGTCCTCGGGTTCTTCATCCGGGCTGTCGCTTCGCGCCAGCTCCGCGATGCGGTCGGCCGTGGTGGCGTAGACTTCGCGGGCTTTGCGGCCGTCGTGGGGGCCGACGTAGCCACGCTCCTCCATCATGTCTATCATGCGGGCGGCGCGGGTGTACCCGAGCTTGAACTTGCGCTGGAGCATGGAGGCCGAGGCGTGCTTGGTCGCCAGCACGAAGTCAAGCGCCTTCTCGAACATCGGATCATCGGCCCCGTCCGTGGCGCCGGGGAGCAGGACCGCTCCCGCACTCTCCACCGCGCTCTGCGCGTAGTGCGGCTTCGCCTGCTCCTTCAGGGAGTCAACCAGCGCGTTGATGTCCCGCTCGCCGATGTAGGCCCCCTGAATCCGCACCGGCTTACCGGTAACGGCATCGAGCGGCAGGTAGAGCATGTCTCCCGAGCCCACGAGGCGTTCCGCGCCGTTGATGTCGAGGATGGTGCGTGAATCGACCTGGGAGGCCACCGCGAACGCAATGCGGGAGGCGATGTTGGCCTTGATCGTGCCCGTGATGACGTTGACCGAAGGCCGCTGGGTGGCGACCACTAGATGGATGCCAGTCGCTCGGGCGAGCTGGGCCAGCCGGCAGATGGAGGTCTCGAACTCCGTCGCAGCCTGCATCATCAGGTCCGCCAGCTCGTCGATCACGATCACCAGGAAGTAGAACGGCTCCATATCCGCGTCGATCTTCGCCCGCGCGTTCCACCCGTTGATGTTTCGCACACCCATGTCGGCGAACTGGGAGTATCGCAGCTCCATCTCCCGGATCGCCCAGCGCAGCAACCCGGCCGACTCTTTAGCATCGTGTGCCACCGGCGCGGCGAGGTGAGGGATGCTCTCGAACAGGCTCAGCTCCACGCGCTTGGGATCGATCAGCAGAAGCTTGACCTCGTCCGGCCGCGCTCGAAACAGGATCGACGCGATCATCGAGTTGAGGCAGACGCTTTTGCCCGAGTTCGTGGCGCCGGCGATTAGCAGGTGGGGCATGGTCGCAAGGTCGGCCATCATGGGGTGCCCGGAGATGTCCCGCCCCAGCGCGAAGGCGATCCTGGAGGTTGTCCGCTGGGCCGCCTTGGATTCCAGGATCTCCCGCAGGTGGACGAAGGTCACCTCCGGGTTCGGCACTTCGACCCCGATCACTCCCTTGCCCGGCACCGGTGCTTCGACTCTCACGGCCAAGGCCTTGAGCGCGTAGGCGAGGTCGTCTGCGAGGCTGGTGACTTTGCCGACCCGTACCCCCGGGGGCAGCATGATCTCGTAGCGTGTGACCCGCGGGCCGCGCTCGACGTCCACCACTTGAGCATCGATGCCATAGCTGGTGAGGGCCGTTTCCAGGACTTCGACGCTCGCCAGTGCCTCTCGCTCCGCTTCCTCGGAGGAAGGCGCCTCCGAAAGCACGTCCAGCGGGGGAAGCTGGTAGTCTGCATATTCGCCGCTCGCCGCGCCTGTTTGGCCCTCCTCATTGGGTTCGAGTAATCTGAGCTGAGGCGGTGGGTCTTCTTCGCTCTCCGAAGGTGTCTCGTCGGCCGCCGGCGGGTCCGCCTTTGGCGGTTCGACCTTTCGGCGCGGGCGTCTCTTCGGCTGCGGGAGGGCGGGTGGCGGGCGGCGCAAGCTGGGCAGGCGGATTCCACTCAGGGATGTCCCAACGGCCCTGGCGAGGCGACTCGTCACCCACGCGCCAGCCGCCAGTATCCTGATGAGAGGCGTGTCGCTGATGTAGCCGATGGCGCAAAAGGCCGCGAGGCACAAGATGAGGGTTCCGACGGCTCGTCCGAAGAGAGGGCGCAGGGGCTCCGCGAGAAGCACGCCGAGCAGGCCTCCCTGCGTGGAGGCGAAGTCGCGCCCGAGGATGCCGACCCCCGAGGTGGTGAGCTCCCAGATGCCGAGCAAGATCCAGAGGAGAATGCCGAAGCCGGCAGCGAGGCGGCCGAACTCGACGCGCTCCCAGCGCAGCACCATCACGGCTCCCAGGACGGCGGCGGCGAGGGCGACGAGAGTGGCGCCGACCTTGCCGACGAGAAAGGCAAGCGCGTAGTAGAGCATGGGAGCGACAAGGCCGGAGCTGCGTCCGACGCCGATGATGAGCAGCAGGCCGACGGTGAAGAGGCAAAGGCCGACGATCTCATAGCGGAGGCGCCGGCGGTGCGGCTCCACGGGAAGGGGAGCGACGCGGCGCGGCGTACCGGAGGGTCGGGCCTCCCCTAGTTGCGAGCGATCTCTCATTGCGTTTGACCTCTGTCTGGTGCAGATAAGACTGGTTGCGGCTGGGCCATATACGACTCGGCCATATACGAGACAACAATCGCCCGCGGGAAGGGGGCCACCCGCGGCTGGACCGACAGTGCAAGATACCACGTCTGGCTGAAAGAGGCCAAGGCGAGGGGCGCCCCGTGGTGCGTTCCCGGGCGCTCCCATGAAGTGAAGGTGCGAGAGTGAGAGACCAGGGGAGAACTGGCTCTACTCAGTGCCGGTCGATCACGAACTCGTCCACCTCAAGCCCCGTGCTGTAGTCCAGAACGCGCCGCTCATAGCCGTCATCCGGCCGGACCCGCATGACGCCGTTCCAGCGAAGTGTCCTCTTCGATTGCCAGGGACGGCGCTCCCACACGGGACCGCGAAACGGGTCGCGGGTGCGGCCCATCCAGTCCAGGATGGCGGCGTGGAGCCGATCCCTGATCTCAGCATGGTCGTCTGAGGAGATGAGGTTCGTCATCTCCTGGGGGTCCTGCTGGAGGTCATACAGCTCGTCTGTCGAGAGCAGGTTGATCACCAGCTTGTGGCGGCCGTCGTAGGCGCAGCGAATTGGCTGGAACCCGCCCCAACTGTCGTGGTCCACCTCGTAGCGGTTGAACTCAATGAAGATGACGTCATTGGGGCGGGCCGACGGGTCCTTCAACGCGTGGAGCATGCTCTTGCCCTCCAAGAAGGGCAGACTGTCGAGGCCAAAGGCTGCGAGGATCGTGGGGGTAACATCGATGTGGGAGACCGGATGTGGGTTGACCGATCCTGAAGGGGTGTGTCCCGGCCAACGCACGACAAAGGGCATCCGCGTAGTCTCCCCATACATGGCCGGGCCCTTGGTGGGAAGCCCATGACTGAGGAGGGGTGTTCCGTGGTCTGAGGTGAAGATGACGAGCGCCTCCGGTGCATAGGCGTCCACGGCGTCGATCACGCGGCCGATCTCGTAGTCGACGAAGGCATTGCAGCCGAAGTACATGGGGCGTCTGAGGGAGGTCTTTCCTTTGGGGAGCTGCGCCGCTTCGGCCCACTCCTGAATGTGAGGCGGCTTGGATGTCAGTGGGTCCGAGGCACTATCTCCGAGGGGGTAATCGAACTCGGTGAACATGTCGCAGTAAGGCGGGGGACATGTGAAGGGGTGATGGGGTTCATCGTAGGAGACGACGAGGAAGAAGTCGTCCTGGTGGTGCTTGGCCAGGAAGTCAGCGGCGCGGTCGGAGACCTGGTGCCCGAAAGTGAACTCCTCCGTTATCCTGTGCTGGTGTGCCTTCTCCGGCGTATCCAACTCGCGTGATAGCTTGCGATCCTCCTCGGACATTCCCTCCAGGTAGCACCGCATGTCGAACCAGTAGGCGGGATCCCAGCCGTCCGGACATCTGCCACTGCCGAAGTAATCCGTGCCGTCGAGGTGCCACTTGCCCACATAGGCGGTATGGACGCGGTTGTCCTGCAGCCGCTCTCCTATGGTCTTGATATTGAGCCCGATGGGCATGTCGTTGCCCCAACTCCCGTTGGTATGGGGATAGGTTCCGGTGAACAGCGCGGATCGCGCCGGGCCGCACACAGGCGATGCCGTGTATGCCTGGTCGAATCGCATCCCCTCGGCAGCAAGACGATCGATGTGACGGGTCTGCATCTCGGGGCGCCCGTAGCAGCCGACTACGTTCGCGCCTTGGGTGTCGGTCATGATAAGAACAACTTGTCTCGCGTCGCTCATCGGCATCACTCCTGCTCGAGGTTATCGGTTCCAGCTCCGGCAATTGCCGGAGGACTCTGAGAGCGGCAGAGGCAAGTGGTTGAGGAACGGCGTGTTGTCGCCTTCCGGCACAACCTGCTCCACCGAGACGTCGAGATCGCCTATGTCTTGCAGCCCGACTTATCGCGCCGCGATGGCAGCGGCGGCGTCGGCGCTGAGGGGCCGCTTGCAGGACGTTCCTGGAATCAGCAGCGAGGCCACCGCGGCAGCGACGGCCGCCATCACGAATCTGTTGCACCTCTTCACCCCACACCGCCTCATCCCTGCCGGATCTAACCTGGCAAGTCAACGTGCCAAGCATAGCCCCTACCATTATACACCGGCCCCGTCTCATGGAGGTGGATGTGCTTGGACAGACTGTGGGCGTCAAGCCTATGTGGGGTTGCTTGTCCGGCGGCGACCGCGTGTGACCAGGGGTCCCGGGACCGGGAATCAGCTGACGGCACGACCCGATGGTGTCTCTTGTAGCTGTGCCCGGTAGTGATCCACCAGTTCGGGATAGTCCTCAAGTTCGGCCAGGCCCTTTCGTCGCAGGGAGTACAGTCCGGGCGCAACTCGCTCGAACCAGCCGTAGAAGTCGCTGTAGAGGATGGACTGTGTGTTGGGAGCGGTGCCGCGCGCGCGCAGCTCTCGCGGGGAGAACGGCCCGCGCCCCTCCAGGCAGCAGGCGATGTGGATTGCCTTCTCCCGGTAGGCGGTCACGAGCTTGCGACGAGTGCTGCCGCCCTGGTTAAAGTCACCGGATCGCCCGGCCATCTCTGTGAGAATCGCCTGCTTCGCGCGCTTTCGGCGCTTGCGCTGGAAGGGCAGGGGATGGAACACCACATCGATTGTCGACTTCTTCCTCCGGAAGGAGACGAAGATCAAGCCGAGCTCGAGACGGCGCAGCAGATGCTTGATGTCATTCCACCGGTGACTGCGCTTGGGGCGCGGAACGGCCACGTAGACCGAATCGGCCGCTCGCTGGCGCCGCGCCGCCTGTATCAGCAGCGCGGTGTTGAAGCTCCGCTTCAGCTCAATGACGATCAGCTCGCCGTTCCTGGCGGCGGCGATGTCGCAATCAGCCACTTCGCTTCGGACCGTGTAGCCCTGCTCTACCAGATACTGGTGGATGGGCTGATACAGGTCGGTCTCGGTGAGTTTGTTCTTCGACGTCTTCGGCATGATAGTGGCGAGCCCGGCCACAAGCGCAGAGATCATCGGCCGCTCAGTGCGCGGGCCCACTGATACTAGCCACATACGCGGCCGAGAGTACTGTCGTGGGCTGCCGCGGTCCGACGCCGTGACACCGCTCTCAGAACGACCGGCGGCGTCTACCGGAAGGACGATACTATGACTTCCGTGCTTGCCTCTAGCGGCCTCACGAGGCCTCTGCGGCTGCCGCGGCGGACCGTCGCAGCACTTCGATCGCGGCTCCGAGCGCGGCTCGCGGGGCTGCCGAATCCTGGAAGTCTGAGAGGAAGTACGCCCAGCCCGAGAGGTAGAAGTCCGCATATGCCTTCGCGAGGTCCCTCTGTTCCATCTCTTCGAGGGCAGAGATCACCTGCGTCCGGTTGAGCGACCACGCCTGCGGTGACGGCACGCCGAGAATCGAGAGCAGCCTGGGGCCGGCTGGAGATACGCGCCACGTGAGATCTCGCAGCACAACGAGCAAGTGCCGGCCCGGCTTGTCAACGACGCGGAGCGGGAGGTGCTCCAGCACGTCGGAGCACGAAAGCAGTCTCGCCCGCGCCAGTTCCCTCTCTCGTGATTCGTCATAGCTCGCGTCTGGGTAGTCGTCTCCGTATAGGGTAGTCACGGTTTCGCGGGGTGATGGCGAGTACTCGGGGTCAGCCAGGAGGTGATTCAGGACGACCAGTTGCGGCCGCGGAGTATGGACCGGAGAGACGACTTTGCTCCGGTAGCCAGCCTCGATCTGACTCTGGATCGCGAGCGCGGACTCGATCTCGCCCAGTCGGCGCGCGACATGCTCGTCGTCCCGAAGAAGGACGTGAATGTCGACGTCGCTTACTTCGGGGACGTAGTCAACAGGCGAGTCCCACCTCTTCTGGGCGGAGCCCTTGAAGTAGATGCCGGCGACCTCTGAGGAGGGGATCTGCCGAAGCAGCGCCTCCACGATCGATGCCACCATGGCATCGACCTCCCTCCGAACTGAGGCGGCACTGGGATAGTCCTCTGGCCAATCGCACTGCAACTGTGGGTCTCCTGGTTCGCTCTTCGCGGGGGTGGTACCGGAGAATCATACTAGTCTCCCACGAGAAAAGCGAGGGCGAGCCGAGAGGTTGTCTTCCCGCGTGCCGCGCGATACTCAGAAACCCATGCGAAGCTCGCCGGGGCCCGGCCGCCAGTCTTCATCAGCAATCACGTCTCTGTGCTGTCTGCCTCGAGTGAAATGACCTTGCCCCCCAAGCCTGCGGACCTCACCATAGCGGTACAGACCTCCAGCGCCCGCAGGCCATCCCGTATCGGAATCCGGAGAGCTGCGCCATTGCGCACAGACGCTACGAAATGCTGGCAGGCGCCCTGGAGTGGGTTCGCCGGCAGCGCGAAGCGGTATACCTGCTCCTCTTCCTGATCTCGTTTGGACAGCCGCAGCACGGTGAACTCGAACTGACTGGGCCCTTCTATCAGCAAGGCGCCGGCAGTTCCAATCACGCCGTGTCGTGTGGCCGGCAGTCCGGAAGCCCACGTGGCTTGAATGCCTCCGATCACGCCCGATCGCAGCCTCAGGTCTGCGATGAGGCAGTTGTCGAATTCGGGCTGTGAGGGGTCCGCTGCCGCGAGGCGAGCCGATACTTCGGATACCTCGCCCAGCACGAATCGCAGGAGGTCCACGTTGTGCGAGACTGACTCGATGGTCATCCCGCACAGTTCCTTCGGGTCGCGGCGCCATCCGCCGGTTGCGCCGGCGCCGATGCGCTGGCAAAGGAACATGACCGGCTCTCCCAGCTCGCCGGACTCCAGTATGCTCTTGCACTTCTGCCATGGCTCGTGGAAGCGGAAGTTGAAGCCAATCGCTGCGAGTGCATCTGATGCATCCGCTCTCGCGACAATCGCCCGGCCGTCTTCCAGCGTCGTTGCTAGGGGCTTTTCGCAGTAGACGTGTTTCCCCGCCTCCAGACAGGCGGTCACGTGCGCCCGGTGCCACTTGGGCGGAGTGCATACCCACACCGCATCCGAGGCGTCGATCACCTCTGCTATGTCTGTCGTCGGCCGGCAGCCCGTGAGCCCCGCCAGCTCCTCCGCCCTGGAGATGTCAGCATCGGCGCAGGCCGCCACCCGGATTCCCGTGATGTTGCGCAGGGCCGCCGCGTGCTCCCGCGCTATGTACCCCGACCCTATGAAGCCGACTTTGAGGTCTCTCTCCGCCATACCTACTGTCCCTCGCGATCCGTGCTTTCAGCACGATGCAGAATAGACAGGTGATTCTCGCCATCCGAGGCAAACCCTACTCGTCGTCGAGCGGCAGCGGCATCACTGCAGCCGGCACGGACCCCGCAGCCAGTGTGGCCCTCGCCGCAAACCGTCCCAGATGGTAGAATCGGAGCGACTTGACGCTCGTCTCGAGCGGCCGAGCACTGGCGTCGATTCGCGAGGATGCCTGGACGGCAAGGAGACTGCCAACCGTGATAACGCGGACCCAACTCAAACAGGCGCAAGAACGCGCGGCGGAGATGCTGTCGCGGGCCGGCATCGTGCTGGCCCCGGAGGAGCGAGACAACATCGAGGTAGCCGACTTCGGGCTGGGCGAGCTCGACAAGGTCGGCCTCCAGATCGTCACCTACGTCAACACGGACCGTTACTGTGCCAAGGAACTCGTGCTCTTCCCGCGGCAGACCTGCCCCGAACATCGCCATCCTCCTGCGGCGGACGACCCGGGAAAGATGGAGAGCTTCCGCTGCCGCTGGGGTAAGGCATGGTTGTACACGGAGGGCGATCCCGTCGCCAGCCCCGCGGCCCTCCTGCCGACAGGCGGCGAGGAGCATTACACCGTGTTTCGCGAGATAGAGCTCGTCCCCGGAGCCCAGTACACCGTCCTGCCGGGCACGCTTCACTGGTTCCAGGTGAGCGACGAGGGGGCGATTCTATCCACCTTCTCGAGCACGAGCCGAGACCGCGGCGACGTCTTCACTGACCCGCGCGTCGAGCGCGTGACCAAGATAGTGGAAGCCTAGCCGTCTACCATAGTCGAGCGTCTGTCACCCGGAGGGTATAATGAAGGGCCTCAAGCACTCAGTGATGATCTCTCTGATGGGCCGCCAGGCCGACCGGTTTCACGAGTATCAGCCGGCCCGGAGTCTCGCGGAGCGCCTGGAGATGGTGCGGCAAGTCGAAGGCGTGCAGGGGATCGAGGTGGTCTACCCCAACGACTTCGCCGACGTGCAGGAATCCGTCGCCGCCATCAAAGACTCGGGGCTGCCTGTCTCGGCCGTCAACCTGAACGTCAAGGGCCAGAAGAAGTGGCAGACCGGCTCCTTCACCTCTCCCGATCCCAAGCTGCGAGCGGAGGCCGTTGCCGACCTCAAGACCGCGATCGATCTCGCGGCTGAGTTCGACTCGTGGATGGTGACCTGCTGCCCGCTGATAGACGGTCACAACTACGCCTTCGAAGTGGACTACGCCAGGCAGTGGGCGTGGCTGGAGGAGGGAATCGCCGAGGGGGCGCAGCACCGCACGGATGTCAAGGTCAGCCTCGAATACAAGCTCAACGAGTCCCGCAACTTCTGCATCCTCGGCGACATGGGGCGCAGCCTCTACCTGTGCGAGCAGCTCGGCCTGCCCAATGTCGGCGTCACCCTCGATGCCGGCCACGCCCTGATGGCAAGAGAGACCCCGGCGGAGATGGTCTGCCTGGCCGCGCAGGCGAATCGGCTCTTCTACGTCCACTTCAACGACAACGGCCGCGAGTGGGACTGGGACATGCTCCCTGGCTCCGTCAACTGCTGGGATCTGATCGAGACCCTGTACTACCTCGACCGTCTGGGTTGGGAGGGATGGCTCTGTTACGACGTGCTGACCCGAAATGGTGACCCCGTGGAGCAGATGAACGCCACCATCTCCATCATGGAAGCGGCCGAGGCCGCGCTCGCAAAGATCGGCAGCGACGTCCTCCGGCAGTGCATCGATGAGGGCACGCCGGCCAGCACCTTCCGCAAGCTCTGGCAGAGCGTCTGCTAAGCCGGGGGCCGCTGCAATGCAATGCACCACGGGCTGGGAGCGGTGCTGGTGGAGGCGGCGGCCCGCGTTGCTCTGTATGGCACAATCCTCTCGGAGTACGCTCGGGTCCGACTCCGATACGAAGCGCGCAGGGGAAGGCGGGCCGCGCGTCTGGTCGAGGTCGTAGGTTCGTAGAGGGGGCAGGATTCGCTGCATTAGACAAGACGCGCACCAAGCGGTGGGTGTGGGAATTGCCCTTTGAGGTCCTTGGCAGAGCCCTAGATGCATTGTGGGAGGGTGCGAAGTTGCGGTTGAGACCCGTCGTGCCGGACGTGGTAGTTGCGTACCTCGTTCTAGGCCGTCGGCTTCTCCAGCTCAAGTACGATGATCGTGTCCATGGCCTCACGGTCAGGCGGCGGCACCTCGACCTCGACCACCTCGTCCGTCTGATGCACGCTCACCGTTTTGCCCGTAAGGCTCCGGCTCGCGACGATCTTCCGCTCGAGGAGGGCCGGCAGCGTCAGCGTGTCCTCGGGCCAATCGAGGATGTGTAGGTAGGCCGTGCTCCCGCGGTAGGTGGAACCGCCCCAGGGTCCCGGCTTGAAAGGACCGCCGCGTGTGTCGTAGATGCTCTCGCCGTACTTCTCCAGCCACTCGCCCACCTCGGCCAGCCGATGGACCTGCCGCGGCTCAAAGGTCCCCTCCGGCGTCGGGCCCACGTTGAGCAGCAGGTTCCCGTCGCGTACCGCGACCATTGCCAGAAGCTGGACACAACTCCGCAATGAGCGCATCGGATGGCCAGGGATGTGCCCCCAGGTTCCGGTCAGCGTATCGCACTGCTCCCACGGCCGGTCGGTCTGCATCTCGCCGGTGAAGCCCTCCCGTGTGTCGAAGTCGCCGCGCCAGCCAGAGCGGGGATTGATGACGACTTTCGGCTGCAGCTCACGCACCATGGAGTTGAGCTTCTCGGGCTCCCAGAACCAGGTCGCGCTGGCATCGGCCCCCGTCTCCTGATACCAGCCGCGCCGGCCCGGGTCAAAGCCGATCCCGCCATGCGCCAACCAGGCGCCGTCATACCACAGGATGTCGATGCGCCCATAGTTGGACATGAGCTCCCGCACCTGCGTCCAGCACTGCTCCTTCATCGTCTCCGCGCTCTTGCGGTACATGTCCGGGAAGAAGTAGCCGGGGAAGCGCCAGTCCATTGGCGAGTAATAGAGGCCGACGCCCAGCCCGGCATCGCGACAGGCCTCGCAGTACTCGGCGACAAAGTCGCGCTTCGCGGCGGTCTTGGCGCTCGTGAACTCGCTGGCATTGCTGTCAAAGAGGCAGAACCCATCGTGGTGGCGCGCGGTGAGCACCATGTACCTCATCCCGGCGTCCTTGGCTGCCTTCGCCCAGGCGCGGGCGTCGAACTCCTTCGGATCGAAGCGATCTGCGAGCTTGCGATATTCGTCCACGTCCATGCGTTCGACGAACATCACCCATTCGCCGCGGCCGGGAATGGCGTAGACGCCCCAGTGCAGGAACATGCCGAACTTGGCGTCCCGCCACCACTGCATGTCCTCCGGAGCGAGGGCCAGCTCTGTGTTGGGATGACCTGACTCCATCGTTTCCATGTCGCTCTCTCTCCTAAGCTCCAGTCTTCTGTGCCGACGGGCTTCAGCGCATCGGGAGATGATACGCCCCACCCGGAGCGCCAGCACTCGCATCGGCCTACGCGTTCGCGTAGTCCACTTCGAGCTGGAAGCTCTCGCCCGAAGCGATGGCTTGGGCGGCCCGGACTGACGGACGTCCATAGCGCTGCGTGTGCTTGACGTCCTCGCTCACCGCCCCGTTGATCCTGCATAGTGCAGCTCTGGCCCCCTCTGGTAGCATGAGCTCGATCACTCCTTCGAATTCGCTGTCGTTCCGGTTGGTGATCTGGCCAACGATGCGCCCATCTCCATGCTGGTAGGAGAAGTCGAAGACCGCTTGGCCGAGGCGGCAGTCTTCCCACGTGAACTCAGGCCAGGGGCAGAAGGGCCGCAGCGAAACCTGCCGGGCGGGGACATCGACACGGATGCCCAGGACGTTGTGTACGAACAGGCAGAGCCAGACGCCGGCCGCCCAGCCGCACTTGCCGACTCCGATCTCCTGCGCGCCACCCTCGATGTCGAGTGTGAACCAGGGCTCGCGGCGGCGGACGTGGGCGGGGTCGGTCTCCGGGTGCCTGTAGGGCCACCACCAGATGGAACCGTCGTGGTCGGTAAGGCGGCGGATCAACTCCAGCCGCCGGATCACCTCGTCCTCGGTGGAAGCGCCGGCGAGGCCGGTCATCCAGCCGGGGAAGGTGGCGGCCGGCTGGTGATGGTCGCCCCACCAGATGCCTTCGAGGCCGGGAGCGTAGAACGGGTTCTCCGGGGAAACCGCGAGCCGGGAGTGGTTGAGGAGCGCGGGGTCGTACGAGTCGCAGAAGCCGTAGAAGGGCATGAGCGCGACATCGGTTTCCTCGCCGTCGTGGCAGGTGACCCAGGCGCCGTCGGCGTCGGCGCCCTCGAGGAAACGCTTTCCGAGCGAGCACTCGCCGACGCAATGGGCGAGCAGCGCGTCCTTGACCTTGCCGGCGACCTCGGCCCACTCGTGGGCGAGAGCGGGTTGATCGTAGACCTCTCGCGCGAGGCGAGCCATGTGAGCGAAGGCGTACCATACGAGGAGGTTGGATCCGGTATGGTAGTCGCCCCTGGACTCGCCGTCGGAGATGTAAAGGGAGGGGAAGAGGAAGGTGTTCCCCTGCCGGCTCTCGAGCACCGCGCGCAGCAGGTCGCGGGCGCTGGCGAAGAAGTCCGGGTTGGCGCGGAAGAAGGCCTGGTCGCCGGTCATCTGATAGTAGGCGCCCGCGAGGACGAGCGGCGAGAGGGCATTGGCGAGGGAGTGGGTGATGCGCTTGGGGCTGGGGAAGCGCCCAACGGCGGGACCGTAAGCCGCCTGGGCCAGCCCCCAGCGCAGGAAGAAGCGGATCGCATCGCGGCAGAGGTCGGGGTCGAGCATGGCCATCGGTAGCATGGCGTGGAAGTTGTCCTTGTTCCAGATCTTGGGGCTGGGCCAGGCGGAGACGCCGATGAAATCGCTGCCCCAGAAGCCCGCGCCGAACTTGCCGTCGGCCAGGCGCAGGACGGACTGGCGGCACAGCTCGCGAAAGCGGGTGAAGGCCTCGGCGTAGTAGGGGGCCTCGGGGAGGGACAGCCGGCCCAGGCGCTCAACGTGATGCTGCCAAGTCTGGTTGAGCCAGCCAAGAGTGGGCCGCTGCGCGAGAGACTGGCCGGTGCGCCGAAGCTCCTCTCCGGACCCTCCCAGAAGCAGGCCGAAGGCGAAGTTCGCACTCTCGCCGGCCTTCAACTCGAAGGCGATCTCGGGGCAGGCCGGACTCCAGGCAGTGGCGTCGAGGCAGAGGATGGCCTGGTGGGAAGCGGGATTCCCATCGAGACGAGAGAGATCGGGCACCTGTGGCGGAGCGAGCAGTGCGCCCTCCACCGGAGTCTCGGCTTCGTTGCTGAGATGCACCACCACGATCACGGCGCGCGGGGGCATCGCTCCCGCGTTTGCGGCAGTGGGCGCGAAAGCGAGCAAATGCAGCAGCAACCCCTGGCGCCGGAAGGTGAAGCGCGGGAAGAGGTCGCCCAGCAGAGCGACGGAGGCACCAGGGAGGTCATGGAGGCAGACGGCCTCCTCGCGGCCGAGCCGGAGGGAGAACGGCCAGGGCCCACCGCCGATGAGTTCCTTGTGTGCGAAGACGCCGGGGAGCTTATCGAAGAGGCCGGGACCCGGGACGACGTCGTCGAGTACGCAAGCGTTGACGGGCAGTCCGGTGGCTGAGAGGCAGCACAGGATCTGGTTGTTCGAAACATCGAAGCTCACGTGGCCATCCACGGACTGGTAGTGGCTCTCCGCGCGCTTTCGCCGGCCCTCGGTTAGGCCGAAGAAGGCGCTCTGCGGAGCCGAAAGCGCGTCCGCGAGCGAGGCGAACGGCTGAGGGCGGGACGGCGACTGCGTGTGCATAGTGCGATCTTCCACGGGTCTCCTCATCTCTAACCGGATGGCGCGGTCAGTCGCCGCCGGCAGTGGAATAGGTTACCTCCAGGCGCAACGCTTCGCCGGAGGCCAGGTGCTCGCTAAGTCTTACCGCGGGACGGCCGAAGCGCCGGGTGCGGGCGGCCTTGTCGGTGGCGGTCCCGTTCATCGTGACCTCGCGCACTTCGGCGCCGTCGGGGAGGGTAAGCTCGATGGCGGCATCGAAGGCGCCGTCGTTGCGGTTGACGATCTCGCCCACCAGCCGGCCGTCACGCTGCTCGTAGGCGAATCCGAATCGTGAGCTGCCGAGCCGGCAGTGCTCCCAAGTGAAGCTGGGCCAGGGACAGAACGGCCGGAGCGACACCTGGTGGGCCGGCGTGTCCACGCTCAGTCCCAGGATGTTGTTGACGAACAGGCAGAGGTAGATCGCGGCGACGTAGCCCGATTTGCTCAGGTCGCAGCCGCCGACGTCCCTGCGCCGCACGAGCATGGGATCCGACGCCGGGTAGGAGTAAGGCCACCACCAGATCGACCCGTCCAGGTCGGTAAGGCCGCGCAGTTGTTCCAGGCGGTCGTGCAGTTCGCGCTCGCTCTCGCAGCCGGCGAACAAGGCCATCTGGCCCGGCATCGTGGTCGGCCCGCGGGGAGGCGGTGCACCCTGGTCCCAATCGCCCTTCCAGGATCCGTCGCGCCCGTCCGACCAGGCGATCCCGTCCACTTCGGGTACGTAGAGCGGATTCTCCCGCGTCAGCGCGAGCCGCGCATGGTTGACGTAGGCCGGGTCGTCGGCCTCGCAGTACCCGAAGAAGGGCATCAAGGTCGTGAAGGCCTCCTCGCCGTCGTGTCCGGCGACGAAGGTGCCGTCCTTGTTCCCTCCCTCGTAGTAGCGCCGACCGAGGCTTCCCTGGCCCGCGCAATAGCGATCTATGTCTGCGTGTATCCGGGCCGCGACGGCGGACCATTCGCCGGCCAGCTCTTTTTCGCCGTAGGCCTCGCGCGCAATCCCGGCCAGGCCCTCATAGGAGAGCCATGCCAGCACATTGGAACCGGTATGGTAGTCGCCCCGGGAGGGTCCGTCCCAGAGCATCTTGGAGGGGAAGAGGTATGGCTCGCCTTCCCGTATACGGAGCAGGTCGGCGAGGCGCTCGCGGGCAAAGGCGAGGATCTCCGGATGGAGCCGGAAGAACTCCTTGTCCCCGGTCATGCGGTAATAGAGAGCGGCATTGGGCAACGGCCCGACAGCGCCGGCGAGGGCGTAGGACAGATCGGACGGGGGAGGCTCGTCCGGCTTCCTCGGCTGATAGCCGGAGAGGCTGCGGGCGACGATATCGGCGAGGATTCGGGGCTCGAACAGCGCCAGGGCGTAGTCCGGGAAGCCGCTCGGCCCTCCGGTCCAGAGCAGCCCGTCAGCGGTACGGAGGATCGCGGTGCTTGCCTCCTCGAACAGACGAATGCAGCTCTCAGCGTAGTAGGGGTCGTTGGGGATGGTGAGCCTGCCGTACCGCTCCGTGCGGGACTGCCAAGTCTGGTTGAGCCAATCGAGGGCGGAGCGCCGGCGCAGTAGCTCTCCCGTCTCTCGGAGTTCCTCCGGGCTCTCTCCGAGGATGAACGCGAAGGCGAAAACGCTCCGCTCCCCGGGGCGAAGATGGAAGCTGATCTCGGGAAATGCCGGACTCCAGGTGGTATCGTCCAGGCAGGCAACGGCCTCATAGCCAGGCTTGATCGGCACGGGGTTCTCGGTGAAGCGCGGGTGCGGGCTGTCACAGGGCATGGTCACAGCCGAGGCAAGATCCGCATCGCCCAGCTCTCGCAGGCCCGGCACGAGCAGAGAGCCCTTCGCCGCCTCGGCGCCCGGATTTGCCACCTCGACGATGGCCACAATCACCCGCGGCGACGCGGCTTCCGAGCCGCTGACCTCAGGGGCGAAGGCGAGTAGTCTTACCTGCAGTCCCTCGCACTGATAGGTGAAGAGCGGGAAGAGGTCAACCAGCAACTCCACGCCGACGCCATGGGTGGAGTGCAGGCTCACTGGGTCTCCGTCCTCACATCGTATGGCAAACGACCACGGGCTCCCGCCCAAGAGCTGTTCTCCCATGAACCTATGCCCCCGGCGCTCGGCGGGGACCGGGCGGGAGAAGATGCATGGGTTCCTGAGCATCCCGGTCGAGGTGAGAGAACAGAGGATCTGGTTGTTCGTGACCTCAAAGCTGAGGTGAAAGGTCGAAGGCTCCTCTGCCCCGCTGACCCCCCCGGCAGTGTAACGCGTCTTCGGATCTCTGGGCCGCCTCTGCGGCGTGATGCCGAAGAACGTGCTGCGAGGCCCATCCATGGCGGCCTCCAGAGACGTGAAGGGCTGGAACAGCCCCGCGAGCGATCCGACTGTGTTGCTGCCAGCGTTCCGGTCGTTCATATCGGCTCTCCCTGTCGCGATCACAGTCCAGCATAGACACGTGCCCACCGCGATCAGCAGTCGCATAGGGTCTCGGCGCATAGCGCAGCCGTTTTCCTCGGCCCTAGTAGGCCCCCAGCCTCACCAGTCTAACGACTCCCCACAGCCCGCCATTCAACAGGTCCCCGACGATCAGGCCTACCGCGAGCGGGAGCGTGCGCCGGTAGAGCAGCAGGCCTGCATACCGAACGATGAGCGTCTTCGCCAGCCAGCCGACGAAGAACGGCATGGCCCAGAGCTGGAGGCCCCAGGTGTTGGCGGCAACGTAGCCGATGGGATGAAACGGCCACCACCAGAAGCGAAGCCGCATCAGCCCCAGAAAGAGCACCGCCACGCCGCCCCCCAGCAGGCCGAGCAGCCCGTTGACGTCGGTCGCGGCGTATCGCGGATCGGTCAGAAGGCCCGCGATCTGGTTACCTCCGTAGCCACCTACGTTGCTGAGCCATCCGCTGCGAGTGAAGCCGAACCCAAACCAGCCATAGTGGTAGATGCCGATCAATACCAGGGGAATCCCCACAGCAAGAGACAGGACGAAACCGCCTGCGATTCCGGCGGTGAGGCGACGCGAGTTCAGGCGCGCCGAGTCGGCGATCTTGTACGACTCGATCATCGCGCTCGGGAACACCTCGAAGGAGGTGGTAATCCCGGGGGAATAGGCCCATCGCAGGCTCACCAGGGTGATGATCTCGCGCAGCCTGAAGATCCGGCTGCCTAAGGGCACCATCATCAGTGCGTCGATCTCGATCGGGAAGGGGAGAAGCCCCAGCCCAGTCTCCGCCCGGATGCGCGCCCAGATCAGGAAGTAAGCGAGGATCAAGGCGATCAGCGCGAGCGCGAAGCTCACCCGGCACTGAGCCAGCCAGAGGATCCAGACCATGAAGGTGCAGCAGAGCAGGAACCCCAGCATGGCCCACCGATACGGCAACGGTTCGCTCATGTCGTCTGCTCTCTGCCTGCGGCCGAGGGCGCCGCGCACTGCCTTGCCGAGGTGCTTGCGAGCACCCCACAGCACCCATCCAGTCAGCGCCAGGACCGCGCCCGCGCCCTGGTAGTATGGGGCGGGGAAGGAGCTGCTCCACCAGTCCTCAGGTCTCTGTGGCGTGGCACCCGCGGTGACAGCCGCGACGGTGAGGCCGAGACGAACCAGCCAGAAAAACCACACCGAGAATGAGAGCTCCTTCGGGACGAGGTAGGCGATGGCCATCAGCCAGGGCCAGAAGACGACCGAGATTCCTCCCAGCCCGGCCAGAGGCCCTACCTTCTGCCAGCCGATGACCTCGGTCGGGTCCAGGGAAACATGGGGGATGGCCGGTATCCGGTCGGAGAGACCGCTGAGCAGGTGAAGACAGAACGCGATCAGGGCCCCGATCCAGAAAGCGCGGGACAGAGTGAATTGCGCGGCCGAGCTATGCTTCCCCGCGTCAGGGTCCTCGACCATTGTGAGTGGCACCTGGGCTATCGGGAACGTCAGCCGCTCCGCGGTAATCCACGGGCGCTGGATCAGGGCGGCCAGGCACAGGCTCGCACCGAAGAGTGCCACCATGAAAGACGACCACGTCGCGAGTGGAATCAACCACATCTCCCAGGGGACTCGCGACTGGCCCTCGAAGAAGCCGGTCACTGCAGCGGGGTCGCTTGGGGCGAACCAAGTGGGCACCTCCGCTAGGAAGAGGCTCGACCAGTACGGGTTCACCTGGACCATGTAGGAGTAGTGAATCGACTTGACCAGGACCCAGGCGAGCACCGCGTAAGTGACAACAGGCGCTCCGACTAGCACTATCGCGTAGACGGCAAGAAGTTCCTGGCGCGTGAGCCCCTTGCGGCGAAGCCGGGGGAGCGACATGGCGGCCGTGAGTAGGAAGAGAAAGAAGACCGGGGTGATCGCTGGGCATCCGGACGACACCATCCACGTATCCCAGCCCCCTTTCCAGAGCATCTCCACGTAGAAGTTGAAAAACGCCACCGCGAGCAGGAGGATGAAGGCGATGATCACGGCCCGCCGTGTTACACCGCCTCGAGACGCATCAGCTTGCCCGACGTCTTGCAGATGGTGAGAGTGCATCCTGCTCATTCACTTGGCCAGAGAGGCAGCAGTCGCGTTCCTCGAAGTGTGGGGTCTCGCTGGGGCGGAGCGCCCAGGTGGGCGCTCCGCCCATACATACCAGCTACCTTGTCTGCGACAAGGTCTGAGCCGTCCTATCGCAGCGTGGGCTGGTCGGGCTCGATGTCGGCTATGCCGCACCACGAATAGGGACCCCAGGCTTCCAGGCCCATGGCGGTGAGCCCGCCGCCCTTCTCCTTCGCCTCCTCAGCCCACGTGTCGAGGAACCTGTCGGCGTTCCACCAGGCAGCATGCCCATCAAGGAAGCCAATGTTCGAGCCGCCCAGATGGCGCGTGCCTTTCTTCATCAGCGTCTGGTCTCTCAGCATGGTGGACGAGGTGTGCCACTGGACGAAGCAGTCCCACACCTCAGGACAGCCCGCCTGGATAGACTCGGCGCAGTCCTCGATCCAGGCCGACGAGCAACTGCAGTTCCCACATTCGGGGTTGCACAGGTCCGGATAGGCAAGCAGCCCGGGGGTCAGGTATTCTGAGAAGGAGCCGCCATCGCCGCAGGCGACCCAACTGACTGGATCGTCCACCGCTGCCAGCTTCTTCTCACGGAGTGCCTCGCCGTTGACCGCGATGCTGTGCATGAAGACTTTGTGGGCCCCGCCCTCCGCTGCCCCCCATGTCCAGGCCGCCGCACCAACCGAACCGGGGGGCGCGGCGTGCTGCGCGAATGAGTCGGTAACGGGGCCGCCCCATCCTGGCGGGAAGACATTGTCCTTGAGACAGATCTCCAGTTGGTAGCCCCAGATGCCCTCGTTTGCCTGCGTATACCCGAACCAGTCCGGGCCTGGCACGATCGCAAACGGACCGTTTTCCATCTTTGCGCTGGGGCAGCGCCACACGTCGCGGTTCTTGACATACTCGTCGAGGATGACAACCGGGCGCAGATAGGGGTTGGCGCCTCTGGTGCCTACCAGGCAGCCCTGACCCGAAGTGATCTCCTCCTCATAGAATCCGGTCCGACCGCCCGGCCAGGCATTGAAGTACTCAATAACCTCCCGGCGGTGCTCCCTGGGGAACAGCGTGTCATTGTTGTCCGCCAGGTACATCTGGATAGCCAGGGCGATGTTCTTCACATTGGAGAGACACACCGCCTTGCGCGCGGATTCGCGCGCCCTCGCGAACACCGGAAACACCATCGCCGCGAGGATGCCGATGATCGCAATCACCACTAACAACTCAATGAGCGTAAAGCCCTTCCGATGCCGCCACCGCATCTCTCGGAACCTCCTTGCGCCTCGGGGGATGAACCCCCACAAGGCATCGCTTCTCTCCGGCCGCAGGCCTATCCAGCCTCACCTCCTCTCCGCCCGCGTGGCCGCTCCGCATTCTCCTGGGCGATTGTATTCCGACGCACGCTCCTGCGCAATAGACGAACCGACCGGATTCGGGTAAGATGTGACTACCTCCTCAGGGGCGACAAGAAGAGACACCTGCGATGCTGGCGCCGACTGTAGTCGATCATCCCTGGATGCTGGACCATCCGCTCGCCGTGTTCGTGCGTCACGAGCATCGCCCCGAGCCCCTGCGCATCGAAGCTCACGACTGGTTCGAGGTAGTCGTGGTTCTCAGGGGCGCCCGGGAGCACCACTTGTCGCGCCACGTGCGCGAACTCGCGCCTGGCGACGTCACCCTATCTCCATCCTGGGAGCCACACGCGTGGCGCAGCCTGGAACCGGAAACCGTTCTGGTGAGTGTGCACTTTCCTCCCCAGTTCCTGGGATCAGAGACCTTCGACGGCGTGCCCTGGTCCGCGCTGTTCGCCTGCGACCCCGCAGAGCGACCAGTGGTTTGCAGTCCCGCCGATAGAACCGAAGTGCTCGAACTGGCCAACCACTTGGCTGAGTACAGGTCGCAGACTGTGTGGCCCATCGCCGCGGGAGAGCGCTTGGCCTCGGAGAGCCGGCGGGAGGAGGTGGTCGCGACCGCCTACGCGATGTGGCCAGGTGAGCCTGGCCTTCCGCCAGGTTGGGTTGAGTACGTGCGGCTGAATCTGCTGTTGTTGCTGCTGAAGCTGTTCCAGCTCTGGGAGCACAGGGATACTTGGGTCGCCAGCTCCGCAAGTGTCACCACCAACCACGTCGCCCGGGTACTCCCTGCCATCCACCTCTGCAGTAGCCAATCGCCTCCGCTTCGGCGTCTGAGCGTCGGCGAAGCTGCGGCCGCCTGCCATTTGAGCGGGTCACGTTTTCGGGCTCTCTTCCGCGAGACCATGGGAGTGGGATTTGGAACGTTCGAGCTGCGCCGCCGGCTGGGCGGAGCCGTCGACATGCTCCTGACGACCGATGATCCTGTGGCAACCGTTGCACAAGAGTCTGGCTTCACTGATGGCAGCCACCTGCGGCGGGAACTCCTGAGGCACTACCATACAACGCCGGCCGCCCTCAGGAAGGGCAATTCTTTGGCACCGTAGCCTCTCGCTTTATGGCGAGCGTTTCGTGGCCGAACGGCATGCTGTCTCTGGCCGCCCTCCCGCGTTCACGACGCGCTGGGCTGGCCGCTCGCGCGGGCCGAATCGGAAGCTCCGCCGGAGGTGCTCCGCAGCTGTCGCCGGAATCCGCCCAAGTACTGCTGAGGCCGACCGAAGGAGGTCACGTTCAATGAAGACGGAGTACCGCGGCTGGCCCAACTGCTACCGCCTGACGGTGTTACATGGGCTTGGGACACCCGTAGATACTGTGTTCGTTGTCAAGCCTTGCACGCCTCGTAGTTCGGATCGAATGGCTGCTGGGTTTTGAGGACACCTACATCTCGCCCCATCCTTGGAGGTCTGCATCACGAGTACTTCCGGGCGGTCGCCTGACCGCGCGTTGGCGCACCACAACGACCCAGTCCCCCGAGCGTGAGCGGAGTGTCCGCGGCTATCCCGTGCGCCCACTCGCCTGCTGCCAGCAAGCCACAGGCAGTGTCCACTCATCTCTGCTAAGTCGGTGTGAAGTGGCGAGCAGGAGGGTCGGCGTCGCCTTCCGAATCCAGCCATGCAGGGCGCTCTCTTGAGCCCCGGATGAGTAACTGCGGAGTACAGGGAAAGGCGGCGGCCCGCATCGCGCTGTATGGCACAATCCTGGCGACGCACTCGCGGGTGCGGCTTCGGTATGAAGCGCGTAGGGGGAGGCGGGCCGCGCATCTCGTCGAGGTCGCAGGTTCGTAGAGGGGGCGAGATTCGACCCCGCGATCTCATGGCTGAGAACCACATATCCTAGGCTGCTCGGGAGTCGTGGAGCCCATTGTGCTACTTTTGGCCGAAACAGGGAATAAGTTCGGTGACGGGCCACTGGGGTACTGATACACTAGGAGATATGAGAGAGGTCGCGGCGGACCTCGGACGGCTGCACCGGCGGAGTGGACACAGGAGGCGAGCGATCAGGCCCTCGGCCGTCTGATTGAAGGGCGTGGGGTAGGGTTAATGACCAGCGCCATCTTGCTTCTGATAGGCGTAATCATAGCTGGAGTAGCGACGATAGCTGCAGCACTAAGAGGCTTGTACGCTGAGCGCGATCGCGGTGGCGTCGCACACGACAGGCGAAACATCAGCATAGCATGTGCAGGGCTTCAGACTAGGACCGCAGAGTTGGTGCTCATTGTAGCCTTGGTGTTGGGCGCACTTCTGATCCTGACCGCCACCGGGCTCCACTTCCTTCACCGAGGAGTTGCGGTACCGTTACCGCGTTGAGGCGCGCTGGGGCAGCGCAAGGGCTACCAGAGAAGATCGCCACGGCCCACTCTGGGCACGCGCTTGCACGCAGGACGATCAAGCTCTCACCACAGGCCTACCACGGTGCAGTCCTGATGGCTTTGCAGTTAGGGCGCCTCGGCAGGTGAAGAAGCTGATCGCGTGGAAACAGTGACCACTCGTGGCGAAGGTTGGGCATCCAGGCAGGCAACGGGGACTCTGTTGCACTCCTCGTAGGGAATTCTGGTGAGATCGCGGGCCAAGGCGGAATGGAGGCTGGGCTTGCTCGTGACGCTGGGCCCGCACAAGGCCGGGCCGACAGGGACTGGCACGGCAGAGGAGAACAGAAAGAAGCCCCGCCTGCAGTCATGCTAGGGCTTGACAGGGCAGATCGGCCTGTGCTACTATCCGCGGCAGCTTCTTCGTGCCGACCAAGACAGCAATCGAGTGTGCGCAGCGCGGTGGCCGGCCAACGAGAGATGGCGTGTGAGTCTACACTCTAGGAACGTAGCGATAACCGTAGCTTGCTTCGTCGTCGCGATGCTGCTGGTAGTTGGGATTATTAGCTTCGGCATCAATGCGCTTATAGGCAGCTTCTTCGTGTCGCTGAGCTTCGCCATGTCCGCTTGGTATGCGTTGGCCCTTCAGCCGCCGGAGGCTCGGTGGATAACGGCAACGCTGTGGGTCCTATTTGCGTTCTTCATCGCCCTGGCGATTGCCGTTCTCATAGAGTACAGGTATCCTCATTCGCTTCTGCCTAGATCTATGCTGAAGTCCTCTCCATCTAGCGGGAGTTGACCGCGGCTGTCCGATGCCATAGTCATCAACAGGAGAACCATATGGGGCCAGAGGCGTTCATACTATTGGGGACCATCACGGGCGGCCTCTCGATTATAGCGGCCGCAATCGTCGGTCCAAAGGTAAGAGTGAACTGGCCTGAGCCGTTATCGGCGCAGATCGGGCTGATTGTGCTCATAATCGGGCTCCTCTCCGGGCCCTTTCTGATCGTACTTGGTCTGGTCGCACGGATGTGTGTCCCTCCCGCGCCGTCAATGCATTGACCCGTGCTGTCCAGAAACTCATCTGGCGCCCAGACTGCTCTGCTGCCTCTTTCGCGGCATTCTCTGCACCCCCGACACTCGTCGGCCGCGGTGCGTCGGCCTCCGCACGCTCCCCCACTCCAGGCTGCCGACGGGTAGGCGCGGGGGCCTCCAGGGCGGATAGCCGCGGGACTCGCTCGGCCTCCCGCAGCCCGTGGATACCCCCCCCCTCAGTTGACGGTGCCGGGTTCGCGGCCGCGGGTATGTATATAGCCCACTCCGCAGTCGGAGTATCCAAAAAGGCGCCAGGAGTGCGGCGACGCGGGAACCCCTATGGTGAGGGAGATCCGCGGGAACCCTCATGGGCGAAGGGCGGTGTGGGGGGTTCGGCATCGCGGAGTAGAGGAATACCCCTCTACATTCCGCCAGAGCAAAAAGGACTTTGGGGACTGTTGCGATGGTACGGTGTCGGATGGCGCGATGGCAAGGCAGGAGGCCCTCAGGCATCGGGGGAGGGATGATCGGGTCGGCCGTGCCCCCTTGTTGGCGGAGTAGCTGAGCAGGGGAACGAACCAGGTGCTTGTGTTAGGTGGCGATGGGACGCCCCTGGGCGGCCTATGAGCTTGCGAGCCGGCGAGGGCGGTCCCATCCCGCGACGGAACCACTACAGTGACTCCCAGCCGCGGGGTAGCCCGAGTCGGGGGTGGCCGGAGCGCCGGGCCGCGGTCTCATCCGGGTACCACGTCGTGCGGGAGGTGGCCGGCCTGGTCAAGCCCAGAACCCGCTCAGTACGGTCCTATGGGCGTCCGACATCTTCCCCGAGACTCATGTCTCCACCCCCATCAACGCAACAAGTTGAACGTCGTCCTCGTCAATCAGAAGTAGCGGCTCGGGCGCCAAGACCCGCCTTCAGCCGCGACCATCGCTCCGCTCGAACGTCATCTCGCCACGGGCCAGATCGACGTCAACCGTACGGTACCCGGCATCAAGCCAGGCCCAGCTCTGGCGACCCGGCGACGACGCGTCGTTCGCCCACCACGAGCGATGTCTCCGGGCACTCGCGGGCAGGGAGCTACCGGTGATCCTCTCGATCTCCCCAAACGAGACCCGCCATCGGCTCTGGCTCATCGCTCGAAGACGTCTGTTCAGCGCCTCCAGCTTCCTCTTTCTCATAGCTCTCCCTGAGTCGCCTGGGATGAACCTCCGTCTGCCTGCCCCAGTATGGCTTCGGATGTAGTCGGCGCGGACGACGGTCAGGCGCTTGGGCTTGTCGAAGTGCCCCACCGCCTCCGTCAGCAGCACACGGCGATCACCACCCCGCAAGCCACTCCGAGGGGTCGGTGCGGACCTCTGCGTCACTCACCTGGGCGTTCTCGACCTCTCCCGTCCGCGTGTTGAACACCACGGCGAGTCGAACCGAGAACTCCATGTACTTCGGGTGCTCCATGCCCATCTCGAACATGCCACGAGGAATGATCCATAGGACAGGCACCTCCGCCTCCTGCACTTCCTCGATGATAATGGGACCCTCGCCGGCAACCACATCACCGTAGCCGAGTCTGGCCACGACTAGCCCTCGCTCGTTACTGAGCTCCCTCATGTCAAGCACCTGTACGCCGGGAGGGTCGAGACCTTCCCAGCGCACGGAGCTGCCTGCAATCACGCGTGAGTACTCCCGCCGGAGGATAGCCTCCACCGCGTCATGGATCGCTGCAAGCTGGTCACTGGCCACCTGTCTTAGGTCCAGCATTTTGTGTTTGCCGGCTTCGAGCGTCACTTTCTCCCACAGCTTGGGCAGTCTGGGGGTAATGTGGACCTGTGCGAAGTGCTCCAGCCCGTGAAACACGCGGACCTGGGCGGGCCCCACTTCGGCCTCGCGAAACCATTCCAGGAGACTATCTAGTGGTGTCCCCGACGGCTCCGCTGGGAAGTCCGCCTTGTTGCTCGTGATGAACGCCGTCTCCGCACCGTCCCTTGCTGCCTCCAGTACGGAGCACCAGATCAGGGCGTCCCTGTAACCTCGGCCCTTTCCATCAAAGGGCTTGCGGCGGCGTAGTTCGGCGGTGACGAGAAGGGAGTGGGGAACGCTCGGGCTAGGGATGACGGATGCGCCGAAGTCGCTCAGGCGGCGCTCGAACGCGTCTTCGAGATCGCCGTACCACGTGTACTCCAGCATCTCGTCATCGGCGTCCCCGATCTCAAGCCCCTCTGTGATAGCTCGGTCGAGAGCCTCCCAAACGTAGCGCGTTCTGAGCTTGTGGACTGCGCCTAGGAGCTCGGCAATGAGCTTGGTCACATCCTCCCTCATGCAGCGGCGCGCCTCCTGGATCACGACCTCTGGGATGATGACTTGACTGCCCGACGAGGCCACGTACTCCCGGAGAAGCCTGAAGTACACGCCCTTCAGCGCCGGGTCTGCTACGATCTCAGTGGTGTCCAGAATGATCTTCATGGCTGCCTCTCCGCAAGCTGGCTCCAAACAAGATGGTCGAGCATCCGGACTGCTGTGACTGGTTTCGACTGCCCTGCCGCGAGGTCGCAGAGAGCTGTCACCTCAGGAAGCACTGCCAGCAAGTCCTCCCGGAAGAGCTTGATCAGGTTCGCCGCATAGCCGCCGAGCGGTTTGGCGCGCGTAGTCACTCGATGGTGGTAGTGCCCGACCAGCAGCGTATCCAGCATGGGGATGAGCGCCGGACGTTTCTTGTGGAGGATCTTGGTCGCTATACCGAGCTTGGCGCGCGGGATAGACTGGAACGGGTCAAGCAGAGCCTGGAGACCGTGCCAGGGCACTTCGTCGGCGGCGAGGTCAGCGTCTGCTGGGATCTGCTTCAGCCCGGCTTCGATGGTCGCTCGGTGCTCCCAGACCGCGAACCCCGTATTGCCTGACATCCGCGAGTTCATCATGATGCAGAGGGCGATTTCCTCTGGTCGCAATACGTTGTCCCGAGCCACAGGGACGGCGTCGTAGATCTCGTACCAGCGGCTGAACAGTCCGTTCAGATTCTCTGGGATGGCTTCGATTACGAGGCCACTTGGGAGATCAAGTTGTGTGGGGAGCATGTGTCCTCCCGTGTGCGGGACTCATGTCGCCATCAAGTTGCCGTTGTCCGCAGCGGCGATAACTCGGACGAGATGGCCTACTCATGAACGGCGATCCAGCCTTCCAGGTGCGCCTCCGTTGCTGGGGGATGGGCAACCCGCCCGGTCGTGACCGCAATCGCGGCAAAGGCGCAGACAACGGCGTCGAGAGCGTCGGCGCTTGCGAGCATGAGTTGCTCTAGGTCTGAGGGGATGGGAAGTCGTGGTTTTAGTGACTCGATGATGTCACGCCGCGTTTCTTTGCTGGCCTCGTCGCGGCCGCTGTACTTCTCGTGCGGCAGCCCCCAGTGACAGAGCTGTGCCGCTGGGAACGCCTCGACCAGGACAGCGGGTGTTGTCCGCTCGGCCCATGGCCACATGGGACGGTTTGCCAAATGCAGCAGCTGAATGCAGGCAGCGGTCATAGGAGCGCCCCCACGCGGCTTGACCCATAGGGTGGACCGTGTCTCGACCTTCCTATCTCGCCAGAACTGCTCTGTCCGTCTGTAGGGTTTGGGCGGTGATAGCGGCGGTGTACAGCCGGTCACCGCTTCGACGAAGGCCTTTGCGCGCAAGAAGGGACGCCCAGCAGGCGGGGCGCAGTTGCCGATCCTGGAGACGAGACCAGTGTGTCCGCCTGGGCCGACGAACTGCTTGGGAACTGCGAAGGGGGCGTCGATGGCGGCCGCGGTGAACTGCCCTGCGCCGAGGAATGAAACGAGCCACTCAAACGGCGCCCCGCAGTCATCGGCGAGGTCCTGTAATCTCGATAGGGCGGTCAGGGATAGTCGGCTTGACGTTCCGTTCACCTCGGCTACCCAGACGTTACTCGTCATACAACGAGAACGCCACATTCTCCAGTTGCCGCTGAAGTCGATGCCGAGCCAACGACCAGCCACTGCATCGCGCTCCTGAGGGACCATCACTGCGCCTTGACCGCCGGGATCACCGTGGTCCCGATGCGGACTCGCATTCCGTCATAGGTCACGCTCACCGGGTCATCGGGCGGAGGCACCCTTGCCATGCGCTTCACCCATTCCCCAACCATCGTCACCTCGGTCGGCCAATTCCCTTGAGCGGTGACCCGGATGGTGACGTCGGGCATCGCGATCGAGAGTTCACCATCCTTGTAGGCGAACCGGACGAACCCGCCTCGCCGGCGCTTGAACTTCGCGATGTCCTTCAGGGCGCGCACGAACTCCTTGCCGTCTACGGCGAGGGCGTACTCTCCCGCTGCGGTCCCCTCGGTCATGACGACGCGTCCGGTCCAGCGATCAGCACCATGGTGGAGCCGAGGACGGTCTCGGACAACCACGCCGCGTACTCCACAAGATCAGAGAGCGATGGCGAAGCCGGCCGGCGTGCGCTCTGCTTCGATTGCCTCTCGATCTGAGTGATCAGGTCCAGGAAGTACGGCTCAGACAGTCGTTTCGATGAGGCGGCAACGTCCTCTGAAATGCTCTCGAGGAAGTCCGCGCCCCGCATGCCCTCAATAGGCGTGCCAGGGGCCGGTGAGTGCCAGTGCGGGTTCGGCGGATGAGCTTCAGTGAATGTGATGCAGTGAGGATCGTCGTCTGTGAGCGGCCGAGTCTTCTCAAGCGGACAGAAGAAACTTTCCTCGATTATGTGGCCAGAGTTGTGGTGCTCCCGTAGCTGAGCCTGCTCGTGGAAGACGGGGGCCACGTAGTACACGCTCTTGGAGTACTCGGGGCACTCATTCGCGAGATTCCTCAGAAGTGTATGCTGCTGCGACTTCAGACGCGAATACACGGGAAAGCGATAGTAGGCTGACCCAGGATGGGCGGCTCGTTGCTTGCCCCGCCCCCGCCGCAGGTAGTCACTCAGCTTGAACTGCAGGAATAGAACCAGCATCATTCTGGCCAGGCACGCGTCATAGCCCCCTGTCTGACCCTCCGCGCGAGTAGAGGGCATTGCCGGCACTGCCCCCTCGAATTCCGGGAAATGGCAGAGTTCCCAAAGAACCGAGAAAGCATACGAAGTCTCAGAGAAGATCCTTGATTTCACTGTTTGCCTTTCCCCTCTTCAGTCTCGGTTAAGAACGCACCCGGCCAGCCGCCGTGTTCTTCGATAACCTTGCTCACCGCGGTTTGCATGGTGCTAGGCAGTCTTGCCCTGCGCTGCGGCGAGTCTCGGATACCGTCGGGCGTACCAGCGCTCGACCTCGGCGATGTCCTCATCGTTCAGGCCGTAGAGCTGGTAGACCATGCGGTCAAGCTCCCGCTGTTCGCGGAGGTGGTAGGGGTACCGAGGGTCAGCCTGCTGCCTCTCGACTATCTGGGCGACCAGCTGCTCCATCTGCGTCTGCCTGGCGCTCACCCAGGGCACGACTAACTCGCCGATATCGTGGACCTGCGTGCTGACAGTGTGGTTCGAGAAGCATTTGATGAGCATCCGGCCGAGCCTAGAACAGAGGATCGCCAGCAGGAAGTAGAGCGGGAACACGTCCGATACTATCCTCGAGCCCTTGACGTCAAAGACGCCTTCTCCGCTGATTCGGACGGTCGGTGAGTAGAAACCCACGTCCGAGAATGTGAGACCCTTGCGGAAGTAGAAGCTAGGATTTCTGATCACCGCCTTCCCTCGGAGAGTCCTGGGGTCTTCACAGTGGGTCTTCAAGCGGTCAACGGCTGCCTCGGACCAGTCGATGTAGTAGTCGGTCGGCACATAATAGTTGGGAAGCCATCCACCTTGCGCATCGCTGGCCCCCCCTTTGTCATACGGTACGAAGTGCCTTCCGTCGTATTCAGCGGGAGTGATGCCGATGACCCGATCGTCCGCAGCGGCAAGGTACCGGGCGGTGAAGTTGGCGATATGCTCCGGGGTGAGTACGAGGTCGTCGTCCACGGGCTGATAGGTACCATGAGCCCCTGGTCGCTGGCGGAGATAGTATCGGTTGTCGCACGTGGCGAGGCCCTGTGCGATCTGTGCGACGTCACCCAGCCGGACTGCCCGGATGGTCTGGCCGTTCATCTCCACGTGGCGCACAGGCACGGGTTCAGGGCGAGCGTCGGCGAGGGCCTCCAGTCTGGTAGGCCAGTCGTCTCGCATAAGCGCAAACAGCTTCGGGTCGGCGATGAAGAATGGCAGGCCGTATCGTCCCCTTCCGGAGTACTTGCTGATGATGCCAATCGGATAGGTATAGGATGCTGTGTGGGGCGTGTCTGGGGCCGCTCCATGGAGAAGATCGAGGAATGCCTGGTCCAGTTCGCCGGTTGACAGAAACGATTGTGTCAGGTCCACAGCCCGGAGATCGGCATCTAGTCTCTCGGAGCGTCGGTCTTGACCGGGTCGGCTCACAGCGCAGAGGATACAGACGTTGACCACTGCGCTGAACGTGTCAGAGGGCATCTGAAGCAAGCGCTTCACCCGGAAGTTGTTGATGATCCAGCTTCGAAGTGGCCGGTGGGTGCGGATGGTCTCCCAGGTATCGCTCATGATGTAACAGAAGACGCCACCATCCCGAAGCAAGTGACCAGCTCTTGCAGTGAAGATCCCATAGCTGTCCTTGCTGCCCAGGCGATACTCAGGTTCGTTATAGATCGGCAGCTTCAGCCCATAGGGGGGGTTGGCTACAATGATGTCGAACCCCGCCGGTTGCCGCCGAAAGGCCTCGGCGAAATGCACCCCCCAGATGATGGACTCCTCACTCTGACCACTCGCCGTCGCATCCTCGGTCATGTGCTCGGCCAACCCATGCTCGATCTGCTCAATGCGCTGTCTTACGTCGGTCGGATGATCCCGCTCCCCTAGGTACTGGCTGTGAAGGCTGAGCAGTTCATTCATCAGCGGCAGGACGTTGTCTCGGCCGAGCATCGCCTGCCCGGCTATGGAGTTGACCTTTACCCCGCCGATCTGCTCGACTAAGCTGTCACCGCAGCGGATCTTGAAGCGCAGGTTCGGGAGTGGCCTTACGTCGGCGATGTTCGTCACATCGTGATCAACGGCGAGCGAAAGCCACAACCGGAGCATGGCAATGCTGCAGGCGAACGGGTCAATGTCGGCCCCGTAGAGGTTACGCTCGATCACGCTCAGCTTCAGGTTATAGATAGTGTCAGGCTGGTTGATCTGCTCCGGAACCAAGAGGCTTCTGATCTCGACCAACACGTGCATCATGCCGACCAAGAAAGCCCCTGACCCGCAGGCGGGATCGCAGACCATGACGTCTTGCAGAGCAGTTTGGATGCTAGGGATCTCGTCGTGGGTGAGCTGGCTGATCTCCCGGTCGCAAACGAGGCGGATTAGCTTCTCCTCGGGAACGTCCACATGTGCTCCCAACCAGTCCAAGAGCGACTGGCGGCACATGTAGTCAACGACCTGCCGGTGGGTGTAGTAGGCGCCCCGCTCTTTGCGCTTGATGACCTGTTTCTCGAAGACCTGGCCGAGGATCTCAGGGTCGAGGGCGACTTGTCGGTCGAGTGGAGTACTCTCCTCGACGGTGAAGTTGAACGGCTTGAAGAGCTTCTCGATCACATCGTAGAGAAGCTTGTCGGGAACGCTAACGGTTGCGTTGTCCCATTCTGGAATCTGTTCGAAGAGGCCGCCGTTGAGGTAGGGCACCTCCCCAAGGGTAGGCTCTATGTGCTCCACCCATTCCCGATCATCGGCACGCGTCTCCAGCGGCGTGTTCAACGCCCTGAACCAGAACCGCTGGAGCTTCTCTCGGTAGAAGTGGCACCGGCCGAGCTGTCTATTGCGCCGCACCTCGGCCTTGGCCGACTCGGCCAGTCCCTCGAGGTAGCCGAGGTCACTGTTCAGCCATCCCTTCTTCTGGAGGAAGTAGCAGAACATGAGGCGGTTGAGGATAGTCTGAGCAAGGAGATGGCGCTGTTCCTTGTGCTCGTCAGTGCGGTTCGGGAAACCGGTGATGCCTGCCTTGATGGCGTCGAAGACCTCGTCGTAGGCGGCGTAGAACGCGTCGGTGACCGGGCCGATATCCCAGGCCTTCGTCCATTGCTGCCGCCAGTGGTCGTTGGCGGCCTCGTCGGCAGGCGGCTCATCCGGCCACTCCAAGTGGGGCAGGTTGTGTCGGCAAAGGGTCTGGGCAGGGCGGCCAGAGAGCCATGAGAACGTCGACAGTCGCGCGTTGTGCGCTCGGTCACCAGAAAAGTGCACGAAGGCGAAGTGCTGCCAGCGGTAGGTGCAAATGAAGAGGATGTCCTGGGCCTGCCACGCCGGCAGGTTAGCCGCCCGCATACGGGTGGGAACGAGGCCTCGCAGCACCCGGCGAAGGGCTCCTACCATGCCTCGGCCCCTGGTGAAGATGTCCTCGTTCTGGAACTCCAAGACGAAGATGCCCCAGGGCTGCTGGCTGGGGTTCCACAACTGGACCTGCCAGACACGCCCTTCGATGACGTGGCTGTCTAGCCCCTGTGCACGAAGCTCATCTGCCATCCAGGCGTAAGCGATATCGCCGATCTCGGAGGCAGCACCACTATCGGTGATTGGCCAGTTCAGCGTTTCGGCAAGGAGTACTTGACAGAAGGACTTGAAGTCTCGGACCTGTTGAATGGCCGACTGGATCTGTTCCGGCGTCGGCATCAGCTCAGCTCCATCCAGGCCTTCAGCTTCGGCTTAACGCCGAGTGGCGCCTGGACCTGCTTGAGGTAGGTGTTCTTGATGTGCCTGTCAACCTTCGCACGGATCGCAGATAGCGTCTGCCTGTCGATGGCGCAGTGGCGGGGGGTATCGGGCTGCGACCGGATGAGGTCGATCATCGCTGGTGCACCTTCCAGGATGCGCTCCGTCTCCAGGTCATACAGGTACCAGCGGACCGTTCCGGCCTCCTCCGTCCAGCGGACCTCTCCGCCATCACCAGTCACCATGCCAGACGTATCGGCTCCAGGCAGGGCGTAACAGAAGAAGACGGCCCTGGTGCCAGGTTGCGGATGCTCCTTGCCGCTGAACACCTTGCCGGGTAGCGATTCCAGCTCCGGGCGCAGCTCGGGGTGTTCGTTCAGAAGATCCTGGTACTCGAGGAGCATCTCCTCCATCGCACTCGGAGTCCCCTCGTAGTCCTGGTTGAAGTCGCGGAGGGCTTCGTAGTCGTCCTCTGGGCGTAGCAGCTTGCGACCCTCGATGCCGAACGTCTTCGAGATGCGCAACGTCTTGTGGGCGACCTTGCCATAGAGTCGCAGGAGGTTGTCGAGTTCCTCCGGCGGCAGGAAGTTCCAGTACACGACCTTGCCGCGAAGCTCGCTCTGCTCGGGGTGATCGGCGAGGAGGCGTTCCTCGGTGTCGGGGTTCATCCTCCGGTCGACGCGGCCAATGCGCTGCATGAGACGGACCGGGTTCCAGTGCAGATCGTAGTTGATGAGACGGGTAGCGTCCTGGAGGTTGAGGCCCTCAGAGAGTACGTCGGTCGAGATGAGAACGCGAATCTCATCAGCCCCGACCTCCGCGGAAGAGGAACCATTGTAGTAGGGCGCGAATCGGCGCAGAACCTCGAAGCGGTCGCGCTTGGTGGAGCTGTCCACCTGCTCCACCCCGTTGATGCCCGCTTCCACAAGGCGCTTCTTGAGATAACGGGCGGTGTCAGCGAACTCAGTGAAGATGATGACCTTGTGCTTGCTCAGGACAGGATCGCCCTTCATCAGCTTGACGAGGGAGTTCAGCTTGTCGTCGTGACCCGGTTCGAGCTTCCGCAACTCGCCGAGGAAGGCCATGATCTGGTTCAGGTCTAGGAAGGTTTCGCTCAGGATCTCTCCCACATCGTACTCGTCTCTTAACAGCTTGTCTGTGTGCTCAAGCATCTCTTGGGGGATCAGGTCTTCCGTCGCCTCATCGTCGGCCCGCTCAATCTGCAACTCGTCTCGATGAGATCTGACGTAGTCCAGGAGGTTGCTGTGCTGGGCCTTCCAGCGGTCCAGCCGAGCTCGCTCCGCCCTCGTCTCGCTGTGGACCTCGGCGAACGTCAAGAGCTTCAGCAGAAGCCGTTCGCAGGAGCGTTCGAACGCGGACGTGGAACTCTCAAACCGCTTCAGGAACTGGGTGCGTATGAGGCCGACGACTTGGATCTGCCGGTTCTCCAAGAACGGATCGATGGACTCGTCCAGGCCCTTGTAGTACGCCAGGGGGTAGTAGATCGCCAGCGCGAACAACGGCTTGCCCCTGGTGGAGAAGGCTTCGTCGATCATGGTCAGGAGAGGGCCGTACGTACGCTTGACGCTGTACTCCGCGACGCGGGGCGGCTCTCGTTCCGGGAAGCTCGTGACAGGCGCGCCTGAACGTATCTGGCTCTCCTTGACGTAGGCGCGACTGCGCTGCACAACTAAGGCTTGGAAGAGCGAGTCCTGGCCGAGGACCTCTTCGGCCTCATTGAGGCTGGTCTCCACCTCACCGTCCTGCTCGCCTCTGGCCTCGAGTGTCCTCTTCACTTCTCGCTCGAGACGCCTGAAGTGGCCTCTGACCGAATGGATGCCGACAGAAGAACGGAACCGATCATCCTGCTGGCGCGTGAAGAGCTCCAGCATGTGCCGTAGGTCATCGAGCTTGTTGTTCACGGGCGTCGCTGTGAGCATGAAGACCGGCTTCGGTCCGCGCGGTCCCTCCAGCAAGTCGTAGAGTACGCGGTAGCGGGAGGGCCGGACCCGGCCTGTCCCGGGGATGCGTCCCTTCCTCGGCGCCAAGGCTCCCGTCTGTGGCATGTCTCCGAGGGTGCCCGGATTCCTGAAGTGATGGGCCTCATCGATGATGATGGCATCTGCCCTCTGCTTGACACTCTCCAGGGTCTGGGGGTAATCCCCTCCCCTCTGCAGGTCCGTGTGGTTCAGGACCCTGAGGTTGCTGAACGCGCCCAAGAGGTGTCCGAGGTACCGCGCTATGTCCTTGTCCCAGACAGCCTGGCGGGTGGCCTTCGGCGCGAACAGGACGACGTTCTTCCCCTCGTGAACGACCAGTCGCTCGATCAGCATGAGCCCCACGAAGGTCTTTCCCAGCCCTACTCCGTCGCACAGGAATGCCCCGCCATGCTGACGCGCGACCTTCATCAGCGAACGGTAGCCATCTTGCTGGTACTTGTCGAGCACCGGGAACATGCGCGATCCACCGTTCTCCGGACCGGCCTCGTCCCACTCGGTGTCGGTCAGTTCGTGCCCTTTGTGAAGCTCGTGAAGCGCCTTGGTGTAGACTTGGAAAGGCGTGTAGTCGCGCACATGTCGCTCGATAACGCGCAGGATGTGCGGCGTGACATCTTCGGCCTCGGTCCAGTGTTGCTCGTACCACTCCTGGAGCGCGGTAACCTGACGCCCTGTAATCTGGATGTTTAGCTCAATGTTCTCTGTCAGGGCAGGATAGGTCAGGTTAGATGAGCCGACGAGGGCCGACGCTCCAACCACTTCGAGCCGAGCATGAGTGATGTACGCCTTGGCGTGGAACTTCGCCTTGCGATACACGCGGCAGGTGATCTTGCCAGAGCGCAGGGCTTCGATGATGGCCGGCACCCCGACAAGGAAGTCGTTCTTCTCCTTCTCTCTCTCAATGCTGTCATCGAGCCTGTTCCCGGTCTCAGCCAGCGCCTCAGAGAACGCGCGATGGGTCTTGCGTGAGACCTCATCACCCATGAGCACTCGGATCTGGTCGACCTTCTGCCACTCATCTTGGAGCGCCAGTAGGGCGCCAATCTCGAAGTATCCAGTTGCGACATCCAACCCGCGGGCAATCTGGCACCACTCGCGGAGATATTGCAGGACCTTCCAGTCCTGGTCGCTGTTGTCGACGATGAAGAGATCGCTGCCAGTTAGCTGAAATGAGCGTTTCATGGCAACCGTCCGCTGATAAGGTCCAGTGACTGAACGCCTTTGGCCCTTGCTTGCCGCAGGGGATGCGACACAGGAATGGCTACCGGGCCCCGCATGAATGCTCCCCTCGCAGTGTGGCACACCTTCGGCAGAAGCGGTGGTCGCACCTTCTGAGGGAGACTGCCCTTCGCGTCGCCACGCCTCGTCTGGGACATGCTATACTACTCGCAGCGAGGAGGGGTGAGCATGGCCCGGCGGCAATCTCGGAACTCATTCCTGCTGCGGCCGCGCCGCAGGTCTCCGTCGCCGTTGCTCCCCTTCGAGACTGGGCACTAGGGGGCTCATCCCGGAGGCCGCGATGGGGCACACACGGCTAGGCAAGATTCCGAAGTCGGCGAAGTGGCGCGCTGTTGTTGATGAAGTCGTCGGTGGCACGCTTCTGGTCGAGGGCGACGTTGGCCCCATTGCCGCCCTGACACTGGATGCCGCAACTCCGGCCCTGGAGAAGAGCAGAGACGACGAAGGGCTTCGGCACACGTTCTACCTGCTGACCCAAGTTGCCCTCGCCGCTCGTGATCCCAACTGGCAGGATCTCCTGTCGCAGGCCGGCTTGAGGCTTACCCCCGATGCGTCCCTCTTCGACCTCACGGCAGAACTGCAATCAGCAGTTGACCGGCGCGTGGAGAGCAGAGGGCTCCCCAGCGACGTCAGCGAGATGGCGCAGCAGGCGGCCGGAGAGGCATTGGCGTCGCTGGCCGCGGGCAGCGTCGACACGCTCTTCGGGACAGGGGGCCAGCACCTGCAGGACGCGGTTCGACCACTTTCAACTAAGTCTGGCTTTGCGCGACTAGGCCAGAGATTCTTCGGGTCCTTCCTAACTAGGTTCCTGAACTTCTATCTGAGTCGCGTCACGGCCAGCAGTGTGGGCAGCCCGAGGCTCAACTCAGTCGGTGCCGTAAGCGAGTTCAACAAGGCGCTTCAGACACACTGCGAACAGAGCGCGCGAATCGTCCGCGACTTCTGCGGTCAGTGGTACTCGAAGACGGAGTACGTCGAGGGGATCAATCCAGAGAACACTTCGCGGTTCATGGCGGTCGCTCTACGCAAGCTCAGTCGGGAGCTCGCGCAGCAGAGGGCGGACGCATGATCCGACCACGCCTGATTCTCTGCAGCGGTGCCGATCCGCCAGATGACCGCCGGTTCACGCAGGGGCGGAAGATCGTAGCGCTGGACACGCTGAACCCGGACTCGAACACTCATCTGAGGATCGAGAACGTCACTGACGCCTTCTCGCAGCGCATCGCTGATAGGCTCGTCGACCTTCTTGAGATCGCCACGTACGTCTACACGGCCGACTGCGAGGCAAGCCGGGAGCGCGCGTGGCTGGACGACAAGTCGGCCGAGCCGTGGAGCAGGGACTTCCTCGTTTGCATGCCGGTACGCGACCTCACGTTCTGGACACGGGAGGATGTTCAGGACGCGCTTGTCGGGGCTCTGTCTTTCCTGTCAAGCGATAAGTTTGAGTTCCAGTTCAGCAGCCTGCGCAAGGAGCGCCCGACCCAGGAATACCTGCAGATCTCCGATGTCGAAGATTCGCCCTTCTACGGCGTCGACCGCGTGACGATGTTCTCTGGGGGACTCGACGCGCTGGGGGGCGCGCTGGAGACAGTGACCGGCGGAGGCCAACTGGTTGCGGTGAGCCACCGGCCTGCTGTGCAGACAAACAAGCGTCAGCGGGAGATCTTCCGGCGCCTGCGAGATCGGTGGAAGGTGCCGATGATGCACGTACCGGTGTGGGTGAACAAGAGCGGATTCCGCAATGAATCGACACAACGCACTCGGACGTTTCTGTTCTCGGCCCTCGGCGCAGCAGTGGCCGGTGTTCTGCAGGCCGGTGGCGTGCGGTTCTACGAGAATGGCGTGACGAGCCTGAACTGGCCGCTTGCCAGCGAGGTGCTGCAGTCACGGGCGTCTCGATCAACACATCCGGAGACCCTCCGGCGCCTGGAGAGCTTCCTGCGGTTGGTGGTTGGCCGCGCTGACTTCGTCGTGGACAACCCGTTCATCTTCCACACGAAGACAGACGTGGTTGTGGGCATCGCCGGGCACGGGGCTGGCGATCTCATCCCTCACACATGCTCCTGCACCCACACGATGTTCCAGCCCAAGACTCAGTGGCACTGTGGCCGATGCGGGCAGTGCATCGACCGCCGTATTGCGGTCCTTGCGTCCGGAGAGAGTGAGCACGATTCGGAGGATGACTACGTCATAGACGTGTTTACAGGGCCGCGCAAGGACGGATACGACCGTAACATAGGTGTGAGCTACGCGCGGTACGCTCGCGATATCCACGGCATGGCCGAGGCTGACGTGGCGACTACATACAACCGAGAGCTGGTGCGCGCAGCGCAGTGTTTCGAGGACGTTGGCGAGACCGCACGGCGGCTCGTCGGCATGCAGAAGCGACATGCTGAGACTGTGTGCGCGGTGCTGGATGAGCAGGTGAGGCTCCACTCGCAAGGCTATGTCGACGGCAGCCTGAACGAGTCCTCGATGCTCGCCATGATCGGGATGCGGCAGCACGTCGGCGGAGTGCTCCCGCCGAAGCCTGAGAAGCAGCCCCCAACCGCAGAGGCGCCATCGGACAGCCTGGTCTTCCGCAAGACGGGGGATTACTGGACCGTGGTCTACACGAACAGGCAGATCGCGCTGAAGGACACCAAGGGCATGTCCCTCATTGCCTATCTCCTGTCCCACCCGCATAGAGAGTATGACCCGCTGGAGCTTAGACGACTCGTTGACGGTACTACTGCCGAGCCCAGTACCGCCGGCTCCGCGGCGAGCATACGTAGACACCAGTTCACCTCTACCGACGAGTTCGCGGGTGAGCAGCTCATGGACGGTGAGTACCGCGAGCATGTTCGGCAGCTGATCGGGCAGGCAGATGTTGCAGTCGCAGAGGCCGAGCGAGATGGGGACCCTGAGAGAATCAGGCTGGCAAAGGCCGAACGCCAGAAGCTCTTCGAGGTGACAGCCGGCGAACTCCACTCCAGGGACGGACCTGTGCGGCGGTTCCGCGATGACTCTCAGAGGGCCCGAGATGCTCTGTCTAAGCGCGTCCGACGCGTGCTGGCGGACATCAGGAAGTCGCATCCAACCCTGCATACGCACCTAGCGAACTGCCTCACGCTCGGCACGGTCTTCTCCTACAAGCCCGACCGGGACCTGCACTGGCTGACGGATTAGCTCCTCCCCTCTTCGCCGTTCCCCTCACAAGACGCGATTCGTCCGAAGCCGGACGCGGTTTGTCGCGCCTTACCCAGTGGAAGGCCCGGCGGGCCATCCGTGAGAGAAGCATCCGGGCAACCGGATGTCGAGCCCCCGAGAGGTCCCCCCGCCGGGCCAGCCTCCGGGGGCTCTCTTCTTGGGAGAGCGGTGTGGCAGCAGGCAAGGGAAAGAAGCGGATCAGCGTGGTCAGGAGGATCGCTCCTGATCCCATGCCGCCTGAGCAGTGGGAGGCGGCAGAGCGGCTCATGGCGACTCTCGTCGCCCGCGCATTCGCTGCCGACCATCCAGAGTTGTTCGGTCCACGTCTCCCCGAACTGCTGCACAAACACGGTTCCGAGCCGCTTCCGACCGCCCGGGCGGAAGTGGCCTCTCCGACCACAAGTGGGGGCGGCTCGGAACAACAATCGGAGATCGGAGATGATGACACCGAGAAGAAGCCGACCAGACAGGAATGACGTTCTAGCAGCACTCGACATTGAGCGGTTCTATGCCTCGCGAATCGAGGATGCGCTCAGGCCAGGCACCCGCGGGCACTGGAAAACTGTCTGCCCGTTCCACGACGACCACGAGCCCAGCCTTTCTGTCGAGCGGTCAACCGGGCTGTTCAACTGCTTCGGGTGCGGAGCCGCGGGATCAGTCTTCGACTTTGAGATGCGGCTCCGCGGAGTCGACTTCGCCACCGCCCTGGAGCGCCTGTCCAGGGAGGCCGGGCTGTCTGACGAGGGTGAGACACGGCGGATCGCCGCCACGTACGACTACCTGGATGAGGATGGCAGCCTCCTGTTCCAGGCTGTGCGGTACACCCCCAAGGCATTCAAGCAGCGTCGGCCAGACGGCAAGGGTGGGTGGGTCTGGAACCTAACGGGCGTGCGGCGGGTGCTGTACCGACTTCCTGAATTGCTTGCAGCACCGAATGCCCGAGTGTACGTGCCTGAAGGGGAGAAAGACTGCGAGGCCCTGCGTGGCGTCGGTCTGCTTGGCACCACAAACGCCGGCGGCGCCGGGAAGTGGCGACCCGAGTACAGTGAGTCCCTTCGTGGCCGAGATGTCGTGATGCTGCCCGACAACGACGACTCCGGCCTGGCACATGCCGAGAACGTGGCGCGCAGCCTGCATGGCGTCGCGCGGTCGGTCAAGGTCCTGGAACTGCGCAACCTGCCCGAGAAGGGCGATGTCAGTGATTGGCTCGACTCCGGCCATACCGCGGAGGAGCTACAGGCGCTGGCGGATGCTGCGCCTGAGTGGCAGCCACAAGCAGATCCTGCTGCGGGGATTGAGTCGGGCGACGGTGAGACCGAGAAGCGTGAGTCTCAAGCCGACCGGTTGGTCCGCCTGTTGGTATCAGACGGTGTCGAGCTGTTCCACGATGGTCTCGGCGATGGATTCGCCCGAGTGCCTGGGGGAGGACACAGGGAGCTATGGCGCTGTCGAGGCAAGGACTTCAAGCGATGGCTGGCCGGGAGGTTCTGGCAAAGCGAACAGAAAGCGGCGAACTCGGAGGCATTGACGGCCGCGCTGAATGTCGTTGAGGCAATGGCGCGATTTGAGGGTGACGAGCACCGTCTCACCAATCGTGTGGCGCGGGTCGGTGACACCATCTGGTATGACCTCTCAGATAGAGAGTGGCGGGCGGCGAAGGTCATGCCGGGGAGCTGGGAGATCGTCGCAGAGCCGCCGATCCTGTTCCGACGGCACTCTCACCAACGGCCCCAGCCAGAGCCGGAACGCAAAGGCGACCTGCGTGATCTCCTCGGGTTCGTGAACATCTCGGATGAGTCGCAGAGACTCCTCTTGTTGGTGTATGTCGTATGCTGCTTCGTTCCCGATATCCCGCACCCGATTCCGGTACTACACGGGCCGCAGGGATCGGCCAAGACGACGCTGTTCCGGATGCTGCGACGACTCGTGGACCCTTCGGCAATAGAGGTGCTCAGCTTCCCGCGCGACGCGACTCAACTAGTGCAGCAGCTCTCGCACCATTGGGCGCCGTACTACGACAACATTACCCGGCTGCCAGACTGGACTAGCGACGTGCTCTGCCGGGCGGTTACCGGCGAGGGATTCAGCAAACGCGAGCTCTACAGCGACGACGACGATGTGATCTACCAGTTCCGACGCTGCGTCGGACTGAATGGTGTGAATGTCGCGGCCAGCAATGCCGACCTGCTGGACCGGTGCATTCTGTTCGGCCTGGAACCCATCAACCCGGCCGACCGCAGACCGGAAGAGGAAGTCTGGCAGCAGTTCGAGGCCACGAGGGCGCGGCTGGTTGGCAGCATATTCGAGACACTGTCACAGGCAATGGCACTGCGTCCGTCTGTGCGTGTAGGCGGGCTACCCCGGATGGCAGACTTTGCGCTCTGGGGATGTGCCGTCGCCGAGGCCCTGGGCTATTCGCAGGAGGACTTCCTGTCGGCCTACGAGGGGAACACCGAGACGCGCAACGAGGAGGCATTGCAGGCCAGTCCGGTCGCGGCGATCGTCCTAGAGCTGATGGAAGCTCACTCGGAGTGGGAGGGCACGCCGACGGAGTTGCTGGCTGAGTTGGAGACGCTGGCAGAGCAACACCGCGTGAACACGAAGTCTTCGGCGTGGCCCAAGGCGGCCCATGCCTTGAGCCGTCGACTGAACGAGGTGCGACCCAACCTGGCGGCGGTCGACATTAGTGTATCGACGCGCCGAGAGGGCCGGCGTCGTATAGTCACCATCGAGAAGGCTGCGCGCAACGGCGTCACTACCGTCACAAGCGTCACGGACGATGACTAGATGCCCGATTCTGCCCCCCTGCCGGATGACGGCACTTCTGGTGAACCGACGGAGGCGTCACCAGTGGCGTCACCTGACAGGACCCTTTGCTGCCCACTGGCCGAGTGCGGTGACGCTGGTGACGCTAATGACGCTTTCTCCGGTCCTCTGGATCATCGTCGGTGAATACGTGACTCTGCGAGGAGTGAATGCGCTATGACAGGACAACCTGAGCAACAGCAACGTACCCGGACAAGGCGCCAACCGACCCTGCGCGCGGTCCGCCTGAAGTGCCTGGACTGTCTGAACAGGGATCGGATTGGGTTTGACTGCGGGATCGACGATTGTCCCCTGTACAAGTGGCAGCCCTGGAAGGGCCGGCCTGAACCCAAGCGCTAGGAGCGTCGTGAGTGCACGAGTTATTGGTTCTGAACATGAACTCCGCGCGCAGACGTCGGCCACGGCCGAGGATACTGGAAGCCGAACCCGCGCCGGAATATGCCCTTCTATGCAGGCTGGCACGCAGGACAGATATCTGTGGCCGCCGGCCGCGTGGCCCGCGCTCACGGAAGGTAGGCAGAAGCCGCCCGAAGGGGGTTGGGATGAGAGGAGTTGTGCGGCGAGACGTGTTGCACCTGGCCGTTCCGAACAGCCGCCCCGGTGGCATTCGTTGGGTGGCGAGCGCGAGTGCGAGGCGATGGGTGCTGAAGCAGTGTGCGATAGGTGCCGCATCGCCACCGACTATCATCAACTTGCCTGATGATTTCGATATATCCACGGAGTGACGGGAGGCGAGTGTGGGAGGCTATGGGTCCGGTCGGACGAGCTACCGGGGTGTGCTCGACAGCTGCCGAAGGCTCGACGTGAATCGCTGGCACGGAGAGAACATGTTCGTGGGGTGCCAAAGCGGCACCCGGGCCTGGTTCGACGAGGATGGGGAGCAGGTGGCCAGCATTGGCTATACATCCTCTGCCGACCATGTCGAGCTTTTCTACACGGTTGCACCGGGCACCGAGGATGCTCACGAGCTGCGTTACCGAGTGTGGGTTGTGTGGACGCCGTGCACCTTCGGTGGCGAGCGCCCGTGGTTCGGGTGTCCCAACGGGAGCTGCGGACGGCGCGTCGGGAAGCTCTATTTGTGCGGCGAGTACTTCGTCTGCCGTCACTGTACCTGCCGGGGATATGAGAGCCAACGGGAGAACCGAAGCGACCGACTCATGCGCAGGGCGCGGAGGATACGGCAGCGGCTCGGGGCGAGCATGAACCTGTCGGAGCCTGTCTGGCAGAAGCCCAAGGGGATGTGGTGGCGCACCTTTGAGCGGCTGCGCGAGGAGGAGGAGTGGGCGAGCCACGGCAGCCTCGTGATGGCGCTCCAGAGGTTGGGCATATGGGCGTAGGGGCCGGGTTTCTGCACCCCCCAAAAACGCGCGGGCGCGTGCGTCGTGGGGTAGGTTGTCAAGCACTAGAGAAGACCGGGGGTGTCCTAATATGAAGGCAAGCAAGCGACGAAAAAGTCAGTGGGTCGCTTGGGTAGTGTTGGTGCTGCTAGTCGGCGCTGTTGTAGGCGTCGAGGACCTCCCATGCGGAAAGGTCGGGCCTCAGGACATAGGCGAATCTGGTTTCGCGGTGTTCTCCGAAGATATCGCCATAAGTGACTTCCCCGAAAACGTAAAGGGAGGTGCTGCCGAGCTTGATGTCGGGCATCTGTTCGATGAACCGCGGGTCTGCGACGATCACGGCCGCCAGCGCTTGGCCAGGCTGGAGAACACCACGACTACCAGGTTCTTTGGCCGGGGGGGCATCTGGTATGAAGGGCTGATCACAGGGCTGCGTACGCAGGTGAAGGTTATGCGCGACATGCAACGCAGGACTCTGGCCAAAGTTCTTGAGTCCCACAGTGACCGTCAGTCCGGGCTCCGCGGTTTCTACGCCGACAGGTGGTATTGCACCTACCCAGGCGCGCTGGGCGTTCTCCATCAACCCAACGGTTGCATTCAGCGCGGCGGCCTGTCGCGAGAGGGTGCGCGCTTGCCAGCCATAGACGAGGATCGCCACCGCGGCCAGGAAGAGGGTAAGATAGTCCACGCAATCGCGGGGCCGTTTGCGGCGCGGTGGCAGTACTGGCTGGCAGTGTTCGGGGGGTTCGTGTTGCTTCTCCTGGGATGTTTCCTGCTGGACGATGCCCGGTGGCTCGGGCGTGAGGGCTACTTCCTCCCCTGGGGGCTGAGGCGGCTTGTCTGGGGCCTCCTCCTCGTGGTTGCTGGATTCTGGCTTGTCTACCAAGGCTCACCCATCCTCTAAGACAAGGTCATGCTATCTTCCCCGTTAGTTCAGATTCGCCTGACCGGAGTAAGGAACCTCCCACACCAGCAGGTCAGAAGGAGCCCAGAAGTGGTCTGTCCAGAGGCGAAGCTAGGGAGGGGTCTGGTGTAGGCGGTCATCTGGGGTGTGGGCTGGAGTAATGGTCGGACCGCGGAGAGGTGGAAACGCGGCAAACATGGCGGCCCAAAGAACGGGCGCGCGCATCATGGGGTCGCTTGGGAGGTGGTACAGGTGAGCTACGGGAGTCTGTGGCGGCTACTGAGGAAGCTGGAACGGGCGGAGGAAGACCAGCGAAGACGGGAGCAGAGGCGGACGCCGAAGAGGGAGCGGCCGAAGTGTGGGGCGAGGTGCAGGGGCGGGAGGCGCTGCCAGGCTCCTGCAGTGTGGGAACGGGAGAGAGACCGTCCGCGGAACGGGCGGTGTCGGATGCACGGCGGACTCAGTACAGGTCCGCGGACATCTGAGGGCAAGATGCGAAGCCGGGAAGGTGCGAGACGCGGGGCGCGGGTTAGTGCGGAGAGGCGGAAGGCGGCGCGGAACCCTCATGGCGTCCCCCCGGATGCGAGAACCCCCATGGAAGGTGTCGGCAAGAGGCATGGCTTCCGGAACGAGTCAATCAGTACCGTTTGACAGCTTGACGGCATGCTAGCATAGTGGTATAATGGTAGAGATTGGAGGGAGGTCCAATGACCAGACTGACGTTGCGACTGCCGGATGAGCTTCACGAGCGGCTGCGCTGGTTGGCCTACACACAACGACGCAGCCAGCACGCTATCCTGCTCGAAGTGATCGAGAAGGCGCTCGCGAAGGTCGAGGTGCCGAAGGAGGCAAAGAGATGAGCGGCCCATCTGAGCTCCTATCCGATATACTGAGCGGAACCCAGAACCGCACGGCTGCCTCTCCAGGGGAGTGCGTCGCGCTTGCATACTGCAGGGTGTCCACGGACATGCAGAGCGACCGTGGTCTCTCGATTCCTGCTCAGCGCAAGGCCATCGAGGAGTACGCAGCACAGCAGCGCATTCCAGTACTGGAGACCTTCGAGGAGGCCGCCTCAAGCTTCCAGGATGAGTCGAAGCGGGTTGAGTTTCTGAGGATGATCGAGAGGGCGAAGTCGGACCCCCAGGTGAGTGCAATCCTGGTTCACGAGTCCAGCCGCTTCTGTCGCCACCCATGGCAGACGCCTCAACTCATCGGCGAACTGCAGGACGCGGGCGTTCGCGTCATCTCTGTCACTGAGCCGGAGCATGACGTGAACACCGTAATGGGAATGTGGATGCAGAAGGTGATGGAGGCGAAGAACGCGTCCTACTCCATGGAGGTCGCTTTCCACACGCGGAAGGGCATGCGGCAGAATGTCAACACACGCGATCCGCAGAGTGGGTGGTGTTGGAAAAACGGGGGAAGACCACCATGGGGTTACCGCACAGTGAGGACGGAGCAGCGAGACGTCCGGGGGCGCCCTCGCTTCAAGGCTACCTGGGAACTCGATGCGTCCGAAGTGAGTGGGCGACCAGTCTGGGAGTGGACGCGGGACATGCTGATCCGGGCGGGCGATGGGGGGTCTCTGGACAGCATTCGCGACATGCTGAACGCCGCCGGAGTGCCGACTGCGCTGGGCAATAGGTGGTGCACAAGTTCTGTTCGCTCCATGCTGGAACCGCATATGCTCCTGCAATACGCTGGACACGGTACTTGGGCGGTGCGGAAGAAGAGACGCCGACGATGGAATCCGTCAGAGGACTGGGAGATAGTGCCGGACGCCCACCCGGCCATTATCAGCGAAGAGGAGGCGCGACACATCGGCCGGGTGAGGGAGAAGGCACGCGCCTGGCATGGCAAGCCAGCAGCGCGGATGAGCCGAGCACGGACACAGGCCAGCCCGTATCTCCTGACCGGAGGTCTCTTCACGTGCAGACGGTGCGGGGCCAATATGATCGGTCACAAGAACCGGGGCTACTCGTACTACTTGTGCGCGACGAGCCAGTACCAGCGTGGCAGCGGATGTGGGAGAGCCGTGCTTGTGCGGCAGTCCCTCCTAGAGTCGGAGATCTGGGATAGTGTGTCGAGGTGGATCGGTCTATTCACGAAGCCGCGCAGTGGACTGCTGAAGGCGGCAAACCGCGAGATCAACCGGCTGTGGAAGAGCAGCGGCAAGGCTGAGGCCCGTAGCCTTCGCGACCGGCTGGAGCGGGTGGACCGCAAGACCGGCAATATCAGGACTGCCATTGAGGACGGGATCGCCGACACGGCATGGGCAAACGAGCGGCTTACCGAACTCCGCAGAGAGCGCGTGGGTATTGTCGGCGACCTGACCGCGACGCCCACAGCACCCCCTGAGATCGAACGGGAAGTCCTGGCGCGCTATGCTGCTGACCTGCCCCGCCTCCTGGATACGGCAACGGACGAAGAGAGACGCCGTCTCGCCCGTCACTTCGTGGAGACAGTGGAGCTCGATCCCGATGCAAGGGAGGTCGAGATCCAGCTGAAGCTTCCGGAAGAATGTGCCAGACACATGGAGGCGGCGGCCGGAGTCGAACCGGCGAATAAAGGTTTTGCAGACCTCTGCCTTACCACTTGGCTACGCCGCCGGAGGCTACAAGTGGAGCGGAAAGCGGGATTCGAACCCGCGACCCACAGCTTGGGAAGCTGTTGCTCTACCAACTGAGCTATTTCCGCCCCAATCCTACCGTATTTAGTGTAACACCTGGCATCCCGTTGTCAAGGCGGATGCATGCTCCCTCAGAAACGGATCTCCAACACACGGCTGCGCGTCATCCGGTCTGTGTCCGCGGCGACTTCGAGGTGGTGTAGGCCGGTCTCCGGCCGCAGCCCATAGGCCGCGATCGCCAGCAGATTGTCGCCGCCCTGGTTGAGCGGCGGCGCAGGGAGAGGCAGCACGTACTCCCCGCCACCCTCGCAAGCGGCCAGCGGGACGCCGTTCAGGTAGAGCTGGGCGGCGCCGTGCAGGGTCAGGCGCAGATGGCAGGGGATACGCCATGCCTCGGGCCGAGGCAGACCGAAGGACACACGATACCAGCCCACTCCCCAGGCGCCGGCCGGGAGTCGTCCCTGGTCGCGCCAGGGGCCGAAACGCAGGTGATGCCAGCGGCGCAGGTCCACACCGGCGCTGTGCCAGCCGGCGGCTTCGCCGGCAAGGCCGGGCGACAGCTCCCAATTCTGGAGGACCACCGCCGGGCCGTCGCCCACCAGGGAGACCTGGGGCCAGCGCCTGGGCCCGGCGCGGAGGCCCGCAACGCCGTTTGCTCGCGGCAGAAGGTGAAGGACGATTGTGATCTCGTTCTCCCCCGGAGTTAGCAGCGCGCTCACGTTTGCCTCTCGCCTCTCCGCGGACCCCGAAAGCTCTCGCACAAACTCGCCGTTCAGGAACACCAACGCAGGATCAGTGGAGCCTGCAATGCTGATGCGAGTACATTGAAGGGCATCGAAGCGCGCCCGCAGGCGTGCGAACCCTCCGGACGTCAGGCTGACCTGCCCGGGCTCACCGCCGCTGAGCGTCAGCGTGCCTGCATCATCCCAGGCGCCCGCTGCATGGGCATCCGGCCGCCAATAACTGCGGTCGAACTCGGCGTAGAGCCTCGGCGGCCCGCCCGCAATGGACTGCCCAAGCTGGTCCCATATAGACGTCGGGCGCTGCTGGTGCTCGAAGGGCTCTGTGGTGACCTCGAACTCGAGCTTGCGGGCCGGTGGCGTGAAGGTGAACGGCACCGGCTCGCCGTCGATGGTGACCGACGACGGTCGCCGAGGCAGCGCCGCGGTAGCGCGCACTGTGCCGGACGGGCACTCCAGTACCGCCTTCAGCTCGCCGGCGTCGAGGGCCGCGGCCGACACATAGGCCCCGCTGGTGAGGGAAACCGCGTCTGCTTCCCCGACTATCTCTGTGGTCAGCGCGGCCCGGGCGCGAGAGAGGATGGCGAACTCGACCTCGTCCACGAGCAGGTACTGGTCCTCTTCTCCGTGGTAGTAGTCGAGGATGAGAGTCTTGGTTTCGGGGTCCCAACTCTCGCGGGCCACTTCTCCCAGCACGAGCGGTGGGCCGGGCCAGCGAAGGGCGATTTCTCCAGGGGTGTCGGGATCTCCGTACAGCACCACGAGAGTGCGTTCGCCCAGCGCGTGGACGGCGAGGATCTCGGAGGTCGTGTAGCGCAGAACTCCGCGGCCGAGGGGCACGTCGAGGGGCAGGATCTTTGCCCCGCCGGGCGGCAGGTAGATTGCACCGGCCTGCGGGATGTCCACCACCGCCTCGGTCCCCGGTTCAATGTAAGTGAGCCGGACGTGGTGTGGGGCCGCGGTTTCTTCGTCCCACAGGAAGATGAAGCCCTCCTGGCTGCCGAGCCGCGCACTTACCTCCACTTCGGGGTCATCGGCCTGGAGCAGGCCCGCGGCCGGCACCGCACGGGCCACCTGCGTGCCGAATTGCCTCAGGAAGCCAGCCAGCAGCCGCGCCTCGCCGAATCCGGCCGTACGGCCGCCATCTGCGGAGACGACGCCTCGGCCGGTGTAGTCGCCCGGGGGGCGCAACTGGGAGGGAGCGAGTCCTGGTGCGAAGTCCGAGAGAGTGATGGCTGCGGCGCCACCGGCAAGCGCGATTCGTGCCCGGCCCAGACTCCTGCGGGCGGCGGCAGGAGAGGCGTAGTCGCCCGGAAGTCTGACGATGGCGGCGGGCCCGTTCTCTTCGCTCGACAGAGCCTCGAGCCGCGACAGCAGCTCGGCTGGCGCCGGGGGCGTGTAGAAGCTGAGCGTATCGAGCAAGCTGGCCAGCGGCTGTCTGGTATTGGCGCGCGCGGCAGGCGCGTTCGCCGTAAGTACAGGAACGTCGACCTTCGCTTTTCCCAACTCCGCGAAGGCTCTTTCCAGTGCCGGCCCATCGGCGCCGCCCGCCCTATCCGGCAGTGGGCGTGCGACCACGGATGAGATGGGGCCGCCGGTGGTTACCTGATGTCCAGCGACCACGGGAAGCAGAGCCTGTAACCATTCCTCGGACGCTGCGCGCCTGGTCTCCGAGGCGGGCGAACTCAACACCCACTCCGGGACGGCGCCCGCCTCCCAGTCCTCCCCCGAGTACGGCCCGAGGCTCAACTGCACCCATAGGCCGGCCTCTTCGCACAGCTCGAGGAACTCTTCGAGCGCGGCGAGATCGGCATTCCCGGCAGCAGGCTGGTGATAGGACCAGGGCACGGTGACGCCAACCGTGTTGAGGCCGGCCTCTTTGAGCAGCGCGACGCGATCGGCCCAGGTCTCCCGAGGCAGCCGGCCGTAGTCGATCTGGCCGCCGAACATGAAGACATGCTGGTCGCTCAGAACGAAGCAGCTGCGGTCGAATCGCGCGACCTCGGGGACTGAGAAGAGGGGCGGCAAGGCCGGGGGTGGCGCTGGCTCGGGTGGGCCGCCGACGCTGACCACGCGGGCGGGGGAGAGGAGTGCCGTGATGGAGCCTTCCAGGCACCCCTCCAGGCCTTCCCCGTCATCGTCACAGGCCGAGATGACGAGAGTGATGTGGCTTTCGGGGATCGGGCGGATGGGCCTGAGTTCAGACCAAGGGATGTTCAGCTCGTACGTGGTGCGGGTGCCGCCGTCTTCCACCGGTCGCGCCCACAGCGCCCGACCTATCGTGTTCACATCCCCCGCGCTGACAGCGGGCTCTGCACGCCAGACGAGCGAACCGCGCTTGTCGATGTTACCGCGGCGGCTCAACATGGCGACGACGAACTGGCTCACCGCCCCGGTGGCAGTATCGCTGATGGAGAGAACGAGACTGTCGCCGCGGTCGATCTCGGCGGCAGAGGCCACTTGAACGAAACTATCGTCTCGGACCTCCAGGGCGAGGTAGAGGGATTGATTGTCCCAGGCAAGACGGACCTCGACGGAGACATCCTCGGGGCCGCCGTCCTGCGCGAACTCAGCGGCTGCGGGGTGCCAGCTTTCGGCCCCGGAAATGAGGGCCTGCGGCAGGCGCGGCCAGTCCTCGAGGCGACCGTCGAGCACCGGTGAGAATGCGGCGCGGGGGCAGACTACCTCCGATTGCTGTAGCGGCTGGGCCGCCGCCGCGAACGAACCCAGAATGATCGCCAGCAAGGAGGCGCAGGAGAGGCAGGCGCGTACCATGGGAGGTGCTCCCTGTGTCAGTCGGATAGACGATCAGCTTCGCCGCAGGTGCGAGGCTTCCTTCGGCCCGTCCGGATTATGCCGGAAGGCGGCAGAAGGGACGGAACAGAGACATACAGAAGCAAGCACACCAGTTTGGATCTCTGTGACCAAGGGTATGGAACAAGGAGGATGTACGACCGCGCGCTTGGATAGAGCCAGCACCTGATAGGTCAGCCAGATCGCGGTCAGTGACGCTGACCTCCCAGTCAGTCTGTCGGACGACACCCAGGCACGGGCCAGAGCAGCAATCAGAGATTTCGGAGACAGCCACAAGATGTCGATATGTCGGAAGTGCAACACCGTCAATGAAGAAGGAATGACTCGATGCGCAAACTGTAACGCCATCCTGCCCGTGAAGATCGGGAGCAAGTCGGCGACAAGGTGGGAGCGGGTGCGGCGCGAGCCTGAACTGGTGGGGGTGGAGTGTCCGAGCTGTGGAGTTAGGAACCCGTATACCCGGTTCCGGTGCAAGTCCTGCAACGCCCTGTTGGCGAAGGCCGCGACGAAATCCGGGATTGACAACTTCTGGCTGCTTTTGGGCATTGGCGCAGCCGTTGTAGCCACCGCTCTTGTGGTGGCGCTTCGGGTCATGTAGCGGGCGGGCGGGCCCTGGTTGGGCTACGTTCGAGCGGGGATATCCGGAGCCGTACCGTCGGAGCCGGCCTTCGCACCTTGGTGCTGCCGGCTTTTGGCGCGCCTCGGGCAGAGGTGATGCAGGGCGGGGCGAGAACGCCTCCAAGGTGGGGACGGGGGCCGCACGCACCATCTCGAGAAGGGGTGTCAGAGGAGAGAGGGCATGGACGTCTTCGACGGCGGACGGGTCGGGGAGATCATCACGCTCCGTCTCGATCAGGGCGAGGACGTATTGGGCTCGATTGAGGCGGCCGCCAGAGACAAGGGCATCCATTCCGGGATCGTGCTCTCGGGCATAGGCACCCTCGACCGGGCGCGGCTCCACTACATCACGGGCACGGGGTACCCCCCCGCGAATGAGTTTGTTGAGTATGAAGGACCGATTGAGTTGGTGAGCATAGACGGCATCATCGCCGAGCAGGTACCGCACTTGCACACTTGCATCTCGATCGAGGACAAGACCTACATGGGACATCTCGAGCCGGGGTGCCGCGTATTGTACGTGGGTGAGATCGCCATCGCCCGCTTGGAGGGCGTGCGGCTCTGCCGCCGTCCCCATCCGGATACAAACGTAAACACACTCCAACTCGCAGAGTAGGCGTAGCCGGCCTGCCATAGTGGGGCCCTCGCCGTGATGGCCCTGCCGGCGCGGGGCAAGGCCGTAGTTCCAATTCTCCGAGTCCGGGCAATCGCTGCATGAGAAACCTCTCGATCATCCTGTCCGTCGCGCTCTCGATTACCGCGGCCGCAGCGGCGCTGTGGGCGGCGGAGGTGAAGTCACGCCCCTTCGACGCGGAGCGGGCCTATGGCGACCTCGTGCGGCAGTGTGCGTTCGGCCCCCGCGTTCCCGGCAGCGCTGCGCACGAGAAATGCGCTCAGTGGCTCGCCGGGGAGTTGGGCCGGTCCACGGATGAGGTGGTGGTGCGCCGGTTCACCGTAGGAGTGGGAGAAAGGCGGCTCCCGCTGCGGAACATCATCGCCACTTTCAATCCCCGGGGCGAACGCCACGTCCTCCTATGTGCACACTGGGACTCTCGCCCCATCGCCGACCGTGACCCCGATCCCGGCAATCGAAAGAAGCCAATCTTGGGAGCCAACGACGGAGCCTCTGGAGTGGCGGTGCTGCTGGAGATAGCCCGCGCTCTCAGGGCTGATCCTCCGAAGCAGCGGGTTACTATCGTGCTCTTCGACGGTGAGGACTACGGGGAGAGCCTGTCGGATATGTTCCTGGGCTCCCGGGTCTTCGCGGAGCGCTACACAGGCCCGCCGGTGAATTGGGCTGTGCTCCTCGATATGGTGGGGGACCGGGACCTGAGGATTCCTTTCGAGGAGTATTCGCTGAAACAGGCGCCGCTGGTGGTGGACCGCATCTGGGGAGCGGCCGCCCGCGCGGGGAGCCAGGTCTTCGTGCGGGAATGCGGGCCCGCCATCATGGACGATCACGTTTTGCTGCTGCGAAAGGGCATTCCGTGTATCGATGTGATCGACTTCGACTACCCGTACTGGCACACCCTGGAAGACACACCGGACAAGTGCTCGCCGGAATCACTGGGCCAGGTGGGCCGCGCTCTCCTGCGCGCCATGGCAGAGGAGGAAGCGGGATAGCCGCCGCCGGGCGGCCGCGGTGGGGTTATGCGATGTCGTCGACGCGCCGAAGGGCATCTCGCGCCTCTTCGAAGTCGGGAGCCAGCTCCAGTGCTCGCAGTAAGCTCTCCCGCGCGGCTGGCGCATCGCCCAGTGCCTCCTGAACGAGTCCGAGGTTGTAGGCGTATTCCGCCGACTCCGGCGCGAGTCTGAGCGCCTCTCGAGCAGGTCCGAGCGCGGCCTCGTAGGCGCCGCCGGAGCAGAGAGCGGTGGCGAGCGCGTCCCGCGCCTCGGCGCTGTCGGGAGAGAGGCCGCAGGCCCGTCGCGCGGCGCGCACCGCGGCTTCTTGCTCTCGTCCGAGCGAGGTAAGGGCGAGCGCCAGCGCGGTGCACAGCTCGGGGTCCTCCTGACCGCGCTCCCAGGCCGCCTCCATGCTGGCATCGGCCTCGGCATGTCGCCCCGCCGCCTCCAAGGTGAGGCCCATGTTGTACCGCGCCCAGGGGTCGTCGGGAGAGAGCGATGTCTCCCGCGAGTAGTGCTCGGCTGCGAGGTCGTACAGGCCCAACGCGTAGTACGCGGAGCCCAGGCCGCTGAGTGCGGGCGGGTCATCCGGCCGAAGCGCCAAGGCGGCCTGGTAGTCTTCGATGGCGGCATCGTGCTTGTCCAGCGCGAGGCGAGCGCTGCCGCGTTCGACGTGCGCGTCTGCGTCCTCGGGGTCGAGCTGGATCAGGATATCGAACTGCTCGATGGCCCGATTGTCTTCGCCTAAGTCCGAGTAAGTCAGGCCCAGGTTGAAGCGAGCGGCCGGGTGGGTCGGGTCGAGAGAAAGCGCCTCCTGGTAACGCTCGATGGCGGGGCGGAGCTCGCCCATTCCACGGAAGGCGTTGCCCAGCTCTGACGCCGCCGCCGCGCGACCCTCCTCATCTTCGGCAGGAGACAACTCGAGCGACCGCTCCAGGTGATCGCGTGCTCGCCCGTAGTCGCCCCGCGCGCAGGACATCTGGCCCATCGCATATAGCGCCTCTGGCCAGTCCGGCGCCAATTCGAGCGCCTGCTCGAAGGCAGAGGTGGCGGCCTCCTCTTCGCCCAGCTGGAGCTTCGCCCAGCCGAGCCATAGGTGGACATAGGCGTCGTCACTGCCCAGGCGGATGGCAGTCTCATACTCATGGGCGGCCTCCCCGAACCGTACTGCAGAGTACAGCGCGTCGCCGAGGTCACAGTGCAGCAGGGCCTCGTCGGGCCGAAGGCTCAGTGCCTTCGAATACTCGGCGATGGCGTCGTCGAAGCGACCGGCGCGATAGTAGACCTGGCCCAGCGTGTGGTGGGTGTGCTCTGCCTCCGGCGCGAGTTCGGCCGCGCGGACAGCGGCCGCCAGGGCCTTTGAGACCTGCCCCTGCTGGCTGAGCGCCCAGGCCAGGTTCGCGAGCACTTCCACGGACTCTGGATCCGAGGAGAGCGCCTGCTCCCAGGCCAAGATGGCTTCTTCCGGCCGCTCTTGCTCCCACAGTTTCCGGGCGCGACGGTTGTGGGAGTCCGCCTCGGTCCGATCGCTCATTGTGCTGTCTGGATAATGGACGGCCGGCCCCCGGCCAACGCACGCGGCCACCGTCCTCAGACCCTCCCCCTTTGCTCTTCAACCTGCGGCTTCGCCGCTGGTCCATGTGATCCTGCCCGGCGAAGTCTTGGCGCAGCAGGGCAGGACTGCCGGCGCGGGCCGCGGAAGTCGGACTTCCAGCTATGGCTGCGCGAACGATTTCCCTGAAGGAGATCGAACGAGCGCGCGCTCACCGGTGGCGGATGGCGCGGGCGCGCCAGATCACCAGCGAGCGCGGCGCGCTGCGTCTCATCTCGGAACTCGGCTTCGTGCTCCTGATGCCTATCGCCGGGACTGAGCTGCCTTCGGTGCACGCAGCGGCCGGACGGGAGTGGGTTTGGTGGGACTGGAAGCAGACTCTGCCGGAGAGGAAGGCGTGCTACTACGCGAAGGTCCTCAGGCGGCGCGGCACATTCATTGCGTGGGAGTGGTTTCCGCCGTTCTTCGCGGCCTACGCCGACCCGCGCCCTTACTGGCGGCAATACCGGGATGGCGTGCTCGACCGCGCGGAGAAGCAGATCCTCGACCTGCTGGCAGATCAAGGGCCGCTGATGACGCGGGAGATACGCCTCGCGTTCGGTCCCCGCAGCAAGGCGAACACCCGCCGGGTGAAGAGCATCTTGGTGGACCTCCAGACTCGATTCCTCATCGCTGCGGTGGGCGGCGACACGGCGGGCTGGAGCCACCATCGGTGGGACCTGGTGGAGAGGTTGGCGCCTGCGGAGTCGCTCGCCGCGGCAGGGCGTCTCTCTCGGGAGCAGGCCCGCAGGAAGATCGTCGCGCAGTTCATCAGCAACGTGGTTGCTACGACGGCGGCCGACATCGCCTGGATCTTCGCGTGGGACCGGGCCGAGGTGGACCGCGCGGTCGGGGAGCTGGTGGCGGGAGAGAAGGTATGCACCGCGGCGGCGCCGGAGCTGGGCGGGGACGTGTTGGTGCCTGCGCCCTGGCCGCGCGCCGCGCGGGGAAGCGGAGATAGAGAAAGCAGGGGAAGATGAGTGAGCCCCGGACAGAGGCCAAGATGCCGCGGCCGTGGTCGGCGGCGAGGCGGCAGGCGGCGCAGATGAGGCTCTGCCTGCTGTTCTACCTTGGGCTGGGCGCGCCCGGGGTGCGCCGCACATACCCGGAGTGCCGCCTGCGAGCGGCGGCCGGACGCGCTCCCGACCTGGTCCGCGACCTCGTCGCGCTCTATCGGGGAGAAGGAGATGCGGGCGCCGGCACGGTGGAGACGATCAACTTCCGCTCCGCGGCGGTGACGCCGGCGGGCGGCCGGGAGAAGTTCTTCGTCAAGGAGTTCCCGCGGGGCCACGCGTGGCACGACGTCGAGCGCGCTCTGAGATGCTCCCGTGTGGACCGCGCCTGGCGGGCCGCTCACCTGCTGCCGCGGCTGGGCATCCTTACGCCGCGGGCGGTGGGCGCGGCGGTGACGCGGGCGCCGGACGGGGCCCCCCTGGAGTTCCTCGTGACTGAGTGGCTGGAGCGGGGGATCCCCTATCACCTCCGGCTCCGCGCTGTGAGCGATGATACGGAGGCGCGCCGGGGTCTGCTCGAGGCATTTGGCGATGAGCTGCGGCGCTGGCATGACCGCGGCATATACCTGCGGGACCTGGTGAAGAATGTGCTCACGCGAGAATCGGACGGCGGCATGGAATACTGGCTGACGGATCTCGACCAGATACACCCGGGCCGCCGCGTGACACGCAGCCGGGTGCTGCATCAGATGCGGCAGCTCGCGCGCCGGTGCGGCCCGCTGGCCGCGGAGGAAGCGCGTGCGATCGTCGGGCACTATCTTGGCACCACAAGAGGGAGAACGGCGGAGGCCATCGAGGAGGCTCTTCTCACTGCCGAGCCAGCTGAGCCGGCGTGAAGGCGCCCTCTATCGGACGACGCTTGCCCCCTCGCTGCAGTTGGTCCAGCACGACACTGACCGTCTCATCAACCGCAGCCGCGTTGACTTGATGCCAAGCGACAAAAGGCATCCTGTCGGTAGAAGGCATCCTGTCGGTAGAAGGCATCCTGTTTGAGCCGGTCGAGGATGTGCTATCATGGCACGAGAGTTGGACAGATCGAGTCCCCAGTGAGATAGCGATGCCCTACGACCCGTGTGTGTTCTGCGGTGGCATGAAGTTGATCCTGGATTGTGCCATCTCGCTGCGGGGGCGGATGAATGTCGATGTTGCTCGCTGCCGGGATTGTGGCCTGCTGTTCGTTAATCCGGTGCTTGTTCCGGAACAGATCGCAGCCCTCTATGATGCAGGCTACTGGGATCCCGATCCCCCTGGGCGCGGAGCGCTGGACGCCTATCGGCGCTACCCACGGCACTATCGCTTCGGCGCGGCCTACGGGAGGCGGCTCTCCCGAACATCTGCCACCGGTCGTATGCTGGAGATCGGCTGTGGACTTCCTTTCTTCCTGAAAGGAGTCGCCGAGCACTGCGATTGGGAAGTTGAGGGTATTGATACCGCCGCCGGTATCTCTCGGTTCGCGCGCGATAAGCTCGGGATGAAGGTCACGGAAGCACCATTTGACGCGGGCGCCTTCCCCGCGCGGAGCTTCGACCTCGTCAGGGCGAAGGATGTGATCGAGCATGTGCCGCGGCCGATGGCGTTCCTCGCGGGTATCCGTCAAGTGCTGCGCCCGGGCGGCCGCGTGGAGCTGTGGCTGCCCAATGGGCCACTCGATCTGGCGGCGGCGAGAGGCGAGTACAACCGGGGCGGCCGCGCGGTGATGGGCGCAGGGCATATTCTGTTCATCTCACCGCGAGTGCTGCGCGCGATGCTCGAGCAGAGCGGCTTCCAGGTGGAGAGGCATACGGTCTCAGGATTCCGCTATGCGCTGAAGGCACTGGGGCTGCTGAAGGGGCGAGCGGGGCCAGCCGTGGGGGGCCGGGCGCAAGCCCCCGGAGCTGCAGGATTGCTGAGCAGTTGGCAGGCCCCTGCGCCAGAACGAGGGGTGAAGGGGACGGTTGGGTATGCCGCGTACCGGGAGTGGCGTTCGTATCATCCGGCGCCGCCCTGGTGGTTGCCGTTGGGGTTCAGGCAGAGAGTTGTGGCAAGGAACGGGCCGGGATCTCCGGAGGTCCGCGCGGACTGACTTGCGCGGGCTTCGGCCGTCGCGCGGGGATCGCGAAACGCGCTCTTTTTCGCGAGTGGATGGGGGGAGTTTGCACTCCTGTGGGAGTGGGACAACGGACAATTCGCGGCCATTCGGTGATTGTCCGGACATGTCCATCGCATCTTAGGGTATCTGAGGGGGCTTAGAAAATGTCCGAGAGACGGCCAAAGATGGTCGTTGTCCGTCCGTTGGCCGGAATATGTCCATTTGGTCAACTCGGACATCTTGGCCATCTTCTGACATCATGCGGACGTTCTGATATGTCCGCAGCAGACGTCCGCTCGCACAAGAGTAAAGCGATATATTGCTACAGCACACTACATGGGAAGGTCGAAGGCGCGGCAGATGAAGACTGCCATCTGGTCGCGGGAGACGGTGATGGTGGGGCCGTAGGTGACGGGGTCGTAGCCGTGGACGATCTCTTCGGCGACACAGTACTCGACGTACTTGAA
>Ga0114922_10000085_pt1 | contig 79276 bp, 61 predicted proteins | sample AartaG_FD_100975 | JGI IMG/M metagenome (GOLD analysis project Ga0114922, IMG submission 100975) | Deep subsurface microbial communities from Aarhus Bay to uncover new lineages of life (NeLLi) - Aarhus_00045 metaG | ecosystem: Environmental > Aquatic > Marine > Oceanic > Sediment | place...
ATGCGAACAGCTACGGGAAACTCAATGCCGGCCTTAGTGCGGACCTTTATTGGTTCCATAGGCTGATAGGCTTCGCCTTCACCTTGTTCTTTCTCGGCGGTGTAGCTGACCTTGACCTGCCGAATACTGACAGGTGTCGCTTCATAAGCTTTCGTATGTAGTCTATACTTTCCTTCTGTTAACGGCTTGTTCCATATCCCTCTCTGGCCCATCTCCACCAGGCGGTCTTTGGACTCAACCGCTTCGCCTACGTTACTTTTAATAACCACAACCGTGCCAACCATAACATTTGTTATCGGCACAGGTGTTATGGTAAACAGCTTTGTATTGATGCGGTATTTTTTCGGGGGAAGGACTGAAAGCTGCGGGCCACTATAGCCTTTGCCTTCCCCGAGAAAATAGTCGGCATTGTGCATTCTTTCCAGATCTTCCCATTCCGGCGCATAAATTATGTCGGCAGGCAGGCTTCGCCCGTCCGCCGCCTGTATCAGGCCCACAAAGCCTTCTTTTATCTCGATCATCTTAATCTGGGTAACATTGTACTGCCATTTCCATTTGACATGCCAGCCCGGCGCCAGAATCTGCGCCTGAAAGCCGTTCTCTCCGTTTACCGCTAAAACCTTTCCCTCGGGCAGGGCTCCGCCGAACAGTTTCTTCTCCACTATCCCGACTTCATCGCCGTCAATTTTCACAATCGAGCTGGCAATTACGGCAAGCAAAACAATCAAAGCCACCACAACAAGTATCAAAGTTACCATGGCCTTATTTACAGGCATTCGTTCCCATGTACCGTTCATAATAGTCCCCTTTCCAAGAAATTGTCAAAAATACAGTTTCGTTGTATGCTCCACAATTACAGGAGGGAGCCAGACTGCGCATCTGGCTCCCTCCCCAAATAAATACTAACTCTCTTCGGTTTCCGCCGGTGCCTGTTGAGGCTCTTGTGATGGCGCCTCTTGAGGCTTTTCCGATGGCGTCTCTTGAGGTTCTTCGGGAACCTGAGGTTTTTCTTCACAAACCATACGATTCATCTCCTTTCACAAATAAATAAACTTAACTTTCAATATCCTTACGTACAGTAAAACAGTTGTCATTATCCCAGTAAAAGTAATACTTGTCAATATCTTCTTTAGCTCAAATCGACTATCTGATTCCAACTTGTACTGCAAACATTTGTTACTTTGAATCGGTCTGACTTCCTCACTATCACCGCACCGAAGAGGCGGGCAGGGGCCGTTGTAAGAGGGTCATATGGTCTGCAAACGGTCGTCCATTGGGGCCAGCATTCGATGTTTTCTGTGTAATTGTCGCATCAGCGGCGTTACCGGTTCAGCAGGCGGTTGACCCGTTCGATACGGAGGTCGAAGGCGGGGTGAGATGAGAAATAGCTGCCGAGGCCGGATTGATTGGCAGGGCGGGCAAGTTTGGCCAGGCGTGAGAGTAATTGTGCAGGGGCTTTAGGGTCATAGCCGGCGGCGGCGGTCAGGCGTGCGCCAAGGTTGTCGGCCTCAAGCTCGAGGTCCTGGGAGTATGCGCTTTCAAGGAACTTGACGCCTACTGTGCGCAACCAGCGGGCGATGAGTCCGCGAACGGGTGCCGCTATGGAGCCGATGGCGATTGCCGAGTTGCTGATGAAGCGGTCCATGGCGTGACCCCGGATGACGTGGGCCATTTCGTGTCCGATGATGAAGGCAAGCTCGTCCTGGTCCCGTTGGCAAAGCTCCAGAAGCGAGCGGGTGACGAAGATGAATCCGCCGGGCAGAGCGAAGGCGTTTGGCTCAGGGCCTTTGACGATTTCGAAGTCGAATTTACGTCGCCGGTCTGCAACGCAGGCGGTGAGTTTGGCGCCGATTTGCCGGATGGTATGGGCGGCCTTCGGTTCCGGGTCGAGCTCCAACTGGCGTTTTATTTCACGTGCCAGGTCGCGGCCGACCTCGTGCTCGACGCGGATGGCGTCAGCTTCGGTTCCGGCTATTGATTGCCAGAGCCATTTGGCCTTGCGGACCTTTGGGCCGAGCTTCTTGCCGAGATTGTAAAATAAGCCGCTCATAATGTATTCTCTCACCGTTATCTGTCTCTTGTGACTGAGAGTCTATTGTAGTTGCTCAGCGCGAAGGCGTCAATGGAAGCAGGCGATTGACAGCGAAAGAATGAGGCTTGATAGGGGAAAAGATGTTGTCTTATTGAAGCTGAGGTGTTTCTCGATAGCTGGAATCTCTCTTTGGTCTTCGGTCATTCATTCGGGTCGGGGGCAGAGCTCAAAATACTCTCAAGACGCACTGGTTGACTGTTGTGGCCGGAGTGGTCGTAAATCCATACTTGCACATCTACTTTGCCCGGTTGGGGGGTAGAGATCCAAATATTAGGCATTAACTTTTCGTCGAACACTCCTCGCTCCAAGTATTTTTGCCAGAATTGTTCGTTCTTCCGTTCACCTTCCTTTCGAATTACAACGGGAACAGACAGAATACAAGCAAACCTTTGTGATTCGCCATAACAGAAGATCGGATACATCTCTTCGATTATCATTGTCTGACCGTTTGGCTGCAAATGACGTTCCCTTATGCCTATGCCAGCTATATCACCATCTTCGTCTGATAGCCCTACAGCAAGATAAACAGGGTGCTTAGGCGGCCTATATTCAGTTTCCACGAATACAGCGTATATGAGTATAGGTTCTGGGTCCGAATAATCATCCTTTCTTTTCTGCAGGACTGATTCGGCACGAGACTTTATCTCTTTTGATACCTGAGGATTTGCCAATAATTTCTCACAAAATCCTATGCTGATTTCACGTTCCAACTCTTCACGCTGCGTGGCCGGAGACTTGCCGCAACCGGAAAAGAGGAACAAAGCCAAAGTCCATAGAGAAATCAGCCAAGGGCTAATAGATTTTAACTTACCGAATGCCATTTCTTGCTTCCTATGTTCCGCGGCCAGTAGGGATTCGACGAAATGCTGGCGGCGATTAGCATCTTGTGAATCGCATCTGGGGAACCAGGATTCGGACCTGGACTAACTGATCCAGAGTCAGTCGTGCTACCGTTACACTATTCCCCAATGAGCCCGTAATAGATTTCGGATTTACGAGCTATGAACTTCAGACAATAAACCACTTTACATCCACGGAGTGAAGATTGCAAGAAGATTAAGGTCAATCTTGTTCTATTGCAGCGGCTGAGAGGAAGGCGTCGATGTTTTCTGTGGGGACGTGTGGGGGCATGCCGCCGCCGCAGGAGAGGATAATACGCGTTTTATCATCCAGCGAATCGAGGGCCGCTTTGACACTTTCGCGGACCTGCTGGGGCGTTCCGGCGGCAAGGACATCGCGTGGGGGGATGCTGCCGAGCAGAGTGACGGCGTTGTTAGTGAGTTTCTTCATCTCCGGGAGGGTGTGGTCGGAACTGAAATTAAATAGATTGACGCCGATTTCCGGCAGATATGGTGCGCAAATCAGGCCGTTGGCATCGTTGTGGAAGAACTTGACCGTGACATCAAAGGATTGGAAGATTCGGGACAGGTAAGGTAATGCCGTTTGTTTGAAGTCATAGTCTCCGAGCAGGCCGACGATGTCATCAAGGATGAATATGCCGTCGATGGACGGGAAGGTTTCGGCCTGGAGTTGGAGCCAGTCGATGATGAAATCGGTTACGGTCGCGAGCAGTTTTTGAGTTTCATTGGGATTGGTTCGAATGGATGTGAGGAACTCTGTGGTGCCGAGCAGAAAGGAGGCGACGTTTAACGAGCCGCGTGAGACGGCGAATTTGATGGAGTGGCCGGCCTGCTCGATCTGGTGTTGGTAATGCTTGAGGCGGTTGAGGACAGACGGCGGTAAACCATCCGTCTTTGGGTCCGGCTTGGAGTGTCGGTGCACATCTTTGATATCGGTGATGAGTTTGGCGGGGAAGGGCAATTCGTTTTCGGGCCAGGAGCACTTTGCGCCAAAGGCAGAAGGTTCTGTGCACATTCCGAACTCGGCCCAGAAGCCGGGCAGGAAAATAATATTAGGGAATCGGCGGACGGCCTTGAGGTTGGCTTCGAACCACATCTGCTCATTAGAGAAGTAGTCCGTTATAGAGATGCCGGACCAGGAGGGGAGCCAGGGACTGTCGATTATGAAGCCGAAGGGAAGGGGTTTGACAACTTTGCCGTTGATGACATCTATTAGTTTGTTCCACTGCTCTTCTGTCATAGTCTCTGTCTTGCGGAGCGAATGAAGTGGACGAACAAAGCCAACGCGACGAATGCGACAATTAGTGAGATTCCGAGCCATCTGAACTTGGACCAAAGGGTCCATATACAGCCGAAGGATGCGAGGCCGGCGGCGACTGCCATTAAGATATTCCAGGCGAGACGTTTGGGGCCGTGGGGCATATTGTCACCGAGGAGACTTTTTTGGTTCATCAGGAGATAAAAGGTGAAATAGGCAATCGGCAGCAGGACCATAGCGAACATAGAGGTAGGGACGGCGAGCCAGAACTGAGCTTTTCCGCCGGTCCAGATGAAGGGGCCGAGGACGCCGATGCAGGGCGCGAGGCAGCCGAGGCGGTAGGACCAGCCTTTGGATTCGATGCCCTGCATTTCACATATGACGAAACCGTTGATGAGCATTAGCATAATGATGCTGGAGACGGCCATTCCGACGACGCCGATTCCGAAGACGTAATGTGCGAACATGTCTCCGGTTAGTGGCGACAGGGACCGGGCAAGATTGAATGCATCGCGTTTTACGAGCATAGCCGCCAGGCGTTTTTCGGGGACGGGCAAAGTATCCGCCAGTGTTGTTTTTTCCTTATTACTTAGGCCTGCGAAAGTATCATTGCCAACTTCGTACTTGATGCGTGCGGCGGTGATTGCTTTGTACTTGTCGGCGAGGTTTTTTGCAGGCTGGATGGCGACACCGTTATTATCGGTTTCTTTGAGAAAACCGGCAGCAGGGCGGGTGTGGAATTGTGCGGCTGAAGCGATAATGACGCAGCTGGTTGCGAGGATAAAAGGTATGAACAGTCCGGTGCCGAGGTCAAAGATGGCGAGGCCGCGGAAATCTTTGCCCCATCCGCGTCTTAACATTGAGTAAGGCAGCATGAATGTCATGTTGATACCAACAGCGGCAGAGGCGGCGCTAATCATAACATCGCGCTGCTGGCCGACGATGAGGTTTGTCCAGAATGCTTGGTAGCGGGAGTCCACGGCGGCGATGAACGGCTCAAAGGTTTTTGCCGGCGAGAGGAGCAAGCGCAGGTCGGGTACAAGGCCGTGGAGAATCCGGCCCCAGTCCAGGACTCCTGCAATGGTCATCTTAACGACGACGCCGAAGAAGCAGACGACTATTATTGCGACCATTAGTTTAATGATGAGTCTGAAGGCTTTCACACCCCAGCCGCCGCTGTTGTACAGCAGCACTACAACAACGCAGATGATGAGGATTGCGGAGGCGACAATGACTTTGCCCCATGGCTGGGGCATTGCTTCTGTGCCGACCAGGTCCTTCAAGAGGTTTTGCTGAATCGCTGCGGTGCCGAGTGCGAACTGGGGCATGGACCATACGAGGTTTGCCATCATTGTGGCGATGAGCCAGCCCCAGCCAAGGACGGGGTTGACGTGCTGGTTGATGGCGCGAAAGGGACGCTCGCCCGTGGATAGTGTCACGTAGGCGATGGCGCTTAGCATGACGATGCCGAGAATCATTGCCAGAGGCTGGAGCCAGAGGAGGCTGAAGCCGGCGAGTACGCCGAGATAGAGACTGGAGGCCAGAGAGCCGCCGCCAAGGGTGATTGCGCTTTGGAGCCAGCCGGGGCCAGATAGTTTTATATATGCCGAGAGTGTAGCAGCTCGGCCCTTTTCTTTTGCCTGTGTTAACAGCTGGCGATCTTTTTGAATGTCCATAGAAGCACTCTTGTCTCGTGTGGTTTTCAAAAGACTTTTATTGGGACCTCTGCGCCGGCCTTTTCGGCTGAGACATACGCGCTGTAGATTGTCGAGATGCAGTCTGCGGCAAGGCGGCTGTCACTTTCGACGGGTTCGCCGTAGGCGACGGTGCGATAGAAGGCTTCTATTTCCTGTGGGTAACCTGTGAACCAGTCCTCATCGGGTGAGGGCGTGGACCAGCCCTGCTTGGTGCCGGTCTTTTCGACAACGTATATGTCCTTGAAATTCTCATCGACGGGGTTATAGGTCTGCATAGCTGTGTTTGGGTTGATGTTGCAAATGGTGCGATGGTTGTTTGCAGCGACCTCAATCCAGTTATGAATGCCTCCGATAAGAATGTCGGAAGCGACGATGTCGGCGACGGTGCCGTCCTCGAAGACAAGATGCATGATGGAGAAATCGTCTATGTCGTGGTAGTTGGCGCGAATGTGTCCCTCGTCCCGAAAGTTTTTCATTCGGGTCAAGGCGTGAATGCGGGCCGAGACGGTTTTTGGTCGGATTGGCTTTTTGTTTCGTGCCTTGCCCTCGGCGCGCTTTAGATAAAGTGCGCCGGTGAGGGGGTGACATCCTTTGCTGAGCATTACGCCGCCGCCGGAGAATTTCCAGTAGCCGTAGGTTGTTGCGTGTGAGCCGGAATGCGCTTCCTCGCCATGCATCCATAGTACCTGCGCGCCGGTCTTTTCGATAATCTCGCGCTCCTTCTGAATGGAAGGCGCATAGACCCAGTTTTCTGCATAAAGGATTTTGCCTTTGCTGTTTTTTTCGGCGTCAAGCATTCGCTCAATACTGGCCAGAGCGTGGTCAAGGACCTGTTGTTTGGGGAAGGTTTCACCGTTGAAATCTTCCGAGCCGTCACCGAAAAAGCCGGTCAGCGGTTTTTCCACTATGGCGAACTTGTCACGCTCGAGGGCAGCGATTGCGATTGGTTCGTGCGAGACGGGGGCAGTGCAGACGTGGACGACGTCGACTTTATCGAGCAGGGCCTCAAGAGTGTCGAAGGCCTGGATGCCGCGTTTTTTCGCGAAGGCTTCGCGGGTTTGTTTTGTGCGGCAGTAGACTCCGAGGACCTGTGCTTGAGTTCCATAGAGCTTATTTACGGCTTCAAAGTGAAATTTTGCGGAGAAGCCCGCGCCGACTAATCCGGTGCGAACGGTTTTCTTATTCATTCGAGTTCTCCTTATATTTGATTTTTTATCATAGACTCCAGGGGCTGCGCATTGGTCTGGAGAGCATGCGATTGGCCTCCTGGTCGTTAGTGAATCGTTCTTTTTTCGGGTCCCATTTTAGCTTTCGGCCGAGGAGCATTGCAATGTAACCGAGGAGACAAACGGTGTTGGAGCGATGGCCGATTTCAACGGGCGCGACTGTTTCAGAGCGCGTTCTGATACAATCAAGAAAGTTCTGTTTATGATTGCTGCTTTTGTAAAGCCGTATTTCAGTCGGACTGATTTGCGAGGTCAACAGTGATTTTGGCTGCGCATCAATCACTCTGCGTTTGACATAGACCCAGCCATCTGTTCCTTCGAAGAGAATGCCTTGTTTGTTCTTTGTGTTTTCCGCGCAGATGAGCTTGACGCCGTTGGCATAAGTGTACTCGATGCGGAACTTGCCGTGGACGTTCCAGAGGCCGTCCCTGGGATATTGGGCCCAGCCTTCTACTTCGATTGGGCCGGTATGTTCGGCCGCCATACCCCATTGGGCGATGTCGATGTGATGTGAGCCCCAACCCGTAATCATTCCGCAGCAGTAATCGGAGATGCGCAGCCATCCCGGTCTGCCGTAGCCTTCCCGGGGGTGGACGCGCTTCTCGGTATATTCGGCCCATGGGGTGGGGCCGAGCCACATTTGGTAATCGAGCTGTTTTGGGATTGGCATTGACGCCTGGGGCTCAGTACCGGGGTCGATGGGCAGGCCGACTTTTACGGTGTGCAGCTTGCCGATGCGACCATTGCGGACCAGCTCGCAGGCAAAACGAAACCTTGAATCGGAGCGCTGCTGGCTGCCGACCTGTAAGATGCGGCCATAGCGGCGGACGGTGTCGCTCAATATGCGTCCTTCCTGAACAGTGAGGGTCAGCGGTTTTTCTATGAAGATGTCCTTGCCGGCCTTGGCCGCGGCGATAGCGGGCAGCGCGTGCCAGTGGTCAGGAGTACAAATCAAAACTGCGTCGATATCCTTGCGGTCGAGGAGGTCTCTGAAATCTTTATATGTCGCACATCCTTTGTAGGTTCCGTGGGTGCTCCGGGCGGCGTAATGGTCTTGGACTTTCTGGCGGGCATAGTCGAGTCTGTTTGAGTCAACATCGCACACGGCAACAACCTGGGTGTAGTCGAAACCCAAGATTTGGCGCATATCACCGAGTCCCATACGTCCTACGCCGATGCAGCCAATCGTGATGCGATTGCCTGGCGTGTTGGCGGCAAACACGCTCGATGGGACTATCTGGGGTAACACCGAAGCTGCCCCCAATGCGGTGACGGCCGAGGTTTTTAAGAAGTTACGGCGGTTCAGTTTGCCTGTGTTTGTGTTTTTTCCACTTTCCATATTTGAAGATTTGCCTGGCAAAGTAACATATCAACCAAGCAACTTTTATAGCAGGTTTTGGGGCCGCTGGCAATTTCTAAGCCCGGATTTGCCAGGTAACGGGTGATAAAAGAACAGGATTTTGATAGTACAGAGCCTGTGGAGACCATTCAAGCCGGTTTTGACTGTCCTGATTGGGAGAAGCCAATGGGTGAAAGACGCAAGGATGCTCTGAGAGTCAGTTTTGACCACAGATTGAAGCTCGAATTTAATGGAACCAAAGTCATCAGTGACACAGGTTTGTTTGCTTTGACAGCTTATGAAAGTTGGAAGGCGTACCGATGTTACTAAGGCGTGTATATGGGAAATGCCGGATAATTGTCGCTGACCATTTTGCTTGACTTGGCCGATATGTGCCGTGTATTCTGACAAGCTAATAAAACAGAAACTGGTAAGTTTCAGCAGGGAAGACTGTGGTTAGAAAGAAAAAGGCGAAGAAGGAAGAGAGGTTATGAGACGCAGTGTAGTATGGCAGTTGACGATGGTTTTTATCTTCATGGCAGGGTGTACGAGCGGCGACGTGGAGCCGGGCCTCTTACACCTGAAAGTCGATTTCGCGGCTCCGAGTGGCAAAGACGACCCAAAGCCCATTGCGGGCACGACGAAGGATGGCTGGTGGCACTGGGTTATTCCGGACTGGGATTTCTACCGCAGCGATTTGACGTGGGAGGATGGTAAGGGAAGGTATCCGGAAGGTGGGCCGGGTATCGCCGGCAGCGGTGTGCACGCCGCCGTCACGTGCCACTACGAGGGCATTATGACGATGTATGTGGCCGGCATGAGAAGGTACCTGGCCGGGGGTATTCAGCCTGAAAAGAAACCGATACATGAGCCGCTCTGCAATACCTGGATTGCCGGGTCCGATTTCCCCAATAATCCCACCAGCGATGTTCTGCTGTCGTTCTACGACCTTCCCGCCGGAAAATACAGGCTGGTGAGCTACCACAACAGCTTCAACTGCCGCCGCATCGGCGATGCCCCGACCGGCGTTGAATGTTCTGGGACCAGGGAGCCGGAGCCGCCGATGGCGTCAATCAAGGTCTATCCTTTGAAGACGGTCCTTACGGAATATTTCGGGCGGCGGACAGATGCCCTGGTCAAGGGCAGTACGTATGGCACATCGGAGGACAAAATCATCGTTCCCGGAAAGCAGGGCACCGGAGACGTTAAGCAAACGCTGGAGGCAAAAAACGTGGTTATCCAGCAGGTTAAAACCGACGCCGAACTAAAACCGTCGATTATCGAATTCACCACCGACGGCTCGCCGCTGGTGGTCGTATACGCCGGCGGCTGCTGCAAGAGTGACGACCTCAGGCGCCATCGCAAAGGGGGGTATGCAGTCCTCAACGCATTCGAACTGATACAGCTATCCGCTGCGACGGCACAGGAGAAGTGACCGTCCTTCGGCAGGCAGAATATACCGGGCTGCTTGGAGCGAAACTACGAAGCAACGCGCGCCGGGTAAACGGGATTATTACACTTGCAATAACTGTGGGCGGCGAAGGCTTTTTGTTGGGGAGAGGTGCAAAATATGGCAAATGTGCCAGTAAATACTAAAAATATTGCTATATACAGATTACGTCCGGAATTTTTTGTAAAAATGACTTACGAGTTTAGAAAGAGCCATATCCATCCTAAGTTCTTACAGGTATATTAGAATTTAATTAGAAAGGACAAGATATGACTCAAGGGGAAAATAATTCAACCGCTTAGTAACCCAAAGAACTAAAAGGAGCCCACGATGAAACGAGTAATACTTAACCGGCGTGACTTCCTAAAGACTACCGTTGCCGGAACGATGTTGGCCGGGTCCCCGGCAGTCGATAGCCGGGCGCAGCAGACGATACCAACGTCATCACGTGCCGGGAGCAAGAAAAGCAAGAAGACCTCCGCCGGCGGGGCAAGCAAAGGGACGCTCATCAGGTCGGATATGTCCCAATGTCTGCCTGCGAAAAATCTTTCTCGCAGCTTCCAAAAGGACCGCTGGCACCTGATAGACTATGAGACGACAGAAGGGGTCAAGGGATTCATGGCATCGGCGAGACCGGACCAAAGTTGTGGGCAGTTGACGCTGTCTCTTGGCGCGCAGGGGGTTTACAGGATATACCTTGGTATCCACATGACAAAATCCCACTATCGCGGAGATTCTAATTACGGGCAGCTCGAAGTGAAGCTGACCAATGACGGCGGTTTTCGCAGGGTCGGTCCGGAACACAAAACCGTCGATGAAGACGGCACCACCAAGCTTGGAGACGATGACCCGGATATTAACAAAGCAATCACCGAAGCTTATTGGAAAACGGCAGACCTTACCGGGCAGTCCCTTACCTTTCGTCAAATGCCATATCCCTACAACCGACCTGAGCACGCGAGAATAGCGAACCTTTCCTATGTAAGATTGGAACCATTGAACGAACAGGAAAAACGCCAGTGGCAGCAGCTTCAACCTCGCGAGGAGACCCGCAAACTCGCATTGATATTCTGCACCGGTCAATACACCGGACACACGAGAGGAACCTACACCTTTCACCCGACCTCGAAGCAATGGTTCAAAGATGAGTTCGAACCCTTTGCCAATTGCGATATCAAAATCCTCATCTTCGAAGCGTTGAGGGGCAGTTCCTGTGTTTTCAAAACCAGGATAGGCAGCCTGGGGACCAAGGACAATCGCTGGCAGGACAACTGGGTGGACCCGCTGGCGGAATTTACGCACCTGGCCCATGGCAATGGCATGAAGATATTCGCGAGCATGCGGTTCATCGGACCCCAATACCCGATGAACCGCTCGCCAATCGCCTGGGCGCCTAATTACTGGAAACACCCGGAATGGACCATGCGCAATCGCGATGGTGTTCCCATCACCAATTTGAGTCTGGCCTATCCTGAAGTGCGCAAATACTGGCTCAGCCTTTTGCGGGAAACCCTGGATTACGGCACCGACGGAGTTCAGCTCCACCTGAATCGCAGCGAACCTTACGTATTCTATGAGGAGCCGGTCGTGCGCTCTTTTCAGAAGAAATATGGAAAGGACCCGCGCAAACTCTCCGTCGAGGACCCACGCTGGCTGGCTCACTCGGCCGGATACGTTACTCAGTTCATCCGCGAGGTTCGAGCACTGGTAGATGAAAAGCCCGGCCGGGAACTCGGTGTAACCATCTCCGGTCGAAAAAATGGAAATCCGGCCCACTACGAGGAGAACCATTGCGATGTGGAGACCTGGTTGCGCGAGCGTCTCGTGAACTACATCATGCCCACTTCCCACTTGCATGCGTCCCTGCTGAAGAAATGGCGCAAGATAGCCGGGGACAGGGTCCACCTCTGGCCCGACCTCATGCCGCGAGCGCAGTCGGCGGCCAGTTACGCCAGTCTGGCGAAGATGTACTATGAAGCGGGAGCGGACGGCCTTTGCCTATGGGACGGTGAACGTCGGACTGCCAGGATCAGCGAGTGGGCCGGGGTGCAGAGACTGGGCCACATCGAGCAGCTGGAGCGCCTCATTGAGCAAGGCCCTTCTTATTACAGGGCGGTAGGCCTCAAGTACCTCGGTGGCTTTGATGTAAAGTGGTCCTTCAAGGATGGTTGAGCGAGACTCTATCAAAAAGGAGGGTCCCAGTCCCCATATATTTGAGCCTGTACTACTGTGGTGTTTTGGGTTTGTTTTTCTTGTTAATGAGTAGTTTTCGCTCTTTTTCGCGAAGTTGCCTGGTATAGTTTTTTTTGCGTCTAAGTGCCAATAATGCGTGAATAGAGGTAGTAGGATGCGCTGGCTATCGAGACTATTATTGCGATGAGCATAGCAGCGTTCCAGAGAACTGCTTTTGTTCCGGCGGGTTTGTCGGCGCCAAGATACTTTTTACTGTTGTTCAAAATAAGGAATATTATGTACGCGAAGGGCAGGAGCAGTCCGCAGATGGCGGAGGCGGGGACGGCGACCCAAGGGCCCATATATTTCCAGAGGATGACGCCGGAAACCGCGGGGATTGGGATGAGGCAGGCGAGTCGGTAGCGCCAGCCGCCCGGCTGAACACCGAAGATTTCGCACACAGCGAACCCACACATTAGCATATGTACGGTAATAGTGCTAAGTGTCATCCCAAGGATTCCCAGTCCAAAAACGAGCCGGGCAAAGAATCTGCCGAGACCCGCTGTTTCAAACATTGCGGCTGCTGTGGTGGGTGAAAGTGCAGTCGAAGCTGAGTCGAGAGCATCAGGTTCGTAGATAGTGCAACCGGCGGCGATAACTATCAGCGACGTTACGAGGCAGAAGGGCAGCAGGGTGCCGGTAATCAGGTCGAAGGAAGAGAGTCCCCGATGTTCTTTTGCCCAGCCGCGGGCAAGTATAGTGTAAGGAAGGAGGAAGGTTGAATTAATCCCGACTGCGGCGCTGAATGCGGCCGCTACGACAGAGACACCGCGTCGGTCGGTGGGAAGGCCCGAGGGAAGGAATCCCTTAAACAGTCTGCTCCACTGGATACCACCGGCAAATGCACGGCGTATGACGACCAGGGCGAAGGAAACAATGATGAGCCAGATAAAACCTTTGAGCATTCGTTCATAGAATTTGATGCCCTTGTGTCCGCTTCCATAGCTCCAGGTGACGGCGGTGGATATGGCCAAAAAAACCAAACCTATTCCAATCAGCAGTGGTGTGCGTGCCGCAGGCTGCCAGCCGGTAAAGGCTTTGAGCATATCTTCTGTCATACCGGCGGCCAAAGCATACTGCGGGAAGTGCCAGATGATTGTCGCGGCGAGTGCGGCGAAGACCCAGGCCCAGGCGACGGCAGGATGAAGGACGCGTTTCATCATATGGAACGGCCGGGTGCCGGTGGCGAGGGTCTGCCGGGAAATAGCGACCAGCATTACGATACCGACGAGCATCGCGAGCGGCTGTACCCAGAGCAGCTTATATTGGAGGTAGGCGCCGGCGAAAAGCGAGGCCATAGCGCTACCACCGCCCAGGGTCAGGGCGCTTTGCAGCCAGCCGGGGCCGGTCAGGCCGAAATATCCGCGCCACCGGGTCAGAAAACCTTTGCTCCTGAGTTCTGTCAGTTTGGCTTTCTCTCGTGCTATAACCTGCGAATCTGGGGCGGTAAAGAGCGGCAGGCCCTTTAGAGAGTCTATATTTTTGGAGGATTCGTTGTGGTTGTCTGGCATTTATAAGTTCCGGTTGCTTTGCTAACTCACTATCTCCAGCTTAATTTCTTAATTCTTACCAGTCTGATGTCTGGCGGGTTGGCAAAATCGTTCCAAAGGCGTTCAAGGTCAGTGACAGCAGACTTACCTTCATGAACGTAAAATCGGTATCGGAAGACGTAATTTTTTCCTGGTTCCATTTTCCAGTCGCCTAACAGTGAAGGTGCAAAGCCGAAGAAGACCGGTCCCTTATCCCAGATGCGCATTGGTTCGGGATGGCGGAAGTTTTTGGGGTGACTCATAATTGTCAAGCCTGCCCAATCTTTTTCTGTCATTCCGTACGTATCGCACCAGCGTGCCCGAGTTGCGTTGCCGTCTTTGCGAGTTTTGCCCTCAGAGGTCAGGCAATCGCTATTTTCTTCTGTCCATTTGCTTGTTGCGCGAAATCCGAGACCGCCGTATCTGTATTTTAGTAAGTGAAGCGGGCTTGAGGAGGCGCAGCTTTGAGTGGAGGTGAAATCAATCAGCCAGTATCCCTTCTTGGGACCGCCGAGGTTATATGCGCGAACGTCCCAGATTTCGTTGAGAGCTACCTTTTCGCCCTTAGGGGCAGTGAGGTCAACGTGTTCGTGCTGTGCCTGGAATCCGCCGTAAACGGGGCCACTGGTCGGCGAGAGGAGTTCCTTGAAGCGGACAGTACCTTCTCCTGCCTTTAGATTCCAGAAGTCGATTTTGCGGCCTTCGAATTCAGTTTTGGTCCAGGGCATCCAGATACCCATGTGATGGATGTGGTGTTGGGGATGAATTTGTGTAAGAACTTGGCCGGCAGGGGACCAAAGGGGATGGATAAAACCGCTGCGGATATAGAGCGGGTCGGCACCTGGCGGCGGGGGAACAGGAGCGTGGTTGTATTGCAGGACTTTTTTGCCGTCTACGTGTATCTGCAAAACGGAAGGGTTTTTTACCAGCTTGACAGTCGGGGGAGCGAGGATAAGCAGGCGTCGCTCGGAGCCGGGGCGAAGCTCGATGGCAATGCCTTGCCGCAGTTGCCGGCCTGTATAGATTTTGTTTGCGTTCAAAGTCAGGTCGCGAAGTGTGTAGAGTTTTCCGCTTCGGGCGGTGAACCATTCGGGGAACTGGTTGATGCGGGGCCAGTCAAGAGGCATGTTCATATTTGTCTGGTGACGCTGTGTGTCGAAGAGGATTTTCCCTTTCCATTTCTTGTCGGCGGCGATAGCGATTTTGAGGGTGTCACCTTGCTGCGCCGCTCCAATGATAACATCTTCTCTCCAGGGCCTGATGGTTATGCCTTTTGTTTTCCAGAGGCAATACATAATGGTGGTTCTGGCGAAGTTGCCGTCACCGTGCCATCCTTCGATAATGCCGTCGGGCTGCTGCTTCTGCCACATAACCTTTGTTTCGCTATCAATCCATTGAGCAGCAGAGGGAACAGGCTCGCGATTGTAAAGGTTAATTGCGCTTTCGATAGAGTCGGCGTAGCCATCGGCGCTGTCCCTGTTGCCTTCCCATTTATATTTTTTGTAGTGTTTATTCAGGCAGCCGAGCGCTTTTAGGACGGCCCGGCGATAAGATTCAGTTCTGTCTATGAGATAAACTGTGTAGAAGCCATTGAGGTTATAGCCCCAGGTATCCGCGATGCCGTCACTATGCTGGCCGGTTTGGGGATTGATGGAGTTGTAGAGTAGGCCGTGTTCGTTGCGGCCGATTTCCAGAACGCGGTCGAGCATTTCGTGGATGGGCTTTTGATAGGCCTGTTTCTTTTCGGGCAATGCGAAGTTGACGGTCGCGTAGAGCTCGCAGAGGCCGGAGACAATTTCACAGCCGTGGTCGCGCAATCTGAGTTTGGTCGAATTGCGCGTGGGATGGTTCTTGCCGAGCAGGTAGTAGTCACCAAGGCGGATGGCCCAGTCGAGATATTTCTTTTCGCCGGTCATCCAATAGATGCGGGAAAGTGCCTGGAGCATCTCGCCGTTGATTTCGTGGCTTGTGGAAGGGATTTTTCCATACTCTGTTTCAACAGGCGCGTGCTTCCAGATATCATCAAGTATTGCGATCATGCGCCGGGACCACGGGCTTGGTCCGAGCCATTCGGTCAGCGGCAGGAGGCCGTCTTTGATGTATTCCGACGACCCGAAGATGATACGGCCGATATCGGGTTCTGCATCTCTGAAACCTTGTTTGGAAAAAGAGTATGTGTCCGGCAGCGCTCCGATGCGGGAGGTAAGTTTTGTTTCCGTTCGAAGCATATCGAGCATTCGGCCGTCGAAAAGCGGCCGGTCTGTGATGGCTGCGGTGAGGACCATAAAGGGGTAATTATCAGCGGCGGCGTCCTGGGCATTCCAGAAATCCCTGCGGTTTCCTTTTAGGCCTTTTGGAATCAAGCCGGTCGTGGGGTCAGCGTGCTTGAGCCAGCCTTTGACATAATTTTGACAACGAACAAATCCTTCGTTGGCAAGCCGGCCGTTTTCCAAAGCCTGCTGAAAGGCCGAGTCACTGGTTGGGTCCTCCTGCACAAGTTCATAGGTGCGTTTGGTATCTGGTGGTGTGGTCCCGGAAAGAATCCACCATAGTTTTGGCGGATTGCCGGGTTCGATTTGCGAAGGAGCGAATAGACGTTGAGAATCCTTGATTTCTTCCAATCTCAGTGACGCATCAGACAAGTCATCGACTATGCCGTCGAGTATGACAGATATGGGAGTATCAGTCCGAACATGCTTTCCCGCTTCGACGGTGATTTTGGCCAGAGATTCGGCAACGATGAGAGTCTGAGGCAACAAAGCTAATAACAAAGCCAGAACTACGCTCGTATGAGCCAGAGGTAATGTTCGAGCTTTCATTCTTCCGACCTTCCTAAGTTTTCAATCGACGATTTTATCTATCTACTCTTGCTTTGTCTTTTAACTCTTGTAGATTTTGCCTTCCCTGAAATTCCTCCAGGCCGGCTCGAATGCTTTGCTATCGGCCGGTGCTTGCCTGACGGGTATATTTTCGCACGTGAACAGGTCAGTCGCCTGCGGGTTGTATTTGATTCGCAGTATCGAATTTCTTAATGCCTGGTTCTCAGGTTTGAACTTCAACGGTTTTCCTGTGGCCTTGTTAATAACATCGGGATGGATGTCTATGCCATCCTCGGCGAGAACCAGATGTGAACCGCGTGAGCCGCTGCCTTGCTCAAGTAATTCGGCGATTGCTTTAAGATACGCAACGCTGGTTAAGGCCAAATGCTCCGCCTGGATTGCCGTTATGAGAGCTTTGGTATCTTCTAAGTTAAAACCCTGCATTTGAATCTGCTTGTAAGATTCAACTGCTTCTTTCAAAGCTGTGCGGGCGTCACTCAACTCTCGAACGTGGGCGGCCGATGCGGTCATACGGCTCTGAATTTGGGTGATTACTTCTTTGGGTGTTGAACCGGATGAAGTCTTATAGTGCTCAAGGCCGGTGGCAAATTCGCTTAGCTGCTGGTCAGTCTCAGGCTGGATATCTGAATAGTCAGGTATGTCCAAGTCGTACACATTAACGATGTATTCCGCCGCTCGCAGTCCTCCGACCTGTCCGGCGTTTAGGGCGGAGCCACCGGGGCGCTTGACGCCGTGGGTACCGGCCATCTCGCCGATTACAAAAGTCCGGGGTATGTTGGACTGCCACCATTTGTTGACGGCGAAGCCGCCGTTATTGTGCTGGGCGCAGACGGCAATCTCAAGCGGCTCCGAATATAAGTCAATACCATTTTCCTTATATATTTCGATGGCCGGCGGATTCAAGGTGGAAAGCCGTTCTATGGGCGTCTTTCCAAGCGCAGCTGTTTTTTTCAGGTATTCATACGCCTCTGGTTCGAGGTCGTCGAGATTGAACTCTTTCATTGAATCGCTGCCGATAGGATTGTGTTGGAAGTCCATAAAGACGCGCCGGCCCTTTTGGGTTTCGTTAAAGACCAGAATATCAATCAATGAAGACTGCTGGTTTTCGATTCGCTGCGGGTCAAAAGGCCATTGGTATCCTTTTAGAAAGATATTCGCGGCCAATTTGCTCATCGACGGGAAAAAGTCGGTCAAGAATTCCCGCTCGTCTTTGCCGTCGGCATCGGTGCTGAATATTCGCGGGGTGGCCTGACAGTAACTGCCCGATACGTTCCAGCGAAACTTGATACTTGCCAATCCAAATTGTGATTCGGTCAGGTTTTCGGCTGCGAGGCCTGCCTTGAATGCGAGGCCGTGGATTCCCAATTGTCCCCTGGGATAAACGCTGGTCTTGTACAGCTCTCCGGGCCCGCCTGCAGCGAGCACAAGATTTTTGCAATAATAAGTATTTATGGCGTAATCATCGCTGGTCAGTTTTTTTTTGTCGATGGTAACAACGCCCACAATCCGTTTTGAGTCTCCAGTTCCTGCCGTTAAGAACCGGGCGACTTCGTTGTGGTCGTGAATTTGGATTCCATAACGGCGGACCTGCTTTTCAAGGCATTCGCTCATATATTTGCTGGTTTTGGGACCGGCGGATGTGGCTCTTTCGTAGGGGTCATTGTCAGTTTTGTAGCCGATGTAACTGCCCATAGAATCGTGTGGAAACGGGACGCCAGCCTGAACCAAATGGTAGAACTCGCGAAGCGAACCTATTGCCTCTGCGAGAGCCAGATCGTGGTGGCAGCAGCCTGCGTTGGTCAAAGTTTTGGCAAAAGCTTCGGCGCTGTCGGGCATTTCAGGGCTGGTGCCTAATTTGTAGTAAGTCTGTTTATCTGAGCCGCTCATTCGTGAGGCGCCCAGTTCCAATCCTGCTGTTACTACGGCGATTCTATTCTGTGCATCTTTGATGCCTGAATCAGTCATAAGCTCGTACAAATGAACTGCGCAGTTCATTCCCGCGGCACCAGCTCCTACAACGATTGTGTTGTAGCGGTGCATGGTTATTGTCTGGTTGGCTATCAGTTTTGTTTCCATAGGTTATGCGATGTCTGTTGCAGAGGAACTTAGATTGAAGTTTCTGCCGGTAACCTGGCTTACCTGCTCAACAGAGGCGACGGTAAAATCGATGTTCGGCCATTTTTCCGCTCGGCGTTTATCAATCAGTTGTTTGATAGTTGTCAGGTGCTCCGCCAGAAGGTCGTAGTCCTGCTCATCGATGATTTTTTTCATTGCGGTCTTTTCAATCATGCTGAATGAGCCGCCCAATACGAGGACGCCGGCATCAATGTAGTCGGGAATGTTATCAGCATTTGTTCCGCCGGTCGGCACCAGGCTGATGGTTTTGTGGATAGCGGGGTCGATGGCCTTTACGAAAGCGGGACCGCCGAGCTGCTTTGCGGGGAACGCTTTGCAGAGATTCGCTCCCTTCGAAAATTGGCTGACAATCTCAGTGACCGTTCCGCATCCGGGTATTATGGTGAGCTTACCGGTGAACTTCTTGTAGGTTTCGTCGCTGAAATTGGCCGCTGAGACAAGAAAGCTAACTCCAGCGTCGACAACGTCCTGGACGGTAGGCAGGGGGTCGTCGGGATTGGCCTTATTATAGACGGCAAGCATTTTGGACGAGTCTATCAAACTTGCCGCTCCTGCTACAAAATCGGGCAGCTCTTTGCGCAGGCGATTCATTTTTTCCAATGGCTCTGTTATTCGGCAAGTCACCTCCATATTGTTGACGCCCGCTTTCAGCAAGGCCTGAGCTGTTTTGATAACGTCGAGCTTGTCCTGGTTGAAGACGAGAATAAGGCCGTCCCTCAGCAGTGTTGTAATCGTTTCTCGGATATCCATCTTTATCCCTTATTGTTTCTCTAAAACGAAACCGTTCATTATTCTCACATCTTTGGTGCGTTCTTGCGGTGTTACTTTCAGAGTTTTGATTTTTCCGTTGCGAACCGCACACTGGACGATGGTATTGTACGGGGCGTGGAGCTTGAAGTCAGCATTCCAGTTTTTGGGCCAGGCCGGCAGCAGGTAAATCTTTCGTTCGTTGGTCTGCATTAGCATTTCCTGCAGGCCAATCATACCGGAGCCGCCCCAATTGTGGTCTGGGACCCAGTCGTGGCCGGGGCCCCAAAAGACGGGGAAGCGTCGGCCGGAATTTTCGAGTTTCTTTATGTTGTATTCGGCGGCTTCTTTTGCCAATCCCATTCGTGCGAAGAAGATGCCATTCTGATGCCAACTAATGTGGCTATTGGCCATGGGGACCCAATCGCCGTAGCGCCAGGTATCGATGAACATTTGGAGGTCTGGTTTGCCGACGCCGTAGAGTCCGAAGGGGAAAATCGGATAGAACTGAGGGATTTCACAATTTTGATAGTGGTGCCAGGATTCTGCAGGGTGGATGATGCGGCGGCCGTCCACTTCCTTGATAGGAAACGGCGGAATTCGTTTCAACATAGCTCGCCAGTATTGCTTTTTGTTCTCGGGGACGTATTTGTCGGGCAGGTCAAGCAGCATAGCAATACAGGCGCGCAAACCTGCAATCAAATCTGTGGGGTTCCTGGCGCCTTTGTAGGATTCGCAGGAAGTGGAAGGGTAGATTGCCAAATGGCCGTTTTCGTCGAGCGGTTTGCCGGTGAGCTGCCGGCAGCGATATTGATAATGCTCATCGAAGAATTTGACGGACCTTTCGATGAAGGGCATGTAAGCCGAAATGTCACTGCCGGTATATTGAAAGTACTTAAGAATCATAAAGGAAAATTCCAACTGGGCCTCATAATGGTAATTCACGGCACGGTTTACCTGGACGCCGGGTTCGAGGTCCGGTGGTCGGCTTCTTCGGCCTTTGGAATTCAGCCAGCCGTAGTGGGACGGCATGGGCAGGCCGTAGTTGGCCAACTGTTCGGCAAAGCAGCAGCCATCATGGCCCCAATAGGTTTTGACCCGCAGTGTAGCGTTGGGCAGGGCCCTTCGATAGAAATCGAACTGTGAGGGCATCATATCAAAGTCACCGCTCTTTAGCATCGGCCAATAGACGAGTCTCTGGTTTTGTGCGGTGAAGCTGCCGCCGCCCCATGCCCGCCAGTCGGGTGTGTGTTTGCGGCGCTCTACGACAAGGACTGGGTCATAGGTGAAAAGACCGCCGTTGAACTTTGTGGGATATTCTCCGTAGGCGTTGCAGCCGAGCATGTAGCGGAAGAGTTGATAGTTGCGCCCGATTTGCCAGACCTTGTCGTTCTCAGTGGGTTTATCAGGATTTAGAAATATGTGGCTTCGGTCCCAGAATTGCCTCCACCAGGCAAGGTTTTTTTGGAAAGCCTCTGCGCTGGTGGGTCTGGAAGCAGTGGCCAATTCCTTGAGTTGTTTTTTCCACTTCCTGGGCGACGGCACCTTGGCGGTGTGGAGAAAGACTTTAAGTTCGTGACTGGTTGCAGGTTTTTTGCTGCGGAGTTTCCACGCCTTATAATCGGTCAAGACATATTTGCCTTCGGAAGTGCCGGCGAATTCCATACGGGCGCCGGTCAACATTCCACCGAAGGTCAGGTCTTTGAGGGGGTCGAACATTCGGGCTTTGACAGATTCCAGTCCCTGCTGCTTGACAGCGAGGTCGAAAATCAGCTTGTCGTTTCTGTTGCGATGATACCATAAGACATAATCGCGGCTGTGCTCGTATGAATCTGGATAGGTAAAAACTTTGCCTGTGTATCCATCATAACCGAAGCAGCCAAATCGGCTGTTTTTACCGTCGTCAATCAGTTCGCGTTTCTTGGTTCGCCAACTTTCATAGGCGGCTTCCACACTTACGGGCGTATCGCTTTCTATGTCAGCATGAACGATAGGTTGGAACACTTCGACCCATACCTTGATGGTTGCAGAGAGCTGGGGTGGGTTCTTACCGGTTATTTCTACGAAACCCTCGCGAAGTTTTAGCTCCTGTCGAAACTCGGCGTCGGGACCAAAGGGATTAGGTGTAAGTTTTAGACGGACGCGGCCGAGTTTTAGAAACTCGTTGTTCTCATTGAATGTGCCGCTGCGAGCGATGTAGAAAAACAACTCATTGTTCTCGACCCAGACGTTGAGGCCGATGTCACCGCCGCCGACAGGCATCGATTCGCTGGAATCCTTGCTTTGGGAGTTCCAGACCACATTATAGGTGTCCAACGGTGCCGTGTTGTTTTTGGCATTAGCAAGGTGCGCAGGTGCCATAAAAATAATCGAGGCAATGATAGTAATGGAAAATGCTGTTTTGCTCACTGTCTATTTGCCTTTAAGTGGTTCTGATTTTTTCCTAAAGTCTTTTTAAGTGGAAGCCGCCGTCAACGTTAATTACCTCGCCGGTGGAGAAGTCTAATCTTCCCTGTGCGATTGCACCAACTGCTTTTGCAACGTCTTCCGGCTGGCCCCAGCGCTTAATTGGCGTCACTCCCTCAGCTATCAACTTGTCATATTTGTCTTTAACAACGGTTGTCATATCGGTTGAGATGATGCCGGGCCTGATTTCAAATACGTTGATACCGTATTCGGCTAATCTGTCCGCGTAAAGCTTTGTCATCATACTGAGACCGGCTTTGCTTACACAGTATTCGCCGCGGTTTGGGCTGCTGGTGTATGCAGATGCTGAGCCGATGTTGACGATTCTGAAGGTGCGGTCAGGGTACTGCGTTTTTTGCTGAATCATCCAGTTCGCAACCGATTGGGTCAAAAAGTATGGCCCTTTTAGGTTTATTGCCATTACTCTGTCAAAGCTTTCTTCGGTGGCTTCGAGGATGTCGCTTCTTTTTAGTGGCGCAACGCCAGCGTTATTCACAAGGAGGTCCGCTCGGCCGAATTTGCTCTTGGTAAAATCTACGAGCCGGGTTCGGTCTTCGGCGCTGCTGACATCACCTCGCAAAACTTCGCATTGTGCCCCAACATTTTCGATTTCTTTTTGAGCTTGCCGGGCAAAGGATTCATCAGGCTCACCTTGAGGTGTAGAGTCAAAATGATTGACTACCAGATTGTAACCCAGCGATGCCAACTCTACGGCGATTGCCTTTCCAATTCCTCTGCTTGCTCCGGTGACTATTGCTATGGGTCTGTCGGCCATCCTCAGCCTCCTTTTGCAACTAATTTATTTCGGGGTCCACTCCAAAACGGCGACCATTGTGGGTGGTATATCTTCCATGACGTCGCGGTCTTTTTGCTCGACGTTCTGCAAGAAAAGGTGCAGCACGTTTTCTCGCTGCCAAAGCACACTGTCGTAACTTGGCTCCCACAATCCAACCGAATGGTCGGTCAAGTCTTCGATACGCCATTGTATGCGTTTAGGGTCTTGACAGACGGCCACGGATGCGCGGCCGTTGCGTTCGGCGTCACGGAAAATCAAGTATATTCTATCCTGGGAATCAGCCAGTATCTTCGGACGAGATATGGGGAGGCGTTTGGTGCCTCCGCCACTGAGCGTAAATGATGTCTTGCGGTTGGTAATTTGAGTGGTGTTCCACTTTTGGCCGTCGTAATAGGTGAGGTGATACTGCGGAACTTTTGTTCCCTCCGGGCGCCAGTAGGTGGCAGTCAAGGGACGACCTTTGGAGTCAACTGTCATTGTGGTTTGATTTATCAGTTCGCTTTTTTGCGGTATCCGGCAAACGTACTCTGCGTTATCTGCAGTGATTGGGAGGATATACTTTTCGCCGGTGGATTTGAGCCAGGTTTTTCCTGCGTTGGTAGATTTGGCATAGCAGATATCGTGATTTGTTGCGACGTCACCTGTTTCCCGCCAGCACCATGAGATATGCCAATTGCCATCTTTATCGATGGCTATTTGGTTAGTATAGGCGTTGCGCCGGCCCTGACCATCTATAAGGGGATGTTGAACGGCGGACCACTTCTGAGTTTTTACGTCATAGCGATTCAACATAGTGTTTCCGTTGCCGGAACCGCCGTCGCGATAAAGAAAAAGCAGGTCACCATCCGGCAAATTGTAGAACTCAGGATATGTCACTTTATTTTCATTTTGGCCGGTCATAGGCATCTTGTCGGTCAGCTCAAGCGACCCGGGGGCAACAGAGCGACAATAGTTCAGGGGGTCACAGTGATGGTCCCATGACATATGAAGTATTCCGCTGCCATCAACTGCGATGCTGATTCCGTTGTGAGCATCTTTTGTGTTTCCCTTGTACCGAGTTTTACGAATCCGCCACTTAGTGGCAGCGAGCTTTCGCTTTGCCAGAACCACGTGGCTGTCCTCACTATAGAAAGCGATATATTGTGTGTCTGCGTGCGTTGTTACTGAGTTTGTTCTGAAGATAGTAGCGTTAACCGAGTTTTTGGCCCAGCCGGTGGTAACCGGTACAATACGCGGGTTTGAGAACCGGGGTTTCATTGGTGCTGAGCAAGACGAGGATAGCGTCAGCGCTATTGCCAAGAGATACGAAATATGCCGGTTTCTTATCAGCATTTAGTCTTTCTGCGTTCCTGCGTGTATATTTTCTCTGTCAGAGAAGCTAACCCTGGCAATATATTAACATCTGAAGCGAAATCTGAAAGTATAATATCAGAATGGCCGGCGGATGACTGTCTTTGGCTTACATCGGGCTTCACGATTTTTTCGGGACATTCGTTCGGCAAAGTTTGTAAATCCGGCCGTAAATCTCATTGTCTCGCACCACGCAGCCCGTCATTCCGCCATCAATCATAATCTGCGAGCATTTGCTGCAAGCTATACACACTTTACTTAGGTCAAGGCGGCCTTTGTGAATAATATCTTTTGCAAAATCCGGATAGGCAAAAGCCATTCGGCCAACACCGATGACAGCAGCTAATCCATTTGCCTTGCATGCAGCGGCAACGTTGGGCATAAGCGTCCTTAGCCAACTGTAGCCCGTGCCGACAATCGCGATATCGGCAAATTCTTTTTGAATTTCTCCTGCCAGACCGATTAATCTGGCGACGCCGGCCAACGGATGTTCCGGTGACTCGTAGCCATTGGCTACCGGTTGACTGAATGGTCTTCCGTAGTGTGGGTTGTAGTGAGGGTCGGCGACCGTGACATTTATCATCTTAACACCGCGTTCGGCAAGGAGAGCGATAAGCTTTCCTGGTTCAGTCAAATCCGGCTGAGTGTAATCTTTCTTATCGATGGCCCATCCGAATGGGTGTGGCACAGCATCATATATACTGAGCCTTGTGACAACAGCTTTGTCTTCACCAAGCTCCCTGTGAATTCCATCGATAACCTCGAGCAAGAATCTCGTGCGGTTTTCAAATGAGCCGCCGTATTTGCCCTCTCTGTTGCGGCAGGCCAACAGTTCGCCAATCAGATAACCGTGACATGATTTGATATCGACGGCATCAAATCCAACTTCAAAGGCTATCCTCGCTGCCTCGACATAAGCACCGACAAGCTTGTCGAGATATTCGTCAGTAACAACGGGCCAATCGTCAGGTATTTTGCTTTTTGTGTTCGGGTCGGGCTCCGGCTGGATGCTCAATGCGTCCCTGTATGGGTCACGTTGACAAATTAACGGATGGGGCGTGCCTTGTGGTTTGCTGTAACGACCGGAGTGGGTCAGTTGTAGGACAATCACCGGCTTATGGGCTGGGCCTATGCTTTCGGCAGCAACCTCTCGCATTCTTTTCACCAGCGCCGCGAAGCTTTCTTTACTTTCGCTATTAAGCCATAATTGTCTTGGATAGGCTCTACCCTCGGGGACGACCGCCGTTGCCTCCGCCCAGAGCAGGCCTGCACCGCCGGCGGCAAATCTTTCGTATCGTCTGAAGACAAGTTCGCCCGGATGGCCCTGGGCGTCGCCGTCGGCCGCCTCCATGGGGTGTACCGCCAGTGAGTTAGGTATGACCAAGCGGCCGATGTTAACAGGCTCAGCCAGAATCGAGACGTCTTCTATTGCATCGACAGTAACATTGAGCTGAGCAGCTAATTGCTTGAGGTCTTCAATTGTGCTCAGCCGAAATTGCCACTTTCGTTTCTTGCTGGTTTTGTTTACATCTTGCATATAGAAGTCACGCTACTTTTCAAAACTCGCGGCTGGTTATATGCCGCATAGTTTTAACTCCTTGGTTAATTGTTGAGAACACTTACGCGTTCGCGTGCGTTCTGTGTCAGTTGGTTATAGGGTTTAGAGTTCACCGAGAGCTTTGGCACCGGCTTGTCCAGCACCCAGAAGACTGCGTTTAGCAGCAGACGACGGAATGCGGGCAGTCTGAAGTCGTCCGGATGTCCCAGCGATGTATAGAACACCCGTCCGCCGCCTATGTGCGTGTTGGTCCATGCTACCGGCTCGTGCGGTTTGCGGTCTTCCACGCGGCCCATCATCAGTACGGTTGTGGTCCTGGTCAAGGGCAAGGTCTTATACAGCCAGGACCGCACATAGAATTTACCGGTTGGCACGCTGGCAAGGATAGGGTGCGATTTCATTTCGGGCTTGACCCAAACGTAGGTTTTTGGTCCGTCTTTGGCCTTGTTGTTGTGGTGGCCGTGGTAGTTGCCGCCAAGGACGTCGCGGTCGAATTCTGGCCAGTCGACGAAGCCCGGCTGCAGCTTGCCGCGCGGAGCGAAGGCGTGACTTGCCGTGCGCAGGCCAATCAGGGGCTTGCTGCTTTTGACGTAGTCTCGAAGGTACTTCATCTGCTCGGCCGGCAGTGCCCGGCGGCGCACATATATTAGTGCAACGTCTGCGCTCTGCAATGCCTCCATCCCAGCAATATTGTTACGCTCCTTTGCAATGCGTGTCTTTTGGATGCCCAAGGCAAACTCGCAGGAAAAATCGTATTTGTTTTCCAACTCGCGTGCAAACTCAGGCAGTGTTTTGTCTGCGTCATATTCATTCTCGGCGATGATAAACACTGCGCGGGGACGCTTGTCGTTTTTGAAACGGAAGGGGGGTTGGCCGGTGAAAACCGATGAGGTAATTGTCGGACAGATGTACTTTTCGATGTGCTCGACGATTAGGTCTGTGCCGGTAAAATGGTTGACGTACGGCCGCATAAGATGGTTGTACATAGTGTCGGTCAGGTCGCGCACGAGGACGACATTCTTGCCGTATCTTGCCATATTACGCAGGCCGAAAGGTCGGCCAAGCACGCACATATTAGTGTGCACGCCCAGGATGATGACGTTTTTGATACCGCGCTGCTCGAACAGGTTCCAGACCTCTTCGCCTGAGTCGCTTATAGCGTCTACATCAGTGATGTGAATGGTATCGATTTGTTTTCGCCACGGCTTGCCGCCTTGGCACTTTGGCCGGCAGTCGCAGCCGCCGTCGGATTGGTCGATGGGATAAACCGTTTTTTCATTGGCATTAATCCATCTGCACCATTTGCTAATATCCGGCGGCAGATTTGGCGCCTTTGGGGCGTTTTGGGCGCGCTTGCGAGCGGGGTGGTCTTTGTAGTGTTTGACGGTGGCACTGGGGGCGTGCACAATCAGCACACCGCTTTTACGAGCCTCTTTAACGAACCGGTTGATACGCGGTGCCAACTCGGCGACGCGGCGGGTCGCGCCCTTGCACCAGTGCTGGTCCCACATATCGCAGATTATGATGGCTGTTTCTGAGGGATTCCATTGCAGTCTATTGTTGACCAGCCTAAACTCGTCGCTGTCCTCGGATACCTTTACCCGGCTGCGGGCGTTTATAATAATTCTGTTTTTGTTTGTCACAGCTTTGACGGTTTTCTCAGCTACGGCGAAATTGTCCAGCAGCGCAACACTGAGGAGAGCGCGCATCAGCAAGAATACTGTCTTACCGGTTTTAAGCTTGCCAAGTTTCATAGCAATTGCTCTGAAAATAAGACGATTCATTTCTTAAGCCGAAACTGCCTAATTTAGCGGAAATCTGCAAATAGGGTCGCCGGAATATATGCTTGAGAAAGGATACCCAAATACCGCAATGACGTCAAGCCGGAGGTTTAGGTGCACTGCCAGCTCGTCGCTCGGGGCACGAGTCACGATAAGGCCCGGAAGAAGCTACCTGCCAACTCTACGCGTACCGTTCAAGTATTAGCTACTTGGCATTTGACAGATGATTACCCAATCACTAATCTATATTTTATGATTCGGTTTTTGCAAATTCTTGTTTTTAGCTGTTTGGTTATGTTGCTGGTTGGCTGCGATGGGGCCGAGAAAGAAAAGCCGATATGGGAGCAAGTCAAAATCAGCGATTTGGCACCGGCTCATAGTGGAAAACGCCCAGGTGACCAATCGCTAAAAACCATAAATTTTGGTGTTTATGTTTTTGAGTTGCCGGCAGAGAACATCAGCCTGTTGGATGAGATTTGGCGGATGTTGCACACGTGGCCGCTGCGGTTTATAGATTACGATGCTTTTTGCGCCAACTCGTTCTCGATTGGTGTCGGCGAGATCGAGATGTGGAGTAAAATCGCCGAGTCATTGGAGGCGGCCGGTGCCAAGAAAGCGCCATCGGTTTCACTGTTTCTGTCCGATGGGCGAGCTGACGACTTTACGATTGCAACCATATACGGGGAACAACCGGTCTCTCATGTATCGGCGGGCGGTTCGATGTCGTCAGCCACGATCGGTCCGGGAAGACTTGTTATGCGGATAAGTGCCAGGAAGATTCCGGGTTCGAGAGGCGTGTGCTATGTTGAAGTCCATCCGGTATTTTCGCCGCCCATAAGTACTTCGATTCCACATTTAGCTGCTCGTGCTAAATCCATGGAGCTGGCGTTTATCTCGGCCGGTTTTGCGTTGAAAATGAGCCCGGGCGATTTTGTCTTGCTTGGCCCTGAAGAGTTTGTCAGCGACCAAATCACCCTGGGAAGTCTTTTCTTCAGCGTGCCCGGGGGCAGCTTATTCTATCCGAAGTCGGAAGGCCGGCGATCGTTTAGTAAACCCGAGCGTAAGCCGGCTATTAGAGTATTCTTGTTGGTTTGTACGCGCATAAACGTTTGACAGACGTATGTTCGAGCCAGCCGTCGCGATAACTCGATGCAGCGATTACAGCCCGAGAAAAGTCGGCGAGGCCATTGCAACACAGTTTAAACTTCTTGGCGGTTTAGAGAAATTTGTAAGACGGGGTGACAGTGTTCTGCTCAAGCCCAATTTTATTGCGCCGAAGTCGCGTCGGCGTTCCGTTCAAACAGACCCTGCGGTAATCATAGAGACCGCTAGGCTCTTGAAGGATTTGGGTGCCAGGCCTTTCGTGGGGGATTCGCCGGCCTGGGGGAACGTGTTCACGTGCGTAAAGAAGCTGCGATTGGAAGAGCCTCTGGAGAAGTTAGGCGTGCCTGTGAAACAACTTAATAAACCGAAGAGATGCCGAATAGCGGACAATACTAAGGTCGGCATAAGTTCGATTGCGCTCGATGCGGATGTCATTATCAACCTGCCGAAATTGAAGACGCATCAGCAGTTGGTGGCGACATTTGCGGTCAAGAATATGTTCGGCTGTGTCAGCGGCAAGCGGAAGGCTCTGTGGCACTTCGCAAGAGGCGGAAACTTTAATGATTTTTGTGAATTACTCATCGGGATATTTAAGTTTCTCAATCCGGCCCTGACTATTATCGATGCTGTCTCGGTGATGGACGGCCCCGGGCCAATTCGGGGCAGAGCAAGGCCGCTTGGTTACCTTATAGGCGGGACTGAACCAATCGCCTGTGAGACTATTTGTTGTGAGCTTGTGAATATCAAGCCGGAAGAGCTGCCGATTATCAAAACGGCCAGGCAAATCGGATTTGGCTGCTCCGAACGTAATAAGATAAAAATATTGGGCGATGAATTCCCGGAAACCGTGTGCGGAGACTTTGAACTGCCTAAACTTATTCCCTTGAGGTTTTCCTTCCTGCACGTTTGCCGAAGCATCTGTAAACAAATCTTGCTGCTGGCCAAGTCCTTATTTCGGGCAAGAGTGAAGACTTAAACGCTGGAGGCTTGAGAATCGACTATGTCTTCGTGCTTATTTTTTCCTTTGTACTTTTTATTTTCGTTCCGCTAATATTCGTATTCATGCAGGCAAAAAATAAATCCGTAAATATTCTGGGAATTGAGACCAGTTGTGATGAGACCGCTGCGGCTGTTGTTGCGGACGGCAGGGTCGTCAAATCTTCTGTGATAGCATCGCAGACGAAGCTGCACGAGAAATACGGCGGGGTGGTTCCGGAAATAGCGTCGCGGGCGCACATTGAAAAGATATATCCTGTTATAGCTGAGGCAATCGAGCAAGCGGATGTCACCAAAGATGACATTGATGCAATTGCGGTTGCGAATCAGCCTGGTTTGACTATTGCGCTGATTGTTGGCGTCACCGCGGCCAAGACTCTGGCCTTTGTATGGGAAAAACCTCTGATTGCGATCAATCATCTGCACGCCCACCTGCAATCCGCGGTTGTGAATAATGAGGATTTGCCGCTACCTGCTGTTGCGCTTATTGTCTCAGGGGGACATACCTGTCTCTATGATTACTGGTCGCCGCTTGAGCCCAAGCTTTTGGGTTCTACCATTGATGATGCGGCCGGTGAGGCGTTTGATAAAGTTGCAACGATTTTGAAATTACCGTATCCCGGCGGGCCCAGTATAGAAGAAGCAGCAGAGAAAGGGAATCCAAAGGCGATTAAATTTCCGCGCTCATTGCTCGGCAAGGACTCGCTGGATTTTTCCTTCAGCGGTGTTAAGACCGCTGTGTTGTATCACTGCCGGGGTCAGGATATGAAGGGTGAGAACAAGGTTGATTCGATGAGCGGGCAACAAATCGCTGATATCGCGGCGTCGTTTCAGGCTGCGGTAATCGATGTGCTCGTGACAAAGACACAGCGGGCCGCTGAGAAAATCGGTGCGAAAACTGTACTGCTCGGTGGCGGGGTAGCGGCAAATAGTAAGCTCAGGACGGCCTTACAGCGGATGTGTGAGGCGAGTGTCCCTACAAAAAAGCTGTTCGTCGCGCCAAAACAATATTGCACGGACAATGCGGTTATGGTAGCTTCGTTGGCGTATTACAAATTTAAGGCCGGGCTATTTGCGGATTTGACTCTTGAGCCAAAAGCGACCGGCTGAAAGAGATATAAGCGACTTAGTACCAAGAGCGGATGATGTATGGATGTTCAGCAGTTAAAAAAATTGTTGGAGCAGGTTAAGAACGGCAGTATTAGTATCGACCAGGCGATTGAAGAGTTTCGGCATCTGCCGTTTGAGGATTTGGGTTTTGCTCAGATAGACCATCATCGGCAAATCCGGCGCGGCTTTCCGGAAGTTATCTACTGTCCCGGCAAAACGACGGAGCAAATAATCAAGATTTTCGCGAGTCTGGCCGAGAGGGGGAACAACGTTTTGGCCACGCGGGCCGAAGAGGATGTTTTCCAGGCGCTGGCTGAAACAAAAAAATACCCACAGGCCCGGTACGAAAAGTTGGCTAAGGCGATTGTCCTGGAGCAGAAAAAGATTGCGCCTTCTAAAACTGTCGTTCCAATTGTCACTGCCGGGACCGCGGATTTGCCGGTTGCCGCCGAGGCTAAGGTTACGGCGGAGATTATGGGGCAGCGGGCGGAGGTGATTTGTGATGTCGGAGTGGCAGGATTACACAGATTGTTCGGCCATTTGCCGAAGCTGCAAAATGCCAACGTGACTATTGTGGTTGCGGGAATGGAAGGGGCGTTGGCGAGTGTGGTAGGGGGGCTGGTCAGTTGTCCGGTAATTGCTGTTCCGACCAGCATCGGCACGGGCGCGAACTTTCAGGGGTTGTCGGCACTTTTGACGATGCTCAATAGCTGCGCTGCGGGTGTCACTGTGGTAAACATCGATAATGGATTCGGGGCCGGTGTGACAGCGACATTGATAAACAGGAAGATAGAGCAGTAAGACATTAATTGAAGAAACGATGGAGACAGTAGACCGTATTCCAAGATTGAAGCCCAGGGCTGTTGGCGCCCACAAGGGCGATTTCGGCAAGGTCTGCATTATAGCGGGCAGTGTGGGTATGAGCGGGGCTGCTGCGCTTGCGGGCAGGTCTGCATTACGGGGCGGTGCCGGACTTGTGCGTGTGGCAACTGCGAAAAGTGTTTTGCCGATAGTTGCCGCGATAGAGCCATCGTTTACTACGATTCCCTTGCCTGAAGATAGTGCCGGTCGAATATCTGCAAAAGCAGTCAGTATCATCCTTAATGCCGTTGCTGATAATGATGTTCTGGCGTTCGGGCCGGGAATTGGTATCAGCCAGGGCTTGCGTTCAATCCTTGAGGTGCTCTTGGTGCAGGAGAACCTGCGTTTGGTTATAGATGCCGACGGCCTAAACAACCTGTGCAGGATAAAAGACTGGCCTGCAAAGTTAAAAGCAAACCTAATTTTGACACCTCATCCCGGCGAAATAAAGAGACTATGGTCCAGCGTATTCAGAGAACAATTACCGTCTGAGCGCCAAGAACAAGCGGGACAATTAGCGCAGCAGACTAAGGCCATCGTGGTTTTAAAAGGAGCAGGGACGGTTGTTACCGATGGTCAGAAAGCTTATATCAACAAGACTGGCAATCCTGGGATGGCCACGGCTGGCTCTGGCGATGTGTTGACAGGCGTTATAACCGCGCTTATAGGCCAGGGTTTGACCAATTTCGATGCGGCTGTTTTGGGTGTTTATATTCACGGGCTGGCCGGTGACATTGCGGCGAAAAAAGTGGGCCAGGTCAGTTTGATGGCCACCGATATAGCCGACGCGCTACCTGAAGCTTTCTTGAGAGGTTGATGGTTGTTTTTGGTTGCTGCGTAAGAAAGGTCTCAGGCGCCGTCGCCATTACCCAATCTCTTCCTTCGTCCGAGGTTCAGGATTTTTAGCAGTTTCCAGCCTGAGGGTAAAAGTGCTGCGGCCAGAGCTATTTTCAATAAATCGCCGATTATGAAAGGATACAGACCGACCCGCAATACATTGCTGATACCCCGTAGGCAAGATAACCAGAGAAGGCCGCAAGCATAAATCACGATGTTGCCCAAGAGCATTGCCGGAATGGTTGTCGAAACTCGCCTGTCCCATCCCCTCTCTGCCAGCAGGCCTACGATATAAGCCGCTGCGACGAAACCGACCAGATATCCGCCTGTGAATCCTCGCAGTACTGCAAGGCCGCCCCCCAGTGCGAATACAGGCAGTCCAGCCAGCCCGGCCGTTATGTAAGCAATGACAGTGAAGCAACCGCGCCGAGCGCCAAACAGCGCACCTATCATCAGCACTGCGAAGGTCTGCCCAGTGACAGGGACGGGGTTTTTGGGCAGCCATATTTTGACCTGGGCGCATAAGGCGATTAATAAGGAGCCGGTGATAATGAGAGCGACATCGTAAAAACCGGCGAGCCTTTTATCGCTGGGTCGCAAAAGACCAGCCATAGTCGCATTTGTCAGCATATCTGTTCTCTGGTCGAAAGTCCTATGAAATACTTGTGTTAGTATCTACCGGGCATCATACATGAAGTTTCTCAGTGCTCACGTTTGCTTGATACTATATCATCGATGTGGCGGCTGTCGCAAGAGATTTTCCGACGGTTGTTACGGTCCCATATTATCATCGCTGCCAATAGCAGGATTTGATGGCCCAAAAACATTTCGATTTGCTGATTTTTGTTCGGTTTTTGTTAGGGTTTTTGCCTGGGTATTACCGATAGAAATACTTGTTGCTGGTATTGCGCATTTTCGTAGCTGGATAATTGTCAACCGACAGATTTGGGGAAAAAGATGGACAACCGTCCAAACAGGCAAGGAATTGAGCCTTTATGCAGATTTGGGCCTGGGGGCGATTTTATTTCTGATTGGTCGCCCGATATGCTTCGTGTGTTGCCCCAGCCTTGTTCGAGCGGTCTGGGCAAATTGCTGACGTTGGTGAGGGAAATCATAACCGCGGTACTTGGCTCAGAGCTTAAGAAGCCTACGGCTGTAGCGCCGAGTGTTCACCGCCTCACGGACCAGTTCCTTGCTGAAGAGGAGAAACTAAAACATGGAGTTAGGTACAGCCAAGCTGACAAACGAACTTACGCCGCGACAGTTCCAATTGTTGAAAGCAATCGCCGGTTTCGTAGCGAGCCGATGCTATTCGCCGACGATTGGGGAGCTGGCGTGCGAACTGGGCGTAAGCCGAAGCACCACATTCGAGCATATCGCCGAACTGCGAAAAAAAGGCATACTTTCAGCCTGCCCGGGCAGGGCTCGCTCTTTGAAACTGACTTCAAGAGCGTGCGAACTGCTTAGCCGGATTGCCGACCACAGTTCGAGCCATCTTGGTGGACCGCCGACAGGTATACCGCTGGTGGGCAGAGTGGCGGCGGGGTCGCCCATAGAGGCCATAGAAAACAGAGAGCAGGTGGCCCTGAGCACATACTTTGGCAGCGGCGATGACATATTTGCTCTTGAGGTAACAGGCGATAGTATGCTCGGCGACGATATCCGGGACGGCGATTATGTAATTTGCCGTCGCACCTGCTTTGCTGATAACGGGCAATTGGTTATTGCTATCGTTGACAATGAAGAGGCAACGTTGAAAAGGTTCTACAAAGAAAATGGGCGGGTTCGGCTCCAGCCAGCTAATGATGATTATGACCCAATTTATTCGGACAACTGCCGTATTGAGGCTGCGGTGGTGGGATTGGTAAGAAAACTTTAGCCCAACTTGACAGTTAGCGACTTGGCGAGTTTTAGTTTTCCTTGGTGGGAAGCACCGGCGAGTCGCTAATTTGAAGCAACTGCTGGTGTAGAATTTTTGTAAGCCATCACTTTTAGGATATCGACAAATCGCTCGACCATCATAATTGCAGGCCATGTTCGTTGGTGACGCTGCAGATTCTCTTGCGCCCAGGGCAATGCGAGCGGCAGCATCACGGCTTCTGCGCACGTACCCTCAAGGTCACCGGCCAATTGACCAAGGGCCTCGAGAACGCTTACCGGCATCGTCACCATCTGCGACTGAACCATACATTCAGTTTCACACGGTAATCCTGACCCGGTTACAAAGTGTTCACGGCAGGCAGTTGGCCTTTGCTCGTATATTGTGCACAGTCCGCCGGACAAGAATGGGCAAGGCAGTTTAAGCCCTGCATACCAGCTGCTAAGTTGGCGTACCTGGTTCGGACTGTTTGTTGTTGAGTGTACGTCAAAGCTTTCGGGCATGTCATCGAGAATCTTTCTTGATGCGTCAAGACATAACCGCAATACAGCTTTGCTTTGGTCTGCCGGCATGTCCAGTACTTCTTCCCTCATGCTAAAGGCCTCGGGGACCGAGAGGGGAACGAGGTAGCTGCAACAGGCTGAACAACCTTTGCAACATGGAACAAACTTTTGCTCTTTGCGGAGCTTGTCTACAACCACCGAGACCAATTTTGTGGAAAGTGTGCGTGCGAGAGGTACTATATCTGCCAACGTGGCCTGTCTCTGGGCGGCACTAATACGAAGGTGTACGAGCTCGCCAAGAATATCAAGTTCAAGACCGATAATCTTTGCGTCACCACCGAGACTGTTTGCTTCATTGGGGTCGCCTAACAGAGTGATAGGTGGATTCTCAACCATTAATCGTCGTCCAATTCCGGCGTTCGTGCTTTTCTAAACGCGGATTATCGGATTTAAGAAAAACTCGTATTCCAGGCTCCTGCTTCAAAACAGGGCGGCGGATATATATATATCGGATAATCGACAGCAGCGCTTGATTTGGCAATCCGGATAATTAGCCCGAATGTTTGAAAGTGGTTTGATGGCAGCCTCAGCATTTGTAATATTGGACCAAGCTTTACGGAGTTCTTTTTGCCTTGGGGTGGAAGGTTCAAAGGGTCCGGGTCCGCATGCAACCTTGTCGGAACAGTGGCAGAAAATATCGGTCAGGCTCTCTTGGTTGCCCAATAGGAATTATGGTGGTGTGAGGTTCGGATTGCTATGAGGCCTGTTGGCGAAAAGATTCATCTTTATATTTTTCCAAGAATTTCAGCCACTTTGTCCAGGCCTTTTTGTAAATTTCGCTGGACACCAAAAAGCCATCGTTGTGGCTGCCGAAAATCTCGACAAACTCTTTGGGCTCGTTCGCAGCTTCGTACAGTTCCAGACCAAACTCGAAGGGCACAACTTCATCGTTTTTGCTGTGAATTATCATCACCGGAATTTTAACATCCTTGATGTAATCGATTGTGTTGTAGCTGAAGCTTGCAAACCACCGCACGGGCATATAAGGATAGAATTTCCTGCCTATTTCAATGTAGGAGGTAAAAGTGCTCTCGATAATCAATGCTTTTGCTTCGACTTTGCTTATCAATTGTGCCGCAATACTTCCTCCCAACGACCTGCCAAAGACAATAATTTTATCCGGCGGCACTTTCTTTTCTTCGGTCAGCCATTTGTATGCAGCCTGGGCATCCAGGTACGTTCCCTCCTCAGTTGGTTTGTCTTCGCTGGTGCCGTAACCGCGGTAGTCAAAGATGAAGCAATTTAATCCGAGGTTATAGAAGAAGTTTATACTGTCCAAACGGTGCATTATATTGCCGCCATTGCCGTGGCAGAAGAGGACCGTCAACTGCGAATTTTCCGCGGGTCCCGTTAGAAGTGAATCACCAGGCTGGACTGACGCAGCTTTAGTCCGGACTTCTAACGGGGCGGGAATATACCAGGCGCTGAGTTGCAGGCCGTCGGCAGTTTTGAAGACTACGCCTTCGAAATCCAGTCCCAGTTCGTCCGGCGTATATTGAATGTCCCGGACAGGGCCGTACAGAAACTTCGGCTGCATAGAATAGAGTATCAGCGCGTAGCCGCAATAGGCGGCAAACAAAACCGCAATGACAGATATCAACAACGAGCCCATAGCAATAATCAATAATGAACGGTCAGTAGCACAGCGAAGCGATATTTTAATTTGCTCTGAGAGATAAAACAAGCTACAATTTCGATATGATTAAGAGAAGAAAAACGACAACAGTCAAGGTTGGCTCGGTGAAAATCGGTTCCTCTGCTCCAATAGTTATTCAGTCGATGACGAAGGCGCCTACGGTTGATATTGCCGCTTGTGTAAGGCAAATAGAGCAGCTTATCCTGGCGGGCTGCCGATTAGTCAGAATCGCTGTTCCGAGGCGTGCTGATACCGTTGCCTTTGCAAAAATTGTTCAGAAGGTATCTGTCCCCTTAGTTGCCGATGTTCATTTTAGTCCCAATCGAGCTGTTGAGGCGATAGAGGGCGGAGCTGCCAAGGTGAGACTCAACCCCGGGAATATAAAGAAGCGCAAAGACATCCTGCGAATAATAGACGCAGCCAGGATGCACGGAGCGGCTATCCGGATTGGGGTCAACGAAGCAAGCATTCGCGACCTGAGAAAGCAGGATGTTCCCATCCAAAAGCGAACCGCTTTGATGGTGATGGAAATGAGAAAGTATGTGCGACTGTTTGAGAATCGGAATTTTACACAATTGGTCCTTAGTGCGAAGAGCAGCGATGCCCTTAGGACGGTCGAGGTCAATCGCCGTATCGCTGAAGTCTTCGATTATCCGCTTCACCTTGGGCTGACACATGCGGGTTTGCCCGAAGATGCCCAGATACCTTCGGCGATTGCGGTGGGCGCGCTGCTTACTGAAGGTATTGGTGACACCATCAGGGTAAGCTGTGCCGGCAATCCTGTCGTGGAAACGGAAATTGCAAAACGGATTCTGATTGCTCTTGGCTTGTACGAACGTTCAAAGCCGGAGTTGATAGTTTGCCCAACGTGTGGTCGGGCCGAACTTGATGTGGTCAAGCTTGCCCGGCGAGTTAAAAAAGCCCTGGCCGGCATTAATAAACCGGTGCGTATCGCTGTGATGGGCTGTGTTGTCAACGGCCCGGGTGAAGCTGCTGATGCCGACCTGGCCGTCTGCGGTGCAAAGAATAAAGCCTACCTCTATCGAAATGGCCGAAAAATATCAGTAGTACCTGAAGCGAAAGTCATTCCAGAGTTACTAAGACAATTAAACAAACTCTGACAATATGTGCACTCAAGTAAAACTACCCGATACGCGTGGCGCAACTCTGAAAACAACGTTGGAACGATTTTGTGTTGTCGTTCTGTTAAGCATTGCTTTTGCGTATATCGAAGCGGCGGTGGTTGTCTATTTGCGGGAAATCTTTCATCCCGATGGTTTTATGTTTCCGCTGCGCGAATTTCCCCTCAGCGAAAACTGGAATATTCTTCTGACCGAGGTCGGCAGAGAAGCGGCCACATTGGTTGTGATATTGACGGGTTCCTGGCTGGCCGGACGAAGCTTTCAGCAGCGATTTGCCTATTTTATGGTAATCTTCGCAATCTGGGATATCTTCTACTACGTGTGGCTCAAGGTTCTCATCAACTGGCCCGGCTCAATTATGGATTGGGACATTCTGTTTTTGATACCGATGACCTGGGCTTCGCCGGTGCTGGCACCGATACTTGTCTCAATTATATTGCTTTTGTTTGCGATAATCATACTCTATCGCTGTTCTTGTGGTATGCCGTTGAAAGTAACGCAGATAGACTGGTTTGGTTTTTCCCTTGCTGCTTTGGCGGTGATTGCCTCTTTTTGTATTGCCGGCCTACATATCAGAAGGCCGGATTTTCAATCGCATTTCTATTGGTGGCTGTATGCTCTGGGTGGCACAGTCGCACTGGCGGTGTTTTTCAAATGTCTTTTGAAATCTAAATACTCTGCCGGCTAATTTCTTAACTGTTCTGTGACCTGTTGGTTCTGCTCGCGGCTCTATGAGATGAATGTCTTTTGCTGTTATTTTCCTTCTCTGCGTAACGTTCGAATTTACCGAAAATCATCTTACCGGCTGAGGTCTGCAGTGAGCTTGTTACGGTAATGGTCACTTCCCGGCCAATCTTGTTGTAGGCGTCCTCGACAACAATCATTGTGCCATCGGGCAGATAGCCGATACCCTGTTGTGCTTCTTCGCCGGGCTTAATGATTCTTACTTGCATAGTTTCACCCGGCAGAGCGATTGCCTTTAATGAATTGGCCAAATCGTTTATATTCATTACATCCACCTCGCGGACTTGTGCGACCTTGGTGAGGTTGTAATCGGTCGTTGTCAAACGCCCATTGCAGTGTTTGGTGAACATCACCAGTTTCTGGTCGACATTTTTGACCTCCTCCACCTCAGGAATCATCGTATCATCAATCTCTATGTCGATGGCAGAGTCGGTTTGCATCCTGTTGAGTATATCAAGTCCGCGTCTTCCGCGGTTTCGCTTGAGCTTGTCGGCTGAATCCGCAATTAATTGCAGTTCGTTGAGCACAAAACGCGGGACAACCAGTGGAGCGTCAAACGTTTTACTTTGATACAGGTCTGCGATGCGTCCATCAACGATTGCCGATGTATCCAGAATCAGAGGCCGAGCCCCCTTAGTTTGTTTTGCGAATTCGACATAAGGAATTACAAAGCGCACATCGTCCTTTGTCTGAATCACTATACTGATGATGAGATAACATACACAAATTCCCATCGACCATTTGATTCCTTGAATCGCAGTATCGCTTAAGCCCAATTTATAAATGCTATTAATTAGCTCCACTACCGGTGCCAGCGCCCAACTGATGAATATACCCACGAGAAGGCCAAAAAAGACGCCGGCCAAAGCTGCCAGCGACTTTTTCGGCGTGAAAAAGTCTATGGAAAATGCGATAAGTGCTAACGCCAAACCGGTCCAAAGGATTACATGAAAACTTACTTTGTCGTCGGAAATTGATGGGGAACTGATATTAAGGAATAAAGCGGCTAAGATGATGATGATGAAGATGGCTCTGAAAATATTGAGTAACATAGCTATAAACCTCCCAAAAATATAATATCAATTCTTGTCTTTATAATCATGGCTATTATATGCTGGCCCCAAGCCATTATCAATAATTAATTTCCAGACCATTTGCCTAAACAATTATGAATAATTGCGTTTTCCGACACCTGATTATATTATCGGCTTATTTGAACCGGTCATTAACCTGCTAATTATCCCAAGAAGTGCCATATTCGACACTCAATACTCATTCGAGCTTATCTTATGTTTGGGATTTTAGGCAAATTATAGATGAATCAGGAAAGTTGGGGGAAGAAAAATTTTGGCTATTGACGGGATGAGAATGCCTCGGTATCGCCGAGAGGTTGGTGCGTCCCGGCGGCAACATTGATTTGCTGAAGCTCCGGGATGAATGGCTCAACCTGACTCTTTGATATCATTCATGGGCTCTTTATATAATAAGTATTTCCCCCAATTCGTCAATTATTCTCCTTTTGACGGCGCTGCGGGCGGGCTAATATCGAATATAATTCACAGAGTTTCGAAGGATGAAAACCAAGTTAATGGGACTTCTCAGAGGCGCCGATATTCTGTTTCAGCTGGTCAAAACGCAAGTGTTGCCGAGGGCTTGATGACGAGCGTGCAAAATGATTATTGACAATTAATAGTGTATAGCGTATAGCGTATGGGCGATAGCGAGTGGCGTCAAGCCATAATGTGAAAATGGGATTCTCATTTTGTTTTACCGACACTAAGTTCTGGAGTGAAAGATTATGATTGCAGTGCTCGGAGCGAAAACGGTACGGGGCGTAGCTAACGCGGGGCGGTTTGGGAGGTTTGTTTGGCAGACGATTATCGCCTGTGCGCGGAGTTGTATTAGCAGCCGGACATATCCGCTGATATGGACGCAGATGAATATCATCGGCGTTCGCAGCGTGCCGGTTATAATGATAACGGGCGCATTCGTCGGAATGACATTGGCTATTCAGGCGTATGACCAGCTTGTGATAATGGGCTTGGAGGAGCGCATGGGGCAATTGATAGGTCTTTCGGTCGTGAGCGAATTAGGGCCTGTGCTCGCGGCGGTTATGCTGGCTGGGCGTGTCGGCGGAGCCTTGACCGCTGAATTAGGTACAATGAATGTCACTGAGCAGATTGATGCGGTCAAAAGTATGGGTACCGACCCGGTACGACATCTGGTTGCACCACGAGTTTTGGCGTGCCTGCTGCTTACGCCGGCTTTAATCATTTATGCGGATTTATTAGGCGTGCTCGGCGGGTTTTTCGTCAGCGTTATCTTAAAGGATATCAACAGCCAGGCGTATTGGAACTTCAGCGCCGCGGCTGTGGAACTGTGGGATGTGTCTATTGGAATCGTGAAGGGATTTTTCTTCGGCGTAGCTATTGCGATTATTAGTTGTTATAAGGGGTTTCATTGCAGAGAAGGTGCTCACGGTGTAGGACAGGCGTGTACGGAAGCGTTTGTATCGAGCTTTATCGCGATATTGGCGATTAATCTGGCTCTGGCAATTGTTTTCAAGGCGATTTACAGTACGTTTTGGCCCATCAGAAGTCTGCTTTGACCTCGGGTGAAGTATTTGAATCTCAACAGGGGTGAATGTGGAAAACGGCGGTGAGAAGAATGAGAGGCAAGTCGCTGAGAAGGATGGTTTCCTCGTCCTCAAGGACGTTACGAAAAAATTCGGGGACAATGTCGTTCTGGATAATGTTTCTGTGACGATAGAGAAAGGCAAGACGACAGTTGTGATCGGTTCCAGCGGATGCGGTAAGACCGTTTTGATAAAACATTTGATAGTGCTGCTGCGGCCAAGTTCGGGTGAGGTTTATTTTAAGAATCGCCGGATTGATGAACTGTCTGAACGTGAGCTCAACAAGATACGTACACATTACGGCTTTCTTTTCCAGGGAGGTGCGTTGTTTGATAGTCTCAGCGTTGCTGAAAATATAATGTTTCCAATAAAACAGCATTGTAAGTTGACTGAGCCGGGTTTGATTGACGAGATTATAAAGACCAAGCTGGCGATGGTTGGCCTTGATGGTTTTCAGCAGTTTTACCCTGCGAATCTTTCCGGGGGACAGCGCAAAAGAGTGGCTTTGGCAAGGGCGATAGCGTTAGACCCGGAAGTAATTTTATACGATGAGCCGACCACTGGGCTGGATCCGATTCGTTCGGATATTATCAACGAACTTATTTTGAAGCTGCAGAGAGAACTTGGCGTCACGACTGTTGTAGTCACGCACGATATGACGAGCGCCTATAAGATAGCTGACCGTATTATTATGCTGCATAACGGCAAGATTGTTGCCGACGGTAACGCCGACCATATTCGCAATCATCCTCATCCTACGGTTCAGCAGTTTATCCACGGCCAGGTTAGTGAAGACGACCTTGCGGTTTTGCGGGCAAGGACGACCATTTCGCGAGCACAGTTTCTGCCCCGCGACTTTGAGCAATAGCAGATCATAGGGGGCATTTTGCGCATATTGAGCGGAGGAGTGTCGTGCTCAGGTAACGGTCGCCGCGGATGGGCAGAATGACAAAAAGGGTGAATAAATGTAATTATGGCAATTGAAGAAGCAAATCTCAAGCAGGCGGTGTTGTGGGAACCGCAAGGGGACAAAAAGGTTCGGTGCAGGCTGTGTAACTGGCGATGCCTGATTGATGACGGCAAATTGGGCAAATGTTGCGTTCGCAAAAACGCGGGTGGTGTACTGTATTCGCTAAGCTACGACAAGGTTTGCTCGGCTAATCCCGACCCAATTGAAAAGAAGCCTTTATTTCATTTTCAGCCGGGGACGAATAGTTTCTCTATCGCGACAATGGGTTGTAACTTTCGCTGTGAATTTTGCCAGAACTGGCAGATAAGCCAGGCAGCTATTGAGGACGGCAGAATCGATGGCCAGGCAATAGCACCTGAGAAAATAGTCGAAGCTGCTGTTGGCTACGATTGTGCCAGCATTGCTTACACATACACCGAGCCGACTGTTTTTATGGAATTGTGCAGCGATTGCGGCCGGTTGGCGAAAGAGCGAGGCTTGACCAATGTCTTTGTTAGCAACGGTTTTATGACGAAAGAGGCGATTGATTTTGCCTGTGATTGGCTTAACGGGATAAATGTTGACCTGAAATCGTTCAGTGAGGATTACTACAAGAGGTTGTGTAAATCGCGATTGCAGCCTGTACTTGATACGATTAGCTATATCGCGAACGAAACAGACATTTGGCTTGAGATTACTACTTTGCTTGTGCCGGGCGAAAACGATTCCGACGCTGAGCTAAGAAAGCTTGCCGATTTTATTGTTAATAAGGCTGGGCCTGATGTTCCCTGGCATATCAGCCGATTTCATCCGCAGTATAAGTTTATGGATTCGGTTCCTACTCCGATCAGCAGTCTCCAGTGTGCGGAGCAAATAGGCAAAGCTGCAGGGCTGCATTATATTTACCTCGGTAATGTGCCGGGGTCAAAGTCGGAGAGCACGTTTTGCTATAACTGCGGCAGAATGCTAATCGAACGTGTCGGCTATAGAATTGCCGGCAATCACATAGTCAATTCGTGTTGTCCCGACTGCGGCACGAAGATAGCAGGATTTAGCTTGTAATATAGTCTGCGTTTTCATTTGCGAGGGCCGTGACCATGGCCTCGGCGGTGTCCGCCGCGGCCGCCGGAGCCTCGGCGAAAGCGGTGGGGGGGCTCTGGAACCATAGCAGCGGCGGCATCGAGTTTGAAGGAACCGCCTTCGATTGCGAGTGCTTTTGCATTGACCAAAGCGTCGGCGATTTTTTTGTGGGCGGATTCGAGGATTCTGCCGAACGTCTGGCGAGATATGTTCATCTTTTCGGCGGCCTGCTCCTGATAGAGGCCCTGAAGGTCGGCCAGGCGGATTGCTTCGAGCTCATCAACGGCTAATGTGACGTGCTGCAGGATGGAAAGAGGGATACCTCGTGGTTTGTAGTAGTTAGCCTGTGGAAGGCAACCGACATGTCTGCAATGTGTTGGTCTCGGCATATCAGGAGTCCTGTTTTACGGTTATGGTCTTAATGGTCGCAGATATTTTCTCCGTGTTCCAACCGGCCTGTTAAGTATTGCAGAGCCAATTGCTGCGGCGTATCATCTGGCGCACCAACGACTACATCAATGTTGCTCTGTGCAAATAATTGCTGAGCTCTTTGGCCCATTCCTCCTGCGATTATCAACTCGACCTGCAATCCTGCGAGCCATTTAGGTAAAGCACCCGGCTCGTGAGCCGGTGGATATACCAACTCCTGGCTCTTGATTGTCTTGGTGTTACTGTCAACGTCAATGATGGCAAACTGCTGGCAATGTCCAAAATGGGCTGAAAGTTTGCCGTCCGTTATTGGAATTGCGATTCTCATTTTATTCTGCTCCTTATCATTAGTTTTAATTTGTTTGTCGGACCGCAATATTGTTTGAAATGCGTAGTTAAGGGCTTCAACTGTAGGACTTTGGTTGTTGTAGTAGATAAATGGTTTGCCTAAATCGCAGGCAGAGACCATAGCAGGGTCCAACGGAATACTGCCCAAAAGCGGTACGCCTAAATCCGCCGCCATTTGTTTGCCGCCATCACCCTTGAATATGTCTGTTCTGCGATTGCAGTTAGGACAGACAAAGCCGCTCATATTTTCAATAACTCCTAAGACAGGCAAATTCACTTGTCTGCAAAAGCTTATACACTTTTTGACATCGATGACGGCAAGCTGCTGAGGTGTGGTGACAATAAGAGCACCGTCCGCTTTGTGGAGTGAATGCCCAAGCGCATCATTTTCCTTTTGGTGAGCACCCAGTAATTGAACTATTGAAAGCGGTTCGTCACCGGTGCCGGGTGGGCAGTCAATAACCAGATAGTCCAGATTGCCCCAGGAGACGTCCGTTACAAACTGCCTTATGACATTGTGTTTCATAGGGCCGCGCCAAATGACAGCGTTGCTTTCGTCCGGTAGTAAAAATCCGATACTCATTATTTTAAGCGTGTCATTGTACAACATCGGCATAATCTTGTCACCTTCAGCCTGAACGGCCCTGTCATCAAGATTCAGTAGTTTGGGGATACTTGGGCCGTGAATATCAACATCTAATAAGCCCACACTCCTGCCCTCCATTGAGAGCCAAACCGCCAAGTTAGCCGCAATGCTGCTTTTACCAACGCCGCCTTTGCCGCTTAAAACAAGAATTTTGTGCTTAATATCTTCCATTATTTTGTTTCCTTCTTATTCGGGACCTCGCTCAACATATCCAATATTGATTTCCACAGCGACACTATTTGCTTTTTCACGGTGCTATTTGAATATTCCACAATGCTCTTGCCTGCGATCTGTGCTTTAGTAACTATGTTATCGTAAGCAATTTTACCCACAACTCTCAAGCCTTTTTCGGTAGTTGTTTTTTCAATTGTTTCTGCGATTTCAGGGTTAATGTCACACTTGTTGATACAAACTGCCGTTGGAATCCGGAAATGTTCGGTTAATTCAACGACTCTGTCAAGGTCATGCCGGCCGGAGATAGTTGGTTCGGTGACAGCCAATACCAAATCTGCTCCGGTAATCGATGCGATCACCGGGCAGCCGATGCCAGGAGAGCCGTCTGCGATTATGAGGTCTTTGTTTTGCTTGGTTGCAATTCGTTTTGCCTCTTTTCGAATCAAGCTGACCAATTTCCCGCTGTTTTCCTGTGCGATGCCCAGTCTGGCATGAACCATTGGGCCAAATCGGGTTTCTGATATAAACCATCGGCCGTTAATGGCATCTTTGAACTCTATTGCATCAACAGGGCAGAAGTGAGCACATACGCCGCACCCTTCGCAGGCAATAGGATCGATCGTGTAAGTTTTTTCGACCACATCATTGCCTGGCCCGTTGAACTGCAGGGCGTTAAAGTTGCAGACCTCCTCACATTTCCCACAGCCGATACATTTTTCCGTGATAACCGATGCCAATTTGCCGCCGCTAAAGTTATGGGTTTGTTTTATATCCGGTTGTAGCACCAGATGCAAATCCGCAGCATCGACGTCACAATCGGCTAGTAAGGCACTGTTCGCCAGCGCGGCAAATGAGGCAACGATACTTGTCTTGCCCGTACCGCCTTTACCACTGATGACAACTATTTCCTTCAATTCAGGTTTTCCTTTATGTTGAATCTTTCTTTTTTCCTTTTACAACGTATAGACTGGCTACGTTACTATCTTGGCTTGGGAATATTTGCTCACCTCTGATACCTAAAAAGTATTCTGTCCGGATGGAGAAATACTCTGCAATTGTTCTCTCAATCTCTGTTAAGTTTGTATGCTTGACCCTGTTTATGTAGGAGTCTGGATTCGCGGTTTTTAGTTTGAAAAATTCAGAATTTGGGTTGAGCAGCATAGCCAAAAGTTTACCGCCCAATCTGAGAACACGAGCGGTCTGTTTAATGGCTTCCTCATATTTTTCAATAAACTGTAAAGAGGCGACGTAAATAATTGCATCAAAACTGCAATCCGCAAAATCCATATTTTCTGCCGAGCCAACTACAGTTCTTATGATGTCCGCTACCTGGTCCAAGGCCTCTTTGGAAATATCCAGACCGGTAACGTTGAAACCATATTCGCATAAAGCCCTCTCTATAATCGCGGGGCCGCAGCCGATGCTTAAAACGTCTTCAGCGTCTTTTAACTCCTGCAAAATATAGTCTGTCTCGGCTTTGAAAACCTTCTTCCAAAATTCCGTTTTACAAGATTGCAAATACTTCTCCATACCAGCTAATCCTGTATTTACTCGAAAAACTTTTCCCGCCACCACAAAAAGTGACCCCAGAGATTATCAAGCGCATACTTGCTGTCCTCAGGGACTGCTGACCAGGATTTGATTTCTTCTAACAGCATATCGCAGGGCCTATCTTCAGCCAGCAGTTCGTATGCGCATTTGACGACCACGAATTTCTTATGTGCGTCGCTGTCATTCGGATTGTGGTCCGGATGATACTTCAGCGATGCTCGCCTGTATGCTTTTTTCAATGTTTGTTGGCTCGCACTTTCTTCAACGCCGAGTATTTTGCGTGCAGCCCGACGAGCTTCTAAATCCCGAGTTATTCTTTCTCCGAACTCGTAATCATCTTTTATCATTAATCCTTGCCCTTAAGCGTCTTACATATTCATATAATTCTGCAAACCGTTTCTTGTATTCACTCAATACATCAACAATTAACCTGCCGGATGAATATGCCTCGGCAATTCGGCGGTCGTCAGGCAACTTCATAACAATATCTATGTTTTCGGCTGTGCAGTATTCTTCGACCTGGTCATTACCGATGCCGTAACGGTTAATGGCGACGGCAAATGGTAAATTCATTTGCCTGACCAATCCTATAGCTAACTTCAAATCATTTAAGCCGAATGGTGTCGGCTCGGTAACAAGCAAAACGAAATTCGCATCCCTGACCGCCTCAACTACAGGACAGGATGTGCCGGGCGGGACATCAATTACTGACAGGCAATTTTCTTCTATGTGCTTTTTCACTTGTTTTATCACCGACGGCGTTCGCATATGTCCCACACGCAGTCTGCCGTGAACAAAATCTATGTCACTGGCTTTGCCCAGCTCAATATCTCCGACCTTGAGCGATTTTGCTTCAATTGCATCAACAGGGCAGACGAGCCAACAGCCACCACAGGAATGGCAAAGCTGCTCAAAGGTCAATACGTTTTCTTTAACGCAGACAATAGCGCCGTACTGGCAAATCTGGCCGCATTTACCGCAGGTGGTGCATTTTTCCAAATCGACCTCTGGTACATCCACAGTCGCTTCCTGGCTGCGGTCGATTTCCGGCTTTAGGAAAATGTGGCCATTTGGCTCTTCGACATCGCAGTCAAGATATTGAACCTTTTGACCCAGGCCAGCAACGTAGTGAGCGAGATTGGTGGCAATTGTTGTCTTGCCCGTACCTCCCTTGCCACTGGCAACAGCGATAACGAAACCTGTTGGCATGTTATTTTTCCGTACCAAAATGCGGTTGCACATTTGGTCCAGCGGCTTCGGTCAGCTTGCCGCTTTTGAAAAGCTCAGCAGCTTCCATGACTGTCCCTCCCACGCCGGTGTACAATTTAACACCGGCAGCGGTCAAGGTCCGCTCGGCATTCGGCCCGCAATTGCCTGTCAGAACCGCCTCAGTGCCTGAGTCTGCTACGGTCTTGGCAGAACTGATGCCTGCACCACCTGCGGCGGCAACATTTTCATTTTCAATCACACTAAAGTCCGTTGTTTCCGTATCAACGATGACAAAGTACGCTGCTCTTCCGAACCTTGGGTCAACTTCGGAATCCATCGTTTTTCCCGTTGATGTTATTGCAATTTTCATATCATACCTTTCTTCCTCAAAGTATAGAGGGTGGGCGCATACCAACTCTGTACCCACTCTCTATAGGTATTGACCGTTACTTTTTGCTTTCTTGTTCAAGCTCGACCATGCGCTCTTTGATTTCATCAAGAGCATTCTGGAAATACTCTGCTTGTTGTTTCAGGCCGGCAAGTTCCTGCTCGGGCGCCATTGCTGGAACAGCCGGCGCCCCATAAGGTGGATAGGGGTTCACAACCCCTCCCGGAGCGGGGTAGCCATAACCGGCCCTTGCCCAACCAAAACCTCGACCTCGGCCCCTGCCGCCACCTCGACCCCGGCCCCAGTATCCGCGTCCACCGACCGGGTTCATAAAACCAGGCACCGGATAGCCGGCGCAAAAACCTGCAGCTCTTCCTGTCATTGGTCCCATTCCCGCAGGACCTGTTCCGTCTCCACGTGGCATAATAAAACCTCCTTTCTCGAAAAGTTGACACAATTTATGTGAACCTAATATATATTATGGGCATATGCTCATAATAAATCCAGTAAAATTTTGAAAAAAATGAAAAAATTTTTGGCCCGGCAGGATTTTTTGGTGAATCCAGAGGGCCTGCTAAAAAGGGGAAAGGGCGTGCAAATTCGGGGCGGTTTGGCTAAAATAGCTGAAATTCGTGGATTTTGGGCTTAATAATAGCGGCTCAGAGGCTAATGCTTGTGAAGATAATCGCAGACAGAAATATTCCGTTTGTGGTTGAATGCTTCTCTTCGATTGGGGAGGTTGAAGTTGTTCCCGGCCGGGAGATGACGGCGGAAGTCGTCCGTGACGCGGATGTTCTATTAGTTCGCAGCGTAACAAAGGTCAATTCCAAGTTGTTGGCGGGCAGTAAGGTGCGTTTCGTTGCTACCGCTACAATCGGCTTTGACCATGTGGACGTTGAGTATCTTGCGAAAAACAATATTGGTTTTGCTTCGGCGCCGGGCTCGAACGCGAACTCCGCAGCCGAGTATGTTATCGCTGCGTTACTTGAGGTAGCGAAAAAGAAAAACTGCGACTTACAGGGAAAATCAATAGGTATCATCGGTGTGGGTAATGTCGGCAGCAGGGTGGCCAAAAAAGCTGCGGCTCTTGGTATGAAGGCTTTCCTCAACGACCCGCCGTTGCAGAGACAAACCAGCGACCCAAAATATCTGCCGATAGAAGAACTTTACGATTGCGATTTTATAACGCTTCATACGCCGCTGACTTTTGAAGGGGTTGACAAGACTTTCCATTTAGCGGATGAAAAATTTCTTAAATCGCTGAAGGCGGGCTGTATGTTTTTTAATACTTCGCGCGGCGGCGTAGTTGACAGTGGTGCTTTGAAAACTGCTACCAAGTCCGGCAAATTTGGGGCTGTTGTGCTCGATGTCTGGGAAAACGAGCCGAATATCGATGTCGAACTTCTGCGTATTGTTGATTTGTCCACGCCGCACATCGCCGGTTATTCGCTGGATGGCAAGGTCGCGGGTACGATTACGATTTATGAGGCGGCCTGTAAGTATTTCGGGCTTGAAGCAAAATATCGTATTGAGGATTTTTTGCCTGAGCCGGAGGTAAAACAGATTGAAGTTGACGCCAAGAGCGGAAGCGAGCAGGAGATTTTGCACCAAACGGTACAGCAGATATATTGCATAAACAGGGACGACTTCAACACAAGGGAAATCGCGATGGTGCCGGAGGAGCAGCGAGGAAAGTTTTTTGATGATTTGCGAAAGAATTATTCGGTGCGGAGGGAGTTTCATAATACGCAGATAATTTTGCAGAGTTCCTGTAAGGGACTTGCTGAGAAGCTGGCAGGTATTGGGTTTAAAGAAGTAAAAAGTGAAAAGTAAAAAGGCAAAAGTAAAAAGTGGCAGGGAGAATGTAGTTGAATGGCCGAAAGGGCGGTTAGATTTTTCGGCGGGCTGTATCTTGATGGGCGTTTTGAATGTCACGCCGGATTCCTTCAGTGATGGCGGTCAGTTTTTTGATACGGACAAAGCCATTGAACAAGGCTTAAAGATGGCTGCTGAGGGCGCGGCGATAATAGATGTGGGGCCGGAATCGACTCGGCCGGGCGCAGAAGCTGCTTCGGTCGATGAGCAGATAAAAAGGGCGATTCCGGTAATAAAAGCGCTTTCCAAGAAAGTAGCCGTGCCGATTAGTATCGATACTTACAGAAGCGAAGTTGCCGAAGCTGCTTTGGAGGTGGGGGCGGCGATGATAAACGATATTACGGCTTTGAGCGATGAGCGAATGGGAGGATTGGTGGCCGAGAAGCAAGTGCCGGTTGTTTTGATGCATATGCAGGGGACACCTGCAACGATGCAGGCCGAACCCAAGTATGATGATGTTGTTGGCGAGGTTTTGCAGTTCTTGTTGGATAGGGCACAACGGGCTGAGCAGCTTGGTGTACCAAAAGAGCGAGTTTTCATTGACCCCGGCATCGGCTTCGGCAAGACGTTGGAGCATAATCTTTTAATTTTGCGGAACATCCGCAGATTTGTTGAGACCGGCTATCGGGTGCTTATCGGCACAAGCCGTAAGAGCTTTATAGGCAAAATTATCGGCAAAGAAAACCCTGCCGAGCGAAAATTCGGCACTGCCGCAACGGTCGCTTTATGTGCCGCCGCGGGCGTCTCAATAGTCCGCGTACACGACGTTGCTGAGATGGTTGATGTGGTAAAAGTAGTGAACAGGATTGAAGAGATTTAGCATTGGTTAATAACAGGTGATATAAAGATTGTAAGTTTGACTGAATTTTGTATAATCATCTTATGAGCCCGACTGTTTTTAAGTATAAGAATTATCGTTTCCTTTTTTTTTCTCGGGAAGAGAGCAGAATTCACGTACATGTGTCCTCTCCTGAAGGTGAGGCGAAATTCTGGATTACGCCAGAGGTGTGTTTAGCGAAGAACTTTGGTTTTTCCCAAAATCAAATAGCTGAATTGAAAAGAGTTGTTGAGGAACATAAAGATGACATTAAAAACGCATGGAGAGAACATTTCGGAAGTTGAAGTTTCTCATATCGATGTTCATGGTTTCTGGCTTTGTGTGGAGGATAAAGAATATTTCCTGCCGTACAAGGACTATCCATGGTTCAAAGAAGCCACAGTACAAGGGATATTAAATGTCAAATTGCTGCATGGACATCACCTATATTGGCCGGTACTTGATGTTGATATAGAAATTGATTCCCTGGACAATCCACAAAACTATCCGTTGAAATATAAGTGAACTAAGCAACTCGCTGCCACCGTCGCCTTGGCTATCACGGCAGGCGTGTCAATCGTCCGCGTCCACGACGTAGCTGAGATGCTTGATGTGCTGAAAGTTGCTAATGCCATTGTCTGGCGGCGATAGGGTTATCCTTTTTCACCTGAGTTTTTTACAGACTTTTTACTTTGAGAAACCTTCCACTGTGTATATTTTTGATTTTTGAGTAGGACATGGGTTATGTTCCTTTTTGTATCGTGGTCGGAGGGCTGTGACTATGTCTCGAGGGCTATCTATGAAAAGATCTGTCATAACTTTGGGGGTTTTGTTATGTTTTGTTTCAGGATGTAAAAGAAAACCCGAGTTGGCTGATGAGCGTCCGCATCGAATTTGGGGCCAAGCCTGCCGAGGGCTCCGGTGCTCTATTATTCTTGAGGAAAAGGAATGGTCAAAAGACAAACCAATGGTTGTCGATATTGCGGTTGAGAATGTTTCAGCAAGCGAGGTTGATCTGGAGGTTAGCAGCTCATTCCAGCTTTCAGGAAAGAAATTCTATTGGGCCCCTGTGGATATTTTGGCAAAAAGTAAGACGCCGCCGATTAACTCACGATCAACTATATCTTTGCAGAAAGGAGCCCGCTTGAGCGCGAAAATGGACATATCGAAACTAGGATGGGATCACCCGTTCAGTTCTGTCTGGCCTGTACGAGAGTTTTCTTCTTTTGTCCCAGCAGCGCAGTATAGACTGACTTTGGACTTAGAGGTCTTGGATGGCGCCTACCCTGAACATGTTGTGTCGAACATCATAGAAGTTGCAATCACTGAGTGAAGCGAGTAGCATTGTCAGTTACTTAGGGCGATACTCAGGGCTTCGTTTGTGTTTTTAGCGAGGGAAAATTAAGCCTCAAGGTACTGCGCAATTCTTTCAAGGAATCTTTCTGCGTCGCGAACTCTTTTTTGGGCAGTATCCTGCTCAATCTCGATGTGAATGTCGTAATCACCAATTTCTCGGTCTTCCTGCTCGGCGGTAAGAATTTTTGCAAAGTCCTTTTCGATCTTTCCGGTCTTAACAAGATGTAGGCTGAATAACCTTCGCACCGCACTGTGCGATTCCGGTTCGACCCCAGTTGTAACTAATGCAGCCTTCGCAGCGTGCAAAACAGCATAATATGCTCTGGAGACACAATCTTCGTAAAGCTGATTTTCCAAGAGAGTCTTTGCCGCCAGAAGGGCTTTTCCGGCCCGATTTAGCTCTTTATGTGATAGTTCATTCATACTGTAATCGCATCCCTGCTAACATTGCTCATAAAAGAGGTGCCTTCTTTGCAAAGTTGTTCGAACCGTTTTTTGCTGATAACCTTCGGTGATATGCAAACGTCCCTTTGCAACAATATATCCGTCGCAACATCGTAGACTTTGTCGCGAATGCGCCAATCATCGGTTGCTACGATAACCAGCACATCGATATCGGAATTAGGGCGGTCATCGCCGCGAGCTTTTGAGCCGAACAGCTTCAATTCGATTAGCTGACCGCTCAAAACTCGTTCAAGGTTGGTTTTGAACTGTGTAAGAGCCGATTTTTCTCTTGTGTCTAACGTCATATCCTCACCTAACTATCATAATACTCTACCGGTGTTGCTAAAACAAGTAAAAAATGGCCATGGCATCCGTTGTGAATAAAGTTTACTCGGTATTCAGGGCGATTTTTAGGACATCGCTGGTATTTTTGACGAATTCGAATTTGAGGCCTTTTTTTGCTTCTTTGGGCACTTCGGGGATGTCTTTTTTGTTTCGCGCGGGCAGGATTACGGTCTTTATTCCGGCCTGTTTTGCGGCGAGGATTTTTTCCTTCAGGCCGCCAACGGGCAAAACCAGGCCGCGTAAGGTTATCTCGCCGGTCATTGCCACATCCGGCCGGATTGGTTTGCCAAGAAGCAGGCTGACCAGGGACGTGAACATTGCGACTCCGGCACTTGGGCCGTCTTTGGGGATTGCTCCTGCGGGCACGTGGATGTGATAGTCGAATTTTTTGAATTTGCTGGCGTCGATTTTCAGCTTTTTAGCGTTTGCCTTGACTATAGAAAAAGCGGCTTGGGCGCTTTCCTTCATAACATCGCCGATCTGGCCTGTTAGCTGCAGTTGTCCTTTGCCGGGCATAGATGCGGATTCGATAAAGAGCAGCTCACCGCCGACCGGAGTAAAGGCCAGTGCGGTTGCAACGCCCGGTATTCCGGTTCGCAAGGCAAGTTCGGATTCGAATTGTGTGGGGCCTAAGATTTTTGCCAACTCCTTTTTGCCGATGGTTGCTCTTTTCTTTTTGGCCTTGGCAATTTCGGTCGCAACTGCCCTGCAGACGGCTGCTATATTTCTTTCGAGATTTCGCACGCCTGCTTCACGGGTATAGCTTTGGATTATCGCAATTAAGGCCTCATCTTTTATGGTCAGGACGTTCTTGCTCAGGCCGTGCTCTTTGAGCTGCCTGGGGACGAGATATTTTTTGGCGATATTAAGCTTTTCTGTCTTGGTATAGCCGGGCAGCTCTATGACTTCCATCCTGTCATGCAGTGCCGGCGGCACCGGCTCGGTATAGTTTGCAGTGCCGATGAACATCACGGTGGACAAATCAAAAGGCTCATCGAGGTAATGGTCGGTAAAGCTGAAGTTTTGTTCCGGGTCGAGCACTTCCAGCAGCGCGCTTGCGGGGTCACCTCTGAAGTCACTGCCGATTTTATCCAGCTCGTCGAGCATAAATACGGGGTTTTTGCTGCCGCACTTTCGCATCTCCTGAAGTATTCTGCCGGGTAAGGCTCCGATGTAGGTCCTTCGGTGGCCTCGGATGTCGGCCTCGTCTCTTATTCCGCCGAGCGATATGCGGATGAATTTTCTTCCCATTGTTCGTGCGATGGACCTGCCGAGCGAGGTTTTGCCGACGCCGGGCGGGCCGACAAAGCAAAGTATCGGGCTCTTACCTCTTGGGTTTAGTTTGCGGACTGCCAGAAATTCAAGGACGCGCTTCTTTACCTTGTGCAAATCGTAATGGTCCCGGTTCAGTATTCGTTCTGCCTTGTTAATATCGAGCCGGTCTTTTGTTTGGATGGACCAGGGCAGTTCGCAGACCCAGTCCAGGTACGTGCGGATAACGCTGTATTCGGGCGAGACAGGGGGTATCTTGCTCAGCCTGTCCAGTTCACGAAAGGCCTCCTGCTCGACCTTCTTGGGCATTTTCGCTTTCTTGATATTTTTGCCGATTTGCTTTAGCTCTTCAGTTTGGTGGTCTTCTTTGCCGAGCTCTGATTGAATCGCCTTTAGCTGTTCCTGCAGGAAGTATTCTCGCTGGCTCTTGTCTATTGATTCTCTTACCCGGCCTTGAATCTTATGGCTTAACTCCAGGACTTCCAGCTGGTTGGCGAGAGCAACGGATATTTTTTCAAGTCGTCGCGCAGCGTCGAGCTCCTCAAGCAGTTGTTGTTTCTCAGGAATGCTTATGCTCAGATTCGCTGCCAGGAAGTCAGCCAGGGCCGAAGGGTTCTCGATATTCTCAAGCAGCACCGCCGCTTCCTCGGGCACGTTGGGACTTAATGTGATAACGCGATTGGCAGCCTGCCGGGCGTTGACCATAAGTGCCTTCAGTTTCTTGGTCATCTTTACTTCTACTTCGAGAGGTTTGATTCTGGCTTTGAGATATGGTTCGGTCCGCCCCCCCCGGTAAGATGGGGTCTGCGACTGGTGGATCCTTTCTACTATTTTGAAGCGGGCAATACAGTGCACTACGACATGAAATGAGTCCTGTGGCATTCTTATAATTTTCAGGACCGAAGCCGTTGTTCCGACCGTGTAGATATCGTCAAAACCCGGCGTGTCGGTTTCAGGGTCACGTTGTGTAACGAGTCCTATGACGGATTCATCCCCCGGTAAGAAGGGGTCTGCGACAGGCTTGGTATCGGCAAGCAAACGTTTGCTTCTCTCGCGTCCGATTGCCAATGGCGTCACCATCCCTGGAAAGGGCACGGCGTTGCGAAGCGGAAGGATACCAATTACTTCCGGCACTTTAAGCTCGTGATTGTGCCCCCGGCAAGAAGGGGTCTGCGACTCGCGTGACTTCGCGTTTTCCGTATTCAGATAAGTCTCGATGTCCGCATCGTCTTCCGCGACCGTTTTAATCAACCAATTGCCGCCGGGGGGCGGCCTGCCTCGACGGGGTTCCGGCACGGCGGGCGAAATTTTTGGGCTGCTTTGCATTTTGCCTTGTCTCTGCTTTTGTCATATTTTGGTTTCTGCACCAAACCAAATGATACACGATTTGGATTAAGAACCGAAATCGAAAAAACCGATAAGTGGAGATAGGGTTATCAACGCACGCATTGCTCTTTACCAGGCTTTTTTATATTCTTCGGACGACCGAAGTGGTAAATTTGATTAAATTCTGAAAAAAGCTGTCAGTTTTTGCGTTTCTGTTCGTCACAGTTACAGAAGCTGGGATTGGGAGCTGTTATTGAACGGCCGTTCAGGGAAAAAATTGACCGCAACCTGGCGTAAAGGAGACAGGTTGGCGTATGCGGGCCTTGTCAGGGTCTACTCTGGGCGTGTCTTTGCAATTTGCCTTGGAATGCTCGGCAATATTCACGATGCCGAGGATATCGCCCAGCAGGCCTTGTTAAAAGGCTTTGCGGACATCGACCAGCTCCGCGACAGCGACCAGTTTGGGGCCTGGATTGGCCGAATTGCACGAAATCAGTGCATTGACTTTATCCGCAGGCGAAAACGCGAGCAAAAAGCTTTTGCCAAGCGAGCAGCCGTGAGCGAGAGCAGCTCACCTGCCCCCGCGTTCCCCACGAAGCTGGGCGGCGGGGAAAAATATCCCGAGCTTGAAGATGCTTTAGCTAAGCTGCCACGAAGATACAGGCTTGCTTTGATGCTTTATTATTTTGATGGCCGCAGTACCGAAAACATTGCCGAAGCGCTCCAGATAGGCCGGGCTGTAGTTTATGCTCGGATGAGCCGGGCGAGAAAAAGGCTGCGTAAGTTGTTAGAAACTGAGGGGCACGGATAATGGACGATATTTGCCGGAGCATTCAGGACCAAATTCCGGAGCTTATAACGGGCGCTCTACCGCCTGAAAAAGCTGCTGAATTGCAGCGACATATAGACCAGTGTCCAGCCTGCAGTGAGTATCTGGGCGCTCTGCAGGCCGACGATAAATTGCTCGGCGATTTTACGGAGGGAATGCAGCCGACCGTAGCCCGCCTCGAAGACAGGGTGATAGAAGAGCTCAATCGTGAACCATCGAGCGAGAGAACCAACCTTCTTTCGATTTGGAGGACTGTCAGGAAAAGCGCCATAACGAAGGTTGCAGCAGCGGCGGTGATAATCCTGGCGGCTGTGGTTGGGGTCAAAATGTTTACCGGTCGCGTTGGGCAGCAGCGTTGGGAAATCGCCAGGGAGGAGAAGGACATACCTTCGAGCGTTTTTGCCGAGCACAAAAAGCCTGAAGCCGCAGTTCAACCTGAAGACGTTGGTGCAAGGATGAGAAAGAGACCTGTGCTGGTTTCAGATGCGCGGCTTGAGGCCGAGCTGTGGATGGTTAGAAAAATGATTGCGGCCGGTGACGTTGATGGTTTGGTGGCAGCGCTTGAGCACGGGCCGTTTGCGAGCAGGATTTTAGCGGCGAATTATCTTGCGAAGGTCAGGGACCCCAGAGGTATTGCAGCGTTGAAAGAGTTACTGCCGGTTTATGTGAGCAGTGAACCGAACGCTGTGTTGGCGATAGGCAGCGTTGCAGAGCGAGTTGCCGATGCGAATGTAAGTTTTATGCGGGTGCCGGGGAAATTTGAAGGAGGCAAGGGTGAGGAAGCACAAGAACTTGATGGCAGGGAGGTCGCGGTTCGCCTTTACAAAGATTGGCGGGCTGAGCCGGCGGCATTTGAAAAAGTGCTCATCCGACTTAAGGGCTCCGCGGTTAATTTCGATTTGATTAAGTTTGACTCAAATGATGTCAGGAACTCTACCGTTGTTGCGGTCTTTGGAGAAGACCAGAGGGATGTGAATGTTGCCGAGGCGATGGGCGATTGTATCTATGCCGAGCCTTACAAGAAAGGTCTCACGTTTTCCGTCGTGCCGTACGGCCGATTTGGCGACAGCGAAGGAACGGTCGTTTTTCACAACGCTTTTGATGCCAATGCTGCGGCTGAAATGCCGGATTGGAATTTCGGCAGGGGCAAGCCGGTTGCTATTGGCAAGCCTATTCCGGAGGCGGAGGTCGAAATCTTTCTGCGAGCGTATAGAGGACCGCGAGGACCGCGGATACAAGTGGGCAGGTATATGCTTGATGAACAAGGTTCGTTGCCGGTGCCCTGTACGCGAGGGAGTCTAAACTGGTTTGAATTTATTGTTTCACATCCGGACTACGGCACCGCTTGGGTGGGCTATCGCGTACACGAATCGGTGAGGATTATTTCCCTACCTTTGGTGCGCAGAGACTCGGTAGCTGGTCAGCGTGCTATTTGGGGAACTATTGTAGACCCACAAGGCAATCCTGTGGCGGGGGCAATAGTTGAGTGCAGCAGCGTGCGTACGCTCGGTGAGGGCTTGATCGGTGCGATGAATGGAAGCTGCAAGGTGGTCAGCGATGCGAACGGGTTTTTCACTTTTTATATGCCTAATAGAAAGCGTCGTGACGACCGAGGGCTTCTGATTCCACCGAAATCGAGATACCACGTGAAGATTGAGGCCCCCAAAGAGCTGGAGCTGGTGCCGTACGTTGGTGGAATTATGAACGGCCAGGAAACTTTGATTACTATGGAGCGAGCTGGTTACTTCCACACATTCGTTTTTGAGGATGGAACCGGGCAAATTACTGACCCCAGTCGGTTGAAGACTATCAACCTCGTTATCGACCAGGAGGAAGGCAGCAGGCTTAACTTTGGATATGACGATTGGAAAAACGGCGGGATGTTTCCGCTGGGAACATATCAGGCAGCGATGGATTACAGCATGGGCGCTCAATTTGAGCCGTTGGAAGTTAATGAGGCAAGTCCGGAGGAGCTGATTTTCAAACTTCAGGAGAGTATTATTTATCACGGGCGAGTTGTTGAGGCATTTACCGACGAACCGATGCAGGGGGCCTTTGTGATTGGTATGTGTGGCACCAAAGAGGGAAACCTTTCACGCATTACAAGCGAGCAGTGGGAAGTCCTACATGAGCTTCCAAACGACCCTTGCGCTGGTGATAAGGCTCTCAAGCCCATTGACAGAATCTACGAGTTTAGCAAAGCTGTCAGGACCGATGAGGATGGACGGTTTGAAATGAGCTTTCGGCCTGGTGGCAAACTTTATGGATTTGTGGCTTTTGAAGAAGATTACCTGGGCGTTATGCATCGCAAGCACGCTTTGGAGCCGGACGAGAACAGGCGGGTTGAAGTGCCGGTGATTAAATTGTATCCCGCGGCAAAGGTTATCATCGAGCCGCGTGTTGAAGGCGAGCATATTTCTATCTGGCCTCGCTGGCTCATCAACAAAGAGGATAATCCGGCCTGGGTGAAAGAGTTTCTGGCCACTGACGATAGAAGTGAGAGGCTTTTTACATACGACAACTGGCTTAAGCAGAATGAGGTCCAGAGCTTTCATATTCCAGCTGGATTAAATCTGCGGATAAAACTCGCCACGCCGTACGACCGCCAATGGTGTCCCATCGACATTGACGAGACCATAAACTTGCAGCAGGGCGAGACTTACGATTTGGGCAGGCATACATTTGACAAGGCCCTTAAGGTTTCTGTAAAAGTGGTCAATTCCGCAGGTGAGTCTGTTGAAGGTGTTCCAGTCAGTAATAAGTCAGGTGATAGATACGCGGACGGGGTTCATAATACTGATGAGAGGGGCATAGCTCGATTTAACGTGCCTGCCTATTCCAGCGGTGAGTTTGGTGTGATGTATGATGACGATGACGTCTATTTGCGGAAAACCATACCTTACGAAATAGCCGGTCCGGAAGATGCCAACAGCGTTTACACTCTCCAAATCTCAGATGAAATGCTCTATCATCTCTTTAAATAATAATGCTGCATTGAACCCTTAGCGGTTGGACCTATTGACCTTTGAATATTAAATGGAACGCTACTGTGCAAACAAAGAAAAGATGTCATTCCCGCGAAAGCGGGAATCCAGCCATTTTACCAGCGTTTTCTGGACTCCCGCCTGCGCAGGAGTGACAGTTTGTCTGTTCCATTACTTATTCAAACATCAATAAATACCATTTTTCATCGGCTATTTTTGCGTGCTTTCGCCGGTAAAATCGGTTTTTTTGCTTGCAATGTGAAATCCGGCGGAAAAAGCTTTTTCTTTAAACCCAAATGGCCGTTCAAGTTGTTATATTAGTGACAAACGTTTGTTTTGGGACTAATCAGGCGGGCCCGGATGGAAGACAAGCTGCTTGTTTTAAGATGTAAGCGCGGGGATGGTGATGCTCTGCGTCGTATCTATGAAAAGTACAAACGTGATTTGCTGATTTTGGCCGTTGCTCTCTTAAAAGATGTAAGTGCTGCTGAAGATGTCGTGCATGATGTTTTTGTTTCCTTTGTGCAGGGGCTGGGGAAGTTTCGGCTCACGGGCAGTCTGAAGGGTTATTTGGCTACCTGTGTTGCGAATCGAGCTCGCAACGCAAGCAAAGCGAAGCGCCACCAGAGTGTTAGCTTAGAAGAAGTACAACCAGTCAGTTCAGGTTTAAACAACCCGCATCAGTCGGTTGTATGCAATGAAGAATTGCGGCAGTTGAGTTTGGCAACGGCCGAGCTTCCGTATGAGCAGCGGGAAGTTATAATGCTGCACTTGCAGTGTGGGCTGAGCTTAAAGGCGATCGCTAATTTGCAGGGAATTTCGGTCAATACAGTCAAGAGCCGGTATCGGTATGGGCTCGACAAACTGCGGGCATTTTTTGATGAGGCGGAAAAATGAAGCCGGAAGAGAACATAAGAAGATTGGTTGGAAGGTCGGATGTCGCAACCGGTTCGGAAGTGGACAGGAGAATTCTTGTCGGTGCATTGGAAGACCTCGAGAAATTAAGGCAGACGAAATTAGCCGGTGGCCGGCCGAATGTTTGGAGAACGATTATGAGAAGCAGAATAACGAAACTCGCCGCGGCGGCGGTGATAATTATTGCGGTGCTTATAGGCATGTATCAGTTCGGCGGTTCTATCGATGGAGCAAGCGTAGTTTGGGGACAGGTTGCGGAAAGAGTTGGAAGAATTCCCGTGGTTGTGTATCGACGGACAGTTATCCAACCACAAGGAGGGCTTGGTTCAGCGATAGATAGACAGGTAGTGTATCTATCGTCAGAGTATGGAATCAGAAAAGATGAATATCATGGTGGTGGTTTATCATGTCGCGATGAGGTCAGTATAGATACATCAGACCACAAAATCAGAGTGCATAAGTTCGATTTTGGTGAGCGGCCGGGTAGCGCAGCAAGGGTAGAAATAAAGGATAGTACACAGTCACCTAAACAGGGAATCGAAATAGATGAGTACTTTAAGCTTTGGCTGGAGAAACAGAGCGCCGAGAGAGGAAAACGAGGCAAAAACTCGGAGGATTGGCTGAAGTCAAGTTGGTATATATTTCCTGCTGAGAATATATGGTTTATTGTTCGCCATCCCTTGTCCCCGAAACACAGGGGGTATTGTTTCTGTAAGCTGCTGGCTGATGAGAAGATACCGCAGTGGTACGAAGGTATGGATGCCAGGGAGTGGATAAAGCAGGCTTTATCACTGGATTATAAGGAACTCGGGCGCGACAATATCGATGGGATTGAGGTTGAGGGCGTTGAGATTAGAGGCCGCAACCTTGGAATACCACCACTTCCACGGCGCAACGATGAAATGGTGGTACGTTTTTGGGTTGACATCGAAACAGATTTACCAGTGCGATATGAGGCTGTGGTATTTTCCGAGCCGTTAGGCGATTGGGCGATAGTCGCGGACCAATTTCAATGGCACGAAGAGGTCGACCCCAGTATTTTTGAGCCAAACTTGCCTGGTGACTATTTCTTAGCCAGCGTCACCGTTCCGAAAGACGGACAAAAAGTAACTATTAAAGAAGGAGCGGAATTACTTGATGGATTGAGATTGTTCGCCGAGCTTACAGATGGGAGATACCCAAGTTCAATGCCGGTCGCTATTGTTGAAGGCTGCAAAGCATTCACTAAAAAGCATGGTGGTCAAACAGAGGAGCTAAGTGAAAAACGACTGGAAATCGTGGAGACCCTCGCATCATCAGCTTTGTTTCATGGCAAGCTGGTAAACTCACCAAAGTATGTGGCTGGTAAACCTGTAGGAAAGGACAACGACGTTGCGTACTATGGTGATAGAGTTCGGGCTGAGGATGCCGATTCAGTTCTGATGCGATGGAAGATTTTTGACAATGAGTACAGAGTCGTTTTTGGCGACTTGACTGCCAAAAATGTTAGTGCCAAGGACCTGGCTAAGCTCGAAAGTCTGCCTTTGGAATAGCGGGTACAATAACGGATAGGCCGGGCTGACTTTGGCTCGGCCTTTTTTAATTGACGGTTGACTGCACCGTAAGAGGTTCTTGGGCAACCACATGGGGTTGCCCCTACTTGATGGCCGAATGGTAGCTTTGCAGTGACCTTACAGCAGTATCGCCGTTTCGGCTGGCCGCAATGCCCTTGACCGTAGCGGCCGCCGCGGCTGTCGTCGTAATGTACGGTACCTTATAATTTATGGCGGCCTTGCGAATGTAGGAATCGTCGTGCTTGCTTAATTTGCCGGCAGGGGTGTTTATAATCAACTGAATCTCGCCGTTCTTTATGGCATCCACAATGTTGGGTCTGCCCTCATGCATCTTAAGAACGTGCTCAGTTTCAATGCCGTTATCCGCCAGCAACTGGTGCGTGCCTTCGGTAGTCAGAATTTTGAATCCGAGCTTCTTGAATTCTCTGGCCACGTCAACAACAGATTTTTTGTCCGCATCGGCGACAGTTATCAGCACAGCTCCTTCGGACGGCAGCGGCTGTTGCGTTGCATCCTGGGCCTTGAAGAAGGCCAGTCCGTAGGAGTCGGCCATGCCCAGCACTTCACCGGTAGAGCGCATCTCCGGCCCAAGCAGCGGGTCGACCGTGTGGAACATATTGAACGGGAATACCGCTTCTTTTACGCCGAAATGTGGTATCTTTTTATGCTTTAGCTTCAGGTCCGTGAGCTTTTTGCCCAGCATAAGCTGCGTCGCCAGCCGGGCCATCGAGATAGCGCAGACCTTGGAGACCAGCGGCACGGTTCGCGAGGCACGCGGATTGGCCTCAAGCACATAGACGGTGTCGTTGGCTATTGCGTACTGGATGTTCATCAGACCGACGACGTTAAGCTCTATCGCAATCTTTCTTGTATATTCGCAAATAGTGTCGATATGTTTTGGAGATATGCTCACAGGCGGAATCACACACGCCGAGTCGCCGGAGTGGATGCCGGCCAGTTCAATATGCTCCATAACCGCAGGTACAAAGGCGTCGGTGCCGTCGGCAAGGGCGTCGGCCTCGGCCTCAATTGCGTTTTCGAGGAATTTGTCAATCAAAATCGGTCGCTCAGGTGTCACTTCCACAGCCGCTGCAACATATTCTCTGAGCATTTCTTCATCGTGAACTACTTCCATACCGCGTCCGCCGAGGACGTAGGATGGCCTTAACATTAGGGGATAGCCGATTCGTTCGGCAATGGCTACTGCCTCGTTAAGGTTGCTTGCCATACCGGATTCGGGCTGAGGGATATCAAGCTTTTTCATCGTTACCCGGAAACGGTCTCGGTCCTCAGCCAAGTCTATGGTCTCCGGTGACGTCCCGATGATTTTTACGCCGGCCTTCGCCAGCTCATTGGCGATATTAAGCGGCGTCTGTCCTCCAAACTGCACAATGACGCCTTCGGGTTTTTCTTTCTCGTATATGCTCAGCACATCTTCGACCGTAAGCGGCTCGAAATAAAGCTTGTCGGAGGTGTCGTAGTCGGTCGAGACCGTTTCCGGGTTGCAGTTGACCATAATCGACTCAAACCCTTCGTCGCGCAGAGCAAAAGCGGCGTGCACACAGCAATAGTCGAATTCGATTCCCTGGCCTATCCGGTTTGGACCACCGCCCAGCACCATAATCTTGCGATTTTGGGTGACGCTGACTTTGTCGGGTGCGTTATAGGTGGAGAAATAATATGCTGCGTTTTCGACACCACTGACCGGCACAGGTTCCCAGGCCTCGACTACGCCCAGGTTGGTCCGCCGCTTGCGGATTTTTTCTTCCGGGATATTGAGTAGTTGGGAAAGATAACGGTCGGCGAAGCCGTCTTTTTTGGCCTGTATTAAGAGCTTGTCGGGAAGCTGCTTGCCTTTGTGCTTTAGAATTTTTTCTTCGACCTGAACAAGCTCCTGCATTTGCTTGATGAACCAGCGTTTTATATATGTTCTCTCGTAAAGGGCATCGATGTCAGCGCCTTTTCGCAGTGCCTCATACATAATAAACTGCCGTTCACTGGTTGCGGTGCTCACGAGGTTCATCAATTCATCAAGTGAGAGTTTGTTGAAATTCTTTGCAAAGCCAAGCCCGTATCGGCCGTTTTCCAGTGAGCGGATGGACTTTTGGAAGGCCTCCTTGTAATTTTTGCCGATGCTCATCACCTCGCCGACAGCGCACATCTGTGTCCCGAGCTTGTCTTCTACGCCCTTGAATTTTTCAAAGGCCCACCGAGCGAATTTGACGACGACATAATCACCTGAAGGGGTGTATTTCTCAAGCGTGCCCTCTCGCCAGTACGGAATCTCGTCCATCGTTAACCCACCGGCCAGTAGTGAGGAAACAAGGGCAATTGGAAAGCCCGTGGCCTTTGAGGCAAGCGCCGACGAGCGTGACGTTCTTGGATTGATTTCGATTACAACGACTCGGCTGGTTTTCGGGTCGTGGGCGAACTGTATGTTCGTACCGCCGATGACCTCGATGGCATCGACAATATCGTAGGAGTATTTTTGAAGTTTTTGCTGAAGCTCCGGAGCGATAGTCAGCATAGGGGCGGTGCAGTAAGAATCTCCGGTGTGAACGCCCATTGCGTCGACGTTTTCGATAAAGCAGACGGTTATCTTCTGGCTTTTTGAATCGCGGACGACTTCCAGCTCCAGTTCTTCCCAACCCAGGACCGACTCTTCGACCAGGATCTGGTTGACAAGACTTACCGACAGGCCCCGAGCGGCCACCGTGCGCAGCTCCTCGACGTTAAATACGGCGCCACCGCCGGTGCCGCCCATGGTGTACGCCGGGCGGATTATCACGGGGTAGCCGAGTTCGTCGGCGATTTTTTCCGCTTCATCTACGCTAAAGGCCAGCTCGCTCTTCGGCATCTCGATGCCGAGCTGGTTCATTGTGTCTTTGAAGGCGCCGCGGTCCTCGCCTCGTTTGATGGCATCGACTTGAACGCCAATTATTTTGACGCCGTATTTTTCGAGCACGCCCGCCCGGGCAAGTTCGGAAGACAAATTAAGCCCACTCTGACCGCCGAGATTGGGCAGCAGGGCGTCCGGACGCTCTTTTTCGATGATTTTTGTCATACTCCCCAAGTTAAGCGGCTCAATATAGGTTACATCAGCCGTGCCCGGGTCGGTCATAATGGTTGCGGGGTTGGAATTGACCAACACTATCTCGTAGCCCAATTTGCGGAGGGCCTTACAGGCTTGGGTGCCGGAATAGTCAAACTCACAGGCCTGGCCGATAACAATAGGCCCAGAGCCGATTATCATCACTTTGTTTATGTCCTTTCGCCTTGGCATACTATATTCTCCCTTTTTCCAGGTCTTTTTTCGTAGGCTTGCCGGACGCAGAACAGTGTATCTTCGAACCTGCCCGAGTACATTGCGGGGGATTAGACTATATATGAATCTCGCTGTCAAATAATAAAACTTTATATGTGGGTTAAGAAGAATTGATTTTTATATAATCCTAATCTTTATTTCTTCAGCTGCTGATACGTGTCCGTTATATCACCGCCCCTTGCTCTGCAAAATATGAATTCCGGGCGAATGGCGAAGACATCACCCAGGAAAAGCTTAATTAAGTTGCTGCTGTGATTTTTGGTCTTTTCCACCCGTAGCGACAGCTTAATTTCCGGCTTTGTTACTTTTCTTGCGGCCCTATTCGCCAGTATATCGCATAGCGCTGGTCGAAAAGCTTGTAATATGGTATCAACGTCACGTCCCTGGGCTTGCCTGCATTTACCGTCCGAAACGTCAAGGCCTTGCCGGGCACCGGTTTGATCCAGTCATCGAGTTTGTCGGCATCCGCAACAAGAATTGGCCCGGGTTCAACCTTAAAATTGCCCAAGGCCCCTTGGCTCTTGGCGTATACAGTTTTTGGGTTGAGTCCTTCTCTACCTAATTCACCTGCCATAACCAGGGGACCGTACATAATAGCCGCAAGAGTCGGGTCATCAGGCATTCTGTGCAGGTGCAGGCTCATTGGCATATCAATCTTTACTTTGTCGCCGTTCTTCCATCTTCGATTCAGCGTCACATAACTACTCGGCTTGATATCTGCTTTCTTCTTTTTGCCGTTGATTCTTATAGTCACCGGCTTTGTGGCCCAGTATGGAATGCGAATACGCAATGGAAACTTTGTGCGCTTGTTGGTTTTGACGATAAGGGTTGTGCCTTCCTCCTCCGGAAAGTTTGTTTCCTGCCGGATGCGAACACCTTTTTCGGGCCAGTTCACTTGCGATGCGATAAACAAATTGACGTATACACCTTTTCTATCGCGAAAGTAGATACTGTCGCCGTACTTGGCATGGTTCTCAAGACCAGTTCCGGTACAGCACCAAAATGAGTCGTTGGGCGTGTTGAATATCTTCCAGTAGCCCGAAGCCAAGGGCACAAAGTACATCATCATACCGGTTTTCGGGTCCTGGGTGGACAATATGCTGTTAAACAGCGCCCGCTCATAGTAGTCAGCGTATTCGGCGTTTGGATGCCAGCAGAATAAGTGACGTGTGAGCTTTAGCATATTGTATGTGCAGCATGTCTCCTGCGTGTCGGTGCCCAGTTCGGTGGACAGGATGTATGGCTGCGTTCGCCAGTGCTCGTGGTTGCTGGTGCCGCCGGTGCAGTACGAACGTGCATTGACGACCTGGTCCCAGAAGAAAGTGGAAATGTTGTAATAGTATTGGTCGTGCGTCAATTCATATTCACGGGCCGCGCCAATAATCTTAGGCACCTGCGTATTGACGTGCAGCCCGGTTAATTTGTCCTGAAAATGCGCTAACGGCTCAAAGACCACCTTGTGGTCAAATCGCTTGGCCAGCGCAAGATGGTCAGAATCCCTGGTTAGGGCGTAGAGGTTGCAGAGCACTTCGTTCATTCCGCCGAATTCGACCTTGAGCATACGCTGTGTCTGCTCTTCGTTTATGTTGTCGAGATGTTTCTTTGTCCAGGCGGCCATACCTTTGGCGACTTCCAGTGCCTGCTTATTCCCGCAATGCGTATACATATCGAGCAGTCCTGCAAGAATTTTGTGATAGGTGTACCAGGGTGCCCACCAGCTGCCGGTTCCATATATGACTTTCTTTATACCCGCTTCAGGAAAAGCGCCGAGATAGCCGGTGCCCAGTGCTTTTTGACACTTTGCAAGTTCCGCCACGATTGCATCGGCCTTGGCCTTTAGCTTTTCGTCGCCGGTACTCGCATACATTAATGCGCAGGCTGATAAGTAGTGGCCCATCGTGTGTCCCCGAACCTCGCGTTTTTCCCATCCGCCCAGCGGCTTGGCCGAAGACGGCAGGCCTGCTGTTCCGCGGAACATATGCAGCAGTCGGTCCGAATCCAAATCATAAAGGTATTTGCGGTCAAGCTCCATTGCTCTCTTAAATGGCCCATCCAGCAGGCGAACCTGTTTCAGGTCAAACGGCACACAGGCCGGCGTTTTCGGTGCGGATGGAACCCGCGGCAACTGCTGCTTGTGCAATCTTGCCAGCTCACGTTCCACATCCGCCAGCATTTCCAGTGACTCAGCGTCAGCCTTTCTTCTGGCCTTTGCCAGCATGCTCTCAGCGGTTTGCTGTAAAGTTCGCAGCTTATCCCGGTAGCTCTTCCACTCGGCGTCATCTTTCTTATCTTTGTACTTGCTCTGCAGGTATGCAAACTGGTCTGTTGCCAACTGAAGCTTTTGCTGCACTCCGGTGAGCAGTTCATCATACAGCCTGGAGCTGTAGTAGACTTGGCGCACTTTCTGCAATTGATTCGGCGTTTTGACATTTGCGGTAAGCTGTTCGGCCTGCTCGGGCAGCTTGCCTATATCTCTGGTGGCTTTGGCGTAGTTTTCAGCCAGCACCACCAGGTCACCAGGTTTGTAGTTCTTCTGCCATATCTTGTCTTCCCGCTCCCAGCGCATCTGGTGGCGTTCCGTTTTGCCGGGGAAATCACGGGCGAGGAAATCCCATAGCTGCTCGCAGCGCCTGGCTCTGACGCCGCCGCCCGGATGCATCGAAAAGTAGAAAGCATGGTTGGCTGCTCGGTTATTGACCTTCATAAGGAAGGTATTGACACCCTTTTTGAAATTCAGGTTTATTATGTCCTGGTCGGCTGCGGCTTTTCGCCCGATGTCTTTTGCCAGAACCTTTTCTCCATTTAACCAGACTTGTATGCCGTCGTTACTACCGAGGTAAACCGGCAGCGTTTTTGCTTGTGAGGTGCTAATGTTTCTGAACATGTAGTCGGCCACGATTTCGCCTTCGCCCGATTTGCCATCGCCCGAGAGTCTATGAATTACACCATCCTCCCATTCGGGCCTTTTCGTCCAATTCAATTTGCCCGCCGCCCTGACTCGCGTCGTCAGACGCGGGGGCAGGCCGTCGGCGTAAGTCTTGTCCAGGTCGATTTCGAGCTCAGGCCCAAACACCGCACCGTAAGGGTCGCCCTTCGGGCTGATGAACGGCCCTATCGAATACCACCGGCCCAATTGAATCCCAAGTTCTTTGAGACGGCTGGCCTGCTGACTGACCTCTTGCTCTTCGAATTCAATAAGGGCCTCGCGCGAGGCCCGCATAGTCTCCTGCCACGTCGCCTTTTTCGCATAGTATTCAGGGTCAGCCGCCAATGCTGTGGAATTGGCCAAAATCGTGGCTAATATAATGCTGACAGAAAATTGTTTTTTCATCGTTTTTTCCTTTCCTGATATTTTTAAGGTCTTTCAGATAGTACGTGCTTACAGATTTCACTAATATAGCATAAAGGTGAAGAAAATGAAGCTTGACGTTGGTTCAAACCAAATCGCACCGGTTTAACTGAAAACACGGCATCATGCGGAATTTTTTGGAAAATTCCAAAAATTCTGTAAGAAACTTCCATTTTCTCACGTCTTAAGTAATAGTGCAGCTTTCTTGAAGACTGTCTGGGCTTGAACACAGATTCAGTGGTATAATAAGCGCAGAAAAGCACATTGGCGGGTAGAGAACATATGATGGGACAGACACACAAGTCGCTGTTGTTGTTAATCGCGGTTTTAGTTGGCAGTGTGTCCGCGGATAGCCGTCATTTGCAGAACGTTAGATTCAAGATAGTCGAAGAAGCAACCGGCGGCCCCCTGCAGAATCGCGAGCTGAATATCTGCCGCTTTGTCTATTTTAAGCTCAAACCCGGTGCTCCATCGCCTTATCTGCGGAAGGATGCGGGCTGGTACATAACCTCTGTGACAACCGATAACAAAGGCAGATTTTCACTGAACCTTTCCTTGGTCGGCGCGGTGGAGGTCGTCGTCGAACCAGGTGAACCGTATAATTATGTTAGGTTCCGGCGCTCATCGTTAGACCTACCCAAGTCACCTGACCACATCCGGGTTATAAGCTTTGAGAAGGGGACAACCCGGGTGGTGGCAAATGTAATCTATGACCTCAAGCAAGGAATGGTAGGGACTTTTCCTATTTCAGGGCAACCTCGGGAAGGACCTTTCAGGGAAGTGCTCCTTGTCGCCAGAAAACTGAGAACGTCCGGCTCTACTCCGGATGTTGGTTGGTTTGAGCTCTCCAAGCGGGCAAAGCGAGTCGTGCCCAACCTGCTGGAAAGACTTACATCACAAGACCCCGCGGTCCTCTTTCTACTGATTGATGAGCTTGTTGCTGTCGAAAGACAAGGCGATATGATGCGCACCTCCTTGCGGTACGACCTGTCGTCATCTGACTACTCCGTTATTCTGCAGAGAGCCCTTCCTTCCTTGATTGATGCGTTAAGCAGTTCGGATTCAGCAGCAAACCTGCGTATGCGCCTAAATGCTGGGCGTGCTCTGTTTAGACTAGTGAACATCGAGCGCCCTGAAAAGTGGACCATTCGCTCTTTGAAGTTCAAGGTGCTTGCGACGATCGAAATGATTGCTGAGGCACACGGACTTGAAGGTGTGCCTCCTGTGCTGGTACCTCTTTTGGAGGATGAGGACCCCAGGGTGGTGAGAAAGGTTATCAGGCTGTTGGTTCAACTTCGCTCTGATTTGGCTGCTCCTTACCTGATTCCGCAGCTGTGTTCTAAAGAAACGCATGAAGTATGTTTTGCTATTAGGGACTTGATGCGAATTAACGCAACGGATGCGGCCGGGCATATCGTGCCTCTGCTCACTGCTTCTAATTCGGATATTCGTGGCTGGGCACTGTTGGGCTTGGTTCGCCTAGAGGCCCGCCAGTTTAAGGAGGAAATCTTTGAGCTTGTTAACCAAAATCGCGAGCGAGAAGACAGTATCGTACCCTATGGGATCGCTGTGCTTGTCAAATGGGGCGAGCCGAGGGCGATACCGATAGCAATGGAATGGCTTACGAGTACTAATCCATATCGGCGTATCGAGTTAGCAGAGGACTTGGCGGAACTGAGTGGGTACCAGATAGTTGACTCGCTGATAGAGTTTTTGCATGATCCAATGGTAGTTGGAGGTGATAGAGGAACAAACGCCAATATCCGTCGCGATGCAATGTCTCTATTGGCTAAGCTCGACCCAATTAAGGCACTGCCCACACTAAGAGAGCACGCTCGTGGAAAGCATGACTTCCTTGCTAGGGCGGCTGCGGAAGAACTCGGCAAAATCCGTGCGGCAGAGGCAGTGCCGGAATTGCTCGCGCTACTTGATAGACCTGACCCCACCACTGGTAATTGGTATGCTGCCACGTTGGCCCTAGCGAGAATCGCAGAACCCAATACTATTCCCAGATTGCTCGCTGAGTTTAAGAAAAGGCGCCCGGGTAGCAGTTATCCGGAAGCACTATTTGCCCTCAATATTGCATCAGATCCGGGTATGTATCTGAGACTCCACAATCTTAACATCGATCGCATCAAGACCCTACCAGCTAGGGAAAGCCTGGCACAGTTGAGTGAAAAATGCGGCATACCTATTCTGCTGAGCGATAAAGTAGACTCTGCCGATAGCTCGCGCCTTGTTTCGGAGTCGAGTAGTGTAACGGCAGTTAGAGTGCTAAACCATATCGTTTTCACGCTAAACTATTCTGGCTATAAACACGCAGTGTTTATCAATGATGGAATGCTAAATATAGCAACAATTCCTGAGGTTTACGATTTCTGGGAGACATGGTTAAGGTCCCACCAGGCAGAGCCTTCCACAAGAGTGACGGTGGACAAATTTAAGCAGTAGAGAACAAATCTGTCGGGAAGGGCACTCATCCTTGGTCCCCTTCGACGACGGAATATTAGGTTACCGGAGTTACCGATTCCTACAAACGTGCTGCTCACGGTGAGCGGCGTCTCTTGTTATTTGGCGATGGTTGTGTGAGCGGCGTCGAACATTCTAACGCCGCCGGTGTCCAACTGTAAGATGAGACCTTTTTCGGGGTCTATGCCGATGCAATTGCCGGTAAATTCCCTGCCATCAAAAAGAAGCGTCACTCTGTGACCTAATTGAATGCTCAGCTTACGCCATTGGTCTGTCACTTTCTTGCTGTCCTTCTCCGCCGCTTCAAGCCAATGGTCAATCGAGACCAATAATCTTTTTGCCAGCGAGATGCGGTCGCACATCGTCTTGCTTTCGATGTCGATACTCGTTGCAATTGCCTGTAATTCGCTGGGAAAAGAGTCTTTCTTTTGGTGGCAATTTATCCCTATGCCGAGGATATAAGCAGTTCCGCCATTGCTGGGCTTTGATTCGAGCAGGATGCCGGTTGCCTTCTTGCCGTTTAGAATTATATCGTTCGGCCATTTGATTTTTGCTTCGCTGCCGCCGACTTTGCCGATTGCCTCGGCAGCCGCTACCGCACAGGTCAGTGAGAGCAATTCAGCATTGCATTTGAAATCCGTTAAAACGATTGAACAAAGAATGCTCTCAGCCCGCCTGCTGTGCCATTTGGTGCCTGCTCTGCCTCTGCCGGCCGTCTGCTCTTCGGCAAAGATTGCCAGGCCGTTATTCTCTCTGTTTTTTGCATATTCAGCCGCAATGTCGTTGGTGCTTGTGGTGCTTTTATAGACGAGGATTTTTCTGCCGATGCGTTTGGTCTTCAGATTCGCTTTTATCTTGTCAGGATCGAGCAGGTCGGTTTCTGGCATTGCTCTTCTTACCTGTCGAGTCCGATGTCAACGGCTCTGGCTGAGTGGGTAATTTCGCCTACGGCGATTCTATCGATACCGCACTGGGCGATAGCCGAAACGTTGCTCAACGTTATATTTCCAGAGGCCTCGAGCAGCGGTTTTTTGCTTTTGCCGCACATCTCGTTTCGCATATCCACAGCGTGCTTTAGCTGCCATTGCCCCATATTGTCGAGCAGCACGATGTCGACGCCTGGAATTTTTAACACGTGATTGAGCTGGTCAACCTCTACAGCGATAAATTTGGCGCCTTTTATCTTTCTGGCCTTATCGACTATTTTTTTTAGTTTCGGGTAGAAGTTTCTGCCGAGCTGCGCCAGATGGTTATCTTTAATCAGGACGCCGTCATATAATCCGAGTCGATGATTGAAACCTCCGCCACAGCGAACAGCGTACTTCTCGAGGATTCGCCAGCCGGGCATTGTTTTTCGAGTGTCGTAAATTTTTGCTTTTGTGCCCTGAATGGCGCGCACAAACTTGCGCGTCGTCGTTGCTATTCCGCTGAGTCGCTGCAGGAAGTTCAGCATAACTCGTTCGGCGCTGAGCATAGGGCGCAGCGGACCTTCGATTGTGCCGATTCTGCACCCGACATACGCCGGTTCACCGTCATTTACGAGCACTTTTAGCTTGAGCCTTTTGTCGTACCATTTGAGGATTTCTCTGACCACATCCATTCCGCATACGACTATTTCCTCGCGCGATATGATATTCGATTTGGCAATAGTGCCGTCTTTAAAGAGAAGCTCGCTGGTCATATCACCTTGGCCAAGGTCCTCCTCAATCGCCATTTTGATTATAGGCACTGCTTTTGCAATGTTAAGTTTTTTCATTTTATGTCTGCCTCTAAATTATCACACAACTCAACCGTAACCTCAAAGTGCAAAAGTGCATCAGAGGTCCTCTTTCTTATATCTTTTCTGTTTTCTCGTAGCTAAGAATTTCTTTTTCTTTTTGCGTGAATCGAGCAGAACTAATTCCGGCAGCTCCTTTAATTCACGAAGTTGGTCCCGCAGAAAAGCAGCTCTCTCGAAGTCAAGTGCTTCCGCCGCTTCGAGCATCTCTTTCTCGATTGTGTTGGCCAACTGAATCTTATCATATTCTGACTCACTGGAGCGAACGGCCTGCCGGGCCGTTTCTCTTGCCTTTATCTGCTCCGCTAAACTACTGCGGATTTCCTTCTTTATCGTCTCAGGCTTAATATTGTGTTCTTTATTGTATTTCAACTGAATTTTACGCCGTCTGTCCGTTTCGTCAATAGCTTTTTGCATCGATTCAGTAACCCTATCGGCGTACAGAAACACTGTTGCGTTGATATTTCTTGCGGTTCTGCCGATTGTCTGTATCAATGAGGTCTTACTTCGTAAGAACCCTTCCTTGTCCGCATCAAGAATCGCAACCGCTGAAACTTCCGGCAAATCCAGGCCCTCTCGCAGCAGATTTATGCCCACCAGCACATCAAATTCGCCGTTACGCAAGTCCCGCAGTATCTCTACTCTTTCGAGCGTGTCGATTTCGCTGTGAAGATAACGGCACTTGAAACCCTTCTTCTTAATATAACCTGACAGTTCTTCAGCCATCCTCTTTGTCAGGGTTGTAACCAGCGTTCGTTCTTTGGCTTTGACTCGTTTTTCAATCTCACCCAATAGATGCGAAACTTGCTTGCTTGCTGGACATACGAAGATTTCAGGGTCCACTAAACCCGTCGGGCGGATGATTTGCTCGACCACCTCGTTATTGCATTTTTCCAGCTCGAACCTACTCGGTGTGGCAGAAACGAAAATAACTTTTTCCCAGTTCTCCTGAAATTCTTCGAAACGCAGCGGCCTGTTATCCAGCGCGCTCGGCAGTCTAAAGCCATGCTCAACCAACACCTCTTTTCTGCTTCTGTCACCGGCCCACATTGCCCGGACCTGTGGAATGGTGACGTGCGATTCATCGATAAACAAAAGAAAATCCTTTGGAAAATAGTCAATCAGCGTATAAGGCCTGGCTCCGGGCGCAAGTCCGGATAAATGCCTCGCATAATTCTCAACCCCGCTGCAGTAGCCGATTTCCTGCATCATTTCAATGTCATACATCGTCCGCGCTTCGAGCCGCTGCGCCTCCAGAAGTTTGCCCTCCTGCCGCAGTTGCTGCAGTCGCTCTTTCAGCTCGGCCTTTATGCTCTCGACCGCCGAGCCAATCCTGTCGCCGGGCATAACATAATGCTGGGCCGGGTATATAAAAACCTGGTTCTCAAAAGCTAAAGTCTCTGCAGATATGGGATTTATATAGCTTATCTTTTCTATTTCATCACCGAAAAATTCAATCCGAACCGCGAACGATTCATAAGAAGGATGCAATTCGACCACGTCCCCGCGGACCCTGAACGTTCCTCTGGCAAAGTCGATATCGTTTCTGGTGTACTGCAGGTCTGCGAACCTGCCGAGCAATTCATTTCGATTCACGCAATCACCGGTACGGACAGCCACTACGCTGGCTTTGTAATCTTCCGGCGAGCCCAACCCGAAAATGCACGAGACAGATGCGACGATAATTACATCGTTTCTTGTCGACAGACTTGTAGTGGTGGAAAGCCGCAGTCGGTCGAGGTCATTGTTTTTTGAGGCATCCTTTTCTATGTATATGTCACGCTGTGGGATGTATGCTTCCGGCTGATAGTAATCGTAGTAGCTGACAAAATATTCGACGGCATTTTCCGGGAACATCTCCTTGAATTCCTCGTATAGCTGAGCTGCCAAAGTCTTATTGTGGGATATAACGAGCACCGGCAAATCGAATTGGGCTATTGTCTGCGCCATCGTAAACGTTTTGCCGCTGCCGGTAACGCCCATCAGCGTTTGAAATTTTTTGCCCGCGCGCAACTCTTCCACCAGCCGCTTTATCGCTTCAGGCTGGTCACCGGCAGGCTCAAACTCGCTGTTTATCTTGAATTTATCCATTCTTTAACGGCCTGTTGGGGTTTACGAACAATCGATTCTATCCGCAAAGACGGCAAAACTCAAGAGAAACAGACTACAATTGCAGGCATCCTCATTTGGCCATTTCCGGATAAGCCACCGCCGCGACCAGTGCGGCCCCGTATTTGTCCCACAATGATTGCTCATCGAGTGCATCTGCGCTGCGGGGCAGTTCAAGCGTGATGATGGGGATGCCGAGAGTAAGACCTGCATACGAGCCTAATGAGCCGGGACGAGCCCCCAGCTTTTTGATGGGTAAATCACAGTGTTCAGCCATGCGCCTGGCCAGTGCAATACCCGGGCCGTCGTAGTCGATACAGGTCAGCGGTTGGTGGATGCTGACAATACGGTCGGGCGCGTATATTTCAATAAGCTGGCGGATAACGCGGGCTTCCGGCTCGGAAAGGGCGGCACGTCCGAACCTCCGGCTGTTACGCCGGTTGGCGGTCGCAAAATTACGGTTGAGGTCCACGCCATTAGCGTTGAAATGACGGTTTTTCGCTGCTCCATCTGGATTGGCCAGCGCTAGCAGCACGACCTTGCGTCCATTCAACAAATAGGGCTGATTTTGAAGGTACGTTTCCAGGTGGAGGACAAGCGGTGTGCCCGCCTGCTCGTTACCATGCATCGTTGCGAGGATCAACGTTACATCCTGTCCTGTCCCGAGGACGATGCACTCTATGGAGCGGTTCTCCACCGATTTGCCGGCGATATAACGCCGGACCGCCGGCTTAGCCGCCACGCGGGGAAGGTCAACTATTACCGGCGCGCTGACCGGCTTGTAGCAGCCACCTAACGTCACGGCGGCAAGCACAATGGGGACTGTTGAGATAACGAGTTGTCTGCTGTTCATCCACAAATTCTTGTCGTGTTCATTACTTCGGCGATATGCAAACATGCACGGGATTGTAATCTCTTTGGGCTTTGATTCAAAGCAGAAAAGATGCTATCAGAGCCTTATTTCTAATTGGTTGGGGCCGTTCTTGACCTCCACAAGTAAGCGGTCAGGAAATCTTGACATGGCTATTTCAAACTGCGACAATCGCTGCGGTCCTGCGGGTATACGTAAGCCTGCGGATTTTTGGTTTTGATGAGGATTCGGTAATGGCACAGCAGGTTGATTTTGACATTGTCGTGATAGGCGGTGGAATTGTGGGTTTGGCGTCAGCCTACAAGATTCACGCTCACCATCTTGGAATTTCTATCGCTGTATTGGAAAAAGAGAAGCAGATTGCATCGCATCAGACCGGCCGTAATTCCTGCGTTATTCATTCTGGCCTATACTATACGCCCGGCTCAAGTAAAGCAACAACCTGCGCCAGGGGACGCAAAGAACTCGTCGCTTTTGCCAAAGAGCATGACATCCACTGCGATATTACCGGCAAAATAATCGTTGCAACGCACGAAAAAGAATTGCCCAACCTCGAACGGATTTACCATAACGGCCTCCAGAACCAAGTGGAAGACATTGAAAAGATAGGACCGGACCAAATCAAGGAAATTGAGCCGTTTTGCGAAGGCATAGCGGGGATAAAAGTACCCTGCACGGGCATTATCAATTTCACTGAAGTTGCTAAGAAGTTGGCCGACTTGATAGAAACAGAAGGACAAGGCAGTAAGGTTTTGACTTCCCATGAAGTAGTAGGCTTTGAAAAGCACGATTTATATACGAAGGTTATAACAAATAAAGCAGTTTTGGGCGCAAGATATATTATCAACTGTGCAGGACTTCAGTGTGACAGAATAGCGAGGTTGGACGAAGTGGAAGCGGGAATGAGGATAGTACCGTTTCGCGGCGACTATTATGAGCTGACAAAAGAAGCTGGACAAAAAGTTAAGAGTCTGATTTATCCTGTGCCTAATCCGGACTTTCCTTTTTTAGGCGTTCATTTCACTCGCAAGATTGATGGGTCGGTGGAATGCGGTCCCAACGCCGTTTTCGCATTCAAGAGGGAGGGGTATTGCAAAACAGATTTTGACCTCAAAGACGCTTGGGAGTCGCTGTCGTATATGGGGACTTGGATGCTGTTTCTAAAGCATTGGAAATTTGGATTGGCCGAATACAGAAGGGCTTTTTCCAAAAAACTGTTCCTGCGTAATTTGCAGCGGCTTATCCCTTCGCTGCAGGCCGATGACATAGAACCCGGCAGTGCCGGCGTCCGTGCTCAGGCGGTAGGGCGGGATGGCAGGCCGATTGATGATTTCGCGGTGGTCAGACACGGCAACTCTATTCACGTGTTAAATGCTCCCTCGCCGGCCGCAACGGCATCCCTGGCTATCGGAGAACATATAAACCAAATGGCTGCGGAGTACTTTAACCTGAAAAGTTAGAAATTTAGTAGCGCCTACTATCATCGAATGAGCACATACCGAGCTGACAGTTTATTCGAATCAGAAGAAGCTGAAGGAAAGGCCTGCACCCATATTATTCGCGTGGCGTTTGAGTCGGGGGCCGATACTGAGTTCGATTATCTTGTGCCGGAAGACATTTGGCCGATTGCGGTGGGCCAGCGCGTGGAAGTGCCGTTCGGCAGAAAAAATAAGCTCCAAATCGGCTTTTGTGCTCAAGCGGACATCCCTTTCGAAGACTCTTTTACTGCACGCGGCAGGGGCCGCAAGCTCAAGATTGTTACCAAGGTGATGGATAAGGAGCCGTTGCTGGATTCTGCCTTGATGGAAATGGCTCGGTGGATTAGCAAATACTACGCTTGTCCTTTAGGGCAGGTCTTGGCGGCGATGGTGCCATCAGGGGTGAAAAAAGGCGCTGGCGTCAAAACAGAAAAGCACGTTTATCTTGCAGAAGATATTGATGTGGCTATCGAACACCTGCGAAGCAAAAAGCAAAAGCAAATTGTTAAATTCCTGCACGGCAGAGCGGCTTTCGATTCCGAAAATGCTGTAGAACTGCAGGGCATATTGCAGGCAATTGGCTGTACGAAGGCCCCTGTAAAGAAGTTGGCCGAAAAACAGGTTATTAAGATAGCGCACAAGACCGTTATAATGGCTTTACCTGCCGTCCCGGAAGCAATGGCAATAAAAGCCGGACAAATAGCCCTCAATGATGACCAGCGAAATGCTTTAACCCATATCAACTCTCAGATAGATTCTGACCAGTTCGGCGTTACGCTTCTTCACGGCGTCAACGACAGCGGCAAAACCGAACTTTACATAAGGGCTATCGAGACCGTTTTGCAAAAAGGAAAAAACGCTATTGTGCTGCTCCCTGAAATCGCGCTCACCGCCCAGACCGTTCAGCGTTTCAGCGCAAAGTTCGAAAGAATTGCGGTAATGCACTCAGGCTTGACCGCTGCTCAGCGAAATGCCCAGTGGCACAAGATTAAGGCCGGCGAAGCCGACGTGGTCATCGGGGCCCGCTCAGCGGTCTTCGCGCCGGTGCCTCAGCTTGGCCTTATCGTTGTTGACGAAGAGCACGAGCCCAGCTACAAGCAGGACACCGTCCCGCGGTATAACGGCAGGGACGTAGCCATAAAGCGGGCACAGTTATCAAACGCACATTGTCTTTTAGGCAGTGCCACCCCATCGTTGGAAATGCTCTCTAATTGCCGCAGTAAAAAGCATTTTAGTTTGGTTCGCTTGCCCAAAAGGGTGATGAATCTGCCGATGCCTGAGATGAGACTTATCGACCTGCGGCACGAGCTTTTAGGACCGAAGAACCTTGACCTGATAAGCGGGCCGTTGGCTGAGCGTTTGAACGAAGTTCTCGCCAAAAAAGAACAGGCGATTTTACTTTTGAACAGGCGCGGTTACAGTAATTTCGTTTTCTGTCCCGCCTGCAAACACACCCTGCATTGCCGCAATTGCGACGTGACGCTGACCTTTCACAAATCAAAGCTCCCTCGCCCTGAGCGGATGCGTACCGTCACTGGTAAACATAAAGATTACGGTTACGCCTTATGTCATTACTGTCTGGCAAAGACGTTGGTTCCTGAAAAGTGTCCTCTATGCGGCGCTGGATTCGCGATGATAGGGATTGGCTCGCAGCGTCTTGAAGAGGAGTTGGCCGCAAAGTTTCCGCAAGCTCGCATCGCGAGAATTGACAGCGATTCGATGGCGGGCAGAGACTACTACCGGCTTCTTCGCGACTTTAGTCAGGGCCGAATCGATGTATTGGCCGGAACACAAATGTTGGCCAAGGGCCTGCATTTTCCTAACGTAACATTGGTCGGTATCATCAGCGCTGATACATCGCTCTATTTGCCGGATTTCAGGGCAAACGAGCGGACTTTTCAGTTGATTTCTCAGGTGGCCGGTCGCGCAGGACGCTCCGCGAAAAAGGGCACTGTCTTCGTTCAGACATTCCTGCCGGACCAACCGGCGATACAATTTGCCCTCCGCAATGACTATACCGGCTTTGTTAACGAAGAATTGAAACACCGCAAGGCCTGTAATTTACCTCCGTTTTGGCGGCTGGCTGCCGTTATTATGAGGGACAGGAACTTTGATAAACTTGACGCCGCCTGCCGGGCTATGCGTGAAAAAATAAACAGCATCGTCGGCCGAGATAATCTGGCGGCAGTTGTCCGCGGGCCTATGCCGGCGGTTATAAGTCGCATCCAGCGTTTTCACAGAATGCAAATAATTATCCAGGCCGAACAAGCCGAAACTATACAGAGATTATTTGCCGACCTGCGGGCAGCAGGACCCGTTCGGCCCACTGTCAGGGTCGCTATAGACATTGACCCTGTCAATCTGTTATAGCTTGTAATCCGAGCGGTTTTCTGCTATACTTATTTGTCCGGCGTTTTACGGGGAGTAGCTCAGCCAGTGGCATAGCTATTTGGCCAGAGCGTCCCTTAGGGAAGGTCGCAGGTTAGATTTTTCAGGCAAATCTGTGTATTACGTTTATATACTTCAAAGCCTTAAGACAGAGAA
>Ga0114922_10000086_pt1 | contig 77714 bp, 62 predicted proteins | sample AartaG_FD_100975 | JGI IMG/M metagenome (GOLD analysis project Ga0114922, IMG submission 100975) | Deep subsurface microbial communities from Aarhus Bay to uncover new lineages of life (NeLLi) - Aarhus_00045 metaG | ecosystem: Environmental > Aquatic > Marine > Oceanic > Sediment | place...
GAAGAGCATCCGACGGTGGCCCGGAAGATCGTGGACAAGGGCGTCACGGCCGCCCGCGCCCGGGATGCGGCGCGGCGCGCGGCGGACTTGGTGAAGCGGAAGGGCGCGCTCGAAAACGCGAACATGCCGGGGACGCTGTGGGACTGCCAGGAGCGCGACCCGTCGAAGACCGAGCTGTTCCTCGTGGAGGGCAAATCGGCGGGCGGGAACGCCAAGCAGGGGCGCGATAGCCGCTATCAGGCGATCCTGCCGCTGCGGGGCGTAGTGCTAAACGTGGAGCGGGCGCGCTTCGATCGCATGCTCAAGAACCAGGAGATCATGACCCTCATCGCGGCCCTGGGCGCGAGCATCAACCTGAACGGCGGCAACGGCGAGAATGGCGGGAACGGCGAGAGCGAGGAGTCGCACACGTTCCTCGACATCTCGAAGCTGCGCTACCACAAGGTCATCATCATGGCGGACGCGGACGTGGACGGCGCGCACATCCGCACGCTCCTGCTGACGTTCTTCTTCCGCTATATGCCCAAGCTAATCGAGGACGGCCATCTCTACATCGCGCAGCCGCCCCTCTACGGTGTGCGAAACGCGCGAGAGATCCTGTACGCTCACACCGACGAGGAGATGGAAGCAATCCTCAAGCAGGTCAAGGCGAAGAACCCACAGATCCAGCGCTACAAGGGCCTCGGCGAGATGAACCCCGACCAGCTCGCCGACACCACCATGGATCCCGAGAAGCGCCGCATCAAACGGGTCGCCCTGGACGACGCGGCGGCCGCCGACCGCATCTTCTCCACCCTCATGGGCGATGTCGTGGAGCCGCGGAAGAACTTCATCGTCAAGTACGCCAAGGAAGTCCGCGACCTCGATCTGGTCGGCGCCTAAGGTCATTGGTTGTAGGGCGGGCATGTCTCTGCATGACCGCCGGCCTTGCTCCGACATGGGTAGGGCAGGAGCTTGCCTCCTGCCTGAGAACGTCTACGTTGGAGGTGAGCAATGCGGTGGTGGCAGTGTGTCGCAGTCATCTCACTTGTCCTCAGCTCCATATGCCTGCTATGGCTTGTGACTGTTGAGCAAAGCGCGAGCATCAGCAGGGACCGCATGCGGGACCGCATGCGCCGCCTTCAGGCTGTGTCGGTAGGCATGTACCGTGACGACGTTGTTGCCGTACTCGGAAGACCGCACATGATCCTCCGGGAATCAGAGCTGATACACGGCAGGGGTGAGATCCTTGCTTACGCGTCATCTACACGGAATCCGGACGACATGTGGGTCATCTGTGACGGGGACGGGAGAGTAGTCAGCGTTTACTACCCAGATGTTCACTCTCCCGGCGGAGTGCCGAGGGGGATAGTGGTGCCGAACTAGCACGCCAGTGACCATCGGCGGACATGCGAAGACATTCCTCCCCGCACCGGAGAAACTAACCCAAATGGCAGAACCCCAGGAAGTCCTCAACGTAACCGACATCGACATCGAAGAGGAGATGCGCGAGTCGTTCATGACGTTGTTGCTTCGGTAGCTCTGCTGCCGAAGCGGGGGCTTGAATGAGTCGTAGGGCAGGAGCCCCTAGGCCCGCGGACAGCGGGCCGGGGTGGCGGTCACCAAAGGTGATCTAGTCACGTGCCTCCTGGCCCAATTCGTGACGGCGCAAGTCTAGTTGGAGACGGTAGATGCCCAAGCCTAAAGAAGCAACCCGCTTAACCGACATCGACATCGAAGAGGAGATGCGCGAGTCGTTCATGACGTTCGCCATGAGCGTCATCATCGCCCGCGCGCTGCCGGATGTGCGCGATGGCCTCAAGCCCGCCCAGCGCCGCATCCTCTACGCGATGCACGACCTCAACCTCACCCCCGGCGCGCAGCACCGCAAGTGCGCCAAGATCGCGGGCGACACCTCCGGCAACTACCACCCCCACGGCCAGGAGGTCGTCTACCCAACCCTGGCCCGCATGGCCCAGGACTGGAACATGCGGTATCTCCTCGTGGACGGCCACGGCAACTTCGGCTCCGTCGATGGCGACCCGCCCGCGGCGATGCGTTACACCGAGGCCCGCATGTCCGCCTACGGCGCCGAAATGCTCGCCGACATCGAGCGCGACACCGTGGACTTCGTCCAGAACTACGACCAGACCCGCACCGAGCCCACCGTCCTCCCCGGCCGCTTCCCCAACCTCCTCTGCAACGGCGGCTCCGGCATCGCCGTCGGAATGGCCACCAATCTCCCCCCCCACAACCTCGGAGAAGTCGTGGACGGATGCGTCCTTCTCATCGACGATCCCGACGCAGGCCTCGACGCGATCGTGAAGGTGCTGCCCGGCCCGGATTTTCCAACCGGCGGGTTGATCCTCGGGACCTCCGGCATCCGGCAGGCCTACGAAAACGGCCGCGGCTCGATCACCATGCAGGCGCGCGCCACGATCGAGCCTCTTGCCGGCGGCCGCAACGCCATCCTCGTTACCGAGCTACCCTATCAGGTCAACAAGGCGAATCTGGTCGAGCAGATCGCCGAGCTGGTGAACAACAAGCGGATCGAGGGGATCAGCAACCTGCGCGACGAGTCGGATCGTAAGGGCATGCGCGTCGTCATCGAGCTCAAGCGCGAGGCCAACCCGCACGTGGTGCTCAACGCCCTCTACAAGCACACCCGAATGCGTACCAGCTTCCCGGTCAACGCCGTCGCCCTCATCCCGGAGTACGCCGGCCAGCAGCCCGGCGAGCCGGTGCCCCTCGTCCCCCGCACCATGGGCATCCAGGACCTCATCACTCACTTCCTGGACCACCGGCGCGAGGTCATTGTGCTTCGCTCCCAACACGACCTCGCCCGCGCCCAGGCCCGCGCCCACATCCTAGAAGGGTATCGCATCGCCCTCAAGAACCTCGACGAGATTATCAAGATCATCCGCCAGGCGGCGGGGCCCCCCGAGGCGCGCGACAAGCTGATGAAGCGCTTCAAGCTCTCCGAGCGACAGGCCCAGGCCATCCTCGAGCTGATGCTCCAGCGCCTCACCAGCCTCGAGCGCAAGAAGATCGACGAGGAGTACAAAGAGGTAATCAAGACCATCGGCCGGCTGGAGGATATCCTGGGGAAGCGGTTGTCCGATCTGGTGGACAACGAAGACCGCGTGATGGCCACCCGCGAGTGGCTCCGCAAGCACCCCAACCAGCCTCGCAAGGTTATGCAGATCGTGAAGCAGGAGCTCCTCGCCCTGAAGGAAAAGCGCGGTGACCCGCGGCGCACCGAGATCCGCCCCCACGAAGCCGAGGATATCAGCATCGAAGACCTCATCGCGGAAGAGGAGATGCTCATCACCATGACCCGCGATGGCTACATCAAGCGCCTTCCCGTGGCCACCTATCGCGCCCAGGGCCGCGGCGGCAAGGGCGTGACCGGGCTCACCCGCAAGGAGGAGGATGTCGTCGATCACCTCTTCGTCGCCAGCACCCATACCACCATCCTCTTCTTCACCAACCGGGGAAAGGTCTACCGCCTGCGCGCGCACGAGATCCCGCAGGCCAGCCGCCAGGCGCGCGGGACCGCCGTCATCAACCTCATCGCCATCGACCAGGGAGAGCGCGTCACCGCCGCCCGCGCGGTGCGGGAGTTCCGCAAGGACCGCTTCCTCTTCATGGCCACCCGGCAGGGGACGGTCAAGAAGACCCGCCTCAGCGACTACGACACCCGGCTCAAGGGCGGCATCATCGCCCTCCGCCTCCAGAAGGGAGATGAGCTGGAGTGGGTGGCCGATACGGAGGGCAAGCGAGACATCGTCTTGGTGACCGAACGGGGCCAATCCATCAGGTTCCCTGAGAAGCAGGCGCGCCCCATCGGCAGAACGGCCGCAGGCGTGCGCGGCATCCGGCTCCGCAAGGGCGACTCAGTCATCGGCATGGGTGTGGTCAGAAAGGGGTCGGACCTTCTGGTCGCCACGCGCAACGGTTACGGCAAGCGCACCTCGCTCACCGAGTACCGTGCCCAGACCCGCGGCGGCATCGGGATCAAGACCATGAATGTCAGCAAGCGCAACGGCCCCATAGTCGGCATGCGCATCGTGGACGAAGACGACGACCTCCTGATCATCACCACCGGCGGCCACATCATCCGCCAGCTGGTGGGGCAGACCCGCCGCATCGGCCGCTCCACCCAGGGCGTCCGTCTCATCCGCCTCGGCAAGGGCGACAAAGTCGCCTCCATCGCCCGCGTCGTACGTCAAGAGGAAGACTAGGAAGAATGTAGGGCGGGCGTGCCCACGCCCGCCGCAGTCCTGGTCACCGACTAGAGGAGAACGCCTATGAGTTACCTGATTGTCATAGAGCGGGGAGAAGACAGCTTCGGTGCATATGCTCCTGATCTGCCGGGATGCGTCGCCGTCGGCAAGAGCAGGGAAGAGGTCTTGCATCTGGTCCAGGAGGCCATCGAGCTGCACATCCAGGGGCTGAAAGAACAAGGGTTGCCCATCCCTGAGCCCCGTTCGCAGGCGGAGCTCGTCGGCGCTGCGGGCGACTAGCTGTAGGGCGCGCATGTCGGGGTTTACCCTCAGCGGAGCCGAAGGGCATGCCCGCCGCGATGTTGGTCGTTCTGTAGGGCGGGCGTTCCCACGCCCGCCTGTGGCAGTGGGGCAGAAGGCTCGCTCCTGCCGAACCCGGAGTGCTATCAGGTGCGCGGCTCGGGCGAAGGTCGGTTGGCGGCCAGGGCAGGCCGCCCTCCGTCTCGCCAGACTTCCCTCGCTCGCCTGAAGGCAGCCTCGAGTAGTACCACGCGGTCGAACACCTCGCTCGCGAGGGTTTCGGGCGGCGAACCTTCTTCTATCGCGTCGCTATCACCAAGCGTTGCCAACGCAGCGGGATCTGCCCCAGCTACGATCAGCAGCCAGCGCTCTCGCGCATCTTTCCAGTCGTAGGTTTCGTGTTCTTTCTTGCACACGATTGCCTTGAGCCTCGTCGGATCTAGGCGGAAGAAACCGGCGACGTGCGAACAGGTCCAGCTGACCCACTGCGCGGCCTTGGTCGGCCGCAGCACCAGTTCAGCAACGTAAGCATTCATCAGCGGATAGCAGGCCGGAAAGGGCCCTTTGAGAGTCACCTCTGCGGACAGGCCCTCAGCAGGTACCTGACTGGCTGTGGATTCGACCAGTTGCCTGCCGAGTGTCTTCGCATCACGTCGACCCGGCAGAAACGCGCCCTGCTTCAGCGCTACGCATCCGGTCACGTGGCGGAGTGGCTCATACGCCCGCGCGTCACGCATGATGGCCTTCAATACCTTCTCCCAGTTCGAGGCAAGTTCTCTCCCCAGCGACCCCTTCTTTCGCTTGCGGTCGCTGTGGTACTCAGTGACCTCTACCCCCACCTTTACTGTCCTTTGTTGCCGCCGCAAGATCACGAAGGCATCTGGCTTCTCTTGCTTCTCGTCGCAATTAATTTGCTCAACGCACAACTGCATCAGATCGCAGAACTGCCGAATCCACTCTTTCTCTTGGGCCTTTTTGCTCCTCATCCCTCACACTTCCCCCCCACGGCATCCCTCGATCTCATCCACTCTTGCTAAGCACTGGTAGGGCAGGAATGTGTAGGGCAGGAGAACCCTTCTACTCGGAGGCAGAACCAGAGCGCCATCCGTCCAGAAAGCGGGCCAGCAGCCCTTTGTTAGGGCGGTCCTCGGCCGCGCGGTTCACTTGGTAAGCGACACGTTCCACCTCTTCCGGATCCCCAATCTGTGTCAGGAAAGCGGGCGCCACCGCATCCATTACAGAATCGCTGAGCCCCAGATGTATCTGAATCCACTCAAGTCCGAACAGAAGAGCCGCATTCGCGTGGAATGCCGTGCCAGCCTCGTCAAGCTGCTTCATTCGCTCAGTGTAGGCTTCTGCGAACGCCCGGAATTGATCGAGTTCGAGATTGGTTGCGAGGTAGGCAACGTCGTGCGCATTGTCGCTTTCGCAAAGAGATCGCGCTGTCTGCAGAATCAGTGCCGTCTTGCTGGTCGCCATGAGATCGCGACGCAGTTTGGTGTTCCTCAGGTTCGACCAAACCCCGTTCGCGAAAGCCCAATTCGTGAACGCAAAGCCGATGACTGCCGTCCGCAGTTGCTCTTGGGATAGATCAACCTGAGCCTTCTCCTCAAGCTGTTGCTGGAAGCCAGTCGCCATCGCATTGCCTCTGGCGACAGCGACTTCAGCGACCAGCTGGCAGACCTCACGCAATGTGTCAGGCATCTACACCTCTTCTCTTCGGCTCGCTGGAATACGCGATTCGTGGTGCAGGAGCTTGCCTCCTGCCTCAGAAATCAACCCTCTGTTGAGGCTAACGTCACGTGCGCCGACCAAAGCCCAGATCACAGCGCGGCTTCCGCCCGCTCGACCACACCGCCGACAGGAGCATCGAGGCGTGGGGACCCAACCTCCCGGACCTCTTCTGCGCCGCTGCCGAGGGGATGTTCAGCGAGAGCGCCGACTGCGCGTCGGTCGCCCCCGACCACGACTGGAGCATTCAGGTCCAGGCCGCCTCCCTGGAGGATCTCCTCCTGGCCTGGCTCTCGGAGCTCCTCTGGATCGCAGAGCGAGACGAGGTAGTTCTCTGCCGCTTCGAAATCTCCGACCTCCAGCAGGCCGAGCAAGGGCCCTGTCGCATCCGCGGCCTCGCCCGGGGCGGCCCCGCGCCCACCGATTCCCCCCACACCGGCGCCCCCGTAAAGGCCGTCACCTACCACGACCTGCGTGTCTGGCAGCAGGATGACCTGTGGCGCGCGCGGCTCGTCTTCGACGTCTAGTCGTTCTGCAGGGCGCGCATGTGGCTAGATCCGCCTGGGGGCGGTCGCCATGGCGGCCTGCGAAGCAGGCTTAGCCGTCTCCGCATGCCCGCCACCGCTGCCCTTTATGCCCTTCATTTCATTGACCTACGGCCTCCGATGTGGTACTCTAACAGTAGAGAAAGGAGGTGGTGTCCTATGTTACATAGACCCGGAGGTGGCGCGTCCTAGCGGAGCCCACCTAGTCCTAACCGGAGTAGGGTGACACCTCCGTAGTTAGGATCGTCACCTTCGACCGATTCGGGGCCCGCCTCTGGCGGGCCCCGATGTTTTTGGCAGACCTAAGACAAGCGGAACCCGCTGGCCTTCGGCCGGCGGGTTGTCTCTTTCGGGGCGCGGGCGGTAGCCGCACGTCCCCTGGTATGGAAGCACTCACACTATACCACAGCGCTGCTGGACGGTGCCTCCATTCCGTGCCGCACGAACGAGTCACCGGCCGCCAGCGGCCCCGCGGGACGCCCAGCGGTATTCTCCGACGCAGGACTCATCTGACTCCGCGCCGAACCCAATCTCCGGCCGCCTCAGGTTGCCCGGGGAGGATCAGCCACCTCGTGCGGTCTCGCAATCCTGCGACCTCGCGACACATCGATTCCTGGCTCGAAGGGAGCTTTGCTGTGGAAACGTCCGAAGGCCCCTATTCCCGGTTCGGCGCAGAAGACCTCATCCTACGCGACTACCTCGCCGCGCACCGGACCACCCTCGCCAACGACCGGACCCTCCTCGCCTACCTGCGAACTACCCTCACCTTCTTGATCGGCGGCGCCTCCTTTGTTCAGTTCTTCGATGCGCTCGTCGTTCGCACACTCGGATGGGTCTTCATCCCCGCCGCGGCAGTCACGCTCATAGTCGGCATTGTAAGGTACGAGAAGATGAAGCGCTCGCTCGGGGAAATTGGAGCGGGCCAGGCCGGCAGCAGTTCCGCCCGCGCAGAGTGACCCGCCCTGATCCCTGGAAGCTGTCTCATAGCCGCCATCTGAGGCTATGAAACAGCAGCACAAGCCGCCAGGCTCCAGCAGGCGCATTTCATGCCAGCGTCTCTAGCGGACAGCCAGGCGAGTGAGTGTTATGAAGTGCGCTCTAGGGAGGACACCCGGGAATGCGCGGGGAGGCGAGGCTTTCAGCGCACGAAGGCGACCGACGCGAGCCGATGCACGTCATATTGCGCCGCTATCAGTTCCCCGTCCGCTAGCCGGCTCTCCGCGCCTCCATGATCTCCTTATACCGCGCCACAATACCACGCATGATCGCCGGAATCTCGAGGTCGAACGGGCAGCGCTCCACGCACTGTCGGCACTCCTGACACCGGCTCACCGCCTCGATGTCCCGCCGATACTCTTCGCGCGCCACATAGTCATCTCCCATCTGCTTCCGGAAAACATCGAAGAACATCACCGACAGCACGGGAATCTCCTGCGGGCACGGATGGCAGTAGTTGCACCCCCGGCAGAACCTCTCGCCCAGCTCCGCCTTGACGCTGGCCATCTCCTCCCGGTCTGCATCGGTCAGCTCCACCCCGGTCTCGGCCAGCCCCACTGCCTCTCGCAGCTCCGCCTCCGTCTCGAACCCTATCACCGGCGCCACACTCGGAAACTGGAACACATATCCCAGGCAGTAGCGCGCCTCCCCAAGCCGCCCGCCGCCAAAGGGCTTCATACCCAGGAACCCGACATCAAACCGCTCCGCTTCCGCCACCAGGCCGCTCTCCGTCGCCTCACCGCCCACATAGCTTATCGGGTATTGGAGCATATCGAAGGCCCCGCTGCGCGCCAGGTTCAGGCTCCCCTCGAGCGAGTGCGAGCTGAACCCGATGAAGCGGATCTTCCCCTGCTCCCGCGCCTCCCGCATGCACTCGATCGTCTTCTCTCCCTCGAAGATGAACTTCTCGCTCCCCGTCTCCGCGCCGTGAAACTGGTATATGTCCACATAGTCCGTCCGCAGCCGCGTGAGACTTTCCTCCAGCGCCTCCCAGAACCCCTTGCGCGTCCCGCCGCCCGACTTGGTGGCGATGAAGAACTCCTCCCGCCGGTGCGAGATCGCGCGGCCGATCCGCTCCTCGCTGTCCCCGTACCCCCGCGCCGTGTCCACCATGTTGATGCCGCAGTCCAGCGCCAGATTCAGCAGCCGCTCCGCGTGCGCGTAGTCATACTTGGTGGCGATCTGCAGCGCCCCGAATCCGATCCGGGACACCTCCAGTCCGGTTCTACCCAAACGTGTCGTTCGCATCTTCGATGTCTCTCTCAGTCTGCAGTTCGGCCCTTGTGCAGTTACCCACCCCATATCCTCCCCGATGGCTCTTGGCCCACCACTGGCGCGTCTTACCGCGCTGCCTCCGCCAGACGCACCAATGCAGCTTTGCCTTCGGCCGGCTACTTCCTCCTCAGCGCTGCCCCGACGTTCTCGCGCAATCGAGGATCCGGCCGCAAACAGGCGCGCTTCCGAGGGTCCCGGAAACCCGGCACCCTCGGAGATACTGCTTGAGATTGGCGCGTCCTATATGGGGGCAGATGCTCTGCCCCTGCCGGGGCGGTCGCCCGCTAGAAGCGCCGCGTCAGAACAACTGCGAACTGGTCGTCTATTCCGGAGCCCAGATCGGCGATTCCCCCGTCGATGTTTGTGTCCTCGGAGGGAGAATAGCGGAAGACGAAGGCGCTCCACGTGCGGGCCCCACCCGGCTGCTCAGCTCCCTCCCATCCGAGAATGAGCTTCGGGTGTACCACAAAGCCGACGAATCCCCCGTACTTGGTCTCGCGGTCAGACTCGCCCAGCAACCCAAAGCCAATGCCGTCCGTGCTGCGCGCGTTCGCCGACAGGATCACGGGCGTCTTGCCTGGGAACACTTTAGAAGCGACCAGGTAAACGTCGGCGGTCGAGCCGCCGCTCCCCTCCGGGTCACGCAGAATCGCCCCAACAGACAGCGCCGGAGAACGCGGCTTCTCTGGAACAGCCGCCCATTTCGCGTGCAACACGTTCGTGTTGACCGTGCCGCTGACAGCCATGGCCTCGCGCGTGAACCCCACTTCGACCCCATCAGACAGGCCCGCGCTCAGGCCCAGGGTCGTCAGCGTACCCAGCGGCTCCAAGTCCACGAAGTGCATAGATGCCTGCGTGGTCCCGGCTGGTAACGTGTACGCCAGCGGCGTCAGGCATACGCCCGTTGGCCCCTCCAGGCTGGCCTGGCCATAGGACGAGCTCGGCAGAACGGCGGCCAGGCTCAGCACCAGGGACACGACGATCAGACGGATAGTCACCACACCTACCTCCTCTGTCGGCGGCAAAGCGGCGCCGAACTTGCTCGCTCGCGGCCTGGACAGCCGCGACGTGCCATGCCGAACGAATCTCGGGCGAAACAGGGTCGGCCTGGCGATGGCGTCTGCCCGGTCCGAGCCCCAAACCCACTTCGGGGTCGAGTTCCTGCCCAGTGTATCTTCGGCAGACAGAGGGAGCTTCTTGTGTCGTCGTGCGAATGATCCCCCAAAGCCCCGAGGTCCCCCCGCCACCGCCGACGTCGAGAGCAAGTCCTGATCGCCCTGGGATACGCCGGCCTCTCCCGCTGACCGTCCCGCCTACTCCTCCGCTATCCGCTTCCTCAGCAGCTCATTCACCAACTGCGGATTCGCGCGCCCCCTCGTCTTCCGCATCACCTGCCCCACCAGGAACTTCAACGCGCTCTCCTTCCCCGTGCGGAAGCTCTCCACCGCGTCGGAGTGCTCGCCGATCACCTCATCCACCACTCCGGCCAGCTCGTCTTGGTCGCTGATCTGAGCCAGACCCAGCTCCTTCACAATCTCAGCAGGCGATCCGCCGGCCTCAAACAGCTTCCCGAACACCTGCTTCGCCGCCGACGCGCTCAGCGTCCCCCCCTCGACAAGGGCAATCAACTCCGCCAGCGCCTTCGGCTCAACCTTCGTCTCCCCCGCCTCCACATCGCCCTCTTTCAGCAGCCGCAGAAACTCCCCCGTCAGCCAGTTCGCCGCCGCCTTCGCCGGCGCGCCCTCCGCCCCCGTCGCCTCGAACAGATCGGCCAGTGCCTTGTCCCCCGTCAGAATCCCCGCGTCATAGTCTGACAGCCCGTACTGCTCGACGAAACGCCCCCTCCGCGCATCCGCCAGCTCCGGCAGCTCCGCCCGCACCCGCGCGATCCACCCATCATCTACCACCAGCGGCGCCAGGTCCGGCTCCGGGAAGTACCGATAGTCCATCGCGGTTTCTTTCGTCCGCATCACCTCGGTCACTCCCCGCTCGTCGTCCCACAGCCGCGTCTCCTGCACCAGCTTCTTGCCCTCATCCAGCGCCCGGGACTGCCGGTCGATCTCGTACCCGACCGCCGCCGTGACCGCCCGGAAGCTGTTCAGGTTCTTGATCTCCACCCGCGTCCCCAGCTTCGATTCCCCCTCCGGCCGCAGCGAAACGCTCGCCTCGAACCGGAGTTGTCCCTGCTCCATCCGGCACTCCGAGATCCCCAGATACAGCAGCACATTCCTGATCGCGTTCATGTAGGCCTCGGCCTCCACCGCCGAGGCCATGTCCGGCTCGCTCACAATCTCCAGCAGCGGCATCCCGGATCGGTTGAAATCGACCAGCGAGTGCTCCCGATCATCCTCCGGGTGCAGCAGCTTCGCCGCGTCCTCCTCCATGTGCACGTCCACGATGCGCACCCGCTTGGTCTGCCCGTCCACCGCTATCTCCAGGTACCCGCCGTGCCCCAGCGGCGCCCGCTTCTGCGAAATCTGGAAGTTCTTCGGCAGGTCCGGGTAGTAGTATCCCTTGCGCTCGAAGATGCTCGGGCGCGCGATCTCACAGCTCATCGCCAGCGCCGCCCGCAGCGCGAACTCCACTACCTGCCGATTCAATGCCGGAAGCACCCCGGGAAATCCCAGGCATACCGGACAGACTTGCGTGTTCGGCGGCGCGCCGACCTCCGTCGAGCAGCCGCAGAAGACCTTCGTCCGCGTGTTCAGCTCCGCGTGGACCTCCAAGCCGATATTAGCTTCGTATCTCGCCAAGGCTTCCTCCGACACAAGTCCGGGATTACTCGTCGCGTCGGCGGCGCGTGATCTCCACCTCCGCCGCCTCCGCAATCGAGCCGACCGGGGGGTGCGGCTTTCGCACGACTACCGTCACTTCCTCCACCGGAAAACGCTCCAGCACCTGCTTCGCTATCCGGCCCGCGAACGCCTCCAACAGCGAGTACGGCCCCGCCTCATTCACCCGCCGCACCACTTCACACACCTCAGCATAATCCACCGTATCCCCCAGTTCATCCATCTCCCCCGCCGACGACAGATCCAGCGTCAGCTCCACCGCCACCTCGAACGGCCGGCCCACCTCTCGCTCGGCAGGAGTCACACCATGCGAACCGTACACCGTGATACCTAGCAGACGTATCTTGTCTTCCGCCACGCTTCGCCTCCTCCGGCCCGATCCGGCCTCCCGTTCACTCCGTTTCCCGCTCGGCCCGCCCCGCGAACCTCCGTACTCCCGCCTCCGTGACCAGCACCTCCACCGGCAGATCATCCGGCCCGTGCGGCACCTCCGGGACAACCTGTACCTCCAGACCCAGCCCCACTCGATGGGCGCGCTTCAGCCCCGCCAGAAATCGGTCATAGTACCCGCCTCCATATCCTACTCGATGCCCGTCTTCTCCCCACGCCGCCGCCGGCACCACCACCACCTCGATCGCCGCCAGATCCACGACCGGACAATGCGCCTTCGGCTCCCGAATGCCGTGGGCTCCCGGCGCCAGGTCTGCCTCCAGATCCCGTATCTCACACGGAGTCAGCCCCCGCCTCCCTGGGTCCGCCCGCGGCGCTGCCACTCGCTTCCCCTCCGCCAGCGCCCGCCCGATCATGGGCACGGTGTCTATTTCGCTGCCGAAAGACACGAAAAACATCACCACCCGCGCCTCCCCGACCTCCGGAAGCTCGAATAGGCGGGAACTTGCCGCCCCGCTGCGCAGTCTAATCTCACAGGGAGACAGGCTGTCCCGGCGGGCGACCACCGCTCGGCGCAACTCGGACTTGCATTTCATGGCTCGTTCAGGTTATTCTAACGGGGTACAGACGACCCTGTAAAGGCCCCGGCGGACGAGGGCCCGCCCAGGACATGGTATCTAGTACGAAGGACAAGGCATCCTTCGCGCCGTACCTATACAGCGTGGCACGCGCGGTGTCTATATCGCGCGGTTTGCGCTGAGCGGGGAGCGACCACAGGAGGTCGAGAGGGAATGTCACGACGACGAACCCTTGGATTGCTGATTCCAGCCTTGCTTGCCATCTTCGCCCTGACTGCCCTGGCCCTCATCGCGGGGTGCGGGAAGAAAGATGCCGAAGAGGCCGGAGGGGCCGGAGAGCCGGCCCGCACGCGAATCACTCTGGGCGGAGACGCAGCTGCCGAGCTGGAGGCCGAGGAAGCCGCTGCTGGTGGCGCCACCACGGCGGCTCCTGTGGAGGTTGCCGAATCGACCGAACTCGCGGGCGCGCCGCGGGGCGGCCGCGGCGGCCGTGGCGGACGTGGCGGCGGAGGGGGACGCGGCCCTGGCGGCGCGACGGCTCCGGCCGCCGGCGCGGGACAGGCGCCGGCGCCGGCCGAAGAGGACACGGAGGCCGCAGAGGGCGAGGAGCCGGCCGAGAAGACCGGCATCACCGAGGTCGATGTCGCCAAGCGGGTCAACGAGTTCGCTTCCCTCTACGGGCCGCTCTCCCGCGTCAAAGAGAAGTACTGGAACGATGAGACCACCGAATGGCTGATCTTCACCTACACCAACGACAGTGCTGAGCTGACATCGGCGCAGCAGAGGCTGAAGGGCAGAAGAATCAAGCTCCCGCTGAGCATGGCCGTGGACGCCTTCGATCTCTCCGTGCTCGACGGATACTTCCCGATCTACGTGGCCACCGCCCTCCGACCCTCCGGCGAGGTCGTGTCCCGTCAGGACATCTCGGTCAAGCGGGCTTCCATGGAGGAGTACAAGGAGAAGATTAGCGAGGAGCGTGCGGTGATCGCAGCCGAACGGACAGCCGCCGCTGCCGCGGCTGCCGAAGCCGCCCCCGCGGCCGGTCCGGCCGCCGGCGGCCCACGCGGCGGAGGCGGGCCAAGGGGCGGAAGAGGCGGCCGCTGGTAGTCGCTTTCTCTACCTGTGTGAGCATGAACCGGGGGCAGGAGAGGACCTCCTGCCCCTTCATCTTCCGAGTGCCGCCCGGAGCGCGCCGAGAGCAGTCTCTTCGGCCGCTCCCACCATGACCAAGCGAACGCCAGGGAGAAGCGCGATGGATGGCCCCAGGCCCCCGCGGGCATCAGAAGCTGACGACCTCGCAGGCCTCATGATCGAGGCATTCGACTTCGCCCCCGACCATTCTGGCCGGGAGCGTCTCCGCAAGGATATGAGCGGGCGCGCCCGCATGCGCAGAACCCTCGTCATCGTCGAGGATGGCAAGCCCGTCAGCCACATCCACACCGTCTACGACCGGCTCTCCCTCCTCGGCTGTCGCGTCAAGGTCGGCAGCGTGAGCGGAGTCTGCACCCATTCCGAGTACCGCGGCCGCGGCTATGCCGGCGCGATCCTCGCCCACACCTTGGCCGATATGAAGGCCGCAGGGGCGAAGATCGTCATCGTCTCCGGCGACCGCGGCCTCTACTACCGCGCTCACTGCGTGCCTGTCGGAGACCTGCTCGTAGGGCGACTCGGCCGCGACTCCATCCCCACTCCGCGCGCGGGCCTTTCCGTCCGTCCGACGACCCCGGACGACTGGCCCTCCCTCAGCGCGCTTCACTGCGCCGAGCCCGTCCGCTTCCTCCGCACCGCGGACACCTTCTCCCGGCAATCCGCCAGGTGGCGCGGTTCCTCCCCCAAGCTGTGGCTGGTCGAGTCACACGACGACCCGCTCGCCTACCTCTGGCTTGGTCCACGCTGGAGCCGTCCTCGGTCAGATTCGCGGGACGTCTGCGAGTACGCAGGCTCGCGCGCCGCACTGGTGGAGGCCGTCCCACTCCTCCTCGAGGCAACGGAGCTCAAGGAAATCGTGATGTCCGTCCTCGGCATCGACCGAGAGCTTTCCTATCTCCTGTCGCGCCGCGGCATCGCGCTGCAACCCACCCACATCGAGGGCACGCACGGCATCTTGAATCTCCCCGGCCTCATGCGCGACATGCGCCAGTACCTCGCTGCCCGTCTCCCCCGCGCCGACCTCCGGCGCCTATCCTTCGACCAGCAGGGCGACACCTGCACTTTCGGCCTCGGCGATGATCGAATCGAGCTCGACGCCTCGCAGGCCGTGCGCCTCGTTCTCGGCAGCGCCGAGGCCCCCTCGGTCGGCGGCGAGCTCGGCCGGGCCCTCTCCGCCATCTTCCCGCTGCCCATGCCGATGCCGGGCTTCAACGCGGTCTAGTCGGCATCCCGGTCGATTGGCCCTTGTCGGAGGCCGGCCTGGGCCCTCCGCGCCACCTACCTCTTCAGCCAGGGCTCGATCGGCAGCTTCGCTTCGGTCTCGAACGGGAGCGCCACCCGCCGCCCTGTCGCCGCCGACTCGTAGGCGGCCATGATGAGCTCCAGCACCGCGCGCCCGTCCTCACCTGTTTCCAGCGGCTCCGTGCCATCCTTCACACAGGCCACGAAGTGCTCCAGCTCCTGAGGAAACCCGTAGTTCCACTCCTCTTCGAACGCCGTGAACGTCCACCCCTTCGTCTCCGGCGCCTTCTCCACCGCGTACCCATAGCCGACCTCGCTGAACGTCTCCAGTGCATTCCCGTGCAGCAGATCCGCGTACGTCACGCCCTTCGACCCGTAGATCTCCGCCCGGTCGTCCATCCCCCCCTGCCGCGCCCAGCTCTCCTCGGCCATCCCGACCGCGTCTCCCTCGAACTCCACAATCGCGATTGCGTTGTCGTCGCCCTTCGTCTTATCTCCGTGCACGTACGTCCCCATCTGCGCAATCACAGACCGCGCCTTCGGCTTCCCCAGCACCCAGCGGAAGAACTCCAGCGCGTGGCACCCCATGTCCAGCATCACCCCGCCCCCTGACTGCTCCACATCCCAGAACCACTCCGCGTGCGGCCCGAAGTGCTTCTCGCTCTGCTTCACGAGGTAGACCTTCCCCAGCGCTCCCTCATCGACCAACTGCTTCGCTCGCACGTACTTCGGCGTGAAGCACAGCTCCTCCGCGTACATCAGCTTCACCTTCGCCCGCTTGCACGCCTCGATCATCTGATCCGCTTCTTGCAGATTCAGGCAAAGCGGCTTCTCGCAGATAACGTGCTTCCCCGCGGCGGCCGCATCCACCGTTGCCTGGCAGTGCATGCTGTTCGGGAGGCACACATCCGCGATGTCCACCTCCTCCAGCTCCAGCGCCTTCCGATAGTCCGTGAACCAGCGCGGGACAGCGTACCGCTCGGCGAACGCGCGAGTCTTCCCCTCATCCCTCCCCACCACCGCCTCGATCCGCGCGTCTCGCACGAATCGCGCGTAATTCCGAGCGTGAATCTCCGAGATGAAACCAGTTCCCAGAAGCGCAATCCCAACCTTGTCCATCTCGACACCCTCCGCCCTTCTGTGTAGCGCCCGCTACTCCGACGCGAGCGCCCGACTCTAGGAGTAGTCTCAGAAGTCTCCAAGCCAAGACCCTTCGCTGCGCTCAGGGTGACAGCCTTGTCGCTGGGCTCCTATATGTCATTCTGAGCGAAGCGAAGAATCTTGCTCGCAGGACAGAGCACTCTTGAGATAGTCGCTAGGCACGAGTTACATTAGGGCCGCGCCCGTCGAGTCCTGCCCATCGGATATCGGAACCTCCGGACTGCCTATCCCGGCCGCGCCGTTCTTGACACTCCCCCATCGGAGTGATAGTATAGGGGGGCCGGTGAGAATGGCCCGTCGAAATGTTGGCGGGCATTTGCTTTTCCCCAGTTGCGCCTCGACCCAGCGCGCAGTGTGGCCCCCTGATCTATGGCGAAAGACTCAGTAGAGATCAAGGCCGTCATCCTCGACCTGGACGGAGTCGTCTACCGGGGCCACACCGCCATCCCCGGCGCTCGGGAAACCGCCGCGTGGCTCCGTCGCAACTCCTACCAGACCTACTACTTCACCAACAATTCCACCCGAACCCGAGAGAGCTACGTCGAGCTGTTGGCCGGCTACGGGCTCGTCACCGACGTGGAACATATCGTCACCTCGGCCTCTCTCACCGCCCAGCACTTCTCGGAGAATGGACTGCCTCCGGCGACCGTGCTGGTGGTGGGTGAGGGCGGCCTGGCCGAGGAGCTGCGCGATATAGGTCTCCGGGTGATCCGCCGCAGGGGCAAGCGCCCCATCGACTATGTCGTGGTCGGCATGGACCGCAAGTTCACCTACCACAAGCTCTACGAAGCGCAGCAGGCCATTCGCTCCGGCGCGAAGTTCATCGCCACCAACCGGGACGCGACCTACCCAATCGAGGATAACGTGATACCGGGCGGCGGCAGTGTTGTCGCCGCCGTGGCCACCGCGGCCGAGCAGGAGCCCCTCCTCATCGGCAAGCCGTCCCCCCGCGCCGGGGAGCTCATCACCCGCCACGCCGGCGTCCGGCCCACCCAGGCTCTGATAGTGGGAGATCGGCTGGAGACCGATATCGAGACAGGACACCAAGCGGGCCTGTGGACCTGTCTGGTGCTCACGGGGATCAGCAGCGCGGAGGAGGCCGCGTCGCTCCCGCCGGAGCACCGGCCGCACTGGATCATCGACGGCATCGCGCAGCTTCCCGAGCTGCTCACTTCGCTGGCATCCCGAAAGGGAGCAAAGGAGGTCGGGCACTGATGGGCAGCGACCTGCCGGTCGCCCTCACCATAGCCGGGTCAGATTCCGGCGGGGGCGCCGGCATCGAAATGGACCTCAAGGTATTCGCGGCGCTCGGGGTCTTCGGGACCTGCGCAATCTCTGCCCTCACGGCGCAGAATACGGTCGGAGTTAGCGGCGCCTGGGAGGCGCCGCCTGAGTTTCTGGTCGCCCAGATCGAGGCCGTGCTCGACGATCTCCCGGTCAGCGCCGCGAAGACGGGGATGCTGTCATCGGAGTCGGTGGTGCGAGCGCTGGTGGAGCTGACCGAGAGGCGGAGCTTTCCGCCGCTTGTCGTGGACCCGGTGGTGGTGGCGAAGGACGGCACGCATCTCTTGTCGGAGGCCGGTATCGGGGTGGTCCGCGACCGCCTGCTGCCGCTGGCCACCATCGCGACGCCCAACGTGCCGGAGGCCGAGGCCCTGTCGGGATTAACTGTCGAGTCCGAAGGGGACATGCGTCGGGCGGCGGAGAAGCTGCGGGCCCTTGGGTGCAGATGGGTGCTTGTGAAGGGCGGGCATCTGCAAGGGCGGGAGGTCACCGACCTGCTCCTGGGGCCGGATCATGAGCAGGCGCTTTCGTCACCCCGACTCCCCGGCGGACCTTTCCACGGAACCGGATGTGCCCTTTCGGCCGCCATCGCAGCATACCTCGCGCACGGCCGCGCCGTTCCCGAGGCGGTGAGTGAGGCCGGACAATACCTGCAGCATCTCCTGACGCACGCCCGCGCGCTGGGAAAAGGCGCGCGGGTGCTGCATCCGCAGCCCCATCGTCCAGGCAAGGGAAGCCAGCCATGACAAAGTTCATCTTCGTAACCGGCGGGGTCGTATCATCGGTAGGTAAGGGCATCACAGCCGCCTGCCTGGGGCGCCTGCTGAAGGACCGCGGGCTGAAGGTCACGATGCAGAAGATCGACCCCTACCTGAACGTGGACGCAGGTACCATGAGCCCCTTCCAGCACGGCGAGGTGTTCGTGACCGACGACGGCGCGGAGGCCGACCTCGACCTCGGCCACTACGAGCGGTTCGTGGACCTCAACTTGACGCAGCTCAGCAATGTGACGACCGGCCAGGTTTATGGCGCGGTGATCCGAAAGGAGCGCGCCGGCGAGTACCTGGGCCAGACGGTGCAGGTCATCCCACACCTCACGGATGAGATCAAGTCCCGCATCTATGGCCTGGCCGAACAGGACTCGCCCGATGTGGCGATAACCGAGATCGGCGGCACTGTGGGCGACATCGAGGGGCAGCCCTTCCTGGAAGCCATCCGCCAGGTGCGGCGGGAGCTGGGGGCGGAGAACACGCTCTTCATTCACGTGACACTGATTCCTTATGTGGGACCATCGGGGGAGAGCAAGACCAAGCCCACCCAACACAGCGTGCGAGAGCTGCGCAATATCGGCATCCAGCCGGATATTCTACTGTGCCGGTGCCGACGGCCGCTCTCGAAGGAGATGCGAGACAAGCTCAGCCTGTTCTGTGACGTGGCCCCAGAGGCCGTGATCGAAGGGCTGGACACGGAGTCCGTCTACGAGCTGCCGCTGATCTTCGAGAAGCAGGGATTCGGCAGCCTGGTGGCAGAGCGACTGGGGGTCAATGGAACGCCGGACCACGCGGAGTGGAAAAAGGTGGTCCGGCGAATCAAGAAGCCCAAGCGCAGTGTGACCGTTGCCATGGTCGGCAAGTACATGGCGCTCCAAGACGCGTACATCAGCGTCACCGAGGCGATCAAGCATGGCGGGATCGCGAACGACGCGAAGGTCGAGGTCCGGCGTGTGGATTCGGAGGAGATCGAGGAGCAGGGGGCGGCGAAGCTGCTGAAGGAGATGCACGGGATCGTGGTGCCGGGAGGCTACGGCGACCGAGGGGTGAAGGGGAAGATCCTGGCGATCCAGCACGCGCGCGAGACCGACCTGCCCTTCCTCGGGCTTTGCCTGGGAATGCAGTGCGCGGTGATCGAGTTCGCGCGCAATGTCTGCGGCTGGAAGGATGCGAACAGTGCCGAGTTCGACTCCGAGACCGAGCACCCGGTGCTGGACCTGCTGCCCGAGCAGGAGGGGGTCACCGACATGGGCGCGACCCAGCGGCTGGGCGCCTATCCCATGCGCATAATGCCTGGCACGCGCGGCCGAAAGGTCTATGGCGCCGCCCGCGGGAGCGAACGGCACCGGCACCGATATGAAGTTAGCAACGAGTTCCGGCCGGAGCTCGAGGACCGCGGCCTGGTAACGGCCGGGGTCAGCCCCGATGGAAAGCTGGTGGAGCTGGTGGAGCTTCCGGACCACCCGTTCTTCCTGGGCAGCCAGTACCACCCGGAGTTCAAGTCCCGTCCCACCCGCGCTCACCCCCTGTTTCGGGAGTTCGTCAAGGCCGCGCTGGCGCACGCGGGGTAGGGTCGGGTAGCACGGGAGAGCCGCTTAGGCACTGAAGCATCGAAGAAACTCAGTTCTCTACCGGGCATCAGTGGCAAGCAGTTGAAGCTCCTTGTAGATACCAAACATCTGTGCTATACTCCCTGCACATCCGTGAAGGGCAGGAGGCTGTGAGCACGGACTTCTCCCAGTTCCTCGAAGAGATCATATCCGCTCCCGGGTATGCCGGGCAGGTGGTGCATGTTGAGGAGATTCCGGCGCGGGAGGCGGCGTATCGGAGGCTGTCGCCGGTTCTCCCTCGGTCGATCCGGGAGGCGCTGAAGAAACTCGGCATAGATCGCCTTTACTCCCACCAGGTGGCGGCGATCAGGCGGCTGCGAAAGAGCGAGCACACCGTAATTGTCACCGGCACGGCCAGCGGCAAGACGCTGTGCTACAACCTCCCCGTCCTCGAAGCGCTGCTGCGCGACCCTGACACGAAAGCGTTCTACCTCTTTCCCACAAAAGCGCTGGCGCAGGATCAGGTGAGAGGGCTGCGCCGACTGGCGGAGGCGCATCCAGAGCTGGCGGAGCTGGTCAGGTGTGGCACCTATGACGGCGACACGCCGGTGGCGACCCGACGCAAGCTGCGGGGCGAAGCCAACGTGATCATGACAAACCCCGATATGCTGCACCAGGGAATCCTGCCTTATCACAGCGGTTGGGCCAGCTTCTTCTCGGATCTCCGGTTTGTGGTGGTGGATGAGATCCACACTTATCGGGGCGTGTTCGGGTCCAATGTCGCCAACGTGCTGCGGCGCCTGAACCGAATCTGCCGGCACTACGGTTCGTCGCCTACGTATGTATGCTGTTCGGCCACCATCGCCAACCCGAAGGTGCTGGCCGAGCGGCTGATCGGAATGCCGGCGGCGCTGGTGGACAATGATGGCGCGCCGCGCGGGCCGAAGCGGTTCGCGCTCTGGAACCCGCCCTATCTCGACACCGCGAGGATGGAGCGGCGTTCGAGCAATGAGGAGGCCCGGGCACTGATGGCATCCCTGCTGCGGCGGGGAGTACAGACCATCGCTTTCGCTCGCACGCGGATCGTGGCCGAGCTGCTGTTCCGGTACACTGCGGAGACGCTGGCGAAGGTCGATCCGGCGCTGGCGGAGGCCGTCAAGGCCTACCGCGCGGGCTACCTACCGGAGGAGAGACGGGCGATAGAGCGGCGGCTGTTCTCGGGCGAGCTGCTGGGTGTTACGAGCACCAATGCGCTGGAGCTCGGCATCGATGTGGGAAGTCTCGACGCGTCGCTGATAGTGGGATACCCGGGGAGCATCGCCTCCACCTGGCAGCAGGCCGGACGCGCCGGCCGGGGGCAGGACGAGTCCTTCGTCGTTCTCATCGCCTACAACGATCCGCTCGATCAGTACCTCATGTGGCGGCCGGACTATCTGTTCGGCCGATCTCCGGAACATGCGGTGGTGGATCCCGAGAACCCTTACCTTCTCGCCGGCCACCTGCGGTGTGCCGCGTTCGAGCTGCCATTGCGAAGCGAGGATGTAAGCCACTTCGGCGACCAGATGCTTGCGATCCTTGGAATCCTCGAAGATCTCAAGCAAGTGAACCGCATCGACGAGGCGTGGTACTGGTCCACCACCGACTACCCGGCGGCGCAGATCACGCTGCGGACACAGTCAGACGACACCTACACGATCATGGACGTGTCGCGGGACAATCAAGTCATCGGTGTGGTGGACTCGATCAGCGCGCCGGAGACGGTGTACCCGGGCGGCGTGTACCTCCACGAGGGGGATACGTACCTGGTGCGGGACCTGGACCTGGATGCGCGCGCGGCGTATGTCGAGCGGGCGGAGGTGGACTACTACACACAGGCGGTTCTGGATTCGAGCATCCGGGCCGGAGAGGCACATGCGGAGAAGGAGTGGGCGGACGGCCGGCTGCGGTTCGGCGAAGCGACAGTGGCCTGGAGCACGACCGCCTTCAAGAAGATCAAGTTCTACACCCAGGAGAGCATCGGCTACTCTCGCCTGGACTTGCCGGCCCAGCATCTGGCGACCAATGCCGCGTGGTTCGTGCCGCCGCAGGAGGCGCTGGAGGCGCCCGGGGAGTTCGGCCTGAAGGCAATAGACGGGCTGGCGGGGATCCGCAATGTGGCCGTCAACATGCTGCCTCTGCTGGCTATGTGCGACCGTCTGGATGTGGGCGGCATCGTGGATTCGAGCAACACGGGCACGCCGACGCTCTTCCTGTACGATCGCTATCCGGGGGGGCTGGGTTTCGCGGAGAAGGGGTACGAGCTGTTTCAGTCCTTGATGGAGCAGTGCCTGACGACGATCCAGAAGTGCCCGTGTGAGGAGGGATGCCCGTCCTGTGTCGGCCTCCCGGTGACGCGGCCCGCGCAGCAGATGGATCCGGACTTGGGGCGCGGCTATCCGATTCCGGACAAGGATGCGGCACTGGTGCTGCTGACCCACCTGCTGGGAGGCAAGCCCTACGTGCCGGCCGCGCCGAGACGCCGACGACGCGCCAAGCGCCGCCGGTCGAAGGCGGAGGGGGCAGGGGAGCCGGAGGCCCCGAAGCCTCCGCGGGAGATCTCGGTTGGAGAAGAGGTGGCACGCCGTCTGAAGCAGGGGAGGCGGCCGCGCGTCGGGCTGTGAGGGGTCGGCTTGACGCGGGCAAGAGTGACGTATAAACTGAGCGCAGTGAGGCCGCCTCGATGGTTTCTGAGGAGCTGAAACGCCGCATTTCCTCGCTCGTGCGAAGGGAGGGCCAGGCGAGCAAGTTGCCCGCTGCGCCTCCGCCGCGGGGACGCGGGTCTCGCCCGGATCTCGCAGAGTGCTTCCCGGAGGGCGCGGTGCTCACCACGGCAAGGGGCGAGGCGTTCGTTTGCGAGGTGGCTCTGGAGGGAATCCACTCTGACGCCAAGCGCCTCCGGGAGAAGTACTGCGCCACCTTCCTTACCGCGGCACAGATGGCCGAGGAGAAGGTACTGCCTCCCTACTTGCAGCCGATGGCGGATGCCGATGTTGGGGCAGCCGCGCTGATCGATACCGAGACGGCCGGACTGCATGGGCGGCCCTTGTTCATGATCGGCCTTGCTCTCTATCGAGGGGGCGACCTCACGTTCGTCCAGTATCTGGCCCGCAGCTATGCCGAGGAGGCGGCCATCCTCGAGGAGTTTGCGGGGCTGCTGCCGAAGCTCGATCTCTTGATTTCGTTCAACGGAAAGGCGTTCGACTGGCCGTTCGTGCGGGACCGGATGGCCTATCATCGGATTTCCTGCCGGCCGTCCTTCGCCCACCTCGACCTGCTGCACCCGTCGCGGCGGCGGTGGCGCTCGCAGCTTCCCAACTGCAAGCTGCAGACTCTCGAGCGCTATCTCTGCGGCAGGTGGCGGACGGGCGACATACCGGGGGACCAGATCCCGCAGCGTTACCACGATTTCGTGCGCGAGCAGGATGCTCGGCTGGTGGCGCCCATATTGCACCACAACCGGATGGATCTGATAACGATGATAGAGCTTCTCGCTGTCCTGGTGGGCAGCGAAGATGGAAGACCTACCACCTCCTCCGGCGGGCCTGCTCGGGCGCGGGAGCACGTCCGCGCTGCCGGCGGCCGAGGGGTGGAAGAACGGAGCAAGTGATGTCCGACACGGAATCCCAAGGCCAGCGTCCGCTTACCTACTACGATGTGCTGGATTTGGACCGCGATGCGGCGCCCGAGGAGATCAAGGACGCGTACTACAAGCTGGCCCGCGAGCACCATCCAGACGTTGCATCTGAAGATCCCGAAGTCGCTCGCAGATTCGCACTGATCAGCGAGGCTTATCGTGCGCTCAGCGACCGGCAGAGGCGACATCAGTACGATCGTACGCTGCCGAAGAAGAGCTATCCCCTGCGTCGTCCAACGCCTCAGAAGATATGGCGCGAGGCCACAGACGTAGTTCTGATACGGTCTGATCGGTTCGGTCCCCTCAACCAGGCCATGCAGGCGGCTGTTCCCGTCATGGTGGACGAGGACCTGCTTGTGCTGACAATGCCCGGGAGCGAACGCCACCTCGCCGGACATATGGAAACGGCGGCGAACCGCAACTCCATCCTGAACGCCCTGGAACTGGTGGCCGGGCGACGGCTCGACCTCCGCATCATAGACGGCTCCACCGTCGAGGAATGGCAGGCTCTGAAGGCGGCCGAGAGCCGAGCCAAGGCAGCGACAGCCTCGGCACAGGAGGCGGGCGCGGCGCCCGCGGCGGCAACGGCCCGAGCTGGCGAAGGTCCGTGGGATGAGATAATCCAGCGCATCCATCGGCAGTATCAGCGGCTGCCCAAGCGCCAGCACCCCCAGTCGAAGGCACGTTATCTGCGGGAGGCTATCGGCTGGATTGCGCGCACCGATGAAGAGCTTCGCTATGAGGGCGATGTCGATGAGGACGCCCACGAGCGCGCGCTTGCCCGGGCGATCGAGCGGCTGGCTGCGGTGCTGGACTTGCCTCCGATACTGATCGCGCTGGAGCTGGACAGCATGAAGCGCGCGGGGGAGCTGTAGCAGTCATGTCGGGCGTTTTGCTCGGCCTGCTGGCGGGCGGCCCGCGGCTTATCGTCAGTCTCCCGCGGAATCGCCCCGAACTCGCGAGCGCCGCCGCAGAGGGGGGCACCGACGCGCTGAAGGTGCACCTCAACGTAACGCATCAGGCTTCCGGGACCCATTTTGGAAGCCTGAAGGAAGAGCGCGGCGCGCTGGAGGAGATCCTCTCGCTGGGGCTGCCGACCGGGATCGTGCCCGGGGTGGCGGCATCTCTCCCTTCCCGCGAGGATATGGCGGAGCTGGCGCGGATGGGGATCGACTTCTTCGACCTGTACGTGCACGACATGCCCGTCTGGATGACGCGGGTGGAGGGGATGACGAGGACGGCGGCCATCGGGCACGATACGCCGCTGGAGGCGATGCCCGCGCTGGAGAAGCTCGGGTTCGAGATGCTGGAGGCGGCGGTGATCCCGCACGAGGGGTACGGCGCGCCGCTGTCGGTGTCCGATCTGGCGCAGTACCAGCGGATACGCCGCGCGACACAGCTTCCCATCATCGTGCCCACGCAGCGGGCGATCGAGCCCGGGGACGTGCCGGCGCTCGTCGGAATCGGCCTCGACGCGATCATGATCGGGGCGATCGTGACCGGGCGCGAGCCCGGCGGGCTGCGGGCAGCGACGGAGCAGTTCGCGTCGGCCCTGTCTGCGGGCGGTGGTTGACGGTCCCCCCCGATTCATCTATGCTTCGTCGGGCGCGCCCCGAAGGGGGAGCGCGCTACTGCCCATGCACGTCCTGAAGCTCCTGTACAAGCTGCTTCACCCCCAGCGGCGGCGCGTGCACCTGCTGCTGGTGGTGATCGCCGCGGTGACGATAACGGAGGTCGCGCTGCTTCCGGGCCTGTTCGGCGCGCTGATCAAGGTGCTGTCTCCGGAGGGGGAATCACTCGACCTCAAGTATGCGTTCCTGAGGCCGGCCGCGGAATTCCTGGATCGCTTCTTCGTCTACACGCCGGAGGCGCGGACGCGGACGCTGCTGGTGCTGGTGGGGGCGATCGTCGTGATGGCGCTGCTGCGCGGGGCGCTGGCGTACTGGCGGATCTACCTGGGGCAATACATCGGCGGGCGGGCGCTCATCGATCTGCGCATGCAGCTCTTCGAGCGACTGCAGAGGCTCTCGCTGTCCTTCCACCAGTCCCAGCGGGTGGGGGATCTGATGTCGCGCCTCACCGGCGATGTTGCGCTCGTGCAGCAGCTCATCAGCGCGGACATGACGTGGTACGTCGCGGCGCCGGCGATCGTTGCCGTCGGGCTGGTGTTCATGTTCCTCATCAACTGGAAGCTGACGCTGCTGGTGCTCGTGTTCTCGCCGATCACGGCCACAGTCGTTGCGCGGACGGGGCGGCGGATCAGGCGGCTCACGCGGGCACAGCAGGACCTGATAGGGAATCTGAACGCGCGGCTTCACGAGCGGCTCGCCTCAATGCGGATCATCCAGTCGTTTACGCGAGAGCAGTACGAGGTCGAGCAGTTCCGGGGGTTGAACGAGAGCACGTTCGGCGCGGTCATCCGCGTCGCCCGGCTCGGCGCCTTCGCGCCGCAGGTGATCGAGTTCCTTTCGACGCTGGTCTTCGTGGCGATCGCGGGCTACGCGGGGGTGCTGGTGATCGGAGGGCAGATCGGCTTCGCCGCGCTGATGGGCTACTTCGCCTTGATGCAGCGGGTGGGGGTGTACTTCGTGAAGTTCGGGTCGCTCCATCTGCGGGTGCAGCAGTCGCTGGGCGCGCTGGGGCGCCTGGGCGAGATCATCGACCGCGAGCCCGACATCGCGGAACGACCCGACGCCGAGCCGCTGCCGCGGCTGAAGGGGCGAATCGCACTGCGCGATGTCTCCTTTCGGTACCCGGACGGCGAAGTGGTGCTGAATCGAGTCAGTGTCGAGATCGCGCCGGGGGAGGTGTGCGCGCTGGTGGGCCCCTCGGGGGCGGGGAAGACGAGCTTGGCCAACCTGGTGCTGCGCTTCTACGACCCAACCGAGGGGCGAGTCGAAGTTGATGGAAGGGACATCCGCGGGGTGACTCTCGACTCGCTCCGTTCGCAGATTGGCCTCGTTCCGCAGGAGACGGTCCTCTTCGGGGGGACGGTAGCGGACAACATCCGCTACGGTCGCATGGAGGCAAGCGAAGAGGAGGTTATCGCGGCGGCGAAGGCTGCCGGCGCCGAGGAGTTCATCGCCGGGCTGCCTGGGGGATACGAGACGGAGGTGGGAGAGCGGGGGGTGAAGCTCTCGGGAGGTCAGAGGCAGCGGATCGCGATTGCGCGCGCGCTGCTGAAGGACCCGCGGATACTCATCCTGGACGAGGCCACCAGCTCCCTCGACACTCAGTCAGAGGTGCTGGTGCAAGATGCCCTGGAGCGCCTGATGGCGGGGCGAACCACGCTGGTAATCGCGCATCGTCTCTCGACGATCCGCAGCGCGGACCGCATTCTCGTGCTCGCCGATGGCCGGATCGTGGAGGAGGGGACTCACGCCGAACTGCTTGCGCGCGGAGGAACGTATGCTAGCCTCTACGGTTCGGCTGGCCACGAGCGGCGCGCTAGCGAGGGCGGGCACAGCCAATCATCGAGACTGGGACTCGCGCACGAGCCATGAACACCGAGTGCACTCCCGAGAACAGAGACACGGACGGCGGCATGACACGGCGGGGCTTCCTGGTGTCGTCTGCGGCCGCGGCCCTGTGGTGCTTGACCGGGTGCCGGGGCCGCCCGCCCCTGCGCGGGAGTGAGAAGAATCTCATCTTGATTGTGTCAGACACTCTCCGCGCGGACCACCTGGGATACTACGGCTCGCACCTTGGGGTGACCCCTCACATGGACGCCCTCGCCGACCGCGGCACCGTCTTCGAGAATGCCATTAGCTGCGCGCCGCTGACAGGCGCCTCGCATGCCTCCCTGATGACCGGCGCCTATCAGACCCGGCACGGCATCGCCGGAAACCAGGGGAAGATTCCGTCACGGCTGGTTACTCTGGCCCAGGCGTGCCGCGGGGCCGGCTACCAGACCGCGGCGATAGTCAGCAACCCGGTCCTTAGCCGCCGGAACTTACCCGGGATCGACAGGGGATTTGACCGATATGATGCCGACTTCCCCGCCATGGAGCGCAATCGCGATACCCCCTATCGCGACGCCACGGACACGACAGCTGCGACGCTCGACTGGTTCAAGGCCGTGCCGCGATCGCCCTTCTTCCTATGGCTCCACTACCAGGAGCCACACGGGCCCTACGAAGTACCTGACCGATCCTTGCTGACCAAGGTGGGAAGCTTGGCTCCGCAGAGCGGTGAAGCGTCGACACTTCCGCTACTGCGCGGTAACTTCGGGCAGGGCGGCATTCCTAGGTACCAAGTGCTCGGGTCGACGCGTGACCCCGCACACTACCGTGCCCAGTATGCTGCTCGGATCGCGTATGTGGACGGTCACGTCGGCCGCGTACTGGAAGAAGTTCGCCGGCTCGGTCTGGAAGAGGATACGGTGGTGGTATTGACATCCGATCACGGAGAGTTGCTCGGCGAGCACGATTACTACTTCCAGCACGGGATAACGGTGCTGCAGCCGGTGCTGCACGTCCCCCTCATCCTGGCCGGGCCTGGCATCGACGTGGGAGGGAGAGTGCCCGCCCTCGTCAGCAATACAGACATTATGCCAACCTTGCTGGACCTGCTCGATATAGGTTCCGAGGATCTGGGAGAACAGATGGACGGGCATACGCTCGTTCCCAGGCTTCAGGGGACGCCCGAAGGGGAAGGGCACTATGTCTACGCGATGTGCGAGAGGACGCGGGAATGGTGCTTGCTCAAGGGGAGGCACAAGTTCACGCTAGGCGAACGAACTCCAGAGAACGCAGAGCGATTGATCGACATCGAAGAGGATCCTGCTGAGGAGAGGGATGTATCGGCCGAATACCCGGAGGTCGCGGAGCGGCTGAAGGCCGCCCTTCTCCGCTTCCGGTCGGCTTCGCCCGACGTGCTGAGCGCGGGGGAACCGAGGACGTCGCGCCTGACTGATGCAGACAGGCGGCGGCTGCGGGCCCTCGGGTACCTCGACTAGCGCGTCATCACACAAGCCGTAAGGGGTCTGCCGCGAGGGACAAGGGGCGAATGATCTCCGTGGTTGCGCCCGGTCCTATACTCTCGCTCGCTGCCGGCGCGCCGCTCGTCGCTCCTTGACCTGGGACATGAACGAGCCAATCTTCGCGTCGCGGCTGGCATCCACGAACCCGTCGTAGTCCAGGTTAAGGAAGGGGATGTTGTCGTGATCTCGCCGGAATGTATGGGATAGCATGGCAACCGCGTTTCCCGGCATACAGTTGAACGGGATCACGTTGACAATGCCATCCAGCCGCCGCGCGGCGAAATCCTGCGCCTTGCCCATGCTGCAGATGGGCTCTCCCCCGAAGGAGGGATGGATGTATCGCGAGCCCTGTTCAATGATCTCGTTCGGGCCGATGTCGTCGAAGCCATCGAGATAGGGAAGGGTGGCGGCGAAGAGATGGTGCTCGTCCCGCATTGCGATGCGCGTGAGCAAGGCGCGGTGAAGAGCGAGTCGAAGCTCGGCCCAGGCGCGGGTATCCCGCCAGCGATCGGCGGCCAGCATACCGCCTATGCGAATGCTGTAGCTGAAGAACTCGCTGGGAGGCGCCAGCCAGACCTCCGCTCCCGCCTTCTCCAGCCTGCGGATCACCTGCTGATTCGCGCCATCGTGTATGCGCACGAACCACTCTCCCACGAGTCCTATCAAAGGCCGCTCCCCATCGCCGTCCACTCGAGGCGCCGCGGCAAAGCTGCGTTGGGCACGGCGAACGAAGTCCTCCAGGGGGCGGGTGTGCCGGCCGGCCAGGAAGCGGAGGCGACCGCCCCGGCTGCGGAGGTCCCGTCCCTGGGCGGGAAGGACTCGATCACAGAGCTCCCGCAGGTACCGGGAGTAGGTCTCGTCCGTCTGCCCCGAATTGGCCTCGTAGGGACGGGCATGGAACCGCATCTTGTTGAGCATGTCGTGCGCGATCATGCCTCCCCACGCCGTAATCAAGAAATCGATACCCAGTCCCCCATCTGCGGCTCGGCTTCCCAGGGTCACGATGCCGACTTCATCCAGCCCCATCTTGTCCAGGATGCGCTTTTGCATCATGTAGTACATACCGAACCGGCACGGCCCCTCGGACTGTCCCTGGAAGAACGCCTCCCGGCTGGGGTCGAAGTCGCGAGCGCGGGCTCGCTCGATGATATCTTGGGTGGTTACGAGCATAGGAAGGCAGACATCTTCCGAGATCGCGCTGCGCGCCAGGTTGAGCCCGGAGTCTGTGGAGCGGGGGAGCGGGGCGCCGTCGATCCCCCAGGCTCTCAACGTCGCGCCCATAACCTCTGCCACGTCGCAAGCGCGCGGAATCCAGATGCGCCGATCTCCGAGTTCGAGGACGGGGGTGTCATCAGTGCGAATGACTACCTCGGGGCCTGGCCCGTCGCGCCCTCCCGCGGTGTCGGAGAAGGCTTCCATCCTGGTGATGATGCCGGCATCTGCAGTATGCTCGTCAATCTGCATCACATAGCACGGCTCGCCGATCTCATCCTTGAAGAACGGGTTGGCAAACGAGTCCGGGCCGCAGGCGAAGTAAGTCAGCACTACCGCGCGCAGCCGCGAATCGCGGCGGATCAAGCGGGCGGCGGCGAGCTTCTTCTGTATCTGGCGGGAGTAGGCGTTCGGCCAGGCATCGGAGACATCTTCGCCATCCAGAGGGAGAAAATCGCCGGGTATTGCAAGAATGCCCAGGTCCTGGATCTTGCGGCCAATGTCCATGTTGACCGCGCTGTCGTATGTGGTGTACGGGCGGCCGATGACGACGAAGGCGCGCTCCTTCTCTCCGAGACTCTCCATCGTCTCGCGTCCGCGGGCGTCCACTCGCCGCCTGAACTCCCGCAGCGCTTCGAGTCCCGCGTCGGTCGCGCGCTCGGCTTCGGCGCGGCTCTTGCCGAGCTCGGCTCCGATCTCCCCGAATACGCGCCGCAAGTGCCGCTCGCCGCGACGGAAGAAGAGCCGGGGACGTAGCACGACCGGCTTCTCCCTCTCCCCGAGTCTCAGAGCGGCTCCGATGATCTCGGGCGCGGCCATCACGTACGGACAGGTGTGGCTCTGTCGAAAGCCATCAATCGGCTGCTCGGTGTCGCACACGGCTGGGAGAAACAGGTAGTCTGGCTCTCGTTCCAGCAGTTGCGCCACGTGACCGTGGGCCACTTTCAGAGGGAAGCAGGGCTCACCCGCAACAGAGTTGATGCCCTTGGCGATGGTGGCTTTGTTGGTGGGGTCGGAGGGCACTACCCGCATCCCCAAGGCCTGGAAGAATCCCCGGAAGAGCGGGTAGTAGTCGGCGAACATGAGTCCTCTGGGGATGCCGACGCTTGGCGCGTCCTTGGGCGCGTCGGCGTCGGTGCCCTCCATCAGGATTCGCTCGCGCTCGGCGAAGAGGTCGGGCAGCCCTTCGCCGAGGCTCTTCTTCTGGGCGGCGCTGTAGCGCTCGCATCGGTCGTTGTAGTGGTACTTCGGGCCGCCATCCATCTGAAAGACATTGACGTCGCAGTGGTTGGGACACCGCTTGCACTCGAAGGAGGACACCTGGTATTTGCTCGCGGCGAGCCGCTCGAATCCGCGGAAGCTGCTCTGGGAGGGCCGGTCCCGATATGCAATTGCCGCCACGCCGATCGCGCCCGTGAGGTGTGGATAAGGGGGCACGATGATGGGGCGCCCGAGAATCGTCTCGAAGGCGGCAACCATGCCTTGGTTGAAGGCAACGGCGCCCTGGAAGGCGACGCGCTGTCCGATGTCACGGCTGGCCACGTTCTTGTTGAGGTAGTTCTTGGCGCTTGCGAGGCAGAGGCCGGCGCAGAGGTCTTCGATGGGCACGTTGTTCTGCTGGTAGTAGACCGCCGCGGATTCGGAGAACACCGTGCACGTCCAGTCCAGGTCCGGCGGACGCTTCCCTCTCAGCGCGGTCGGTCCAAAATCGCTGATGTCGAGGCCGAGCCGCGCTGCCTGCTTCTCGAGGAATGCGCCGGTGCCCGCGGCGCACGCCTTGTTCATCTCGAAGTCTACGATGACGTCTCCGTCGAGCCGGATGTACTTGGAGTCCTGGCCGCCGATCTCCAGGATCGACTCGATGTCGGGCATGAAGGCGCGGGCGCCCTGCGCCTGCGTCGTGATCTCATTCTTGACGACGTCGGCTCCCAGGTAGTCACCCGTCAGGTAGCGTCCCGAGCCCGTAGTCCCGGCAAAGATCTCGCCGATCTCGAACCCGGCCTCCTCCGCCTGCTGTCGGATATGTCCGACGGTGTCTCGGACGGCGGCGAGCGGATCGCCGTCAGTGCGCCGGTAGTAGCTGGCGAGGATTCGCACCTCCCCGTCCACCTCGGTGATCAGCGCAGCCTTCGTGCTGACCGAGCCGATGTCCACCCCCAGGCCCGCCACGGGGATCTGGCGCGGCAGGTCGTCGCTCCCCCTCGTGGAGGAAAGCACCTGAGACCGTGCCAGAGTGAGCGGCTTTGTCCCCTCGTACGCCAGGGGGCGGCCGATCTGCTCCGCCAGCACGGCCAGGCTCTCTGCCAGGTCGACCTCGCGCTGCGACCTGAGGGCGGCGCCGACGGCGCCGAGCACCAGGTTGTGCTTTGGCACGATGATCTGTTCGGGGGTCAGGCCGAGCTCCCGAGCGAGATACTTGCGTACGGTCGGATTGAGGGATACGCCGCCGACGAAGAGGACCTGGTCCTCGAACTCCCGGCCCCGGGCGATGGCGGAGCGGTAGTTGCGGCAGAGCGCCTGGTGGACTCCGGCTGCAATTCGGTCACGCGGAGTTCCCTTTTGGTAGAGATGCACGATGTCCGATTCCGTGAACACCGCACACCGACCAGACAGTGAAGCGGGGTTCTCGGTCTCCCCTGCGACTCTGGCAAACTCTGCCACAGATCCGAAGTTCAGACGCTGGACCATGTGGTCGAGAAAGGATCCGCTGCCGGCGGCACACTTGGTGCCGAGACTGGCATCATCGAGCAACAAGCGGCCGGCGATGTCGTCCCACTGGAAGCGGAGGTATTTCTGGGTCTCACGCCCCATCTCGATGATGGTCCGCGCCTGTGGGTACAGCTTGTTGCACGCCGCCGCCATGGCGTTGGGCTCGTCAACGGGCTCCAGGCCGAGCAGCGCGGCCGTCTGGGTTGCGCCCGTCCCGGTGAGTCCGAGCAGAACGCGGGTTGCTCCCGCGCGGTGCATTTGCTCCAGCACCTCGCGCACACGTTCCAGCGGCTTGCCCTTCACCAGGGCGAGGCTCAACTCCTCGACCTCGTCCCCCCGGACGAGCACGGCCTTGACCGTGTCCGCGCCAATATCGATTCCCAGCCGGACTCGCTCGATCTCGCCCTGCGCTGCCTGAGACTGCGGATCAGATACAGTCAGAGCAGGGGTATCGAGGGGGGCGCCGGGTTGCGCAGTGTTCTCCGAAGGTTGCTGTGTCGCGCGCTCAGTCATTGCATGTTTCCGGACGAATGCGTAGGAATCGCCAACCACGAATGCATCAACCGCGGAGGGGTCGGCGGCATGATCTGTCAGCAAATGATAGTCAGGCTCCCACCGCCTGTCAACAAGCGGTGCTCGGTTTGTGCCGGTGCGCCCGGCAGGTCTGCGGCGGTGTGCGCACAAGACGGCAGTGCCGCCGCTGTCCTCTCAGACCAGCTCCATCTCAACCGGCTTGCCGGTGGCGGCCGACTGGTTCGCGCCGAGCGTCACCTCAGCGGTCTTCAACGCATCAAAGTAGTGCGAGCGAATCACCGAGCGATCACCGGTGCGAACGGCGTGGATGAAGGCCTGCTGGATGTTCATACCGGGCCCGGGCAACTCGATCTCTGCCGCGCCCTCCGGCACCACCTGAATCTCGGAGAAGGTCATGCGAAGCATCACGTCGCGCAAGATGACATCCGTCGAGCTCCAACCGCCGCCCTTCGTCAGAGCGCAGCTCGTGGAGAAGTATCCCGTGGCTCCGTTCTTGAACTCCATCGCTACCACCTGAGCGTCTGGGACCGTCAGGTTCTCTACGTTCTTCAGCACGTTCAGTGAGTAGCGGGCGCAGACGCGAGTCACATCGCCGACGAGGTAGCGGATGAAATCCACGTTGTGTGAGGCCATCTCGTGCAGCATACCACCCGAACGCTCCATCACGCGCCACCAGTGCTCCGGTCCGCCGGGGATGCCTCCCCAGCGGTTCCCGGCCACGAGCGCCACTGCCCTGTCCGCGAGGAAGGCTCGCGCGGCGTCGGCGACCGGGGTATAGCGGAGCTGATAGCCCACGCTCGAGATGATGCCTGCTTTCTCGATGGCCTCCGCGATGCCGCGGCCTTTTTCCATGCTGAGTACGATTGGCTTTTCGACGAAGAGATGGATCCCTTTCGCCGCGGCGATCAGCTCTGCGTCAGTGTGCGCATCGGGGGGCAGACAGACGAACAGCGCGTCTATCTCCTCTCGGTCAAGCATCTCCCGATGGTCTGCGTAAGGGCGGCCGCCGAAACGCCGGCAGGCGGCTTCGGCCCGCTCCTTCTGTACATCACAAAGCGCTACGATCTCGACACCGTCGATCTCCTTCAGCGACGGAAGATGCGCTTCTGTAGCAATCCCCCCAGTTCCGATGAATCCTACTTTGATCCGGTCTGGCATCGCCATACCTCCCACGGACTCATTAAGCTTCGCCACGAGAACACAGCGCCGCGAATGCTGTGAGCTTGCCCACCGGGGTTGCTTCGCCCTGCTGCGCCCGCGTCCTCTCAACGCGGCCACTGAGGCTGCTGCACTAGTGGGGCCACAAACGGCCAGGAATGAGACAAGGAGCGTGAATCCGTCAGCAGGTCTCTCACAGGGGCGAGGAAAGCGGGTGCCAGGAGGCAGGAAAGGAGGTGAAGGAAAGGATGTGCGCTACTTGTGGCTGCTTGACGTCTCAGGCACAGGCCCCAGAGGAAGGGACGTACAACTGTGTCGAGTGCGACAAGGCTGGCAAGTCCAGCCCAGTGACCGTCAAGAAGGGCGATTCCATGCCTGCATGCTCGGCTTGCGGAGCGGAGAAAGCTCATTGGGTGAAGGTGTGACATCGGCCTTGTCTAGGTGAGTCGCTCCCCTGCGCCACGCGCGGGGGAGCGGCGCGTTAGGCACGCTAGCTGCCGGACAGGGGACTCTTGCGTCACGTCGAAGGCCAGCAGAGCGCATATTCGCCAAAGGTACGCACGAGAGTCGCCGCCCGTGATATCGTTCGGGATCTGGCTGGTGATCGTATTGGTCTGTTTCGGCGCAGGCGCTGCCGCGCTCCGCCGCTTGCGCGCCGAGTCCCACAGCTATGCGGAGGAGATACCGCTTGCCGTGGCGCTCGGGATGGGCCTGCTTGCATATCTCATGCTGGCGGCGGGCCTGCTCGGTTGCCTCAGGCCCTGGGTAGGAATAGCCCTTGTAGCACTGCTGGCGGTGCTTGGGTTGCCGCACGTCGCTCGTCTCGCGCGCCACATCCTGGCTGCTGCCAGAACCACCAAGTGGCGCTGGAGTGCCCTGCCGCTGTTGCTGTTCCTCGCCGCGGCGGCCGCGCTGACACTGGTCGGAGCGCTCGCGCCATCGACGGATCTCGACTACGATGGCCTGGTCTACCACCTGGCTGTCCCGAAGATCTACATCGCGGACGGCCGCATCCATTCGATTCCCTGGCTTTCGCACTCCAACTTCCCGTTCAACCTCGAGATGCTCTATCTCCTCGGCCTTCTGCTGCAGGGACAGAGCCTGGCCAAGCTCTTTCACTTCGGGTGCGGATGGCTGATGATCGGCGCTATCTTTGCGTTCGGCAGACGCTGGTGGGGCGCCCGCGCTGGATGGCTCGGAGCGGCCATCTTCGTCGCGATACCGCTGGTGGCGTGGCAGATGGTGTCTGCATACAACGAGCTGGCCTTCGCCCTCTACGCATTTCTCGCAATCCACGCGCTTAGCCGGTGGCTTGAAGGAAGGGGTAAGAGCGAGGGCGACGGGTGGCTCTGGGTGGCAGCTATCATGTGCGGGCTGGCGCTAGGCGTCAAGATGCTGGCGGCGGCTGTGCTGTTGTTTTCCGTTATCGCTCTGGTATGGGCCCTTATCCGACGTGCAGCCGGCCCGCGCGCGGTCATCCGAATCATCGCCTTCTGCGCTCTCGCCCTGGCTGTGGCTTCTCCGTGGTACATCAAGTCATACTGCTGGACTGGGAACCTCGTCTACCCCTTCTTCTATCACGTGTTCGACGGAGAACACTGGACACAAGAGAGGGCGGACGCGTACGCCGAGGCGCAGGAGGAGTTCGGGGTCGGGAAGCGACCCTTGGCGTTCGTCGCTCTTCCCTGGGATCTGACGATGAAACCGCGCTGGTTCTTCGACCAGCCGGGCCAGCTGCGCCCCTTCAATGTTCTCATCACGGTTTTCGGGCCACTGCTGCTTGCCTTTCTGCCGGCACTGTTCCTGACCGGCCCAGTGGGGGGCGCCGGCCGGCTGCTGCTGTGGTTCGGCCTGTTCTATGCCGCTGTATGGTTCGGTCTGACGCAGAACGGGCGCTATTTGATGCCCATTCTGCCCGGCCTCTGCGCCTGCGCCGGGCTTGCGGCGTCGCGGTTGCTGGACCGGCCGTGGCGGACGGGCCCGGCGGTGGTGGTGGCGCTCTTTCTCGGCCTGCTCTCCGGGCTATACCCGGCCGCGGCGCTGGCGGCGCCGGCCGTGCGAGTGGTCGCCGGGGCGGAGGCGGAATCCGCGTATCTGACCAGAAACTCGCAGATCTACCCCATGCTGACGGCTGTCAGCATGGCGACCCCCACCGACGCTCGGATTCTCGTGCTCGGGGACGAGCCGCGCCTGTTCTATCTCGACCGCGAGTATCTGCTCGGGAACCACACGGAGATATTCACCAGTCAGGACCTCGCCGGCGCTGACGCGCTGCTGAATGCGTTCGACCGCCTTGGGGTGACTCATCTCTTGCTGCACTCATCTACAGAGAATGATATGCGTAGTCGTTCCGGCGCCATGGCAACCCGCCTCGCCGAGCTCGATGCCGCCGGGACGATAAGACTCCGCCTGCGGGTCAGAGCGACCCGAGGGGACTGGTCGTTATCGCTATGGGAAGTCGCAAGCGGAAGAAGCGAAAGGCCCCGGTAACGGCTGCGGCCGGCGCCGAGTCGGACCGACGCCTCGACGAAGCAGCGCGTGCGCGGCGCGCGCTGCGTATGATCGTCGTCTTGTACGTCTTCCTGGCGTTCCTCTACGCTCGGAGCATTCCGCTCGGCAAGGGGCCGGACGAAAGCGCGCACGTTCGCTACGTCCAATTCCTGGCGGAGAACCATCACCTGCCAGTCCTCAATCCGGAGAACCCTGACCCCGACTACGAGTTCCACCAGCCTCCCCTGTACTACGCGCTCTGCCTCCCCGCCTATGTCCTGGCAGGGGAGAACACTGACAGGGCACAGCAGGCCGTGCGTTTCTTCACCATGTTGATGTCGATCGCCCTTATCTACCTCACCTTCTCTCTGGCCCGGATGCTGGCGCCTGACAGGCCATGGATAGCCCCCGGCGCGGCAGGAATGGTGGCATTTCTGCCCATGCACCTGGGGGTTGCCTCCAGCGTGAGCAATGATGTGTTAGCGGAGATCTTCTGTGCTGCCACGCTCCTGGTCCTGGTCCAGTACCTGCGGCAAGCCGCGCTGCACCGAGCCGGTAAAGCCGAGCGGCCGCCGGGGCCGGGTATGATGGGAGTCGTGGGGCTGCTCATAGGGCTGGGGCTGCTGACCAAGTCCGTCGCCGTGCTGCTTTTCCCGGTGGCCTGGCTGAGTGCGGCGCTGGCCGTCCGGGGAGCGAACAGGTGGGCGTGGCGCCGACTCGCCAGAGACATCGCGCTGACATTGGGGGTGGCGCTTGCAGTGTCCGGCTGGTGGCTTGTGCGCAATCAGGTGCTCTATGGCGACCTCCTGGCACACCAGGCCTTCCTGGACGCCTTCCAGGGGCTGCGCCCCTCTCCGAGGGACGTGATGGCTGACTACCAGGGGCGTTTTCCGCCTGATCTGCACGTGGGCATATACCTCCAGGTGGTAGTCACTTGGACTCTGGCCAGTATCCTGGGTGTATTCGGGCCGACGCATGGGAACCACTTCCTGTTCTATCCCTACTGGATCTACCTGCTATATGGTCTGGCGGGCGCGACGGGTATGCTGGGATTCGCGCGGCATGTGTCGCGTACGGAGCTGGTGGATTGGCAGCGCCACGCCTGGTGGGTGTGCGGACTCTTCGGCGCGCTGCTGCTGGCGAGCTTCGTGAGGTTCAACTTCTCGTTCTTCCAGGCGCAGGCGCGGTACCTCTTCCCGATTCTGCCCGCTGCCGCGGTGGCATGCTGCCTCGGCCTACAGCAGATCTCCCCTCCGCGCTGGCGCGACCACGTCCTGCTGGCGGCTGTTATCGCGCTCGCCGTTCTCGCGCTGGCTGGCCTGCCCTTGTGGATCGTCCCGCAGTTTCTGGGGGCATGATGTGGAATGACCGCAGGAAACATGGAGTCTGGCCGCTGCTCGCCGTCCTCTTGGCGGCGGGATGCGGCGGGCGCCCTCCCGTCCCCGAGCGGGAGGAGGAACCGGCTTCGACGGTGACGCAGTCGGTGGAGGTCGGTGGATCAGTGATACAGATGGCGTCTCCAAAGGGCGCGTGGGAGTTCGAGGCCAGGTCCGAGCACGCTGAGGCCGCGAGCATGGAGGGACCCTACCTGCTGACGCCAATGGAAGGCTGGTACAAGAAAAAGGATGGATCTGTGGTAGTGATGGGAGCCGACCGGGCGGAGGTGGACAAGGGCGCGGAGAAGGTGACGCTGGAGGGCTCGGTGTGGGTCGACTTCGGTGGCGCTAGGCTGGAGGCCGAACGGGTCGAGTATGACCTAAGGACTGGAAAGGTTGTGGCTGAGGGACAGACGAAATGGACTCTCACGGAAGAGCGGCGTAAGCCCGGAACGGGCGAGCCGGTGCGGAAGGAGGGCGAATCATGAGAAGATGCTGCGCGTGCGTTCTCCTCATCACGTTAGTTGCGGGAGGCATAGCAGTCGCCGCTGCTCAGCGGCAGCCGGCCGACCTCACGATCGACAAGTACGTCATAACCGGCGATCGGTTCGAGGGCATACTCGGAGGTCCGGGGCCGGGAGAGTGGTCCGGGAATGTCACCGTCGCCGGAGGGAGCGCGACGGCAACCTGCGACCGGCTGAAGGTGTGGCTGGCTGCGGATGGTCGGCACATCGAGCGAGCCGAAGCCACGGGTCACATTGTCATCCAGGGGCGGCATCTCGCGGCCGACAGAACGGAGTGGCGGATCGTCGGCAAGGCCGAGTCAGCGGTCTATGAGAAGAAGGCCGCGCAGGGAACGATGGAGGGCTCGGTGAGTTTCGAGGCCACGAATCTGAGCACTGGGGCCGCTGTTTCCGTCGAAGCCGACAGGTTGATATACGATGTTGCAGCGCGCCGCTTCCGCTTCGAGGGTGCCGAGCGCCCCGTCCGGGGCCAGTGGCAGGAACCAGCAGAGGAGCAGCCGCCCGACGGCGGCAGCGGCGAGACGGAGGGCGGGGAAGCCGGCAGTGAGCCATGAGCCTGCTGGCGCGTGGACTGGTCAAGCGCTACCGCGGCCGGCCGGTCGTTGACGGCGTGGAGATAGATGCAAACGAAGGAGAGACGGTGGGGCTCCTGGGGCCGAACGGGGCCGGCAAGACAACCACTTTCTACATGATGGTTGGGCTGGTGGCAGCCGACGGCGGCAGTGTGTCGCTGGATGGCCAAGACATCACTCGCATGCCGATGCATCAGCGGGCCCGCCGCGGCCTCGGCTATCTGGCTCAGGAAGACTCGGCGTTCCGTCGCCTGAGCGTAGAAGAGAACATCGCGGCCGTGCTGGAGTGGGTGCCGGTGTCTGCGGAAGAGCGCCGGGCGCGGCTGGAAACGCTCGTTCAGGAATTCAATCTGCAGGCGATTCGCCATGTTCCCGCCGGCGTCGTATCCGGTGGAGAGCGCCGCCGAACTGAGATCGCTCGGGCGCTGGCGAGAGAACCGCGGTACTTGCTGCTCGACGAGCCATTCACAGGGATCGACCCAATAGCGGTCGCGGAGCTTCAGGACATCATCGGTGAGCTGCGGTCCCAGAGAATCGGCATCGTCATCACTGACCACAATGTCCGCGAGACCCTCCGCATCACCGATCGAAGCTACATCATATACCAGGGGAAGATCCTCACTTCGGGGACCTCGGCCGAACTGCCGGACGATCCGGTGGCCCGGCGGTTCTACCTCGGCGATCGCTTCCAGATGACATGAAGATCATCGATCGCCATCTGCTGCACCACATGGCCGGCCCCTTTGCCTTTGGCGTACTCGCGTTCGTGCTGCTGTTCGTGTCGGCCAACATCCTCTTCCGACTGACGGAGCTTGTGTCGGAGTTGGGACTCAGCCTGTGGACGGCGGGCGAGCTGTTCTTGCTCTGGCTGCCCGGGTTCGTGGTGCTGACATTCCCGCTCGCCACCCTGGTCGCGATTCTCGTGGCGTTCGGCCGCATGAGCGGAGACAGTGAGCTGGTGGCAATGTACGCCGGGGGCATTAGCTTCCGCCGCCTGGTGGTCCCCGTCGCCTGTGCGGGGGCCATCCTGTCCATCGCCACCGCGGCCTTGAACGAGCTGGCCGTTCCGGCGTGCAACCGGCGGGGGGAGGACATCGTTCGCGAAGCCATGCTGGCAGCCGGCAAGGAGGAAGAGGGGGAGATTCTTCTCAGGGATAGGGCCGGCTCTCAAGTCTTCCTCGTGTACGCCGACCGGCTCGACGTCGCAAGCGGGGAGCTGGTGCGGCCACTCATCGTGTGGTTCGAGAATGGGGAACCAGCGATGGTCACCTCGGCGCAGAGGGGAGTCTGGCGAACCGGGGCGTGGGAGCTCTTCGACGGGGTGAGCACTCCGCTGAACGCCGATCGTCCCACCACTTCGTCCTTCGAGACTCTGGAGATCAACCTACCTACGACCCCGAGAGAGATGGCGCAAAGCGCCCGCAGCCCGAGCGAGATGACCTATCGCGAGCTGAAAGAGTACATTCGCTATGCGCTGCGCCAAGACCGTCCCACTGTGGATCTGGAGCTGACGCTGCACCACAAGTTCTCCATCCCGTTCGCCTGCCTGGTGTTTGCGCTCATCGCGCCCCCGCTGGGCATGCGCTCTCACCGCGGCAGCTCGTCAATCGGGATGGGGATCGCGGTGCTGATTGGTTTCGGGTACTACGTTGTGTGGCACTACCTGTCGGTGGTGGCCCAGCAGGAAATCATCTCGCCCTTCTGGGCGGCGTGGCTGCCTAATATCGTGACCGGGGCGATCGGGCTCGGGCTGATCTTGAACGTCAGGAAGTAGCCGGGGGCGTCCGGGGCTTCTGAAAGATCAGCACGTACTCGTGGGCTTTGTTAACCCGAAAGACCGCGGGGTAGCCGAGGGGGCGGAGGTTGTTGTACTCCTGGCGCCGATCCCAGATGATGGTGTCGTCCCAGAGGTAGCCTACCTCTTCCATGTTGGCGGCGAGGTCGGCGTGAAGGGGATGGAACTGCTTTCCCTTGCGCAAGTCCATCACAACCACCACGCAGTAGGCGCCCGGTCGCAGGGCCTCCTTAACCTTCTCGAAGACATCCCGCAGGGCGGCCAGAAACTCCCGGTAGTCGGAGAGCCGGCCCAGATCTTTGCGGCGGTCACCGTAGTGCCGGACGGCTTTTCGGTCCGCCGTCCGCCGACGGGTGAGGACATCCCAGTAGGGTGGCGAGGTCACGACGAGGTCCACCGACTCGGGGGCCACGTAGTCGAGGACGTCCGCGGCGTCCGCGGTGATGATCTGGCATCCGTTTGGGTTGTCTCCGAGCCGGCTCTGCGCGATGGCGACGTACTCGGGGTTGATGTCCACTCCGATTCCCACGCGCCCGAGCTCCCGTGCTGCAAGCACGGTGGAGCCCAGCCCGCAGAAGGGGTCGAGAATCACTCGGCCCTCGGGCGGCAAGAAGCACTCGATCACTCGGCGAGGAAGCTGGACTGGGAAGAGAGCAGGATGCTTGAGCTTCAGCTCATCCTTCGACTTGCGGATGTCGCTCCAGACGCTGATGGAGTAGCGCGTCCACGTGCGTCCGTCCAGGGAGTTGCCGCGGCGTCTTTCCGTCATGTACCATCTCTCTGTTGTCGGAGAGCGGAGCGATAGAGCCTTCCGCGCGACACGCCGCGGTGCCCTGCGACGTGGGCCACGGCCCGACTGACCGATAATCCGGCGTCTACCAGATCATTCACTTCCCTCACCGCACCAGTTATGTCCGTTGTCTGCGCCGACTGCTGTGCCCCCGCGAGCACGAGGGTCATCTCTCCCCGCGGCGTTCTTTCCGAGAAATGGGTGACGAGTTCTGAGACGCGGCCCCGGACAATCTCCTCAAAACGCTTCGTCAACTCTCGCGCGCAGACGACCTCTCGGTCTCCGAGCACTTGCCGGATATCCTCCAGGCTTTCGCACAGCCTGTGCGGCGCTTCGAAGCAGACTATGGCCGCGGGCTGGTCAGTGGCCCGTTGGAGGGTCTTTCTGCGAGCGGCCGGCCGACTTGGCAGGAATCCCAGGAAGAGGAACTCCTTGGGCGCCAGTCCCGAAACTGTCAGCGCCGCCGAAACGGCAGTCGGACCGGGGACGACGTGCGTCGGCACTCCGGCTTCGGCGCAGGCGCACACTAGGCGAGCACCGGGATCGCTGATACCCGGCATTCCTGCGTCGCAGACAAGTGCCACCTGCTTGCCCCCCCGAAGCATGTCAAGCAGCCGCCCGAGCTTCTTCTCGCCGCTGTGCTGGTGGTAGCTCAGCAGAGGGGTCCGGATTTTGTGATGCTCCAGCAGTCGACGCGTCACGCGGGTATCTTCGGCCGCGATGACGTCCACCTCTGCGAGGACGCGGAGAGCGCGGAGGGTGACGTCCTCGAGGTTCCCAATCGGTGTGCCGACCAGATAGAGAGTGCCAACCTCGGTGTTCATAGTCAAGCTGCTCAGATCAAGAAGCGGAGAACGGCGCCGGCGATGGCCGCCAGTGACGGCAGAAGGAAAGATGCATAGGGTATGTTGACTGCGACCCGGAGTAGTCCACCGGCATCTCCGGACATTCCTCCCAGTGAAGCAATCACGGTGGCCAATAACATAGCAGCGAGCGCTGCCGCGCCCGCTATTCCCTGAACCGCCGCGTCGCGGTGGCGTCGGGAGGCGAGGAAGGCAGCGGACCCCACGACGAATCCCAGCGCCAAGCCGCTGATCAGGTTCACCCAGGCCAGCCAGCCGACCAGAATGCCCGCAGCCACACCCGTAGCCGAGGCAGCCAGGGCGGCATGGATGATCTGCCGGCGAGTTGCGAGCCCCCGGGCCCGCGGGGAGAGCTGAAGGCACTCCTCACATCGTACCCCGGTGGCCCCATGTCGCACACAGTCCGGACAGAGCGGCCGCTCGCAGCGCCCACAACTGACGTGTGTTTCCCGATCTGGATGGTAGTGACAATACGGCGTAGCGATCCCCTCCCGGGGCAGTCTGGTAGCTTACTCGAATGGTTCGGCAGGCCGAACAGCCTCCCCTCTCGGGGACCAGAAAGCCAAGGGCGCGCCGCTGACGAGAGAACGGCGCGCCCTCGAACTGCTAGTGCGAGGCGGATAGAGACAACAGAGTCCGGTCAGTCCACAGAAGAGCGGTCAGCTATCGCAATTGCCTTCGCCTCGACAGTGGCGACCCGCGTTGCGCCGTCCCAGTGCAGCGCAGACCCGGTAGCGGTCGCAAAGAAGCGGAGCGGGATGGTAGTTCTCCCCTCCCGGATGAACGGTCGCATGCCGATGTCTACCTCTCTACCGTTCACCCTGGCCAAGCGCTGCCCAATGGCAACTTCCACCTCCATCGCCGGCTGCACGCTCTTGGCGGTCCGTGTCTCAGGGATCCAGGATACGGACGCTCCCACACGCTCGAACATCGCCCGGAAGCCGACCCGCATTCGCCCCTTCACGATGTCTGTCGCCACATCGAACTCCACCGGTCGCCCGTTCAGCACGACGGTGTGGCCCCGCGTGCGATCCGCGAGACGGCGCGGCGCTGGCGGGAGATCGCTCACAGGAGCAGTGCGCGCGCTGGCGGTTGCCAGGCCCGCGGGACCTGTCGGCGGCATCGGCGGAGCTTGTGGCTGGACCGCAGTGCGGACGGGTTCGGGCAGAGGTCCTCGCCCGGCCGCCGGCCCCGCTGGTGCAGCCGTTCGGCTCTCCCCCGACACGGCCGCGGTGTCTCGCTTCGGCTCGGTTGCGCGCTCTGCCGCCACTCGAGTGGCAGAGTCAGCACTCGGCGCGGCCGCGAGTCGGGTGGCCGTCGGCTTCTGCGCCTGCGCAACGGCCGCGGAGCCGTTTCTCACATAGATGGTGATTGTCTTAGAGGAGCCCACCATGCCGTATCTGTCGTAGGCCTCGACGAAAATGCGGTGGGGACCGTCGGCCAGGGTGCGCGTGTCGAGTTCGAAAACGTAGGGCGCGGAGTTGGTGGAATAGGGCCGGTCACCATCCACCCCGAAGAGAACATAGGTGATGTCGGTGCTGGCCCTGATCGACGCCTGAATGTCGACGACCCCGCTGACGCGCGCTCCGGCCTTCGGCGATGCTATGGTGATGGTGACGCCGGGAGCACCCATAAGGCCGGTAATGGACGCTACCATTGCCAGCACCAGGATGCCCGCCACAAGTGAATGAGATAACTTTGAGCGGCGCATAAAGCGACCTCCCTCCCCATCGGACTGCAATAGCCTGCCCGGGCCCTGCGTGCAGGGCCTCTTCTTCTCGTAGTCAATATACCACGTGTCGAGCATGTCCTCATAGGGTCTACGGGCCGTTGATCGACGCCGTGGTGCTCCATTCGGCAGAATCTCCCCCTGTCGCCGTTTGACCGCTCAGCTTGACCGTTCCCGGACCGGCTCCTATAATCCCTGGCTGGAGGGTAAGGGGCATGCCGGAGAGGGAAATCATCGCCGTCAACCGCCGGGCCGGGCACGATTACGAGATAATCGAGACCTTCGATGCCGGCATCGTGCTCACGGGCCCGGAGATCAAGTCTATCCGGGCGCGGCGAGTCAACTTGGGTGACGCCTACGCCGCGATAGAGCGGGGCGAGGCGTGGCTCTACAACATGCACATCAGCGCCTACGCTCCGAGCAGCCGGGAGAACCAGGATCCCCTCAGGAGGCGGAAGCTGCTCCTTCATAGGCGTGAGATCGACCGCCTGATCGGGCACACCATGGAACGGGGCCTCACGCTGGTGCCTCTGCGTCTCTATCTCCAGCGAGGATATGCCAAGATCGAATTTGCGCTGGCACGGGGTCGGCGCCAGTGGGACAAGCGCAGGGCCATCGCAGAACGCGAGGCGCGCCGGGAAGAAGAACGAGTATTGTCCGAGCGCCAGCACGGCCGGGGGCGCGAAGTGCGTTGACCTGTGCGGCCCCGACCGGGTACAATATTAGTAGCAGCATATTGACACAAGGGGGCGAACGGATTCGACGGTGGCCTGGAAACCACAGGGCGCGAGCCGAGTCGCGTGATCTCGTCAAAACGCGCAACCCATTAACTGCCAACAGTACGAACTCGCTGGCACTCGCCGCTTAAGCAGCGGTGACGTCCTCCCGATGGAGCTGGTAACGTCGGCTTGGGCGTAAGAACATCCAGCTTTCCCGATCCCTGAGGTTCGTAGGGGTGAGGGGAGAAACTACGAACTAGTCGTGCGATAAGCCTGCCTGTGGGCGTCCGCCCGGCGAAGATAAAACGCAGGACACGCTCGTAGTGGCCTCTGGGGACTGCCCGCCGGACGTGGGTTCGATTCCCACCGCCTCCACCATCCCCCTCGAAGGGGACTGTCTCTCTGCGTGTTTCCGCCCTGTCTACCCGGATCGCTCTGGCGCACGTTCTGGCACGTCTGGCGACATTCTGGCGTTCTCGCTGCCCCACACCATCGGACTGCTAACGCAATCCCTTGCCTGTTCTGGAAGCACAAATCGGGCGTTCCGCGGTCTCTGTCTCTGAATCCATCGGACTCGTGCAGATCCGTCCGATACAGAGAAAAGCCAGGTAACTATTGGTTTTTTCGAGGGTGGTTCCGGAGTTCGCATTCAGGTCAGCGCGGAGTAGGACTCGTTCGTCGCGAACTCGCGCTCAAGTCCGGTGGGAGGGCGGCTCCAGGGGATACCGGACAAGGCTTGCGTGGATTGGGACGCCCTGCAGGTGTCGACCGCTCATGAGACCCCTGTGGCGGCGCTCTCAGCGTTCGCCCGCCGGTACGCGCGGAGCAGGACTCACGCGTCGCGAAGGTGTCGAACACCCCTGAGACCGTCTTGCGGGCACGCTGGGGAACGGACGAATTCCCGGACACCACGAGCTGCCCCGAACAACGTCTAACTCACAAGAGACAGCACTATACTCTCGCTGCTTCGATGAAATACCGATGTGCTTTCGTTGTGAACTTGCCGTGGGACTGAATCTCCCTATGCAAGGCAAGTAGTCGTGGTCGATACCGATCGATGGTGAAGCCCGGCAACTGCCAAGGGATGGCGCGCAGGTAGAAGACCACTGCTCCGATATCCAGGAAATCAACATCCACGCACACTTCACGGCTATCGACGATGTCCAATCCGGCATCTCTGAGATAGTACAGCGCTTCCTGATAGGAGGAGTGCTTGCGAGGAACGGGTCGGTCGCAGAGGAAATCATTCAGGTCTATCGTGTTCAGTTCGCCAACCTGTTGGGTGACAAATCGTCCGTTCGGCATCAGAACCCGCGCGACCTCGGCTGCGTAGAAGCTCTCATGGCGGTTGATCACTAGATCGAAATGCGCATCAGGCAATGGCAGATGTGCGTCGTTCTCAATGGCTATGACTCGGATGCCGAACGGCTCCAGACGTTGACGCGCAATAGGGATGTTGGGCAGGTAGGCTTCCGTGGCCCAGCATTCCGGTGGCAGCGGCGTCAATGATGAGAGAAACTCGCCTGCGCCTGTTCCCATGTCGAGCATTCGCCGGGTGAGCGGCAGGAACGACAGTACACGATCGACGTAAGACCAGGGCAGCGGGTGTTCCTGCCAGCGGTTGTCGAGAAACGCGAAATCCCATCCCGTAAAGGGTTGGCTCATGGCTTCACCTATGAGCCGTTCGAATGAGGATTCCGCGTTCCGGTCTCGCACTGGGCTTCCTGTCTTCTCTAGGAACTCCATCGGGGTGCTGCGTCACCATGATAGCATTTCCCGGGGAGCTTGAGAGAGGCGCATCTGGGTGGGTCGAAGCCTCCTGAGACCGCCGTGACATCGCTCCCGCAGTTCCCACTCAGGTACGCGCGGAGTAGGACTCGAGTCGCGAACTCGCGCCGCAGTTCGATGCCCGGCCACGTGCAATGGTGAGACGGGCATGGAACCGCATATCAGTGTCGAGGGCCTGTAGGATCCTGTTCGGCGCAGTCCAGAGTTGGGTCCATAGCCGGTGTTCTGCACACACGACGAGCGGTCTCACGGGCGCTCAACACCCACGCGGAGTAGCACGGTCTTCATCACCAAGCAGATCGAAGTCCGAGCTGCTTCCACGCGGGTTCATCCTCCAGCGAAATGGAGTGCCCACGATAGAGCAGATGGCCCGTCAGGGCAAGGCAAGGTCGGTTCTACGGCGGAGTGATCACCACCACACACGGGCCTTGGAGCCTTACGAGCCGTGTCTGTTGCGAGCTGGCTGCCGGACTAGGGCTCGAACCTAGGACCTCCTGATCCAGAGTCAGGCGCTCTTCCAACTGAGCTATCCGGCAACCCACTGGAAGACTACCATCCCCCGAACGAAGAGTCAACATCGCGCCAGGGCGCTGAGAGCGGACAGAACCTAGCCCCGCTTCATTGCCTTCTCGATCTTCGCCCAGGAGTCGCGAAGAGTCGCCGTTCGGTTAAAGCACAGTCGCTCCGAAGTAGAGTCGCGGTCCACGCAGAAGTAGCCCAGCCGCTCAAACTGGTAGCAGGCGCCGACCTGAGCCCCGATGACGCTCGGCTCCATGTAGCAGGGGACCACCTCCAGCGAGTTCGGGTTCAGATTCGAGATGTAGTCCTGCCCCTCATCCACGTCATCCGGGTTCGGTTTCAGGAAGAGATGGTCGTACAATCGGGCCTCGGCCTGGACCGCGCATGCTGCCGACACCCAGTGCAGTGTCGCCTTGACTTTTCGACCATCGGGCGCGTCCCCACCGCGCGTCTCCGGGTCGTAGGTACAGTGAATCTCGGTGATCTCGCCATCTGCGTTCTTGACAATCCCTGTGCATCTGACGAAGTACGCGTTCCGCAGTCGAACCTCCCGGCCCGCAGTCAGGCGGTAGTACCTGGGCGGCGGATCCTCGCGGAAGTCGTCGCGCTCAATGTACAACTCTCTCCCGAATGGCACCTTGCGTGTTCCGGCGCCTGGGTCCTCCGGATTGTTGATGACGTCGAGTTCTTCCACCTGACCCTCGGGGTAGTTGGTCAGGATGACCTTCACCGGCCTCAGCACTGCCATCACGCGTGGTGCTCGCCGATTCAGATCGTCACGGATGCAGTCTTCCAACACAGCGACATCTACGATGTTGTCGATCTTCGCGACCCCGGCCCTCCGGCAGAACTCACGGATCGATTCCGGGGTGTACCCGCGTCGGCGCAGACCCGCCAGCGTTGGCAGCCGCGGATCGTCATACCCCCGGACATGACCGCCCTCGACAAGCTCGATGAACCGGCGCTTGCTCATGACCGTGTGCGTCATGTTCATCCGCGCGAACTCGATCTGGCGCGGATGGTAGATGCCGAGCTGATCCAGGAACCAGTCGTACAGCGGGCGATGGTTCTCGTATTCCAGCGAACAGAGCGAATGGGTGATTCCCTCGATCGAATCCTGCAGACCGTGCGCCCAGTCGTACATCGGGTAGATGCACCACTTGGAGCCCTGGCGGTGGTGCTCGGCATGTCGGATCCGGTACATGACGGGATCGCGCAGGAGCAAGTTGGGCGCGGCCATGTCGATCTTCGCGCGGAGGGTACGCGCGCCGTCGGGGAATTCGCCGGCGCGCATCCGCTGGAACAGGTCCAGGTTCTCCTCCACGCTGCGGCTGCGATAGGGGCTTTCCACCCCTGGCTTGGTCAGCGTGCCGCGCGTCTCAATGAGCTCATCGGCCGAGAGGTCACAGACGTAGGCATCGCCCTGTCTGATGAGTTGCAGCGCCCACTGGTACTGCTGTTCGAAGTAATCGGAGCCGAAGAACAGCCGGTCCTCCCAGTTGACCCCTAGCCAGCGGACATCATCGATGATCGCCTCGACGAACTCCTGCTCCTCCCTGGCGGGGTTAGTGTCATCGAACCTCAGGTTGAAGATGCCGCCGAATTCCTGGGCGATACCGTAGTTGATCCAGACAGCCTTCGCGTGTCCGATATGAAGGTAGGCGTTGGGCTCCGGAGGGAAGCGCGTGTGGACGCCGGCGAATCGCCCGGAACGCAGATCCTCGATGACGGCCCGGCGGATGAAGTTCATCGGCATCTGCGGGCGCCCAAGCCTGTCTTCTTCAGTATGCTCTTCTTCAGCATGCGACGAGCCCATGACAGCGTAGCTCCATTCCCTTTGTCCGGCATCAGCGTTCGCGGGACCACCAGACCGGCGGGCGAACTGAGACATCCGGGAGGTGCCCCTGCCTCTGTGTTCCCGCGCCCCAGCAGCGGCCTCCGGTGGCGCTCCCACCCGGCGACTGGCGTGCGAATCTACAATCCCCTTCGCCGAGCCGGTAGGGCGTCCCTCCCATTCGACACTGAAGGTTCTTCTCACGTTTCGGAGTGAGGGGCGACCCGGGTGTCAGTCGGCGTGGAATGCCGAGGGACCTGCACTCATTTCCGAACGCCCCCTCGTCCACATCTGGAGACGGTTCGATCCTGAGTGCAGTTCCGTCCACCATCCCGTGGTATCTCCAGGACTCATCCGTGCCCCGAAGTACCCTCACAGCGGTCTCACGGGCGCTCCACATGCGCATGAGGCATCATCTGCAGATTCCTGCGTTGACCGCCCAGCGGCGAGGCGGACGCCATTGCCGGCGAGCCGAGGTAAGAACGTGTTCTTGTCTATCGCATCAAGCTCAAGGCCCGCCCTGCTCCGAACCTATCTCGCACCAAGCGGTCGGCTCGAGCACCCTAGGGGGGCCGTCACTCTGTGTCTGTCCTCTCGCGGCCTAGGGTCCGCACGAGCGCGATGCCATAGATGGGCAGTTCAGGCACGATGAAGGTGGCCCGGCCGTTCCCCCGGCTCACCTCCAGGGTCTGGCTCACTCCGTCGAGCGCATGCCACTCTACCCGCGCGGCCTCTCGGCCCTTCGGCATCGCGACCGACACCTTCACGTCCCGCGCCGGGATCACCTCGCCCTCGAAGTCGACTCCGTAGTTGACGAGATGGACGATTAGATCGTCGCTGCTCTCACGGCGCATGGCCGTGATCTCAACGCCATCGGCCTCATGCACCCGCGCGGTGGCGGCTCCGCCGGCCGTTTCTTCCACCGCGGCGACGAGCGCCTCGATCGTCGGGCGTAGATCGTCCGTCCACTGCCCCCTCCCCCAAGCCGCGCGGCGGAGCTCGCCGTCGTCCCATCTGAGCTCTCCGTCGCGCGCCGCCCTGTCCTCATCCAGAGGGAGGCGGCGGTAGTCGAGCCGCTCTGTCAGTCGCTCGGCCGGCCCCGGGCTGCCGCGGCGGTCGAGCGTCCCGACTGCCCCGAACCCGATCACCGCACCGCCGCCCTTTGCGAAATCGATCAGCGCGCGGTAGGCATCATCGCCTAGCACAACGGTGTTCGGAAGGATCACCACCCGGTAGTGCGCCAGTTGCGCCCCTGTCAGATTCCGCGGCGCGATCATCTCGTGTGCAAATCCAGCGTCGGCAAGCGCGCGAGAGACCTCCAGGTGGTAGGAGTACCGTCTGTGATAGACGTTTTCGAGCGAGGCGACGACCCCAGTGTTCGCCGCCATTTGTGCGCCGAGCAGATCGGGCTCGATGCTGCGCAGGAGGTCGTAGACTGACTTCGCCCCTTCCTTCACTCGCGCGTCGTGGCCATCCTCAATCCGACGGAAGGCGCAGTGATTCGCAAACGCCTCCGCCGTCGCCAGCCGCTGGATGTTGTAGAGCGCCTCCGCGTTCGGGATCGGGTTCGGCGAGTTCGGGTAGTGCGTGTAGGTGGTAGCGGCTCCCGTCCTGCTGGAGGCGGTGATCATCCGGTTCAGAGGAGCCGCGGACACCCTCATCCCGTCGCGCTTGCCCGGGATATTCTCGTCTTCATGGGCCAACTCGCTATACAGGAATGTATCCACCGCGCCGGCGAGCTGGATGTCGCTCCCTTCAAGCACGGCCACCTGGAAGGTATAGGCGGCGTACAGGTTCCCGGACATGATGAAGTCGGGATCGCGCTGGCGGGCGTGATCCCGCAGATACTGGTGGATCTCGCCGCCACTGGCCGCGGCGAAGAGAACCGATTCTGCCCCGAGCCGTCCTCTCCGGCGATCCGTCGGCCTCGCCTCCGACAGGTTCTCGATCCCGAACTGCTCTCTCAGCTGGGCTGGCGAGTAGCGCGCCGCGAGGAACTCCTGGAAGCACCGAATCGAGTCCTCCGAGAACGGATTTGAGACCTCCGAATGGTCCAGATAGATGCCGTCGATCCCGGCCTCGCACAGGATGTTCATGATGCCCGCCAAGTACTGGCGGAACCCAGGGCTGTGGGAGCATCCCGCCAGTTCGTAGTGCCGCTCCTCCTGTGCCCACGGCGGGATCCAGACGTGCCCACCATAGCTACCGTTCGACTTCTTCTCGAACCATCGCTCGGGCGGCTCCTCCGGACGCGGGCCGTAGAAGTCCTTGTACTGACTCCAGGTCTCAGGATCGCGCCAGGCCTGGGCCAGCGGCGCCTCCGCGACAACGCCCTCCCTGTGGGTCGTCGTATTGGCAGTCACATAGGAGATCACGGTGATCCCCTGCGTGTGGGCACGATCGGTGAAGGCCTGCAGCCTGGCCATCCTGGCATCGAACTCATCCCGCGGCATACCGAATGGTTCGGCCCGCGTGAAGTTGAACGGATTGATGATGGAGAAAGTGGCGCCGACGGCCGCTATCTCGTCCACTTCCCGCGAGCAGAACACCCGCAGGTGTCCGTACTCCAGGCCCTTTGGCGGCACCTCGTCGCCGGATAGGCTGCGTGCCCCCGCCGCGAATCCCGCGATCCGGGTCCCGAGGCCGGAGGCCGGTGACGTTCCCGTGTTCATAGTCGTCCTTTCTGATCCCTCGGAGGCGCCGACCACCAGTAGCGCGAGGATGATGTTGAACACAACTCCGAAGGTAAGTCTCCCGTCCACTGCGTTTTGCTCCCTCTGCGCCAACGCGTCAGGGCGGTCCCTCCGCCCGCGCTCTTGGTGCGGTTCATGCCGTTTCCCTTCGCGAAACGCGGCCCCTTCCAAGCGAGCATCTGTGCCGGTGTCAAGTCGACTTGGGACGCCGGTTGGGCGTCCCGGATGATGCCCTGCACCTGAGGGATGATGGGAAGACGGCGGGAATGCCCGCGGGAGTCAAGGTAGGACGGTTCCTCCGGGTGTCCGGGGGACCGGCGGGACGGTTCGATTCCTGCGCGGACTGGAAGATGTCCTGTCATCGGAATCGCTGACCTCGTCCGAAGCAGAGACAGTGCGGATCCCAGGTCAGTTTCCTCCACCAAACAGACCTATAATCGAACTCAGGTCTGACCGATCGCGTGACCTAACTCAAGCCAGTCGTCCACACCTTGCTCTCTCGCCGATTGGAGGTCTCTTCACACCACCATGCACCAAGACGATCGGGCGCCGAAACACCCCGGTTAGCCCAGCCCACCCCCTCGGGCAGGGCAGCCGCAGATCGTCTGCCTTGGGGACAGGAAAGCGATCGCGGCACAGCGAAAGATCATCGCCTATGGACCTCCATCGCTTTGGGATGACTGCAGCTCACGCCAGCGACTGAGGACGGGGGGTTACCATGCGCCACATTTGCCGCCTCGTCACGTGCACAGCCTGCCTGACCATGGCCTCTGTCCTGCCGCTCCGCGCCGCGCACGCCAGTACGCCTGACACGGAAGCGGCCCTCACACGCGGGATCGCGGTGCTTGCGTCGAGCATCGGCAGCGACTACTCGCCCGAGGGTCTGGCGGAGTCTGTGCAGCAGGGGAAGTTCTCTCCAGTTGTCATAGACTGGGCCTGGATAACGGCCCACTGGGATCAGACTAACTTCCCGGCGCTGAGCCGCTTCCTCGAACTGATGGCGGCCGAGAACGTGCCGGTCGCGGCCATGTACCGTCCGCGCTTCCTGAGTCAGCCAACGGTTCCGATCCAGACTGACCGGACAGGCAAGTCGGCGACCTCCCACGGATACTACATCTGCTTCTCCAGCGCCGAGGCGCGGCAGTGGGGGATCTCCTGGGGCACTCGCATTCTTCAGAAGCTCCCGCAGATCGACGAGATCATCGTCTACAACCCACTGAATCAGTGTCAATGCCCGGAGTGTCAGGAGGCTGCTCAGGGCAAACCCTACGCGCACTACGACGCCGTGTGGAGGTTCCTCGCAGAAGGCAAGGCGGCGTGGCGGAAGCAGAGGCCAGGAGTGAAGCTGGGCGTGGTCTTCGTCAATGACCCCGAGTTCTGGAAGCGGGGATCAGAGGTGCTAGATGTCGCCCACCCCTTCCTCTTCATCATCGACGATACGGACCTGGCGAAGGATGCGGCGGCGGCCGGCGCAATCCGCGACCTGCTGCCAGAGAAGATGGGGTCTTGCCTGGCCAAAGTCACGTGGGGCCCGAACGACAAGGTGTCTCCGGCGCGACTGGCCCAGTTCGACAGAGTGGCCGCCGCGGCCGGGCTGCCGTACTTCTTCTGGACGTTCGAGACCATGTTCGCGTCCGATCTCTACGATCCCAAGGCGGTGGCTATCGCGCTGGGGATGGACCAGCCGGCGGCCGCCGCGAGTGCCGCCACGCGCGGCGAACAGGCGCCTGCAGTCACGACGACCGAACAGCCGAAGCCCACGCCCCCTGCCGCGGCCGCGGGCGAGCGGGGCAATCTCAGGTACAGGCCGGAACAGATCCGGAGCACGTCGGTGGAGACCTTCCTGGAGCGAATGGGTAACGCCGAGCCGGGATACGGCCAGTTCGCCGCCATGAACGCCCTCGCCCAGAAAGTCAAGAAGAGTGAGGGGGCGACCCAGCGCGAGATGGTCTCCGTGGTCATCGCGGCCATGAAGGACAACAGCCGGCCCGTGTACCAGCGGTGGCAGTGCTGCTACGTGCTCAGCGGGAGCGGAGCTGAACAGGGGGTGCCCGATCTGATCGAGGTGCTCCTGCACGGCGACTCGGATATCGTCCGCAGCGTGGCCGCGGAGGCCCTGGCGGACTTCGCCGACAATGCCGCAGCCCATGACGCGTTGCTGCAGGCCGCCCGGCAGGAGACCAGCCCGCGGGTGCGCCAGGTGCTTGCTAGCCGCTTAGGGAAGGAGATGCCCGCGGCCGAGTCAACACCTGCAACCACTACGATACCTGCTCCTGCAGCCGCTACGGCGCGAGCTTCTGTATCCACTTCGCCGCTCTCAGCGGTAACCAACCCGCCCGGTGGTTTCCATAGGGGCACTCTAAGGTACTCGCCGGACCAGGTCCGGAACACATCGGCCGAAGTCTTCCTGGAGCGAATGCTGTACCCCGAGCAGGAATACCACCAGTTCTCCGCCCTGAGCGCCCTCATTCAGAAAGCCAGGGAGAGTGACCCGGCGGCCAGGGAGCACATTATGTCCCTGGTGATAGGAACGATGCATGACAGGAGTCGCCCAGTATATCAGCGCTACCAGTGCTGCAAAGTGATCAGTGCATGCGGATACGAACAGGGAGTGCCCGATCTCATCCAGGTGGTGCTTTCCGATGATTCCGGCATCCTGCGCGGAGTGGGGGCTGAGGCCCTGGAGCAGTTCCCCGAGAGCGAGGCCGCCCGTGATGCCTTACTGCAGGCCGCCCGCCAGGAGACCGACCCGTCGGTGCGTGAGACGCTGAGCCGCCACTTGGGCGGGGCTATGCCCGCGGGTCGGCCGACTCCGGCCGCGCCGCCTGTGGTGGATGAGCGCGCGCCCTCGGGTCCGCCGGAGCCTCCGCCCGGGCCCGTGCCCCCTGTCGCCGAGCCGTTGCCCTGGCCGTTTCCGGGCGGCCAGAAAGACCAGCACATCTTCAACAACTACCAGCAGCCGACCGATATCTATATTCACTGCGGGTTGGACTTCATACTCCCGGCCGGGACGCCGGTGATGGCGGTCGACTCGGGATACGTAGCCGCCATCTACACGAACTATCCTGACTGGATGACCCACTACTTCTTCATCGTGACCCCAGAGAGGGGCGGCAACGAGGGATGGTGCTACACGCATCTGGACCCGCGCACGTTCACATTCGGGGAGGGCGACTTCGTCCGCCAGGGGGAGCGCCTGGGAACGCTGGTGGACTTCTCGGTGGGTAACCAGCCAGGCGTCTCTCACCTGCACCTTCACTATGTCAGGTTCGGCCGGGATGCCTCGCGGAAGGTGAACGTGCACAGCCTCTTGGACCCGCTCTACTTCTTTGACTGGAAAGATACCGAAGCCCCCGTCTTCCAGTCCTTGCGCTTTGTGACGGAAGACATGACCGAGCAGTTCCCGGCCGATTCCGCGAGCGTAGTAACGGTGAGTGGCAGGGTTGACGTCCTGGCCGCCGTGACCGACAGTGCCTACCCAGGTCATATGGGCAACCTGGGGGTGCCAGTGGTGATGCTCTCCATCAGCGACGGGAAGCATACCATGCAGAAGCTGGTGCTTGACCACCGCGGGGATGTTGGGGACGAGAGGCAGGTGAAGCCACTCTATCTCTCCTACGATCAGAAGAAGGCATTCCTCGACCCCGACTCTTTCCCTCGCTACCAGATGTTGAGGGTGACCAAGACGGACGGCGATGGCAGGATTGCATCGCGAGATGTGAGCGAGTGTTGGAATACGACGGCACGGGACCTCAGGGGCAGACCCCTATGGCCCAATCGCCAATACTCGGTCAACGTCTATGCCTGGGATATCGCGGGCAACCGAGCGGTGGTGGGGGCGGTGGTTCAGGTCAGGAACAGATAGGGAAGTGTGGGGCGGGCAGGGCATCGCCTTTCCCTGTCCGCCTCCCGTGAAGCCGGCCCGAGAGACCTGGTGAGCTGTCTGCCCGGAGCTGCTCCTCTATCATCTCAAGGCAGAGACGGCGCCTTCGCGCGCCGCCGACCGGCGGTCGCGTGAGCGACGCTTGCCTCCCGAGACGTGCGCTGGTAGCATGCAGATCCTGAATGCGCCAAGGAGTCGCATATGAAAGGTCTCGAGATTTCCCGGAGGTTCTTCCTCGAATGGGGGTTGCCGTTTCTCCAGCAGCATTTCCCGCGCCTGGCGACACGAGTGGCAGCGGGGAAGATCGGCGGCTCCGACTGCCTTGGGGCGGACGACGCGATCTCAAGGGACCATGATTGGGGTCCGCTCTTCATGCTCTGGTTGGACCAGGACGATCACCGCGACTACGCATCCGCGGTTCGACAGAAGATCGACGAAGCGGCCCCCGATTCCTTTCTCGGATACAGCCGGCCCGACAACAGCTATGTCGCGGAGATCCATTCGAGGATAGAGTACTTCGATCATCATGTCGGCATTCATGTGCCACCCGAGAGCGGGAGCGAGTGGATGCCCGATGCATATGCAGAGGAGATGCTGTACGACATCACGCACGGGAGCATCTACTACGATCCAACCGGTCGCCTGAATTCGTTGCGCCAGGGATTCGCTGCTTTCGCACGTGATCCGATCTTCCGTCTACGGCGGCTGGTGGACACCTGCTTCGGGGTCTGGCACTACGGCGAGTACAACTTCTGCGAGCGGCTCGTCCACAGGGAGGACGCTGTATCATTGCATGTCTGCCTCGCCAAGTTCATCGAGAACGTCATACGGCAGAGCTTCTACCTCAACAACGACTACTGCCCATACTGGAAGTGGCTTCACCACGAGTTTCTGAAGATCCCGGGGCAGCAGGAAGTGGGATCGTTGCTCGACGACCTCGTGAGTAGCGACAGCCTTGAGCAGCAGGCGGACATCGTGGGCCGAATATGCGGTATTCAGCGCGAGATGATACGCGCAGCGGGGATCGTCGAGGACCCTGGTTCACCAGGCTTGTTCGGGCTCTACACGGCAATACAGCAGAAGGTCGAGGCGTTACGCGCGGAGATCCCGAAATGGTACATCGGACCGGGCGAAAGGTAGCCTGACCCTGAGCTCGCCTGAGCGTCAGCGCCGCAGAGTGCCCGTCGTAGTCCTGCGCAGCTCGAGCAGGGCGAAGCAGGGCAACCATGCGGTGTGTCTATCTCCTGCACAGGCTGAGAGATCCGACGAAGTGGTACGTGGGCATCACCGATGACCTCGAGCGACGTCTAACCGACCACAATGCCGGGAAGCCCGGCACGGGCTAGCCGGCCAGGGATTTCCACCACCTCCACCATTGCCCCGGCACGGGACTGTCTCTGCGCGGTTTTGCCCTTTCTACCCGGTGGTGTCCAGAAACTCATCCGTGCCCCAGAGTTCCCTCAAAGCGGTCTCACGGGCGCTCGACATCCGTATTCAGTCACATCTGGGCCGCCGCCATGAAGTGTGCGACGTTCTCGCGAGGGGTTTCGGGCGGTATCTCGCACCCGGTACTGAGGACGAAGCCGCCTGTGCTGTCCATTTCGGAGACAAGGGCGCGCGCGCGCTGGTAGACAGCGTCGGGCGTGTCGTGCGGGAGAAGGTGACGGACGTCCAGGTTCCCCATCAGCGCAGTCTTCCCGGACACGATGTGTCTTGCTGCGGGGAGGTCAACCGGGGCGTCTAGGCTGAGGACGTCGGCACGGCTGTCGGCCAGGAGGGCGAGCGAGGGGCGGCAGTCACCGCAGACGTGAAGCATGGAGAGCAGGCCGGAGTTGTGAGCGGCGCCGGCGATCTCCTGGAGTCGGGGCAGCAAGAGCGCTTCGAGGTCAGGCGGGCCGAGGATGACGGAAGTGGCGACGGGCTCGAGAAGCATGACCGCGTGGGCGCCGGCCTGGGCGTGGCGCTGGAGCAGGGATGTGCAAGCGGCGGTGAGGCGGGCGAGGAGACGGGAGGCGAGGTCGCGCTCGCGGCGCAGCATGCGGCCCAAGGCTTCGATGCCGATGGCGTTGGCGGCAGCGGTGAGGGGGCCGCAGATGAGGGCGCCGACGAGGATGGAGTCGTCGAGGGCATCCCGGAGGCGAGAGACGGTCTCGGTGAAGACCGGGACGCGGGCGGTGAGGATTCGCTCTTCGAGGGCCTCTGTGTCGAGCTGCTGTGGGGTGAGATGGCGAACGATGACGGGGGGCTGTCCGGGCCGCATGTCGGCGGCGGCGCCGAGGGCCTCGGGCTCGGCGCTCAGGTCCATGAGCGTGAAGATGGCATCGGGCTGGTAGGCTTCGACAGCGAGAAGGAGGGCGTCGGCCTGGGCGGCGGGATCCTGGCAGGCGCGCTCGTGGGGGAGGCCGGCTAGGGCGACGGCGTGGGCGCCCAGAAGTGGCGCTACCGGCACGCGGTCGGTGGGCTCGAAGCGCACGCACCTGCGAATGCGTTCCAGTCCAGTCAGGTCTCTCCTCCGCCGGCACGGCCAGAGGCCAGCAGTCTATTGGCAAGCGCCACTGCATCCGGCGCGTCCTCGGCGTAGCCGTCGGCGCCGATCTCGTCGGCAAACTGCTGGGTTATGGGAGCGCCGCCGACCATCACGCGGTAGCGCTGGCGGCGGTCCTGTGTGACGAAGAGGTCGATGACGTCTTTCATGCGGCCCATGGTGGTGGTCATGAGGGAGGACATGGCGATGGTGTCGGCCTGGAACTCCTGCGCGGCCTCGGCGAAGCGGGCCGCTTTCACGTCCCGGCCCAGGTCGTGGACCTGGAAGCCGTCAGCCTTGAGCATGACGGCGACCAGGTTCTTCCCGAGAGTGTGGATGTCTCCCTCAACGACGCCAATGACCACCGTGCCTTTCGGCTTGCGGCCGGCCTCAGACTCGAGCAGGGCCGGCTCGACAACCTGCATGGCGGCCTCAAAGGCGTCGGCTGCGACCAAGAGATCGGGCACGAAGACGGCCAGCCTTTGGAACTGCTCGCCGAGGCGGGTCATGACGCGGGAGAGAGCGGAGGTAACATACGTGGGTTCCGCTCCCAGATCGAGGAGTGCCTGGGCGGCTGCGGGCCCGGCTTCTTGGTCGCCTGCTTCTATTGCCCGTTCGAGTTCGGCGGTGACGGTTTCGGTGTCCATGTGAGAATCGCTCTTCGGAGTTACTGGGCGCTCAGACAGGGAATTCTCTGGCCGTGGCGATCATAGCCCGGAGGTGATCGAGCGGGAACCCGCGGTGGATCGAGCAAGACGGCATGAGGACATGTCCGCCGGGGCCGCCTGTCGCCCGCACTACCTCGTTCGTCACCTCTCGGATGCGCTCCGCCGGACCGGGGAGGAGCACCTCGGGAATATCCGGCCCGCCCAGGATGCAGATGCGCTTTCCCCAGCGCTGCTTGGCGATCGCGAGGTCGTTGCGCTCTCCGAACTGGAAGCCGGCGATACCGGTGTCGATGGCGGCCTCCGCCAGGGGCCAGAAGCGCTCGTCGGTGAAGGGACCGTGGGGGTGGAAGACTACCGGGGCGCCGCGCTCGCAGGCAGCGGCGAGGATCTTGGCCAGGCCGGGGATGGTGTATTCGAGATACTGCTCCGGCCGGATGACGCCGGGACCATCGGAGGCAGCAGCCACGAAGATGAAATGCGCGCCCGCATCGAGCAGCGCGCGGACGTGTTCACATGCCAGTGCGACCGCGAAGTCGATCGCCGCCCGGGCGGCGGCAGGGTCACGCACCATGTCGGTGAGGAGAGAGTCGAGCCCGCGTAGGAGGCCGGCTTTGGTGACCGGGCCCTCGACGTTGGCGGCAATGGCGACGCGATCACCGAGGGCCTCTGCCACCAGCTGGTAGGAGCGCAGGACGCCGGGCATGCGGCCCTCAGTGTGGAGGTCGGGGAGGCGAGCGCGGGCAATGTCCTCAGGGGTTGAGAAGGCGGGCCCGGGGACGTAGGGGATGCCTCGCTCCGGGAACTCGACGCGGCCCCCGAGGGTATCGACGTCGAGGCCGAGGTCGTGGATGCTGCCGACCACGCAGTCGTGCCCAAGCAATCGCTGAGTCTCAATGACGCAACGGGCGGATTTCCGGGCGTGGTAAATCCCGCCCGGCCCGCCGGCGCAGACCTCGGGAGTGGTGAAGTCGCAGACGTCGAGCCCGAGGGTGAGGTCCCTCAGGAAGATGGGAACCGCGTCGGTTTTCTCGCCTCGGAGGGCCGCTTCGATCCGCTGGCGTGGTGTCACTGAGGGCATTTGGCTCTCGGCGCTCAGAACCAGGTCTGGTATTGGACGACGAACTTGTCGTTGTCGGCCTCGTCTTCGGCCTCGCGGCTCCAGATGTAGTTGAAGCGAACCATCTCCTGGCAGCGATGCTTGCCGTAGCGTGTGCCCTTGATGTGATAGTTGAGGCCGAGGGTGTAGGCGGTGAGGTCATACTGGTCGCTGACGGAGCGATTGGCGTCGAACTGCTGGTATCCCAAGATGGCCTCGAGCTTGTCGCGGCGGCCGCGGTGGGGCAGGAAGTGGTGCAGGTAGGCGTAGTAGCCGTCGGCGGTGACGGAGGCGCTGTCGCCGGGCTCGACCTTGGTGCGGATGTACTCGGCCCACACCGATGAGGGGCCGCGCTGCCACTGGAGGTCGGCCTGCCAGGAGGTCTCGTCGGTCTCGGCAGCGGTGTAGGCGGACAGCAGGCCGTAGGGGTCGGCGTTCTTCTTCAAGAAGCGAGACTGGTAGGAACTGAAGTCGGTGTTGCGATTGGAGGAATAGCTGGCGCCAAGGGAGAGTTCCGGGGTTGGCTGTGCGGTAAGACGGCCGGCCCAGAGGTAGCCGTTGTTGGGATTGGCCTTATACTTGCCGCTCCCGTTGCCGGCGAAGAATTGGTAGTTGATGCCTGGGAGGATGGGCCGCTTGCCGTCGAGTCGGATGCCGATGTCTTTGTCTGCGGGCAAGAAGTTGGACACGGCGGCGCGGTCGATACAGAGGAGGTAGGCATCGGACATCACGATCTCGTAGCCAAACGGCGCCTGGAGCTGGCCGGCGACGAGGTTGGCGAAGTCCCAGCCCCTCCACTCCATCTGGGCGACGTGGAGGTTGACCTTTTCGTGGCCCCAGTCGGACTGGTACTGGACCTTGTAGCCAGTCTCGGGGCGGAGGTCGCCCATTACGTAGAAGCGAGCGCGCCGTACGGCGAAGCCGTCGCCGCCGGTGCGGTCGTCCCGGTTTCCGAAGTAGGGCTGGTCTTCGTCCTCCTGCACGCTGGAGAAGCGAGTCTCGACGCGCACCTTGGTCTTCACAGTGGGGTACTTCGGCTTCTCGGGAACAGGCGGGGCCGGTGGGACCGGCGCTTCGGCCTCGGCGATGCGCTCTTTGAGGGCCTCCTCTTCTTCCGCGGAGAGGACACCCTTCGCGGCTAGGATGTCTATTAGCTCGGAAAGAGAGTCCTGTTCGGCGGAGGCCTTAGTCTCGGCGCCGACCAGGCTCGTGGGGATTAGCGCCAAGGCCAATATCCCCACTAGGACGATGCAGAGATGGCGTTTCATGTCGCCTCCTTTCTCATTCAGTTGACGGTGGGCCGGGCTAGTCCGCATCGGCTTGCTCGATAAATGCCCGATCGATGACGAGGTCCCAGTCCGGCAGATGGGCGATCTTGCCCTGGTCGTGGAGGAAGCCCGCGGTCTGCTTCAGGCTATCTACCGTCCCGTCGTCCAGGACGACCCCCCACTCAAGCGTGTCCATCATCTTGCGCTCTCGCGCGACCGGGACACCGGTGGCTTCGGCGATGAGCGCAGCAGCTTCGTCGGGATGGTCGTGCATGAAGTCCACTGCTTGCTGGGTAGCGCGCAGGGCCGCGACGACTGCGTCCGGGTGTTCCTGGGCATAGCGCTCGGTGACGAGCATGACGAGGGGATAGGTGTTGCCGAGGCCGGAGAGGGTGGCCACCTCGTAGCTGCCCTCGACGCGTTCCTCGATGTTGCTGGGCCAGGGCTCGCTGCCGACGCCGGCGTCTATGCCTCCGGCCAGCATCGCCTCCGGCACGTCGCGCGGGTTGAGGGGGACGAGCTTCACGTCCTGGACATCGATACCGCTCTTTTCGAGGAAGAGGAGAAAGCCGCCGTGGGTGCTGGAGCCCATCTGGACGCCAACGCGTTTGCCCTTGAGTCCTTGCGGGGAGCGAATGCCGGAGTTGGGGGCGGCAACGAGTCGGTGCATGCGCTCTCCGCCGCCGTAGGAGGCGACGATCTTCACCGGCATTCCGGAAGCAGCAGCGATGATTCCTGGCGCATCGCCCATGACTGAAGCGTCGGCACTCCCGGAGGTGAGGGCCTCGGCGGCCTGGATGCCGGCCTGAACTACCTGGGCCTCCACGGCGAGTCCATGGTCGGCAAAGTAGCCCTTCTTGATGGCTACAATCTGGGGCGCGTAGTGGATCTTCTTGCCGTAGGCTAGGCGAAGCTGAGTGGGCGCGGCCGCGGTGGTGTCTTCCGTTTTCCTCGCGCAGCCCGAGCAGACCGCGAGAATGCCTGCAAGGGCAACTGTGACGAGCAGCGCTCGTCGGCTCAGGCTTACGTCTGATAGTTGGCAAGACGCTCGCTTCATGGTTCGATCTCTTCTCTCAGGATCCGGAAGGGAGGTCCTTCCGCTGCTGACTAGCTTGTTGGAGGAAGGTCTCGTCGATGGCCTCCAATAGCGCTGGCGCATCCGTGATGATGCCCTGGTCCGCGATGAACCCGGCGGTCTTTTCGAGGCTGGAACGGGTGATCCGGTCCACCTGCACTCGGTAGTAGTGGTGGCTCATCGAGCGCCGAGCGGCCGCCGGGGAAAGACCTGTCTTTGCGGCCACTACTTGGGCGGCCTCATCGGGATTGTGCTCGATGAAGGAGGCGGCGCGCAGGAGCGCGCGGAGGAAGCGGACCACCGCGTCGGGGTGGGCCTCGAGGAACTCGCTTCTCGCGACCAGAAGGATCGGGTAGTTGTTGCCCAGGCCGCCCAGGGTGGCGAGCTGGCGGCCGCCCCGCTCTTCGACCACTGAAGGTGTGGGTTCGCTGGCGACGATGGCGTCCACAGCGCCGGAGATCAGCGCGTCCGCCATGTCGCTGGGCCGCAGATCGGTTACATTGACCTCAGAAAGGTCCAGGTTCACCGACTCGGCCCAGGCAAGGAGTCCGCCGTAGGTGGAGGTGCCCTTCTTGACCGCAAGGCGCCTGCCGACGAGGTCGGAGGGTGAGCGGATGGGGCTGTCGGAGGTGACGATGATGCGATGGCGGTGCTCTCCGCCTCCATGGCTCGCAATGATCTTGACCCGGGCGCTGCTGACGGCGATGATGGACGTGGTGTCTCCCATGGTCCCGATATCTGCGCTTCCGGCCAGCAGCGCCTCGGAACACGCCGGTCCGCTGCTGAAGACGAGAGGTTTCACCGCCAGGCCTTCTTGGCCGAAGAGGTCCCTTTCGACTGCGATGATGCTGGCTGCGTCGGCGACGCGGTCTTGGTAAGCGAAGCGAACCACCATCTCGGGAGCCCCAGGGACCCCGCGCCTGGCACATCCTCCGAGCCAGAGAGCGCTGATCGAGCAGCCAGCCAGTACCCACAGGAGACTAACAAGCCGGATTCTCTTCGTGCTGTGAGACGTGGGTTGCATGGCAGTTCACCCTCCTTCCTGAAGTCGCACAGTCTGCCCCACCTCTTCGCTCTGGGAGGGCAGTACACAGCAGGGGAGATCGGCGAGGACAGCCATGAGAGCCATGGTTGCCTCCCTCATTTCGCCCGAGCAGCGCTCCCGCGGGCGGGGCATCGAGATTGGGACATCGGCGGCGATGCTGTCGGGCGCGGGGGCCAGGACGGCAACGCGATCGGCAAGATAGACGGCTTCTTCCACGTTGTGGGTGACGAAGAGGACGGTCTTGCGGTGAGTCTCCCAGATACGCAGTAGTTCGTCCTGGAGACGATCTCGGGTCTGGGCGTCGAGGGCGCCAAAGGGTTCATCCATGAGGAGGGCACGGGGGTTGAGGGCGAGGACCCGGGCGAGGGCGACGCGCTGCTTCATGCCGCCGGAGAGCTGGTGGGGACGCGCGCGGGCGAAGGAGTCCAGGCCGACGAGGGTGAGGAAGCGGCGGACCAGGTCCCGACGCCGCTGCGGCTCGATGTTGAGGTTGCGAAGGCCGAACGCGACGTTCTGCTCACAGGTGAGCCAGGGGAAGAGGGTGGGTTCCTGAAAGACGACGCCACGGTCGGGGCCGGGTTGTCGTACGGGCTCTCTGTCGAAGAGCACGCGGCCGCCGGAGGGGCACTCAAAGCCGGCGACCAGATTGAGAAGGGTGCTCTTCCCGCAGCCGCTGGGGCCGAGGAGGCAGACGAACTCGTTCTCTTCGATCTGGAGGCTGACATCGCGGAGTGCCTGAACATGCTGGCCCGTTTCTTGGTTGTGGAACACCTTGGAGACCTGACGGAGCTCGATCATCGCGATCACCCGGCTCTGACGAGCCCCCATCGCTCCACAGTGCGGCGCTCGAGGGGGAGAAGGATGACGCGCTCGACGATCAGCCCGACGGCGCAGATAATCGCAATGCAGACGAATGCGCCACAGTAGTCGAGGGTCCAGCGCGACTGGATGATCGAATAGCCCAGCCCCGTGCCCGTGCCAACGACCATCTCGCCCGCGACTAGGACGCGCCAGCCGCTGGCGAAGCCGACTCGCAGGCCGCTCAGCAGATGCGGCAGAGAACCGGGCAGGAGCACTCTGAGGAAAAGCGTCCGCTCGTCGGCTCCCATCATCCGGGCCGCGCGCAGGTACAGCTCGTCAACGCCCTTGACCCCGGCCGTTGTGTTGATGACGATCGGTGCGAACGCGGTAACGGCGATCATGAAGATCGTCGTACGCGGGCCGATTCCGAACAGCAGAATAGCGACGGGAATCCAAGCGAGGCCGGGGATGAGCTGAAGCACGGTGACCGCCGGCATCGACAGCCGCTCCAGCAGCCGCGACCACCCAAGGAGCAGGCCCACGACCACGCCGAGGATCATCGCCATCCCAAACCCAACACCCCAGCGACCAAGGCTGTCCAGGAGGTGACGCCAGATAGTGAAGTCATTGAGCAGGCCGCCCTGTAGCAGCCCAACCAACCGCTCGAGGGTATCGTAGGGGGTCGGAAAGGGGATGCCGCGTCGCTGGTGTACGAAGACTGCGACGGCCCACCAGAGCGCGAGGGGGATCACCAGTGAGGCAACTCCGATCGCCGCGCCCCGCCATGAGAGGGAGGGGCGCGCCGGGCGCAGGGACGGCCCCGCGGCGCCCCGAGCGCGCATCTCCTGTGCGGCGTCTCGCCGCGGGTCACCGCTTTCTGGGGAAGTAGACACACTCTACTCCGTCGCAGGTATCGTTCTGGGCGAAGAAGCGACAGCGGCCCTCGAACTTCTCTTCCGGCAGCTCGAAGCCGAGTTCGGCAAATCCATCGCGGGCGACTTCGAGGGCGGCGTAGCTGCTCTTCTTGCAGCAGCGGCTGCCGCCGATTTCAGCGAGATGGGTGGCCAGCTTGGCGGAGAACTCGAGGAGGCGTTCTCGCGGCTCGGTGGCCACGGGGGTGGAGCCGAGGAGAATGGCGTAGGCGGAGGCGGCGCTGGCGAGCGCACCGCAGGCTCCGAGGAATCCACAGGCGCCGCCGGGGATCTGGCGGCCGCGGTCCACCACCTCATCAATCAACTCCTCGGAGATGGAATAGCCCGCGTTGCGCAGGCAGAGCAGGAGCAACTCTCCCACCAAAGCGTGATGCCACACGCCGTGCACGGGGGTACCCTCGCCCTGGCTGAGCAACTCGTCGAGAGCGGCCGCCGGTTCGGTGTGCCCGGTCTGCCGGGCCACGAGGGCAGCTAGGTCGGTGGTGCTGTCCCCCGCCGTTCCAGCACAGCAGGCACCGGCCTGGACAGCGCTGCGGAACTGCGCATAGGAGATTCGGCGGGGCTGGGCGGTCTTTTGGCGGGCTCGGTCTGTCATGGCGGATCTCCGGGGGGAAGGCTAGTTGGTTAGGCACTTTCGCAGGAGCTGAGTGAGGCGGAATTTGTTCGGGAGACGTCCGGCCGATACGAGCTGGTTGTTGACTATCAGGGCCGGCATGGGAGCAGGACCGTACTCGGCAATCTGATCGAGTTCTTTGACCCGGCTGACAGCGTCGCTGCGAATGCCGAGCGCGCGGGCGATTTCTTCGACAAGCGCGGCGAGTCGGTCACATGCACGACAGCCAGGTCCGAGGACTTTGATCTCGCAGCCGCCGGGGACCTGTGCGTCGGCGACAGCGCGAGATGGAGCGGCCGCTGGCTCTCGAACGGCGGCCGAGATTGCCTCCACGCTGCATCCGAGGCGCTCGACCTCCGTCTCCAGGCGCGCCAATCGCCCCTGTATGGCGCGCCGAACGCGCAGCGCGACCTCCTCGGCCAAGGCATCCGCGCGCGCCAGCGCCGTCGCCTCGCCTGCTGCGGCCGGCGGACCAGCACCCATGAGAGCGGCCAGGTCTGCTCGGCGAACGCGGTGGCGGCCGCCTGGCGTGCGGTAGCTGCGCAGGTGTCCGGCATAGATATAGCGCTTCAGTGTCGAGACACTGAGGCGAAGCTCCCGGCCCGCCTCCTTCAGACTCATGAACTCGTGGCCGTTCTCCCGGATCATCTGCGGTCTCCATCTATGGGGGGTCATTTCATGCTGTTTCGCCTCAAAGCGTACTAAACAGCCGTGACAGAAAAAGGACGGCCGCGGGAATTCTTCGTGAATCCCGGGCATATCTGCGGTGCCCGCCGTTGCCTCGGCGCTGGGCCAGTTCGTTCCACCAACACTCTCCTGTTCGGCGTCTGTGCCCCAGCTCCGCAGCCTCTAGCCACCGGACCCACTGGAGCCGCGAACCTCAGGCGCCGCGGATGAGTGCCGATACGATAGAAGGACGAAGCATGAGCCGCTCACACCTCAGAGTATTGCCCGGCGGGCGGACCACAGATGGCGCCCGCTGGCTGAACATCGAGGCCGGCGCCGCGTACGTGGGCAAGGCACGCTGCCGCATGGGCGACGACCTGCTGACGGTCTACTCCATTATGATCTTCACCCAGTTCCAAGGCCGCGGATATGGCAGGCAAACGATTGACCTGCTGAAGCAGCGATTCGCAGTCATCGTAGCGGACAGAGTGCGCCATAGCGCGGTTGGTTTCTGGAGGAGTATGGACTTCAGGGAGAGACCCGACGGGAACTGGGAGTATCGGAGACGTAGCTGAACGCAGTTGGCCCGTTCGGCCCCGGGCACAAGCTTACTGGTCCTGCTCGGCCATACCGACCCGTCTCCCGGCTCGGCAGCATTTCGGTTAGCTGACTGCGCGATCCTGACATCCGACTCCGCCAGGCCGCCGACTGTCGCCGCCCGCAAGAGGGAATTGTCCCGCGGCTGCGAATCCAATTCGAAACCACTCCGCCTGCAGACTGGAGGCATTCTCATGCCCATAGACTTGTGGACCACCCACTCGTTGGACAAGGTCTTCCCGGACAGCGGGAAGCCGCCGAGAGCGTCGCAGTCCATCTCTCTGAAGGCCGCTCGGAATGAGACCGAGGATGCCCAGGTGGCGCTGCGCATTCCCAGAGACGTGGAGATTGCCCAGGCTAGCTTCTCGCTGCCGCACCTCATCGGCCCCGACCGCCGGAGGATCTCCAGGCGGAATCTGGACGCTTGGTGGATCTGGTACACGTATGTGCTGGAGAATCCACCTGCCAACAAGGACCCGGCCAGCTATCTCCGCAAGGCGCCGGCGTTCTTCCCCGATGCCTTTCTGGAGGAGAAGAAGATCGCCATCCGTGATGAATGGACTCAGCCGCTGTGGGTCTCGGTGAGCATTCCCAAGGGCACGCCGGCAGGTGACTACAAGGGGACGATGGCGATTGATCTTGTGGCCAAATCGGGCGAGAAGCATCATTTCGAGGTCCCGATGACGGTGACGGTGTGGCCCTTCACTCTGCCAGACAAGCCGCATCTCCACCACACCGAGTGGTTTGAGGCAGGCGTCATTGCAGACTACTACCATGTCGAACGGTGGTCGGAACAGCACTGGACGTGGCTCGAGAGAATCGCAGCCGACATGGCCAGCCATAAGCAAGACATGATCCTCACGCCATTCAGCAGCCTGGTACAAGTGAAACGGGCCAAGACCGGCCGGTTCAGCTATGACTTCAGCAGGCTCGACCGATGGGTCAAGACGTTCAGGAAGGCGGGAGTGGACTGGATCGAGGGGGGCCACGTGGCAGGCCGAACTGGGGACTTCCAGAGCGACATCGTGTGGCGACGCTTCCCCGTGTACGCGCGGGATGGGAAGCAGATCGACACTTCGCTAGACAAGCTCTCCGAGAGAGAATTCGAGCCTTACGTCGAGCACTTGCTCAAGGCCGTGTTCGCCCATATGAAGAGGCGCGGGTGGCACAAGCAGTACGCGCAGCACATCGCCGACGAGCCCATACCTGAGAACGAGGAATCGTGGTGCCATCGCGCGCGGAAGGTGCGCGAGTGGCTGCCGGGCGTGCCGATCATCGACGCTGTCATGAGCAGCGGACTGGAGGGGCTGGTGGACTGGCGTGTGCCCCAGATACAGCACACTGGACCTGAGGTGCCCCGCGGCCCGAACGAAGAGCTCTGGAGCTACGTCTGCCTTGCTCCTCAGGGCCAATACCCCAATCGCTTTCTCGACTATCCATCCATACGTAACCGGATCATCTTCTGGCTCTCCTGGAGTCTCGGCCTCAAGGGATTCCTGCACTGGGGCTATGCGTTCTGGGTCCGGTGGCAGGGAGTACCGGTTAACGTGCCGGTCTCTCCCTGGCTCGACGCGACCGGGGCAAGCATCTACTGCGCCGATCGCACTCCGCTTCCGGCCGGTGACCCGCATATCGTATATCCGGGGCGGAACAGCATCTGTTCCAGCATTCGGTGGGAGGTCATCAGGAAAGGCTTCGAGGACTTCGAATACCTCTATCTGCTGGAGCGCGCGGTGGCCTCTGCCGGCAAGCGGGCGCGGGGGCGCGCGGCATCCGCGGCCAGGAAGCTGCTGGCACGCGTAAGGTCCGAGATGGCTCCCGACCCCCTTGGGCACACGCGGAGTGAAGAGCTGCTGCTGGGCGCGCGGGAGGAAGCGGGTAAGCTGCTTGCGATGCTCGCCGCGGAAGAATAGCGTGGGTCGCTAGCTGACGCTTATGCGGCGGCCCCCGTCGTGCTCCCGCGGTGATGGCCATCCCGACGTGCAGCGAGGGTGACCTCTTCTCCGCGAGTGCCTTCACTGTCCCCATTAACCGTCCTCAGGCCCGGGTCGTTCCATCATTGCTGTACTGCCTGTATCCAGGCCGGCTGCGAGCGCGCGATGCCGTGCGAGAGTGCGGCCTGCGGCCCCTCGACAGGCACGGAGGCGGCCGGGGGAGAAACAAATCGAAGTCCGTTAAGACTGAGGGAGTCAAGATGGCCCGAAGCGGCAGCATGACCGAGGAAGAAATCCAGCGCCGATGCCAGCACGACTGCCAGGCCCGCTGTTGCCGGTACATCACCGTTGTCCTACCCGCACCCAAACACAAGGCGGACTTCGACGAGCTGAGCTGGTTCCTGGCGCATGAGGGCATCAGCGTATACGTGGAGGGAAGACGCTGGCACCTGGAGGTCCGCAACCGCTGCAAGTATCTCACCGAGGACAACCTCTGTCGCATCTACGAGGACCGACCGGAGGTCTGCCGAGGTTACGAGACCGATGAGTGTGAATACCCCGAGCGCCCGGCCCATGCTCTACACTTCGACACGAGAGACGAGTTCGATACCTGGTGGGCCCGGAAGCGCGCCAGGGAGAAGCGCCGCCGCAGACGACGCGCCCGCGCCGCGAAGGCATGAAGGTGGGCAACACAGTCCGGCGCCTCGCCAATGGCAAGCTGGCTCTGTGTCGGATCAGCGTCGTTTGCGGAGTGCAAACGCGGCACGGCGGAGGGGGTGGGATTCGAACCCACGAGGGCCTTTCGAGCCCCAACGGTTTTCAAGACCGTCTCCATCAACCGCTCGGACACCCCTCCGTGTTGCGAAGAGAACGGGCCCAGCGGCACCCATAGACGATAGCAAGGGGAGCGAGGGGCGTCAAGCGTAGCGGCGGATGCTCATGAGGACCCTGCCGACGATCTGGACGTCGTCCGCAACGATGGGCTTCATCTTCTTGTTAGCGGGCTCGAGGTGGATGCGGTTGCGGCGACGGTGGAGGCGCTTGACGGTCGCTTCATCTTCAAGCAAGGCGACGACGATGTCGCCGTCCTCCGCGTCGGGCTGCTGGCGAACGACAACGTAGTCCCCGTCGAAGATGCCGGCCTCAATCATGGAGTCTCCCTCGACCTTGAGCATGAAGCACTGGTCGTCCTTGACGATGTCGCGGGGGAGAGGGAAGACCTCCTCGATGTTCTCCAAGGCGAGGATGGGCTGGCCGGCGGCGACGGCACCGATGACAGGCACGGGGACCATGGGGACCGGTATCATGGTGGGGTCGGGGGCCTGGATGATCTCTACGGAGCGGGCCTTTGTTCGGTCGCGCTTGATGTAGCCCTTGCGCTCGAGGGCCTCGAGGTGGCGCTGAACGGTGCAGCTTGAACGGAGCCCGAGGCGCTGGCCGATGTCGCGCACGGTGGGGGGATACCCTTTCTCACTGATGATCTGATGGATACCTTCCAGTACCTCTTGCTGCCGATTAGTGAGCCCTTGCATGCATCCCTCCTCGCTCCAGTATCGGAAGCTACTCATGTAATAATACCACGGGTTCAGTCATTTGGCAAACAGCCGTTTGGAAATATTGCGGGAAGGTCTTGTTATCAAACTTATGTGTGGTATAATCCCAGTGTCACAAACTTATGTTCGCAGGAGACCGGAGATGCTGGGAACGCCGCGCTGGAAAAGATGGGCGCTGTTGGCGGCGCTGGCGGCGACGCTAGGGGCGTTGTCTGCCGCTGGCGGCCGCGAGCTGGGCAACCCCGAGGAGAGGCCTGCTCTTCTAGTCAGAGTATCCTATGGGGATAGCCTATGGACTATCGCCCGGGAGCATGGCGATCCGAGCCGGGATGTGCGGGAGGTGGTGGCCGAGATCAGGCGGGTGAACGGCGTCGATCCCGGGAAGCTTCGACCGGGCAGTGTGCTCGTGATTCCTGTTGAGTGTTTAGCGGACAGCCGGTAGCGCCCGGGCGTGAGCCGAGTTCAGCATATGCAAGAGTGGAGGCGGTATGGTATTCTGCAATGAGCAACTCTGCGGGGCACGAGTTGTGTTCCGCGGGGCGACGAGAAGCGACGAAGCGGAGCGGCGCTCCTGGGGGGAGGCTGGGCTCCAGAACTGCGGAGTCCGGTCTGGCGGGCCGGTGCCAAAGGAGGAAAGGAAGTGAGACGGTTTGCAGTAGGGCTCGCAGTAGCGATGTTGGTGGCGGTTCCGGTTGGGGCGTGGGCGGGGCCCTCCTTGCTGGGCCCGTCCGGATTGGTGACGATACCGACGGCTGAAGTGCTGGGAATGACCACCTGGAATGCTGGGGCTACGGCGCTGTGGATGGAGGAGGGCGCGGATGTGAACGTGCTCTACGCCAATGTTGGGCTGCTGCCGAGGCTCGAGGTAGGGGTGGCGCGGGTGGATCCGGATCAGGGAGAGGCGGAGAGCGTGGTGAACGCGAAGCTGAGCCTTGCGCGTGCGCTGCCCGGGAAGGTGTCGCTGGCGGTAGGTATGAGCGACATCACCGACCAGATGGAGAGGTCGGCATATGTGGTGGTGAGTCACGTGCTGGGCGCAGGTCTGGTGATGCGCCGTGGGATGGTGACGTCGCCACAGGTGCATGTGGGGATCGGCGGGGGACGGTTCGACGGGCTGTTTGGGGGCGTGTCGGCCACGATAGACGGGCGCGTGACCGTGATGGCGGAGTACGACGGGGATGACGTGAACATAGGTGCGACCTGGCCGCTGGCGATGAACTTCGCGGGCACGATAGCGGTGTTGAACGGGCTCGATGACTTTGGGGCGGGGCTGACGCTTTCGAGTCCTTGGTAGAAGCGTGCGACGGACAATCCGAGGCCCGCGGCTGTCGGCCGCGGGCCTTTGCTATGATGGGGAGCGACAAGGAGGCTCCAATGGGGAATGATCGCTGTGCGGAGATTGCGCGCTTGATCGACCACTCGCTGCTGCATCCGGCGATGGGCGATGCTGAGTTGGAGGCAGGATGTCGCGCGGCAGCCGGATGGGGGGTGGCGACGGTGTGTGTCAAGCCGTACTTCGTGGGACAGGCGCGGGCGCTGCTGGAGGCATCGGAGGTCAAGCCAGGCACGACTGTAGGGTTCCCGCACGGAGGACACGCGATTTCGGTGAAGGTAGCAGAAGCGAGGACCGCGCTGAGCCAGGGCGCAGGGGAGCTGGATATGGTGATAAACGTGGGGAAGGCGAAGGGCCGGCAGTGGAGCTATCTGGAAGACGAGATTGGGGCGGTGGTGGAGGTGGGACATCAGGCCGGAGCGTTGGTGAAGGTGATCTTCGAGAACTGCTACCTGGAGGAAGAGGAGAAGCGACAGCTCTGCCGGATCAGTCGCAAGATGGACGCCGACTTCGTGAAGACCTCAACCGGGTTCGGCAGCGGCGGAGCGACCGATGACGATCTGCGTCTCATGTTGGAGGAGGCGGCCGGGGAGATTGGGGTCAAGGCAGCGGGTGGGGTGCGGACGTACGCCCACGCCGCGCGCTTGAAAGCAATGGGCGTCGGCAGGATAGGGGCAACCCGGACAGAGCAGATCCTGGAGGAATGCCGGAGACAGGAATCTCGGGGGAGCGGCTGATCTGCTCCCGCGCGGGGTATCCTGATCAGAGCGTATTCCATAACCCTCACTCGCCTGACTGTCCGCTAGAGACGCTGGCATGAAATGCGCCTGCTGGAGCCTGGCGGCCTGTGCTGCTGTTTCATAACCTCAGATGGATGTTATGAAACAGCTTCTACTCAGTTTGGCTTGAAGGGCCGGGGGCGGGCATCAGGTCGGTGAAGACGAATCCGTCCCGCGCGGCAGGACGAGAGACGGGCGAATAGCATCAGAGCAAGCGCTGCGCGGACGACGCCAAGCGGCCGCCGTACGTGGCGGATCACTCGGATTTGACAATCCTGATGGCAACGTCGGGGCACATGAGCGCGCACTGCGCGCAGCCGGTGCAGTCATCGGGATTAGCAAGCCAGGCCGGGTGGAATCCGCGGCTGTTTGTGTGGTCTGCGAGCTGCATCGCCTGCCGAGGGCAGACAGCCACGCAGAGACGACAGCCCTTGCAGAGCTCTTCGTCTACAATGATAGTCACGCGCGACTTGGTCTGGGACACAATGGCTGCTTCTCCGCGGTGCAGCTCTTCCCTGCCCCTTAGCACCGGCCCCAAGGGCGTCGGAGCCACTAGAGATTCACGTCGTCGGTGCTCCCTCAGCCGGGAAAGGGGAGAGGTGGGCGGTCCCCAGCCGGTCGAGGAATGAGAGGAGGCGGCTGCGGGCGATGAGATCGGAGAGGGAGATACGCTCGCATGCCAGATGGACAGTGAGGAGCACGAGGACGGCGAGCAGCCCCTGCCACGGGCCGAGCACTAGGGCAAGACACAGGCCGGCTGCGCCGCCGAGGACGTTTGCCCCCACGTCACCCATCATGGTGCGGCCGGCCAGGTCAGCGGGGGCGGAGACGATTCCCGCCGCGAGGAGGGGCCCGAGCAGGTGCAACGAGCTGGGAGAGGTGATTATCGAGATGACCGAGAGGAGGCCGAAGCCCTTCAGGGCGCGCCCGGGACGAAGGTCGAGCAAGTTGATGAGGTTGGCAGTGAGGGCAATAAGGAGCGCCGTAAGGGCGATCTCGCCGGGCCGGCCCGGGTGCAACGCCAGGCCGGCGGCAAGGCCCGCGGCAATGCCACCGAGGGCCTTGAGGACGCCTGTGGTGAGACGGCCCCGCGCCAGTGCCAGGAGGTGTCCGCTCAGCCCACGCGCCCTACGTCGAGCGCCGAACACGTCATCCAGGAATCCCACCGCCCCGAAGACGGCGATCACGATGAGGGCGCTGGTGCGCAGGTCTCCTGGCGGGGCGAGGAACCAGAGGGCGGATAGGCCGACTATCGGAAAGAGGAGTCCGGAGGCGGCAGGGATACGCCGGCCGAGGTAGTTCGGCCTCCGGAGGCCAAAGGAGATTGCACTGATCCAGAGGGTGGGGAGCCAGAGGACGGCGGCAAAGGCAGCCGTCACCGCGAGCCATGCAGAGCCCATCGGCAGAGCGAAGATGCCCAGACAGACCAGCAGCGCGAAGGCGAAGAGCCACCCGGCAATGCGTACGATGGTGCGGCGGCGCGTCAGGGCGGGCCAGCCGAGGCCGTATCCGGTGAAGAGGAGAAAGCGGAGCGCGTCCTTGAGCTGACGGCCGCGGTGGATGAATCCGGAGACGGTGCGGCCCGTTCGTTCGTGCTCGAGTGGGAGAGGAACCTCGACAACTGGGATTCCGAGGTGCGCGGCCTCGACCGTTAGAGCTACCTCGACGCCGAAGCGGGGAGCAATGCCAATGTGCTTCGCGAGCGAGGCGGGGATCGCCCTCTGCCCCGACATGGGTGCGGCCGTGTCTATGCCCCCGAGGAGTCGGATAGTGGCCGCGGCGAGACCGAGTGCGAGGCCCAGGCCGCCAGCATCCGGGCGGGGGGGGAGTACAGCGATGGCCATGGCGGGACCATCCCGTAGAGCATCCAACAGTGGCCCGGCCTCGGCCGCGGAATCGCCGAGGTCGGCATCGAGGAAGAGGAGGTGCTGGTGGCGAGCGGCCTGCACCCCCGCGCGCAGCGCATCGCCCTTGCCTTTGTTCTGGGGGAGAGAGATGACGTGATCAGCGCCTGCCTGCTCTGCGGCCCGCGCTGTCTCGTCCCGAGAGCCATCGTCGACGACAACGACCTCTGCCACTCCTGATATGCGACGGGCCGCGCGGACCGTCTGCGCCACAGTGTCGGCGCTCTGGTAGGACGGTATGACGACGGTGGCGGGCATCGGATCAGGGGCCGCTGAGGAGTGGGATCTCTGGGAGGAATTCGTCGGCCGTGTCCTTGACGCCGTAGTGGCCGTCAACGCCGGCAAGGGCGAGGACGACAGCTAGACGGCCGGCCAGGGTGTCGGCGTTGTCGACGGTGGGGATGCCCTTGGCCTTGTAGATGGGGATACAGGAGATGGGGGCCTCGCTGGCTTCACATCCCACAACATGGAGGCCAAGGCCGGTGAACTGCTCGATCATGGGCAGATCGATGCGCTCCGGCGAGGCGTCTTGGGAAGAGGCGTAACCACCGACGAGGAGGACTGCATCGGGCCGGACAGTGTAATCAGAGTCGGCACTGGAGCGAAGGAGGCCACTGGTGTGCAAGTCGAGGATGAGTTCGGAGCGGCCGCGGGCGAGGTCCTCGGCGATGCGCTCTGCGATGAGGGTCCGGAAGTGGACGCCTGGGGGAGGGTAGAGAGTGAGGCGCTCGGATACCTTTTGACGAACAGCAACAGGGAGCGTGACGAAGTCGCGGGTGACCGTGGTCGTCGAAGTGATGGTCGCACCCGCTTGCTTGAGGAGCGCTCGCAGATTGTCGGGCAGGGGGTCGCGGCCGAAGTGATGGTCGAGGATTATGGCGACCTTCTTCCCTGACAGGCGATCATGCACGGTGGCGGCCACCGTCTCTCTGGCGAGTGCGTCGTACTCCCGGTTGGCCTGCCGCAGAGCACGAAGATCCTCCTCCTTGGCTTCCCGCGTATCCCGGTAGTCGGCCTTGAGCTCCTCGACGTGGCGCGCCAGTTCGTCCGGGTTAGGGGCGAGGCCGACGCCCACAAGGATCCCGAGCAGCAGCGCCAGGAAGATGGCGACGAAGCTTCCAACGTGATAGCGATAGTCTATCAGCACTGCTGCCTCCTCCGAAGGAACTAGTTGGCAAGCTCAGAGGCGGAGAGATCGGAACAAGGCGGCCAGCCGAAGCATCCAGAGATCGAGAGTGCCTCGGATGGCGGGCGAAGCCAAGAGGAGCACCAGCATGATCAGCGCGGTGATGATTCCCAGGTAGAGAAACAGCATTCCGGAGCGGCCGGAGGGGTAGAGTCGGCTGATACCCTTGGCGTCAACGAGTATGGATCCGACCTTGACCCGAACGAGGAAAGTGGAGGACATACCGCTGCGGCCCTTCTCCAGAAACTCTGTGAGGGAGAAATGGGTGCCGACGGCAGCGATGAGCTCGGCTTCCTTCTCGTAAGCCAGCAGCATCGCCACGTCTTCGCTCGTGCCGCGAGAGGAGAGGACCGTGCAGGGAAGGTTGAGTGCCTGGAGGCGAGAGAGCCCGGGAGCGTCGCCGCTTGGATAAGCGTGGACGATTAGCTCGGCCCCGGAACGGAGAGCGGGGTCGGAGACGCTGTCCATATCTCCAATGATGATGTGGGGGGGGTATCCCTCCTGCAGGAGAAGATCGGCCCCCCCGTCGACGCCGATGAGGACGGGACGTGCGGCGTTGATGTAGGAGCGTATGGCGCGCAGGTCCCGAGCGGCGTCGGGCCCGCGCACGACGATGAGGCAGTGCTTGCCCCCGATCCGGGTGCGGAGCTGCGGCAAGTCGGTAGGAGAGAACAGGAGAGACTGCTCCCGGGTGACGTAGCTGAGGGTATTCTCAACGAAATCCGCCATCTGGGCGGTCACGTTCTGCTTTGCCTCGGCGAGCTGCCGCTCGAGGAGGGAGTCGGTCATGGGTTCTCCGGCGGCGATGCGAGTGCCATTGGAGTAAATGGCGCCATCCACGATCTCGATGGAATCGCCATCCCGGACCTGCTGGATAGTACGGTCGCCGGCTTCGTCTACGAGCGGTATGCCGGCACGCAGGAGCAGCCCGGGGCCAGGGTGCGGGAAGCGGCCGGAGAGGGAGCGCTGCGCGTTCACTACGGCGGCCACCTGTTTGGCGGCGAGAGCAGAGGCGCAAGGCGCATCAAGGTCGGAGTGGGAGATGATCGCAATGTCGCCTGGCGCGAGGCGATGGATCAGCCTCTTGGTCTGTCGATCCACTCTTGCGGTGCCACGGATGCGCATGATGTCGCGAGCTGGTGTCAGCGGGGGCTGCCCCAGCCGAGCTTCCCCCTGAGCTTGGAGTAGAAAGTGGCGTTGGGGAGGGTGATGATGTGGGCGGAGACAGATGCCTCCCGGACGTCGACGCGATCCCCGCCGCGGAGTGCAAAGCCCTCCTGTCCGTCGGCCGTCAGGTTCACCTCATCGCCGCGCGCATCGGGGAGCGCGACCTCGATGACGCGGGATGGCGGCACGACCAAGGTGCGAGCAGATAGAGTATGGGCGCAAATGGGCGTGACTATGATGACACGCACCTCCGGGTCAATCACAGGGCCGCCGGCGGAGAGCGAGTAGCCGGTGGAACCGGTGGGGGTGGCGACGATAATGCCATCGGCGGGGAAGTCAGAGATCGGTTCGCCGGAGATGCTCGTCTTGAGGCGGAGGAGCCGAGAGAAGGCGCCCTTGCCCACGACAACGTCGTTGAGCGCGAGGAAGGAGGCGGCATTCTCGCCGCGCCGCAGAACGCGGGCTTGAAGCATCATGCGATTCTGAAGGCGGCAGCCGCCCTCCATCACGCCGGCCAGAGTATCCAGCATCTGGGCGCCGGAGGGAATGGCGGCGAGGAATCCGAACCCTCCAAGGTTGATGCCGAGGACGGGCTTGCCGCTGGGGGCGGCAAGCCGCGCGGTGGCGAGGAAAGTGCCGTCCCCGCCCATAGCGAGGAGCAGGTCTGCTTCGCCGGCGATGCGGGAGAGGTCAGCGGCAAGGTCGGGCATGGAGAGAGCGGAGGCCCGCTCATCTGGGAGGAGGCAGCAGATATCGCGGCGCC